>ENA-ORNQ01000021-ORNQ01000021.1-human-gut-metagenome-genome-assembly--contig:-NODE-21-length-174495-cov-15.796784_pt1 | contig 174495 bp, 184 predicted proteins | sample MGYA00242116_ERZ509024 | MGnify/ENA primary metagenome ERZ509024 (study PRJEB26280, sample SAMEA2338697) | human gut metagenome | biome: human gut; feature: human-associated habitat; material...
ACCGCCCCCTCCACGCGCCCCGGAGAGCGACAGCTCCCCGGGGCGCTCTTTTTTGCACACGCCGCCCTGAGGACCTTATAATTCTCATAAATCTCATAAATCTCATAAGACTTATAAATCTTATAAATCTTATAAGTCTAATAATTATGCACGGCGGGGATGCGGACATGCCGTGGCATGTCCCTACAGGGGTGGGGATATCTTTATAGTCTTTTATCTTGTATATAAGCTGGGGAGCAATCTAATAATCTCCCATAAATGTTGTATCTTTACGAGGTTAATTGATTTGAACACTATCATATGATTAATATAAAGGATATTTTGGATGTAAAGGGTCGCATCGACCGCTGTGTGCAGGCTCGCAGGATAACCGAGGCTCTGAACCTGCTTGTGACGCTTGCTTCGATGACTGCAAGTGACTGGCGAGTGACTGACGAGATCGAGCGCATGCGTTCGTCATATGAATATATGAGCAGATATGCTCTTGACGGCATTGATGATCCCGAACGTAAAAACGTCTATCTCGGCATAGTCAAGGGCATACGCACGCTTGCTGACCGCATGGTGCGGCATGCCAAGTCAAAGGATGCCTCTACCATGTATTTTGATGCGCTGAGATATTCTCAGCTTCACCCTGAGACTACCATCGCATCTCTTTCGGCTCAGTTGATGAAGGATGCCAAGGAGAGTGCTTTGCGCGTTTTTACTGGTGGCTCCACGAATATAGACGATGTCAAGGCTCGGGAGAGCAAGGCTGCCGATTTGTTCCGTCTGATATGGATTTCTTATCCAATGAAGCATGAGGATATTGCATCCATAAGGGAGATGATGCGGTCTGACAGCACACCGCGCCATCTCAAGCTGTTTCTGGTTTCAGCCCTTATGCTCGGATGCATGGAGTATTACGACGAGCAGAAATTGCTGTTGCTGTCAGATATATACTCTGACAACGTGGATGCTACAGATCCACAGCTCTCCATGAGGTCGTTTATAGCCATACTGATGGTGTTATGGATGTATCGTGGGGAGTCACTCGGCAAGCCTGTGGATGATCGTCTCGCAGCGTTGGCTGACATGGCTTCATGGCACAGGGATGTGAAGATGGCGGCTCTGCTGCTGCTCCGCACACGTGACACGGAGAAGATAACCAAGACCATGACCGAGGATGTCATACCGTCGATGCTCAAACTGCGCCCCGACATCTACCGCAAACTCAATGACGAGGGGGCTGTGGATGATCCTGCATCACTCGGCGAGAATCCCGAGTGGGAGGAACTGCTCGAGCGCAGCGGTCTCAATGACAAGCTCAAGAAACTCAGCGAGATGCAGGAGGAGGGGAGCGATGTGATGATGGCTACGTTCTCGCATCTCAAGAGCTACCCTTTTTTCAGCGACATGACCAACTGGTTCATGCCTTTTCATGACGACCATTCAGCCATGATGCAACTGCGGAGCACTTCGGGCGGCGATGCTGTGGCTGATATGATAGCGGCATCAGACTTTGTATGCAGCAGTGACAGGTTCTCGATGCTTTTCAGCATCAACAGCCTTCCTGAAGCTCAGCGCAAGATGATGATGCAGCAGTTTGAAGCGCAGAATATCAATATGGCGGAGATGCGCAACGCCGAGCTGCACCGTGAGGACGGCGGACGCGAGGTATATGCCACCAATTATATCCGCGACCTGTACCGTTTCTTCAAGATCTTCCGCCGCAAAGGGGAATTTAAGGATCCGTTTGCATCAGGGTTCAATCCTGTCGACATCCCCAGGATTGCTGATACCTTTGACGATGCTGACAATCTGTCACTCATAGCCGAGTTCCTCTTCCGCCACGGATATTGGGCTGATGCCGTCACCGTATTCAACAAACTGCTTCCCCTTGCCGACAATAAGGCTCAGGTATATCAGAAAATGGGATATTCGGAGCAGAAACTCGGGCATCATGAAGCAGCCCTGCGTCTCTATGAGCACGCGGAGATGCTTGATGCCGCTAACAAGTGGACATGGCGACGCATAGCCGCATGCCATCGTGTGATGGGCAATCCAGCCAAGGCATTGGCTTATTATGACCGTCTGCTTGCCGATGATGCTGACAATCTCTCTCTGACCTTGCAGAAAGCCAACGCCCTTGCAGAGTTGGGACGTAACAGCGATGCACTGAAATTGTATTTCAAGGTGGAATTTCTTGACCCTGAGTCGCGCAAGACCCTCCGCCCGATAGCATGGACATCGTTCCTGACTGGCGATTATGACACTTCGCGTCGTTACTACGAGCGTGTTCTTGCCGATGACCCGATGCCTGCCGATATGATCAATCTCGGGCATCTTGAGATGGCTACGCATCACTATCACGAGGCAATAGACATGTACAAACGTGCTATTGAGATGCCTGGAGGCGGTAAAGCAGCTTTTGCCAAGTCGATGCAGGAAGACCTTAAGCATCTCCGCGCCGCCGGAGTTGACGACCTCATGACCGGCATCGTCATCGACCGTCTGATCTGATGTCCCGACAGGGTATAAGTATGCCGGATGTAGCTCCAAACGCTTTTCATCATATAGTGATAAAATCTTAGTGTATGGGCATGCCGTGGCACAATGTCCCTACACATCAGCTATGGTTTGCTGAAATATGTTAATGTTTGTGTAAAAACGCAAACGTGGATGCTGTGGTATGTTTATAATTTCAAAAAATAGTATTTTCTTTGTGAAAATATTGCGAATTTCATACACACTCCTCTGATTATTTATAATAGGCGGTGCAGTCTGGCAAAGATTGTCACGCCATAGCGGCACAGAGGAACATACAAGCGGCGGCACGTGATGCCAAATTCTCACAAGGTACAATTTCCGCTGTAAATGTCATAGCCAACCAACTTTCTTGCCTTACTAATATCGTCCATGCGGCTTAAAGATTAAAAAGCAGTGTTTTTGTGCACGGGTTGGACTCTATGCCATCAGGCAGTCAAAATTCCACTTGGCTTATTTTATTAGCTCTCAATATATCCATTAATCCTATTTAACACCAATTCAAAAGTAAAATGTCTAAACGTTTACTCTCAGCGTTGATGTTGATGGTCCTCGCCCTCCCGGGCATGTTGCGTGCTGCCGACTACGGTCTGCCCACCAACATTCAGGACGGCAACATCCTCCACTGCTTCAACTGGCCCGTCAGTGCGGTCAAGGAAGAGCTCCCCAACATTGCTGCCGCAGGTTTCGGCACTGTACAGCTTTCGCCCATGCAGCGAAGTGACGTGCGTACCGGTTCGCCTTGGCATGACCTTTATCGTCCCTATGACCTTGCTTTCAAGGGCGGTCTCGGTTCTCGAGAAGAGCTCAAGGCTCTCTGTGCTGAGGCAGCCAACTATGGCATTAAGATTATAGTCGATGTTGTAGCCAACCACGTTGACAAAACAGCTGGCTACCATGATCCCTGGTGGGACGGCAATGGTCGTGTACGCTGGGAAGGCGGCATCAACTACGGAGACCGTCGTTCTATCACCCACGGACAGCTCGGTGACTACGGCGATGTGAATTCTGAGGATGCAGGAGTCATCGCCCGTGGCAAAGCCTATGTTGAAGACCTCAAGAGCATGGGTGTCAAGGGCTGCCGCTGGGATGCTGCCAAGCATATCGGTCTCCCCTCTGAGGGATGCGGTTTCTGGTCATCAGTAACCAGCGTCCCCGGTATGTATCACTACGGTGAGATTCTTGACGCTCCCGGTCCTAACGAAGGCATCATCAAGGAATACGGACAGTATATGTCAGTGACCGATAACAAGTACTGCAACTATGCAGCTCGCGACAACGGCGGTATCCCTGGAGGCCACGGAGGCAGCTGGGATGTAAACCACGGTCTCGGAAACAAAGTGGTCTACTGGGCAGAAAGCCATGATACATATTCCAATGACAATGAATGGTCAATGAATGTAGACCAGAGCGTCATAGACCGTGCTTATGCAGCATATGCGTGTCGCAAAGGTGCTTCGGCTCTTTATCTGTCACGTCCCAAGACCAAAGGGTTCAACAATATCAAGGTAAGCAAAGGCACTGAGGCTTTCAAAGGCAAGCATATCGCTGCTGTCAACAAGTTCCGCAATGCAATGGTCGGAAAAGCCGATTATTTCACAGGTACAGGCAATGCCTGCTCCATTACCCGTCAGGGTGGCGGTGCTGTCATCGTTATGAAGGGTAGCGGCAATATCTCAATCGCCAACGGTGGCGGTTACTGCCCCGCAGGTACCTACAAAGATATGGTTAGCGGCGGCACATTCACTGTGACAGCCTCTACTATCAGCGGCAATGTCGGCTCAAGCGGTATTGCTGTCATCATGAAGGATGGCGTAGGTCCTGATCCTAATCCTGGCCCCGATCCCGATCCCGACCCCGATCCCGATCCCACAGCTTCTATGTGGATTCTCGGCAATCTATCCGGTGCAGCTGGTTGGAGCACAACTCCTGGCACTGGCATGGCAATGACTCAGAGCGGAAGCACATACACAGCCAAAGGCGTTACTTTTGTTGCTGCCACTGGTGAAACCACATGCTATTTCAACCTTACTGACTATGTAGGGTCAACATGGGATGACCTCAACATGACTGCTAACCGCTATGGTGCTGCCACCGAAGGTGAGGCCATCACCCTTGGCTCAGCTGCGACTATCGTGAAATACGCTAATGGAGTTGATGCCTCAGGCTGCCTTTCATGGACTGTTGCTCCTGGCACATACGATATCACTGCTGACCTCTCATCCATGAAGCTCACTGTGGTTAAGACTGGTGACAATCCTAATCCCAACCCTGATCCTGATCCCGATCCAACCCCTGGCACCCTCACCATCACTGGCGACTATAACCTCGCTTACAGCGGAGACAAGGCAAATGTACACTACTGGGGCGGTTCAGCTCCCTCGTCTTGGCCTGGCGTGACCATGACAACTGCTACTGGTTCCGATGGCAAGACCTATAAGGTCGCTAAAATCGATGCCACATCAACCGGCTGTCTCTTCAACACTAATGGTAACGAGAACAAGACTGGTGACCTCACATACTCAGGCTCATTCGTGATGACCGACAACGGTCCTTCGACTACTGCTGTTACATTTAAAGGCGGTGACAATCCTGGTCCTGATCCAATACCCGATCCCAGCAGCATAACCATATACTACGACAACTCTGTGACATCATGGAGCAGCGTCAACTGCTACAGCTTTGTCGGCACTACTGCCAACAATGGCGCATGGCCCGGAAAAGCCATGACCCTTGTCGAAGGCAAAGTTTACAAGGCTACTATTCCCGCAGGTTCATCTGTGGTGTTCAATGGTGACAGCAAGCAGACTGTTGATGTGACCGGCGTACAGGACAAGCACATCTACAAAGGTCTTGCCGAGCAGCAAGCCAATGGAGGTGGCACAATGTGCAACAAGGTTGAAGACGGCGGTGTGTATGGCGATGGTCCCAATCCACAGCCCACCAAGCCCGTGGTATCTGCAAGCCCTGCAAGCGGAAGCTTCTCTGAGAGCATCACTGTGACCCTCAGCGTGACACCCGCTGGCAGCACCATCTACTACACTACCGACAACTCTACACCCACAGAGTCATCGACCAAGTACACAGCAGCTCTCAAGTTCACTGAGACTACCACACTCAATGCATTCGCAGTGGCAGCCGACGGCACCAAGGGCGATGTCAAGAGCTTCCGCTACACTAAGAGCAGCAACCCTGGACCTCAGCCCCAGCCCGGCAACAACCTTATCACCGACTACTATAAGGTTAACCCCGACGGACACTATGGCACCAACAAGACCATCAACGTGTCAGGTCACCCCGCATCTAATGCGTTCAGCAACTGGACCGAGGCCGAACTCATCGCCCAGGGCGTAGCCCGCGATGTCTGCCAGGCTTTCCGTGGCACACACGAGCGTCCTATAGTTGACTCATATGCTGTTTATGCAGCCTATGACAATCAGAACCTTTATCTCGGTGTTCAGATGGTATATGCTGTATGGGATGCAGGTGGCGAAGGCAAGCAGCCCGGTGAATCAAAGCCTCACAATATGGACGGTCACATGATCTGGGCGTTTGACCTTGATCCCAACCAGTCGTTTGATGGATATATCAACGGTACCGGTCCTATCTGGAGTGATCAGTTCAAGGGTGCGAAATTCGAGAATGGTGTAGACCATGTCCTCATGGCCAGCACAAAGCCTCAGGCAAATAATTTCACATTCTTCAAACCTACACCTGACGGTCATGCAAGCTATGATCCCGAGTATTGTATCGCTCTCCCCGAGGGCTTGAAATATGGATATGCCGACGGTCTTCTTCCCTCTATCGAGCATATTTGGGGACAGTCTGAATTCGGCTACGATCCTGAACTCCTCAAGGGTAACACCGGATTCGTTGACCTCAGAGGCGAGGTTGATGACGATGCCCATACTTTCTATGAATTCAAGATACCTCTGAGCTTGCTCGGTGTTACTGAAGATTATATCCGCACCAACGGCATCGGTGTGATGTATATCGACAAATATGGTGTCAGCCCTGTCGGTGGCACACCCTACGATCCCTCTTACTTCGATGATCCTTTCAGCGAGTATTCATATGGTGACAATACCTCTAAGGAGAAAGAGGACGAGGACATCATCACCTATGCTCCCGCACGTATCGGCGCCGGTGCGCCCCTGTCGACCAACACTATCAAGAACGACCGCGATGTGACAGCCAACTTCCGTCTCGGCAACGGCTTCATAGAGTTCTACGGCCTCAACGGCGAGTCAGTAAGCGTAAGCTCTATCGACGGACGCAACATGTTTAACTCACGCAACACATCTGATGTGACTGTAGACCTCCCCGCCGGCATCTACATCATCAACATCGACGGTGTAGGCAAGGCAGTCCGCGTACGCTGATAAGCCCATAATCACCCTCTTATAACGGCGGCATCCCCATCACCGGGGATGCCGCTTTTTTTCATAGCCCCAAATCGCCACCCTGTTGTAGGGACATGCCGTGGCATGTCCGCTGTCCCCGACATCCGCAAACCCTGCTTATGGCGCGGACATGCCACGGCATGTCCCTACATTTCATTTAACCAATGTATTGACATTATAAGATTTATACGACTTATCAGCCCTTATCAAAAAAAGTCGTAAATTTGCGGATAAATATATCTAACAAAAAATCATCCTATCATCATAGCATATGGAACGCAAGGTCAGAGTAAGATTTGCACCCTCTCCAACAGGTCCGCTGCATATCGGCGGCGTACGCACAGCATTGTTTAACTATCTCTATGCCAAGCGCAATGGAGGCGAGATGGTGCTGCGTATCGAGGACACTGACAGCAACCGCTTTGTCCCCGGAGCCGAGGACTATATATGCGAAGCCCTTGACTGGCTCGGCATCCGCTTTGATGAAGGCGTCAAGCAGGGCGGTCCTCATGGACCCTATCGTCAGAGCGAACGTCGTGACATCTACCGCAAGTATGTCAAGCAGCTCCTTGACGATGGCAAAGCATACATAGCCTTTGACACCCCCGAGGAGCTCGAGGCAGCCCGCGCCGCCACCCCCAACTTCCAGTATGATGCCAAAACGCGCGGCAACATGCGCAACTCTCTCACTCTCGGCGACGAGGAGACCCAACGTCTGATCGATGCAGGAGAGAAATATGTGGTGCGATTCAAGATCGAGCCTGACCGCGATGTGGAAGTCAATGACCTTCTGCGCGGAAAAGTGGTCATCAACTCCAGCATCCTTGATGACAAGGTGCTCTACAAGAGTGCCGATGACCTGCCGACATATCATCTTGCCAACATCGTCGATGACCACCTGATGGAGATTACCCACGTGATCCGTGGCGAGGAGTGGCTGCCGTCGGCGCCCCTCCATGTCCTACTATATGAGGCTTTCGGCTGGGCTGATACGCGCCCTGAATTTGTGCATCTGCCGCTGCTGCTCAAGCCCGACGGCAAGGGCAAGCTCTCCAAGCGTGACGGTGACCGTCTCGGCTTCCCCGTGTTCCCCCTTGACTGGCATGACCCCAAGACCGGAGACCTGTCGAGCGGCTACCGAGAGGCCGGCTATCTCCCCGAGGCTGTGGTCAATTTCCTGGCCCTGCTCGGATGGAATCCCGGCGATGACACAGAAATCATGTCGATGGATGAGCTTATCAGCCGCTTCGGATTTGAACGCTGTTCGCGCAGCGGTGCCAAGTTTGATTACGAAAAGGGCAAATGGTTTAACCACAAATACCTTCAGGAGCTGCCCGATGAGAAGCTCGCCGAGATGTTCAAGCCCGTGCTTGCTGAGTCGGGTGTGGATGTAGATGCATTTGATGATGCCTACATAGCCCGCGCCGTCGGGATGGTCAAGGGGCGCATCAATTTCGTTAAAGACCTGCTTCCACATGCTGGCTTCTTCTTTAAAGCCCCTGAAAGCTATGCGCCTAAGGATATTAAGAAGCGATGGAGTGAGGATACTCCGCGCATCATGACCGAACTGATCGGAGTGCTACGCAACCTCCCTTCATGGAAAAGTTCCGAAGCCGAACCTGTGGTGCTCGGTTGGATTACCGACCATGGCTATCATATGGGCAATGTCATGAATGCCTTCCGCCTCGCGGTAGTCGGCGAATGCAAAGGTCCGCATATGTTTGACATTACTGAGCTGATGGGTCCTGACGAGACCATCCGACGTATTGAGAAAGCCATAGAGAGCATCAAACTAAGCGAGTGATGAATCCGCTTTACGACACTTCCATAGCTCTGCTCCGAGGCGGCATACGTCTATCCAAGGGATTTAATGCTAAGTCCCGACGGATGCTTGAGGGTCACAAGGAGACATTTTCGACCCTTGAGAAAGCCCTTAAAGGCAATGACTCGCCTGTGATGTGGATTCATGCTGCTTCGTTGGGCGAATTTGAGCAGGGGAGACCCATGATTGAGATGGTCAAGAAGGAGCATCCCGACTGGAAAGTGGTGTTGAGCTTCTTCTCTCCGTCAGGCTATGAGGTCAGGAAGAATTTTCCGCTGGCTGATGTGGTCGTCTATCTGCCGTTTGACACACCGGGTAATGCCCGCCGTTTTGTCGAGACAGTCAATCCGTCTGTAGCCATTTTCGTCAAATACGAATTCTGGGGCAATTATCTCGCCGCACTGAAGAGGCGCAGAGTGCCTACCTATATAATATCGGCGATTTTCCGTCCTTCACAGGCTTTTTTCAAGCCGTGGGGCGGTACGTTCCGCCGCATGTTGCGTTGTTTCACCCATCTCTACGTGCAAGATGAGGCATCGCGTAATCTGCTTGCCGGCATAGGGGTGACAAATGTCACTGTCGCTGGCGACACGCGTTTCGACCGCGTGTCTGATGTCCGTTCGTCCAAGTGCAAGATCGAGTGGATTCCGCGCATGATGGAGCATGCCGCCATGCGTTTCATCGCCGGTAGCTCATGGCAAGCCGATGAAGCTGTCTATGCCGACTGGCTCAATGCCCGCAAGGATGTCCGCTTCATCATCGCGCCCCATGAATTTGACGATGCCCGTTTGCAGCATCTCAAGGAATTGTTTCCCGGACGTAATGTCATGCTCCTCTCCGAGTGGCAGCAGGCTGGCAGTCCGGCAAATGTCGAGGGGCTGATTGTCGACAGCTTCGGCCATCTCTCAAGCCTCTACCGCTACGCCGATGTGGCGTATATAGGCGGAGGTTTCGGCACCGGGATACACAACATTAATGAGGCTGCCGTCTATGGCATCCCTGTAGTGTTTGGTCCCCACCACCAGAAATTCCGTGAAGCTGCGGGTCTGATACAGTGTGGCGGCGGAGTGTCGGTCAGCAGCGTCCACGAATTTGACGACGTGATGGACCGCTACCTCTCTGACCCCGAAGCCTTGAAGCAAGCCGGCGAAGCCGCCGCCCGATACATCGCCGACAATCTCGGCGCCACCCGCCGCATCTACACCAGCATATTCCCCGCACAGAAGTAGCGAGGCTGCATATGAAATTTTGTTCTCGTTGACACGGCTTGCCGTGTCCATTCAGTATATTTAATATAACCGATATTTATGATCAAAGCAGGCATCGTCGAAGGCACCGGGTATAAAGCCGGCGAACTTATACGCCTTCTCCTCAACCATCCCGATGTGGAACTGATGTGGGTCAGTGCTGCCGGACGCGACGGCGTACCAGTGAGCCGTCTCCACAGGGGGCTCACCGGCGACACCGACCTATGCATCACTGACCGTGGAGACCTCAGCAAGGTCAATGTGGTGTTCCTCTGTCATCCTGACGGCAACACCGCCTCCTGGCTGGCTGAAAACCGACCTGCGGATGATGTCTGTGTCATAGACCTGTCGGCTGATTACCGCGTAGACGCTGATGCCGCCACTGACAACGGTATGGTCTACGGCATCCCCGAATATAACCGCAAGCCACTTGTGCGCGGAGCCAAAAGGGCTGTATGTCCGGGCGAACTCGCCATGGCTCTCGAATTGTCGCTTCTGCCGCTCGCCAAGCATCTGATGCTCAACTCCGACATACACACCACAGCTGTCATAGGCAGCAGCGGAGCCGGCGAAAGCCTCAACGAGGATGTGCACACCATGCGCTCCGACAATGTAAGCCCATCGGCACTCCTTGCCCATGATGACATAGAGGAGGTAAATTGCCTCCTCGGTAAATTACAGACGAGTTTCCAGTCTGACATACATGTGGTAGGGCTTAACGGACCCTTCACCCGTGGACTGATAGCTGTCACATATCTTAATTGCGCGGTGGAGATAGAGGAATTGCGCCGCATGTACGAAGAATACTATGATGACCACAGTTTTACATTCCTGTCGGACGTGCGTCCCGACCTCAAGGATGTGGTCAACACCAACAAGTGCATGCTCCATCTCCAGAAAGTCGGTGACGAACTGGTCATCGTGGCTGTCATCGACAACCTCCTCAAAGGCTCAGCCGGTAATGCCGTCCACGTGATGAATCTCCTCTTCGGGCTTCAGGAGCAGACAGGTCTGCGCCTCAAAGCCTCCGCCCTCTGACACATGCCATCAGATTCTGCTGATAACCGACATCTACTGCGTCTGCCTAACGGTCTGAGGGTGGTCCATGTCCACCGACCTGGTGCGCGAGTGGATTACCTGGCTCTGAGCGTCAATGTCGGTAGCCGTGACGATGCCCCGGGATGTGAGGGACTGGCGCATTTTGTGGAACATACCATATTCAAGGGTACAGACATCCACCGATCGTCGTATATCATCAACCGCATGGAAGCTGTAGGCGGCGAACTCAACGCCTACACTACCAAGGAGGAGACGGTGGTCTATACTGTCGCACCGTCGGGCAATCTGCGCCGCTCTGTGGATCTAATTTATGAACTGATAGCCCATTCTTCATTTCCGCAGTCGGAGATAGACCGCGAGCGCGAGGTGGTGCTTGACGAGATAGCAAGCTATCTTGACAGTCCGTCAGAAGCCGTTGTAGATGATTTTGAGGACATGATGTTTCCTGACAACGGTCTTGGTCACAACATCTTAGGTGCAAAAGACAGCGTGGATGGTCTGTCGGGTGATATATGTCGCAAGTATCTTAAGCGGTATTTTGTGCCATCCAATATGGTGCTCGTTTATGCCGGGTCATCATCAGTCGATGAGGTCATGAAACTCGTGGAGCGAACATTCGGGGTGCTTGACCATCCGCATCCGTCATTGCAGCGTGTATATCCTGGAAATCCTGCCGTGGTGCATGATGAAGTGAAAGATTTGGATCTCCACCAGTCTCATACAGTGGTCGGAGCGGTCATTCCTGGTGCGAAAAGTCCTGATCGGCATGCCATTTCGCTGCTTGCCAACATGTTGGGCGGACCAGGTATGAATTCGCTGCTCAATGTCGAGTTACGCGAAAAGCGAGGTCTGGTGTATTCGGTGGATTGCATCATGGCGATGTTTAGCGACTGCGGATTGATGGAGATATATTTCGGATGCGATGAGGATGACACAGCCAGGTGTCTGCGTCATGTCCGATCCGTAATAGCACGCGTATGTGACGGATATATTACTGACACGAGGCTGTCGCGAGCCAAACGCCAGTATCTCGGACAGCTCGTAGTCGCCAACGAAAATGTCGAAGCCCGCGTCCTCTCTTTAGGCCGCCACGTGACCCTCTTTGACTCCCTGCCCGATCCCCAGCGTACCATTGATGCCGTTAATCGACTTACCACTGACGACATAGCTCATGCAGCCTCGTATCTCGCGCCATCCTGCCTGTCGCGCCTTACCATCTAAATAATGTTAAAGACCCTAAAGTCCTCAATGACCTTAAAGTCTCTAATATATGCTTGACAAAATACGCAAAATACTCCGAGCCTTGTTTGCCCCGGTGGCAAGCAATCCCCTGTTTTTCATCGCTATAGTAATATTCAGCCTCTCATGTGTGGTTGCTGAAGCCGTAGCCATAGGTAATTTCAGGAAGTGGATTGCTGTCTATGACCTGATGCAGAGCTCCGTGTGGGCATACTTGTTGTCATGGCTGGTGTACATGTGGGACAAGCGATGGCTTAAGGGTGTGATAACAGGAGCATGGGGGCTCGCAGCCTTGGTAGAAATAGCCCATTTTCTCCTGTTGAAGCATCCGTTGGATGTGCAGTCCGTATCATTGGCGCTTGACACTAATCCGCGTGAGATTGGCGGCTTTTTCCGCCAGTTTTTCACGCCCTCGGTCATAGTCGCATTTGCAGTAGGTGTCGTGGTTGTGACGGTGATAGCCATAGGAGTCAGTAGGTCAAGGATGCGGGTGACGAAGCTGATGTCCGTGTGGTCTCTGTTGACCATAGCATTGGTTTTAGGAGGCGTGTGGCGCATAGCGCGTATAGCCCCGATGCTCTGGATTGATGACATTGACGCATTCACGATATGGGCATCGCAAGACTCCGGAAACCCAGAGCTTGCCAACATATTTCAGATGGACTATGCCGACCCGGTGGTCAAAAGCGCGTATATAGCTAAAGGCATTTCATTGGAGCGGCATGTATATAACCATTGGGCGCGGTTGCAACCAGTGGCTTTTGCCGATGAAGTCATGGCTGCCTCGTCGACGGCTGACAGCTTGCAGATAGTAGTAATAATAGGGGAATCGTTTATCAAAAGCCACTCGTCGCTCTACGGATATCATCTCCCCGTCAACCCTCGGCTGGAGAAGGAGAAAGCTGACAGTGCTCTTGTAGTGTTTTCCGACATGATTACGGCGGGTAACTTTACCAATATGTCCATAGCTAATCTGATGAGCCTCAATAATCTGACTGACGATGATCCGACGCGTCGGGATTGGTGGCAGAGCGTATATTTCCCTCTTGTGTTCAAGAAAGCGGGGTGGAGGGTGTCGCTGTTTACCAACCAGTATGATCCGCAGGATCGTTCATCTGATCTGGGTCGTCTGTTTTTTGACCCGTTCATCATTGAGACATGTTACGATGCCTATAACGATAGTCAGGAGTCTTATGACGGTGATTTTGTCAATTCAATGGTGGCACAGCACCATCTTGCGGCTCCTCCCTCGGCTGATGCTTTGACCTTCTGGCATCTCAAAGGGCAGCATTTCCCTGCCCGTCAATATTTCCCTGACGATGCCTCGCATATCCGCTTCACCATGTCGGATATACCGGCTGACAAGCCTTGGCTTGACGATGATAAGCGTCAGCAGGTAGCAGATTATGCCAATGCGACTCTCTACAATGACAGCATAGTCTCCTCAATCATTGACCTCTATCGCGGGTCTGATGCAGTGGTGGTGTATTTCTCCGACCACGGAGAAGAGATGTGGGACACTGCGCCTGCGGGTAACCGCAACAAGCAGCAGCCTGACGATGCTGAGTGGATGCACCGCCAGTTTGACATCCCCTTTGTGGTGTGGATGTCCGAGTCGTTCCGTGGTAAGTATCCGGAAATGGCTGACAGCATCCGCAGAGCCGCCGACCGTCCAGGCTCTCTTGACAACCTCGGTCAGATGCTCTTCCACATCGGCGGTATCAGGTCAAAGTATCTGCGCCCCGACGAGTCCATCATCTCTGACTCCTATCGCCCGTCGCCCCGCATCTCCGCACAGGGCTATCCGTATCCGGAGACCAAGCGATAGTCGCATCAGCGTTTTATCCTCGTGGACGCGGCTTGCCGCGTCTTTCCAGCACAGTGGCATATATTTCCGCAAATTTCCTTATCTTTGCATCTAAGAAACCGACATAACATATGGAAAAGAAATTCAAGCGCACACTTGTCACTACAGCACTCCCTTATGCCAACGGTCCGGTGCACATCGGACACCTTGCCGGCGTGTATGTTCCGGCTGATATCTACGTCCGTTATCTGCGCCTCAAAGGCGAGGATGTGGTCATGGTCGGAGGCAGTGACGAGCATGGTGTGCCCATCACCATAAAGGCACGTCAGGAGGGCGTCACCCCTCAGGACATCGTGGACCGCTATCATGCCATCATCCGTGACTCCATGAAGGAGCTGGGGGTGTCGTTTGACGTGTATTCGCGCACCACTTCCGACATACACCACGACACGGCAAGCGAATTTTTCCGCCATCTCTACGACAAGGGGGAATTCGTGCAGAAGACCTCCATGCAGCCCTATGACGAGCAGGCTGGCGAATTCCTTGCAGACCGTTATGTGGTAGGCACATGCCCTCACTGCGGCAGCGACCGTGCCTACGGCGACCAGTGCGAGGCTTGCGGCACATCGCTCAACGCCACCGACCTTGTCAATCCACATAGCGCGCTGACTTCAAGCCCTGTGGTGATGAAAGAGACCACACACTGGTTTCTCCCCCTCGACAAGTGGGAGCCGCAACTGCGCGAGTGGATACTTGAAGGACATAAAGAGTGGAAAACCAATGTCTACGGCCAGTGCAAGTCATGGCTTGACATGGGCTTGCAGCCACGCGCCGTCAGCCGCGACCTTTCGTGGGGTGTCCCTGTGCCTGTAGAGGGCGCGGAGGGCAAGGTGCTCTACGTATGGTTTGATGCCCCCATCGGCTATATCTCCAACACCAAGGAAATTCTTCCCGACAGCTGGGAGAAATACTGGAAAGACCCCGAGACACGTGTCATCAACTTCATCGGCAAGGACAATATCGTGTTCCATTGCATCGTGTTCCCTGCCATGCTGATGGCATATGGTGACGGTTTCCAACTGCCCGACAATGTGCCTGCCAACGAGTTCCTGAACCTTGAGGGCGACAAAATATCCACATCGCGCAACTGGGCTGTGTGGCTTCACGAATATCTCAAAGATTTCCCCGGCAAGCAGGATGTGCTCCGATATGTGCTGACCGCCAACGCCCCGGAGACCAAGGACAACGACTTCACATGGTCTGACTTCCAGCAGCGTAACAACAGCGAACTCGTAGCCATACTCGGCAATTTCGTCAACCGCGCTCTCGTGCTGACCCACAAATATTTCGGCGGCGTAGTTCCTGCGGCAGCTCCTACCGAGGTGGAGAAAGCGTTGGAAGCCGAAGTGCTTGACCTCAAGGCTCAGATTTCGGAGGCTCTTGACACATTCCATTTCCGTGAAGCTCTGAAGCTCGCCATGGACATGGCACGAGCCGGCAACCGCTACCTGCAGGAGACCGAGCCTTGGAAGCTCGCCAAGACCGACATGGAACGCACCGGCACTATCCTCAACACAGCCCTCCAGCTCTGCGCCAACCTTGCCATAGTCTTCGAACCATTCCTCCCCTTTATGAGCGAAAAACTGCTTAAGATGCTTGGCGGCGAAAAGATTACGTGGGATATGCTCGGATGCTTCGACCTTATACCTGTCGGTGCCGAAATCAAGCAGCCCGAACTCCTCTTTGACAAAATCGAAGATGACCAGATACAGGGTCAGCTTGACCGTCTTGCCCGCATCAAGAAGGAAAACGAACTGCGTAACTACCGTCCCGAACCTCAGGCAGAGCCTGTTGATTTCGACACATTTGCCAAGTGCGATTTCCGCGTAGGCACGGTGCTTGAGTGCGAGAAAGTACCCAAGGCTGACAAGCTCCTCCGTTTCCTGATAGATGACGGCATGGAGAAGCGCACCATAGTCAGCGGCATCGCCAAATACTACAAGCCCGAAGAACTCGTGGGCAAGCAAGTATGCTTCATCGCCAATCTGCCTCCGCGTAAGCTCAAGGGCATAGAGAGCTGCGGCATGCTCCTGTCGGCTGAAAATGCCGACGGCTCTCTCGTGCTTATCTCTCCCTCGGCGCCCGTAGTGCCTGGTGTGAAGATAGGCTGATGCCACATACACACCCATACCTATGAAACCGCGAATCCTTATAATCTATACCGGCGGCACTATCGGCATGATTGAAAATGCCCAGACCGGTGCCCTTGAACCTTTTGACTTTGACCACCTGATCGACTGTGTGCCCAAGGTCAAGATGCTCGACTATGAAATTTCTCATATACAGTTGACCGAACCGATTGACTCCAGCAATATGACTCCCCTCCATTGGGGAGACATTGCCGGAGCGGTTGCCGACAATTATAATAGTTATGACGGCTTCGTGGTGCTCCACGGCACCGACACGATGGCTTACACGGCATCTGCTCTGTCGTTCATGCTCGAAAACCTCAGCAAGCCTGTTATCATCACAGGGTCGCAGCTTCCCATAGGCGAGGTGCGCACCGATGGTGAGGAAAATCTGATTACTGCTCTTGAGATTGCTGCATGCCGCACTCCCGGGGGCGATCCGCAGGTGCAGGAGGTGGCGATATTGTTTGAAAACTACCTCTGGCGCGGTAACAGAGCCAAGAAGCATTCGTCGACCAATTTCAATGCTTTCAAGAGCTACGACTATCCTGAATTGGCACACATCGGTCTGAGCATTGACTTCAATCAGGATGCGCTGCTGAGATTGCCTTTCCGCCGTCCGCTTAAAGTCAACCGCACAATGGATGTCAATGTATGCTTTGTTGACCTGTTCCCGGGGTTGAGCCTGGATGCTATAGAGTACAAATTGGCGCAGCCGGGACTTAAAGGCATCGTGTTAAGAACCTATGGCGCAGGTAATGCGCCCACCGATGAGGCTTTTATCAATCTGATGCGCCGCCGCATCGCCGAGGGTCTTGTGGTAGTCAATATATCGCAGTGTGATGCCGGAGGTGTGATGCCTCACCGCTATGCTGCCGGTGATGCTCTCGCTTCGGCTGGTGTGATATCAGGCGGTGATATGACCGGCGAGGCTGCCATAACTAAACTGATGCACCTCTTTGGTCTCGGTCTGTCCTCCTCCGAGGTCAGCAACCTTGTCGGTGCGAGTCTGTGTGGCGAAATCACGGTCTGAACGGCTTATGAGAGGTGTTGTCGCTGTCGGATGGTTGCTATGTCTGTCACTGGCAGCATCGCAGCTGCTTGCAGCGTCTCCTCGACGCTGGATAGAGTCATTGCCCTCTGCATCGGAGGTGATTGACGGCTATATGTCTGATGGAGTTGAGGAGCGGATAGCTATTGCAGCCTCCAATCCGATTGAGGATGTATGGAAATTAGTGGCAACAGGAGGATTGATAGCAGTGGAGCGCATGGAATCTCATGGCGCGGATGTAGGTTTGACGGATTGCTACCGGATGATAGTGCTCCGGTCGCCTGACAGGGCGATAAGACCTGGCACCGTGATGGGCTATCTGCAACCTACGGCTGCAGGCGGTACTTACGAAGCCCGTATCTATACTGACACTGACGGCAACGGCACGCTGACCGATGCGAAATCGTTCAGAATCGTGGTGACGGAGGATGCAATGCAATTTTACCGCGTCCGTTCGGGGTTGAGTGTCAACATCTTCCGGATGCTCCCCTACATGTTTCGACGCGCAGTGGATTACCGTCCCGATGACCACAATGGTCTTGACGGTTGCGTGCGTTACCGCTCCTGTTCCTTGCCTCGCTACTTCTGAGATCTGTAAACCTTAGAGGTTTTGGTGGTGTTAATAAAGTGATATGATTACTTCGTTTATACCATCACATGAAGTGGCGCAGTGGCTTATGGGCATCATACGCCATCTGCTTGACATCATCGGGCTGCGCCATGAGCCACGCATTGAGGCTTTCCTTTATATAGTGATTGTGGCTGTAGTGGCTATATTCATCGGCTGGCTGATCCGTAAAGGCATCCTATATGTCGTGCGCCGTCTGGCAGGCATGCGTCATACTATGCTTGACGATGACCTCCTCCAGAGCCGTGTATTCACTAAATGCAGCCATATCATAGTGCCGATAGTGCTGCTGTCACTCGTGCCCTTCACGCTCAACTATGGCAGCCAGTTGCGCATGATAGTTATGAAGATTCTGTATATCTATGCTGTGCTCGCTTTTACTTACGCTATGGCTGCTGTAGTGGACTTCATATGGGTAAGATATAACCGCAAGGAAAACACGCGCAATCTTCCTCTCAAGGGCATCGCGAACACTATGAAGGGTATACTGTGGATCATAGCTTTCATAATAAGCGTGTCGGTGCTGATTGACAAATCCCCGGCTGCGTTGCTGACTGGCTTGGGCGCGTTTGCGGCAGCGTTGATGCTGATATTCAAGGACTCGATACTCGGATTTGTGGCTGGCATACAGCTTAGCCAGAATGATATGGTGCGTATAGGCGACTGGATTGTGGTACCCGATACACCTGTCAACGGCAATGTCATTGACATTTCGCTATCCACCGTCAAAGTGCGCAATTTCGATAATACCATTATTACCTGTCCCCCCTACATGCTCGTCCAGCACAGTTTCCAGAACTGGCGCGGAATGAGCGAGAGCGGTGCACGACGCATATTTTATAATCTGACGGTTGAAAACAGCACTATCCATCCTGCTGATGATGCCTTCGTCGAGTCAATGGTAGGCAGGTATCCGATACTCAAAAATTGGGTAGACGGATTGCGCTCATCAAATGCTCAGGTGGCATATAATAAGGACAAGATGAGCGTCAACGGCACGATTGAGACCAATCTCGGACTGTTCAGAGCCTATGTATGCCTCTATCTGATGAACCATCCCCAGGTGGCAAAGGACCAGCAGATGCTTGTGCGTCTGGAAACGCCAGTGGCACAGGGTACCACCCTCAACATCTACGTGTTCACCGCCACCACCAACTGGACTCTCTACGAGGCGATAATGAGCGAACTCCTCGAACACATCACCGCCATAGCCCCAACATTCGGTTTGCGCCTCTACACCCCCATCACAGGCGTAGCCGGCGGCGTCCTCAATCCCACCGACATCGCATCCCCCCTCCGCCCCACAGCATCCCCCACAAAATGAATACAACTGTAGGGACATGCCGTGGCATGTCCGCCAACTGAAAAAACAGCTGATATCCTCGTCTGCGACGCGGACATGCCACGGCATGTCCCTACAAATTGACGAAAAAGAATCAGGGAAATATCTCCATGGAGATATTTCCCTGATTTGTTGATGTTTGTTTTGTCGGAATCTTTACTTCACCGGCTTGATGCTGATAGCATAGCCCCCTCCGGCAAGCGCATGCAGTTTGAGTGTGCTCTTGTTGGTGACGGTCTTGGTCGTTATCTTGTAACGTGTCTGGCCGTCAACGGTATTGGCATCGGGTGCCTCGGCGTAGATGGTCGCGGTGTACTTGCGTCCAGGGTCAAGGAACGACAGTGTGATCTTGCTGTCACGGTCGGCAGTGCCGGCTGTGGAACCTACATACCACTCGTCGCTGTTCTTGTCCTTACGAGCTACGGTCACGTAGTCCATCGGCTCAGCTTCAAGGTACACTGACTTCTCCCACTCCACAGGCACGTCCTTGATAAATTGGAAAGCATCCATGTGACGGGCGTAGTGCTCGGGGAGGTCGGCTGCCATCTGGAGCGGACTGTACATGGTCACGTAAAGAGCGAGCTGGCCAGGGATGGTCGACGCTATCTTGGAGTTGTTGTGGCGCGAGAATGTCGAGAGGTCAAACTCGAATATACCGGGAGTGTAGTCCATTGGACCGCCTTGCAGACGGGTGAAGGGGAGTATCGAAGTGTGCCACTTGGCGTTGCCTCCCATAGCCTGGTATTCGGTGCCACGTGCGCTCTCGTTGCCGATGAGGTTGGGATATGTGCGGCTCAGACCTGTGGGGCGGCTCGCCTCATGGGCGTTGACCATGATATGGTGCTTAGCAGCCTCGGTGATGGCATAGAGGTAGTGGTTGTTGCTCCACTGGCTGTAGTGGGTCTCGCCGCGAGGTATGATGTTGCCCACATAGCCGCTCTTGACCGAGTTGTAGCCGAGGTCGTTCATCAGCTTGTAGGCTGCGGGAAGATGACGCTCGTAGTTGCGTGTAGAGCCTGAGGTCTCGTGATGCATCATCAGCTTGACACCTTTCTCCTTGGCATACTTGTTGAGACCCTCGAGGTCAAAGTCTGGATAGGGGGTAACGAAGTCAAATACATAGTCCTTGGAGTTGCCGATCCAGTCCTCCCAGCCTTCATTCCATCCTTCCACGAGCACCTGGTCAAAGCCGTGTTCGGCAGCGAAGTCGATGTAACGCTTGACATTTTCGGTGTTGGCAGAGTGGTGTCCGTGAGGTTTGGTCTTGGTGTAGTCGGTTTCGCCGAGCTTGATTGATGCGAGGTCGTTGGTATATGACCAGTCACCCTTGCCGGCAATCATCTCCCACCACACGCCCATGTATTTGACAGGCTTGATCCACGATGTGTCCTCATAGGCAGTAGGCTCGTTGAGGTTGAGGATGAGGCGCGATGCGAGTATGTCGCGGGCATCGTCCACCACCATGATGGTGCGCCATGGAGTCTCCTCAGGAGTCTGCATGTAGCCCTTCATGCCTGTGGCGTCAGGTGTCAGATGGGATGTAAATGTATTGGTCGCTTCATCGAGATTGAGGTGCATGGTCGGATAGTCCTTTACACCAGCCTCGTGGATATTGAGGTATATGCTGTCATCAGTTTTGAGCTGCAGGGCAGTCTGAACGCCTGTCGGAGAGAACAGGGTCGATGACGCATTGGCAGAGCTTTCCTTCTTGTGCTGTTCCCATGAGTCGCGGATATGGCTCATGCGGCTCTTGGTATAGTTGTATTCCTGTGTGTCATAGTCACCAGGAATCCAGTATGCCCAATGGTCGCCGGTCATGGCAAACTGTGTGTTTTCCTCCTTGATGACGAAGTAGGTCATGTGGGGCTGCGCCGGGAACTCGTATCGGAAACCGAGACCGTCGTTAAACACACGGAATCTGACGATCATGTAGCGGTCAAGGTCAGTCTGCGTAAGCTTAAGAGCCATTTCATTGTAGTTGCAGCGGATGGAATCCTCCTCGCCCCACACGGGAGCCCATGTCTCGTCAACGGCGCCGCGCTCGATGTCAGTTATGGCAAATCCGCTTGTCATCTGGAGCGCATCGGCAGAAGTCTTTACAGCATCTGCGCTGAAGTCGCGGCGGCTGCTCTCGCTCGCCAGCGTGAATCCGAGCCGTGACGGCAACACCACAGGTTTCCCCTTGTAATCCACCTTGTAGGTGGGGATGCCCCCGGCAGCTATGTCCACGTCCACCACTAAGGCACCGTCAGGACTCGTAACCTGCTCCGCCCCGAGTGCCAAAGGCACTCCGACAGCCGCCAGCATCAGTAAGTTTTTCATTTTTCCTTCCATAAGGTAATGCTAAATGAGATAAAAATTAAGGATAATCGTAACACCAACAAAGATAGCAAAAATTCCCCGGATAATGAGGCTAGTTATATAAAGTCGCTTAATGTATTTGACAATCGTTTATAGGATTTCTTTGGCACATTGAAGATACAATTAGGGGTTCCATAAATCTTTTGAAATTTATATCCGCAGTGGTACATAGCTAAAATTAAAGTCCCGTTAGAAATATAGTTTATACGGCCATGTGTAACCCTGCAAAGAAGTGTCTCGATCATATGTTTCAAATAATAGGAAGAATAGTATTCATTAAACTTGTTGTATCTACCAGATGATGGACCAAGATAACATCTTATAATGTCTTGGGCACACATCAGCCTTTCAAGGTCAAAATATGCAAGATTTACAAGCCTCTCACTATCAGTTAACCCTCCGATGGTCAGTCCTTTCAAAGTGTTATCTTTTGCGAGATAGGCAAATTCTTTTAACCATTCGTCAGTATCATTATGCCAGAAATGATACAGATAGTCTTTTTCTTCATTCATTAATTCTGATAAGGATCTGTTCTTATACATTGCTATGGTTAGTAATACGAAAACTATTGAATTTATATTTTGTTGTTAATATGTGACCTATGTCGTATAGCCTTTGCAGGAATTCGCGAGAGGTAATAAAATATTATTACAAGTAACAGAGGTATAATAGTTACTGACGCAAAAAGGAAGGTGTTATCCCAGAAAAGTTGTTTGCTGCTATTGTATTTTTCAATATTATCGGTCAATAATAATGACAATGATAGCATCATTGTAAATGAACATAAAGCCAGTATTATGCTTGTCAGATTACTGTTACTCCGTGTTTTATCGCTCAAATCTAACGCTTCAGAACTGTTTTCTTGTTCAGCGTGTTTAAAGCATAAGATATGATTACAGAATTCTTCTTTTTGATTTGGTGTGAGAAATGGATTTTCAAGAATCTCAGCAATCATATCATTTGATATTGACTTATGGTTATATAAATCATCTAGCTTTACGTTATATCTATTAGAAATTGCGGTTCTTAAAGATGAAAAGATTCCTTTTGTTGGTATTTTATGAGCCATGATTAACGGTCTGATAGCATGTAAAATCTCATTATTGGAAAATTTGATTTTTTGTGCATACTCATTACTATCTTTTTTATTGAAAAAATATTTTGTTACAAAGAAAACAATTAGAGAGCTAACGATACCTCCGCCGATACCCGTTACCCATGGATTTGTCCAAAAACTGCTCATCTCACCTATGAATGATGTTTAATTAAAGGGTAAATCTGATGTTATGTCCTGATATGTGGAGTTATTTAAAACGGATTTGGAGATTCAATTTGATGTAGTAGTTGCCACTCTCTTTGTATATTTTGCCGAACTCGTGGCGAGTAGTGCTTGGCGTGTCGAATCTAGTGTTATTGAAAAGATATTCTTCAAGCTCATTGCGGTCAAAAAAGTGGTAGCAGACCACATCTCCGTCTTCTTTAACTACGATGTATCCTCCGTTGGCATTGAATTTGCCGTTCCATGGTGAGGATGCAGTCATGCCGAGTGCAAAAGCCAGTAGAAATTGCTTGAGTTTGTACTCATACATGGGCTGATGCCCTGGTGTGTTTATTTTTAGAGGATCTTCATTAACAACCAATTTGCATATTGGTGACAATTCGCTCCCTTGACCAGTATAGTATTTCTCCATACAGGCAGCTACAATATGAGACATACCTAAGTCAAGCATTGTCAGATTGTTGCGAAGAGCATCCCCTGAAACTTTCTCAAAACTCCAAGAGCCTCCGATTGAACGAATGTATTCGAATTTTGGCTTGAACTTGTTAGGCATCGTGTTGATGCGTATCATCTGTTCGTCATTTATGCCATGGATTCTGAATACGAAGTTGGATGCGTCTTTGTTTGAGTTGATCAGCGTGGAATCGCTTCCGAGTTTTGATTTTATGCTGTAACCTAATTCTGGCTTTAAGCCAGTTGCGAGATTATGGATGACTATCCTTATGTCGGCTTTGTCAGAAGATTTGGCTTTGATGGGACCACAGTCTATTTCGTTCATAAACTGAATTGCCTCATCGTAATCTCCTCCATTGTTTTTTATCGCTTCCAAAAGATTGGATGCTTCTCTATGGAAACGTTCCTGTGGTATTTCTATATTGATATTGCGTCCTGCCACAAGAATCACGTTTTTCGCTGCATGTACCTTGTAGGCGTTCCGATCAAGAGCATCATTCCGAAATATTTCCAAAATTGGTGAATATCTCTCGTTGTAACGATTCAGATGACCATCGCCACAGTATAGTCTGCCATCCGCTAGTAGTTTGAAAAAAGCGTATAACTCGCTCCATTCACCTTTATTTGCCATAGGATTAGATGAGTAATATATTATTGTTTGCGAGGACGTTGAGTAGTTGTTGGGCGGTGGCTTGGATGGCTGGGACGGCTACGGAGTTGCCAAACTGTTTGTAGGCAGAGGCATCGGCTACCGGAATTTGGAATACAGGCGAGCCATCGCCGTTGTCGTAGACCGGGTAGCCTTGGAGTGCGCCCCATTCGCGGGGGGTCATGCGACGCCAGCCGTCTTTGTTGTACTCGCCTTTGATGCGCGTTGTAGGGGTCAGGTCGGTTTGCCGTGTATCAATGACGATGTTTCGCTCACGACCCATACCCCCTACGACAATGGCGTTGGCGACTTCGTTATCTCCTACTATTGCATAGCCAAAACCGTTGCCTTTGCTTTCATGTCTCTCTTTGTGTCGTATTAGTGTGTCGACATATGTCGTTGAAAGATAGTATTTTGCTGGCACTGGGTCTTTTTCTCGTATATCTATGAAATGCTTGGTGACTTCATTTTGCTCAGGATAGATGAAGTCTGCTGGATTGATACCAAGGTCTCTGCGGAAGCCTACGATGTAGATTCGCTCGCGGTGCTGAGGAACACCGAAGTACATGGCATTGACAATCTGAGGAGGCACGACATCATATCCGATTTCATCCAATGTATTGAGGATGGTTCTGAGTGTACGTCCTTTATCGTGGATTGCAAGTCCTTTGACGTTTTCAAGAAAAAATGCCTTGGGCTGTTTGCGACGTAGGATTTCTGCTACATCAAAAAACAACGTTCCTCGAGTTTCTTCAAATCCGAGCCTCTTGCCAGCAAGCGAAAACGCCTGGCATGGGAATCCGGCACATAGGATGTCGAAGTCATCGGGTATGAAACGCTTGGTCTGTTCCAGGGTTATGTCGCCAAAAGGGACTTCTCCATAATTAGCCAAATATGTTTTCTGAGCCTGGGCATCCCACTCTGACGAAAACACGCATTGGCCTCCCAAATTCTGGAAAGCCATGCGGAATCCTCCTATACCGGCAAACAGATCAATAAAAGTAAACCTCGGATTTTCAGGACCAGGAAAAGGCACCATGTCCAAGTCCTGAAACAGGGAGTATTGTAGGGGGCTTAATTCTTCAACCGTTTCACCGTCAAGTTTCACCTTTGACGGCAATGAAGAGTTAAGCCACGCATCGATGAGTTGATTGGCTTTCTGTTGATAGATTTCACCGTGGCGTGAATTTCTCAACATATGGGCATGAGTGACTATGGCAAGCTGTGTCGGGAAGGGTATGAGAGGATTCTCGCCCTCCGCTACGTTGTCATAGCAGGTGCGCTCGTCATATATCTGCACTGGACCAGCTTTCCTATAGCCTAAGTCCATCAGTGTAAATGTCAATCTGTCTTTGCTCATTTCAATACGCAACTGCTCCGACGGCATTGCTTTCAGCCATGAAAGTTTCGTAGATGTCACATCCGTTGGTCTTGCAGACGGCAAAACAATCAGCCATCAGTCGGTTGTATCGCGCAGCTTTTTCTTCAGTGAATGACGGTCGTTTTGTGTCGGTGTCAATATAATCAAAGAAATCTTCGTCACAGTGAACCACGCATTTTTCTTCTGCATAAAGGTGTCGAGCAAAACGCTTGACATCGTCTATACTATTTATCACAAAAGCTTCGTTGAGTTCCATAAGGCTAATGATTATCTACTTGATTGTATTTGTGCAAAGGTACGCAAAAAATCATGATTTTTTGCGTACCTTTGCATGTATGATGAGTGGTGCTTATTTTTTGCGATTGGTGAGGGCTGCGGTGCTTGGGCTGGCTCTGGTGCTGGCGGTGGGCGATGCTATGGAGGTGTCGGCTGCGCCTGCGGGAGTGTCACAGACTCAGGGCAAGAAAAAGGCACCTGCCAAGAAGAAGGCTCCGGCTAAGAAAGCGGCTCCAAAGGGGAAGAAAGCCGCTGCCAAGAAGAAAAAGACCACGAAGAAAAAAGCGGCTAAGGCACCGGCGCGTACATCTAAGGATGTCAAGCGCGAGCAGCAAGCCACGGCTAAGGATATCAAGGAAACTTCGGCAAAACTGGATGAGAACCGCAAGTCCACAGCCTCGCAGCTCAACCGCCTCAACGATCTCCGTTCGCGCATAGCTCAGCAGACTTCGGTCATTGCTGCCACCCAGGCAGATGCTGCAGCCATATCGCGCCGCATAGAGATGCTTGACGATACCATCGGTCAGATGCGGCAGCATGTGGAGAAACTACGCGAGAGCTACGGCAAGATACTGCGCCGCTCGCAGGGTACGGAGCGGAGGCTGGACCATCTGTCATTTGTTTTTGCTGCCGAATCGTTTCAGGAAGCTGTGCAACGAATGCGCTATCTGCGTCAGATAGGGCATTGGCGCAGAGCCAAGCAACAGGAGCTACAGGCAGCCGTGGAGGCTTTGCATGCCCGTCAGACCGACATGTCGGAACTGCTTCGGCAGAAAAACGCACATATCGTGCGCCTCAACACTGCCAAGGCGAGCGTCGAGCGCGATTCCAAAGAGACATCGCAGATAGTGGAGCGTCTCAAACAGGAAGGATCGCAGCTTCAGGCGCACCTCGCCCGACAGCAGCAGAAATTACAGAAACTTGACCGCGAACTAGACCGCCTCATCGCTGCCGAGCAGCGACGTCTGGAACAGGAACGACTGCGCCGCGAGAAAGCTGAGCGGGAACGTCAGGAGCGTGAACGTCGCCGTCAAGAGCAAGCATCGCACAATGACAAGGGCGGTGCGAAACCGTCAGCCGGCAAAACGCAAGAGAAACCCGCCAAGCGCGGTGGCCGCGGAGATGTCCGTGAGGCAGCTCCACTCACAGCCTCGGCTTCGGTGTCACAGTTTGCGCGCATGAAGGGGCGTCTGCCTTTCCCCGTGGATGGCAAATACCGTGTGATTAGTGCTTTCGGCCGTCATCCGCATCCCGACTTCCCTAACATCGAAGTGCAGAATTCGGGTATCGACATAGAGATGCTTTCATCGAGCCGCCGTGCGCGAGCCATCGCTGACGGCACGGTCTCGGCGGTATTCAACCAGCCTGGTTACAACAATATCGTGATGATACGCCACGGAGAGTACATCACTATCTATGCTGGGATCAGCAATCTCGCCATCAAGACAGGCGATACAGTAAAGACCGGACAGACGATCGGGCAGGTGCAGCCTGACCCTGACAATGACGGCCGTCATGTGCTCCACTTCGAGCTGCGCCACGAGCGAGAGAAACTCAACCCGCTCCTGTGGGTGAGATAAGCCATCACTGATACCAATGGCACATAAAAGCAAGTCAACCGCACTGATAGTGAAGACTATGGGCGTTTTCTCAGGCGTCCAGGTCATCAGCATACTCGTGTCGGTGGTGCGCACCAAGCTCGTGGCAATATGGATAGGGGCTGTGGGTGTCGGCTTGTTTGGAGTGTTCAACACCGTGCTTGACCTTCTCGGCAATTTCGCTCAGATGGGTATGAACACTATGGCGGCACGTGAACTGGCAGCACACGAGGAGCGGACTCAGCGAGTGCGCTACATATTGATGGTGCGTCGCATCTGCATGGCGCTCGGACTGTTGTTTACGCTGCTGACCATAGGGTTCTCGCCATTGCTGAGCCAGTGGGCTTTCGGTGACGGAGGAATGACATGGTGGTTTTGCCTGCTGTCAGTGGCGATATTCGCCATGGCTGTGTCAGGAGGCGAGGGGGGCATATTGATGGGGCTTCATAAACTCAAGGGGATAGCTTTGGCTACCACATGGGGCAATGTCATAGGTCTGGCGGTCACGGTTCCGCTGTTTTACTTCTGGCGCGCCACCGCCATCGTCCCGTCGATAGTTATATTGTGGGTCATCACTACGTCTATCATGTGGCATTATGCCCATAAGGCTACACGTGACATCCTGTCGGTGGGCTCTCAGGGCATAACATGGCGCAGCAGCATGACCGATGGATTCCATATCATAAAATTAGGATTCTACATCATTATTTCCATAATGATGATCAATCTCGGCGCGTATCTGTTTCTGGTTTATCTCAACCGTACTGCCGACACAGCCACGGTAGGTTATTTCCAGAGCGGATTCACGCTCATCAACCGCTATGTCGGGCTGGTGTTTGCAGCTCTGATGGTCGACTTTTTTCCGCGCCTGAGCATGTGCCAGCGGTCACGCCGTGCCATGTCAGCCACGGTAAGCCAGGAGCTTGGGGTCATAATGGGCGTGATGATTCCGCTTGTGCTCCTGTTTGTCGCATTTGTCCCCGTAATAATAGAAGTGCTTTATACGCGTGATTTCCAGATAATCCAGCCGATGGTCTACATGGGTATAATCGGCACGGTATTTCGGGCTTTGTCATGCACGATGGCGTATGTGATGCTTGCCAGAGCCGACGGCTTGGTGTATATGGCGGTGGAAGTGGCAAGCGCGGCAGTCTATGTCGGGGCAAGCATCCTCTGTTTCAATCTGTGGGGTATCCCGGGCATGGGCATCGCATATATAATCTGGTATGTGGTCTACACTGCCGTGGTAGGTACATTATACCGTCTGCGCTATGGACTTAAACTTTCTGGAGCTATTTTAAGGCTGTCCGCGTGGGCTGTAGTTACGGCAGTTGGCAGTTGCGCATTGGTCATGCTGTCCGGCGGTGCGCTCATCGCTCATTGTGCGGTGGGCTTGGCTGGAGTGATTACCGCCATCATTATCCTGCCCAAACTAATAGGTCGTAAAAAGAAGAAAAGCATATGAACGAATCCGTACAGAATGATTTCAATGATATAAAGCAGCAGTTCATGCTGATGAAAAACGGCATCGTGTCCGACTCCATGAAAGCAGCGGGGCTGCCGCACCGTATAATCTGGGGTCTTAACATGCCGCAATTGCGAGAAATCGCCGAGCGGTATGAGCGAGACAAGTCTCTGTTTGATGCGTTGTGGCATGACGTGGCTACACGAGAAAGTGTCATCATCGCTCCGATGCTGCTGCCATATGCCGACATCAGCGTTGATGAGACGATTGCCCTCATTGATGAAGCTCCGACGCTTGAATCCATAGATTCCCTGACATTTAATGCACTGCGTCACCGCTCAGATGTCTGGGATATGATAGCCCGTCTTGATGGTGCAGAGTCGCTCAACCGCAGGTATGCCATGATGAGGTTGCTTGCACGAGTGGTCCGTGAAAATCTCCCTATGGCAAAGTCTATCGCCGAACGTGAAGCCGCCCGTCAAGACCCTGCCACATTTAATGCCGCCGATAACATCCTCGCCGACATCGATTTCATGTCTGAAAGTATAGAAACGTAGGGATTGGATGAAATAGTGTGTCGCAGAATCGTGAATTTATATAAGCGTATAATGTAGTAGCGCCCTTTGTGGGCGCATATCTACCGTAACCGAGGGGCGAGCCCCTCGGTCGTGATGCGAGAAGATATGTGCTGCGCTTTGCTGCAGCGCATCAATAGCTATAATATTGGGTATCATGGCGTTTGATGCGCTGCGGCAAAGCGCAGCGCGTCCTTCGGATGCCTTTTCCGAGGGGTTAGCCCCTCGGTTATAAAAGAGAAGCGCCCATAATGGGCGCGTTAAAGTATGTGTTGATGTGCAAAGGTGAATAGCAGAGCCGTGCGTCCTCTCGCGTTTTATGGTGTGGAGGAGATGGTGGTGTTATTTCTTGGGGATGGTGAGCTTCTGCCCAGGGCGGATGCTACTGCCTTTGATACCGTTGGCGCGCTGCAATGCTTTGACTGTAGTGCCATTGCGCTTGGCTATGCGCTCAAGGCTGTCGCCTGATTTGACGGTATAGGTTTTGGGCTTGGTTGTTTTTTTTGCGTTTTTCTTTGTCTTTGATTTTGAAGCCTTGTCTGTTTTATTCTTGGCGTTCTTGTTTGATGCTGAGACCTGCTGGTTGGCAGCTTTTTCAGTGGCTTTAGGCTTCTCTGATGTGGCAGATGTTGCAGGCGCTGTGGTGGTGCGCTCTGATGAGCCATACACCCTGCGTTGTGGCACACTTGGTGTGGTTTCGTTGTCTGACGCGGTCTGTTCCGCAGGGGCAGCCGGAACTATGGTGACTGTTGATTCCTGCTTCGGAGCCGGGGCAGGGACCTGAGGCACTGTTTCCATCGTACGGCGGTGAGGTGCCGGGACAGGGGTGCGGCTTGCCATTAATGCTTCGGTGTCAATCTGGCTTCGTGACGGGATGGCGGTCATGTCAGCTTCGTAGGTCTCTATGACGAGCTTGTCGCCTTCTTTCACTTTGCCGCGGCGCAGGTTGTTCCAACGCTTGATGTCGGTGGCACTGACACCGTATTGGCGGGCTATGTCGCGCAGATTTTCACCGCGGGTCACCACATGCGTTTTCTGGACGGGGCGGTCGGTGAAACTCTGCACGAGTTCAAGGTTGTGTGTGGCGTTGAGGCTCTGTGCCATGTCGGGCTGTTCGGCTCCCGGGTCGATGTATTCGAGACCCTCGCTGCCATCATCGGCTGTGCGGGGTTCTACATATGTGCGGCGGCGGTAGATGTCTTCGTCATAGGCGAGAATCTGCGGCTCGCTCATGACATAGCTGAGCACCTGCTGAGAGGGGAGTACCAAAGTGTAGGGCTTGATGTCACCGGGTATCACATCCTTGCGATACTGCGGGTTGAGCATCCTGATTTCATCGATGGGGATGTTGAGCACCTGCGCTATCTGGTTGAAGTGCACGCGCTTGTTGACCTTGATGGTGTCTGTCACGAGCTGGTGGCTCACCACGCGTGGCTGTATGTTGTGCTCCTTGTAGTAGTTCATCGCATAGTTGGCGGCGATGAAGGCTGGTACGTAGCCGCGTGTTTCGGCAGGAAGGAAACGGTAGATTTCCCAGAAGTCCTTTTTGCCTCCGCCGGCACGACGCAGAGCCTTGTTGACGTTGCCTGGACCGCAATTGTATGCAGCGATTGCGAGTGACCAGTCTCCGTAGATGTTATAGAGTTGCTTGAGGTATTTGGCAGCGTTGCGTGACGATATGCGCGGGTCGCGACGCTCGTCTACGAGCGAGTTGACTTCCATGCCCAGTCCCTTGGCGGTGGCTGGCATGAACTGCCACAGACCTGTAGCGCCCACGCGGCTGACAGCGTTGGGTTTCAGCGCACTCTCTATGACAGGGAGGTATTGCAGTTCGGTGGGCATACCCTGCTTCTCAAGCTCCTCAAGGAAGATGTTGCCATAGTAGTTGTGCAGGGCGAGCATGTCGCTTACCATGCCGCGACGCTTGCCCACATACATGTCTATGTATTTGCCTACCACAGAGTTGTATGGCATTTCTATCTCGGCAGGGAGTTTGCTCAGTCTCTCTTCGTATTCCTGGGGGGTGCCGAGCTTCTGCGGCATCTCGTCGCTTGACGCACCCTTGGCATAGTTTCGGAGGTAGAAGCTCTCCTCAAGCTCACGACACTTGGTCTCAAAGCTTTCGGGCGGGATGATGTTGTCATCGGTGATGGAGTGCTTGATGTCAAGGATTGACGGGGCGGCAATCGCGTATGCCGCTGCGGAGAGGGATATTAGAAAAGCTGATATGCGATTTTTCATCATGAACTAATATAAAGAGAGATGTGCGTTATATTAAAAATTCAATGCCCACTGCATGCCTACGCCTGGAAATGTGGCACGTGCGTCGGGTATGACTGCAGGGGCTACATCCATGGAGAGGTCGGGGGTGATGTCGAAGTGGGAGAGGGATGCATCGACATAGGCATCGACTATTGCGAGGAGATATACGCCTACCATCGATATGATGCAGAGGTCGCGGTTGCGGCGGTACATCTTACGTCGGCTGTCAAATATGCGTTGCAGATCGGCAGTGTTATAGTCATCGAGGGTGGTACCTTTGGCAAGGAAATCAAGGTAGCTCTGGGATGACGGGTCGCCGTCCACAAGATCCACGTAGGCGCGTGTGTAGTCCCGGAGCATCTTGTTGTTCCATGCAGTGCCGTAGCCGAGCCCCATGAAACCTCCGACGATGATGGGAAGCTTCCAGAAACGGCGGTTGTAGATCTGTCCGAGTCCCGGACACAATACGCTGAGCCATACAGCGCGTGTAGGGTCGGGATTAAACACCTTGACTCCGGCGGCATCGGCATCCCAACCGGCTTCATCGGCTGGGGCTGCAAGCACAAGCTCGGGCGCGAGCACAGGCAGTCCGTCGGTCAGACTGTCGTTTTCGATGTCTTGCGGTAGCACTATGCCCACCTGCAGCGAGTCGGGAAGGGCGCGCACCGGTGATTCGCGATGGGATGTGCGTCCGGCTGGCTTGCGTCCGGCTGGCTTGTCGTTATCGTCAGCCCATGCTGCTACCGCCTGCGTTGCTGCAAGCAGAAGCATCAGAGCCATTGCCATAAAACGTGACGATATATGTTTGAAGCCGTGAGCCGAAATGTCCATTTCCAAAATAACCGAAATCGGAAGCCTGATTATGGTGTGGTTGCCTGTTTTGGCAGGCTACACTATGGCAAAAGTAGCCAATAATCTCAGTATGTGCAAGATTGACAGACCCTTTTAAACTTTTTTGACGGCTTGCAACTATCGTTGTCACGGACGGCCATGACCCGGTGGCGGTCCCATCGGTCCGCGTCGGAAGTCATTGTCGACTTTCGGCTCGTTGCCTTTGCCGAAACTGTTGAATGTGTAGGCGAATGTCACCATGACGTAGCGTGTCAGGGTGTTGAAGCGACTGTCGTCGATATAGTTGGCGGTGACATTGCGCTGCACGTTGCTGCGCTGTCCGAGTATGTCATAACCCTTGAGGGTAAGTGTTGCGGCTTTGTTGCGGAGGAACTGGTAACCTATCGAGGCGTTCCACATCCATGTGTTTTCGTCAAAGCCGGCAGTGTAGCCCTTGGTGCCTTCGTATGACAGTTCGCTGTTGAGCACGATTCCCCATGGAGTATACCATGATGCGTTGAAATTGGCACCGTAGGTGTGCACGGTCATGTTGCCCACAGTAGGGAGGGAGTTGGTGGTGTGTTGCAGCGAATAGCGGGGACGCAATTCAAGGTCTATATCCTTGGGGCGCCATGCTATAGAGGGAGATATGTTGAGGCGGAAAGTCCCGCTTCCGTTGCGCAGACCATTGTTGAAGCCTATCTGGCGGTCGTAGCTGAGCATGACGTGGCTTGTCATCAGCCACAGCTTTGAGGCTCCGAGTGGTTGCGAGAGCATGTTCATCAGGCGTAGGTTCCACACTCCGTTGACGTTCTCGTAGGTTGTGCGCCGCGCGCCTGTCACATCGTCGAATGAGGTGCGAGAGACGACGCTGTTCTGCACTACGTTGCCCATGAGCATCACGAGGATAGACCGCTGAGCCTCGGCGTTGTAGTCCTGGAAGCGCATGCGCATCCCGTGGGTAAACGAAGGGTCGAGGGTCGGATTACCCACGATTACGTTCATGGGGTCGCTTTCGTCGGCTACAGGCTGCAATTGCGTCAGTGATGGCTGCGAAGATCTGCCGAAGTAATTGACGCGCAGCGAGCGTGTCTTGCTCCAGTTGTGGCGGTAGCGCAGGTATGGAGCCACGTTGAGCACATGGCGCGTGGGTATGCTGCGGGCATCGTCAAGGAGATTTACGCTCGTACTGCTCTGGGGCACGAGGGAGATGCCGGCATCTAAGTTGTACTTCGTGGTGATACGTTTGAATCCCAGACGTATGTCTTGATTGAAGTAGTTGTTGCGGAAGCGGTTGCTGAGTTTGTCGGAAGGGTAATAGATGCCTGTCTCTGTATCAAGTACATCAGTCAGTCGGTCGGCGTTGTTCCATCGGTACTCAGCCTGATAGGCGGCGGTCAGGAAGTTGCCTTTGCGCCCTATAGGTTCGGTCCATGTGATGCGTCCCGACAGGCGGTCGCTCCACTCGTGGTCGTTGCCGAGCTGGTCGGATGTCTCATCCTCGTCGATTCCTGTGGCTGAGGCTGCCTCCTCCAGAAATAGTCGTGTCAGCGAGTAGTCATCGCTATGGCTTTGCTGGTTGGAATGGTTGACGTTTGCCGTCACCGAGAGCGAACGTCCACGCTTTGAGGCAAATGAGTGCGAATATATCACGCGGGCTCCTACCTCAAAGTTGTTGTTGCGCTCGGTGTTGTCGTTGAAGTTGCGGCTCAGAGGAGCTAAAGCATCGCCGAGATTGAGGGTGGAGTCCATGACTGCCGAATTCTGACGTCCATAGTTTATGCGCGGTCTCACCTCAAGGGTGTTTAGGCTGTCGGGCTTCCAGAGTATGCGGAAGTCTGCGCGGAAATTGTGGGTGTTGTCGTGGTTGCGGCTTCCTATCCGTGCTGCGCTGACACCTCCGTCGGTCAGATACTGGCGGTCGGTAAATTCTGTGGAGTTGCGGTCGGCATGGCTGTAGAATACGTTACCGCCCACGCGCAGTATCTCCTTGTTGCCGACATTGAAGTTGAAACCGAGGCTCTGCGACTCCGAGATGCCGTTGTCATCGCTGCGACGGCGCCATCGCGCACCGCCGTCGTTAAATCCTATGTCATTGATATTGTTAGCGTTGCCGAGGACGGTAAACTGGTTGCCGTTCCAGAACCGGTTGACCGTGAAAGCTCCCTTGTAGCGGCTGTCGGTGCCGTAGCCGCCCTCTACGTTGCCTGTCCATCCGTTGTTTTTGCCTTTCTTGATGCTGAGGTTGATGACGGTCTCGTCCTCGCCGTCATCCACGCCCGTAAGCCGCGCCTGGTCGCTCTTGCGCTCTACGATCTGGAGCTTGTCCACGATGTCGACGGGCAGATTCTTTGATGCCACAGTGGGGTCGTCTCCAAAAAACTCTTTGCCGTCAAGCAGTATCTTGGTCACTTCGCGTCCGTGGGCGGTGATTTTGCCGTCGGAGCTTACTTCCACGCCAGGCAGACGTTTGATGAGATCCTCGACCACGGCGTTGGGGCGTGTCTGGTAGCTGTCGGCGTTGTATTCGACGGTATCCCCTTTGACTTTGACCTGTGTTTTGACAGCCACGACTTCCACCTGGCTGAGCATCAGCGACTTCTCCGAGAGGCTGAGAGTGCCGAGGTCGATGCGTTGTGCTGCCGAGTCAACCTGCACATCCGTGTCATAGGGTGCAAATCCTGTATAGTCGGCTTGGATGATATATTTGCCGGGATTGACGTCGGCAAACGAAAACTTGCCGTCGAAATCGGTCACTTTGCCGCGTATGAATGTGCTGTCGGGGCGAAGCAGGCGCAGGGTGGCGTTGATGACAGGTTCGCCCTGGTTGTCGGTTACCGATCCGGTTATGTCGGCTCCGTATGCGCTAAGTGTCAGCAGCGCGAAAGGAAGCGACAGAGGCAACAGGCGCATGGCGGCATTCCTTTTGGGTCGAGTTGGCTTGGTCATTTGGTGTAGGATGATCAGGAATAATAGTGGCGGCTATCACTTGCCGCTGATAGCTTTTCAATCAAAATAACACCATTATTGACACAAGTTTAGTCAAAAGGTTTAATCAGCTGTGAAAAAATATTTTCAATAGGTGGCAGGGGCTATATACCGCAATCCGTGACATGTCCCTACTGTGCGCCGTGTTTGGCGATGATTTCCTTGGCGAGCTGGATGTGGCTTGTGGCTCCGCGACTGGCAGGGTCATAGAGCAGGGCGGGGAGCCCGTGCGAAGGGGCTTCGCTCAGGCGTATGTTGCGGGGTATTACGGTGTCGAACACCATGTCGGCGAAATGCCCCTTAAGCTCCTCGTAGATCTGGTTGGCTAAGCGCAGTCGCGCATCATACATCGTCAGAAGGAATCCTTCGATTTCGAGCGAAGGGTTGAGCTTTGACTTTATGATGCGTATGGTGTTGAGAAGCTTGGTGATGCCTTCGAGCGCGAAATATTCGGCTTGCACGGGGATTATCACCGAGTCAGCCGCTGTCAGCGCGTTGACTGTAATGAGTCCGAGCGACGGAGAGCAGTCGATCAGTATGTAGTCATAGGCATCATGGGCAGGGGCGAGCAGGCGGCGCATGACCGTCTCGCGGTCGGGCTTGTCGATCAGTTCCACTTCGGCTCCGGCAAGGTCGATGCGCGACCCTACGAGGTCAAGGCCGTCCACGCATGTGGCTACCTGGCTGCCCATGAGCGGGTATTGGTCCACTAAGCATTCATAGATGGACGATGTCATCGAGCGCGGGTCTATGCCGTATCCCGAAGTGGCGTTTGCCTGTGGGTCGGCATCGATGATTAGCACTTTTTTCCCCTCGTTGGCAAGTGATGCCGCAAGGTTGATGGTGGTGGTGGTCTTGCCTACACCGCCTTTCTGGTTGGCTATCGCAATGATTTTACCCATTTAATATTGTATGTTAAGGAGATTTGCGATGCAAAGTAATCAAATATCGTCCGTTCGTATGCGCTGATGGCTCAAAATTCGTCTGTAAATGTAGATAACTTTTTGTGAGCCTGTATCACACTGTCCCTAAGCATCTTCGCCGATGCGGTCTATGTTTGCCATCAGCCTCTCAAGCTCTTCTTCGTTGTTAAACGGGATGGTGATGCGTCCGCGACCGCGTCGGTCCATAGTGAACTGCACCGGGGTCTTGAAGCGGGCTGACAGATGGTCGCGCAGTATGTCAAAGTCGTGGTTGGCAGGTGCTGCTTCCTTGTCCTTCTTCATTGGGGAGCCGTTTTGCAGTTCCTTGGCTATGGCTTCGACTTTTCTTACCGACAGGTCTTCCTTGAGTATGCGTTTGTAGAGAGCCAGCAGGTCGGCAGGAGTCGGCACAGAAAGCAGGGCGCGGGCATGCCCTACATCGATTTTCTTGTCGCGAAGGCCGAGCTGGACTTCGGCGGGGAGGTTGATAAGGCGCATGAAGTTGGCTATGGTGGTGCGCTTCATGCCTATGCGTTCGCTCAGCCGCTCCTGGGTGAGCTTATACTGATCTATCAGCTTCCTCAGCGTCAGGGCGATTTCTATAGGGTTGAGGTCCTCGCGCTGTATGTTCTCGATTAGAGCCATCTCGGTCAGTTCGGTATCTGACACGGTACGGATGTAGGCTGGCACTTTCTGAAGCCCGGCAAGCCGTGCCGCCCGGTAGCGGCGTTCGCCGGCTATGATCTGGTAGGCATTCGGTCCCGTCTTGCGCAGGGAGAGCGGCTGTATGATGCCCAGTTCGCGTATTGAGGCTGCCAGCTCGGCAATTGATTCTTCATCGAAGTCCCTGCGTGGCTGGTCGGGGTTAGGGGTGATGAGGGAGAGGTCTATGTCGTTGATGGCAGATGTGCCGGCTGCGGGCACGTCGTCCATGGATATAAGTGAGTCGAGACCTCGCCCGAGGGCTCTGCGTTTTTCTGTAGCCAAATCTGTTGAAGTTTTTTTGTTGATTGTATTTATGATGCAAAAGTAGTCATTTTTCTACTCACAACAAGGGTGTGAGACTCATTTTCACCTTAATTATATATATTGGAGAAATTATATATATTGGAGATCTCTTTCCAGTGCGGTCTGAGAGCGTAAGTGTCACGTCAGATAAAAATTTTTTCACCTTTTTAAACCTTTTGCAAACTGTCTGCGTTAGTATTGTAGCTATCACAAAGCAAAAGAATGTTAAACGACTGTTATTAAAATAAATTTAAAAAATTAAACAATTAGTTTGCTGTTGTGCACAATATTCGTATCTTTGTGCCGATAATCAACGTTAATTACACTAAAGATGAAAAAGATTCTTCTCGTCGCTGCAGCTGCTCTCGGCATGCTCTCAGCACAGGCTCAGCAAGCGCTTGAGTACTCGAATTTCGGCCAGAACTGGTCTCTTGGTATCGATGGTGGTGTCACAACTCCCATGGTAGGCCATGCATTCTGGGGATCTATGCGCGGAACTGTAGGTATCCACCTCAGCAAGCAGGTATCTCCCACATTCGGCTTCGGTTTTGAGGCTAACGGTGCTTTCAACACCTCTTCTTGGAACCCCAGCTTCGTGTCTGACAACAATGGCCGCAGCACCACAGCTTTCGATCAGAGCTATGTTGGCGCTTTCGGTACAGTGAACCTTTCTAACCTCTTCTGCGGTTACAAGTGCGGTGGCCGCTTCTTCGAAGTAGAGCTCCTCGCAGGTGCAGGTTGGGGTCACGAATACTGGAACAAGGGTGTGTCTCCCTACTATGCTGTAGGTTCTCTCACTGACCCCAAAGCCAACAGTGACTACAACTACTTCATGACTAAGGTAGGTTTCAACCTCAACTTCAACGTTTCTAACCACGTTACCATCGCGTTCAAGCCTTCTATCGCTTTCAACATGACTGGTACTCCCAACACTCCTCTTAATGTAGAGGGTACTAACGTGGCTTACAACGTTCACCAGGCTACTTTCAACGCTGCTGTAGGTGTTACCTACAACTTCGGTCCTGGCTTCAAGTGTGTTGACACCAAGAATCAGGCTGAGATCGACGCTCTCAACGCTCAGATCAATGACCTCCGCGCAGCTCTCGATGCATGTGGCGTATCTCTCGCCGCTTCTCAGGCTGAGGTTGCTGCCCTCGCTTCTGAACTCGAGGCTTGCAAGAACCGTCCCGCACAGGTGGTTAAGGAAGTCAACAACAACCTCAATAGCGTCCGCTACGTATTCTTCAAGAAGTCATCTCACGTCATCACAGCTGACCAGATGCCTAACGTAGAAATGATCGCTTCTTACCTCAAGAATCACAAGGGTTCAAAGGTTGTCATCAAGGGTTATGCTTCTCCCGAAGGAAACCTCGAATTCAACCAGAAGCTCGCTGCTAACCGCGCTGAGTCTGTAAAGAAGGCCCTCATCAACAAGTACAAGATCTCTGCCGACCGCATCACTGCTGAAGGCGAAGGTATCGGTCACATGTTCACCGAGGACTCTTGGAACCGTGTTTCTATCTGCACAATCGAAGACTAATCCCATTAGGAATCTCTAACCTACGCTGCCCCGCTCCAGAGAGCGGGGCAGCTTTCGTTTGTTTATATCAGGCTTTGTTTATAAGTCTTATAAGATTTATAAGATTTATATTTGTGACTATGGCACTGTCTTTGCCGTTTTGCAGAAAATGACTAAATTTGTATATTCTGACATATAGGCTTCCGTTGCCTCGTGCTGATTCTTATACCATATTGAAATACAAATACTTAATCATATGAAATTCAATGTACCAAGCAAGTCGCTCTACTCGTTTGTATCGGCAGTTAACAAGGTAATCAATTCCAAGAATGCCATGACCATCCTTAACAACTTTCTCTTCTATCTCGAAGGAGACAAGTTGCAAGTGGTGGCATGCGATATGGAGAACACCCTTGTGGCGCGCATCGATGTGATGGATGCCGAAGGCGGTGGCAAATTCTGCATTGATGCCGCCCGCATCATCGAGTTGCTCAAAGAGCTTCCCGACCAGGGGATACAGTTCGTGATCAATGACGAGAATCTCGCTGTAGAGATCATATACTCGTCGGGTACATTCAATCTCATGGCAATCAACGGCTCGGAATATCCTTATGACCCCGAAGCTGCAACTGTAAACGACTCAGAAGTGGCTTCATTTGAACTTCCGGCTTCCAATATACTGCGAGGCATAGACAACACTATATTCGCTGCCAGCCACGATGACCTCCGTCCGCAGCTTGCCGGTGTGTTCTGGGACATCCATCCCGAGGATATCACATTCGTGGCATCGGACACCAAGCAGCTTGTCAAGTTCGTTGACCGTGCGCTCAAGACAGGATGCGAGACATCGTTTATCCTCCCCTCCAAGCCTTGCAACGTGCTCAAGAATGTGTTTACGCGTGATGGCAATGTCAAGGTCAACCTCTATGAGAAGTGCATCGTGTTCGAAAGCTCTGAATTCTGCTTCACTTGCAGCCTGCTCAAAGGCAGATTCCCCGATTACAATCGTGCCATCCCGCAGAATCCATCGTACACCGTGCTCGTTGACCGCGAGGAGTTTATCCGTGCGTTGCGTCGTGTATCGGTATTCAGCGGTGGTCAGGGTCTGGTGAAGTTCAAGATATCACAATCGTCTATCAAGATGCGCACCGACGACAGCGGTACCTGTGGCAATGCCTATGAGGAAGTGGCATGTGAGTTTGACGGAGACTCGCTTCTGATCGGTTTCAGCTTCAAGTTCCTGATTGACATGTTCAATATCCTCCATGGTGATGAAGGCATCATCAAGCTCACCGACCCCAGCCGTCCGGGACTGATACTGCCCGTGGAAAATGATGAAGATACGGAGTTGATAATGCTTCTGATGCCGATGACTGTCAACGAATTTCAAGACTGACGATGAAACTGCAACTTAAGAAACCTATCATATTTTTTGACCTTGAGACCACGGGCATCAACCTTATGAGTGACCGCATCGTGGAGATTTCGCTAATAAAAGTCATGCCCAACGGGGAGGAGATAGAAAAGACTAGGCGTATCAATCCCGGTATCCCCATCCCCGAGGAGGCTTCGAAAGTCCACGGCATCTATGACGAGGATGTGGCTTCATGTCCGTCGTTCAAGCAGATCGCTAAAGACCTTGCCAACATATTCACCGGATGCGATATTGCCGGATTTAACAGCAACCGCTTTGATGTGCCTATGCTCGATCAGGAGTTGCGCCGCGCGGGCATCAAATTCGACTTCTCCAAGGCTCGTTTCATCGATGTGCAGACCATCTTCCACAAGCGCGAACCGCGCAACCTCATAGCAGCCTATAAGTTTTATTGCGGCAAAGATCTGACCGACGCACATTCGGCAAATGCCGATACACGTGCCACATACGAGGTGCTGATGGCTCAGTATGACCGATATGGGGATCTGCCCACCGACATGGCGGAACTCTCGGAGTATTCGGGCTTCCACCACTGTGTCGACCTCATGGGGCGTCTCATATATGACGAGCAGGGGCGAGAGGTCATCAACTTCGGTAAGTACAAGGGCTGTGTGGCTGCCGATGTGCTCCGCAAGGATCCAGGTTATTACAGCTGGATTCTTCAAGGTGATTTCTCGGAGAATACCAAGGATGCCTTTACCCGCATCAAGCTGTCTCTCAAATCTTGAAAACTCATATCCAAGACATGTCTGTTGTCGGTAATCCTTCTGATGCGCCTCTGCAAGGCAAGCATATCATCCTCGGCATATGCGGAGGCATCGCTGCATATAAGTCTGCATCGTTAGTGCGCCTGCTGGTCAAGCAGGGTGCCGAGGTGCAGGTGATAATGACTCCTGCAGGTCGGGAGTTCATCACTCCTGTGACGTTGTCAACACTGTCGGGTAAACCGGTGATTACGGAATTTTTTACAGCCAATACCGGTGAATGGCACAGCCACGTCGACCTCGGTCTGTGGGCAGATGCCATGGTGATTGCTCCGGCTACTGCATCGACCATCGGCAAGATGGCAAACGGCATAGCCGACAACATGCTTGTCACCACTTACCTGTCTGCCAAAGCACCGGTGTTTGTAGCTCCCGCCATGGATCTTGACATGATGGCTCATCCGTCGACCACGCGCAATATCGCCATGCTCCGCTCCTATGGCAACCACATCATAGAGCCTGCTGAGGGCGAGCTTGCAAGCCATCTCATTGGCAAGGGACGCATGGAGGAACCTGAGAATATTGTGGCATATCTGGCTGATTTTTTCCGTCACAGCCATGCTCCGTCATCGGCTGATGACAGCCTTCAGGGCAAGCGCGTTCTGATTACCGCAGGTCCCACATATGAGAAGATTGACCCGGTGCGGTTTATCGGTAATTATAGCACAGGGCGCATGGGCTATGCTATAGCGCGGGAAGCGGCACGGCGCGGCGCAGAGGTAACGTTGGTCAGCGGACCCGTCAGCCTGTCGTTGGATAGTCCTGCCGTGGATATTGTCCGTGTGGAAAGCGCACGTGAGATGCTTGCGGCATGCGAAAACGTGTTTGATGACTGTGACATTGCAGTCATGTGTGCTGCCGTAGCCGATTATGCACCGGCTACATATGTCGACCATAAAATCAAACGCGAGACTGACGACATGCCATCAATCGCCTTGGTCAAGAACCCCGACATCGCTGCTACTCTCGGCAAGCGTAAGCGTGATGACCAGATACTGGTGGGCTTTGCTCTGGAAACTGACAATGCTGATGCCAACGGCGCAGGCAAGCTCCGACGCAAAAACCTCGACATGATAGTGGTCAACTCTCTCAAGGATGCAGGCGCGGGCTTCGGTACGGAAACCAACAAGGTAACCATCATCTCGGCTGACGGACATAAAGAGTCTTATCCTCTCAAATCCAAAGATGAGGTGGCAGCCGACATACTTGACGCCATATCGTCGTATGCCGGTAATAACAAAGAATGACAAACATCCTTTAAGCAATGCTCTCACGCTTTCTCCTCTTCATCGCGGTCATTGTCGCTGCTGTGGCTGTCCCAACGACGGTTACGGCGCAGGAACTGATATGCGATGTGCAACTCAACACCAACAACATATCTACCGAAAACGACATCTTCACGGAGCTTCAGGAATCCATCAAGAGCTACATGAACGATACGAAGTTTTCATCGGCACAGATTGCTACGAATGAGCGCATAAACTGCCGACTGAACATCAACATCCAGGAGGTCAAGGACGGCACCATCAAATGCGACATACAGATACAGTCATCACGTCCGGTGTACAACGCGTCTTATCCAACCACTGTGCTCAACTATCATGATACCAAGGTCAGTTTCCCCTTTGAAAGCGGGCAGCGGCTCAACCATGTTGAAAACGATTGGGACTCCGATCTGACGGCTCTGCTCGACTATTATGCCTATCTGGTGCTGGCTATGGATTTCGACTCGTTTGCTCCTCGTGGCGGACAGCCCTTCTGGGATATCGTCAACAATATCGTACAGCTTGCCCAAAGCCAGGATGCTGAGGGATGGAAGTCGTTTGACGACACCAAAAACCGCGCTGCTGTCCTTGCCGCTTTCACCCAGCCCTCCACGGCAGAACTGCGCGACCTCAATTATGCCTATCATCGCAAGGGGCTTGACGAGATGACTGTCAGCCCTGACAAGGGGAGGGCAGCGATTACGCAGTCGCTTGACATACTTGACAAGGTGCACAAAGTGTCGCCGATGAGCGTCGGGCTGACGCTGTTTGAGGATGCCAAGTTTGACGAGATAGTCAATATCTACACCAAGTCGTCAGACACGGAGCGAAAGACGGTATATGACCTCATGCGCAAACTCTACCCCACGGAGACTCAGAAGCTCGAGATGCTTAAAAACGGCACGAACAAAGTAAATAATTAATTCTCCTCTAACCCTGTAAGCCGAAATGTTATCCCGATTACATATAACCAATTATGCACTTATCGATGACGTGGATGTCACATTTGCTCCTGGCATGAACGTCATCACAGGCGAGACCGGAGCCGGCAAGAGCATCATGCTCGGGGCTTTGTCGCTCATACTCGGCGCGAGAGCTGACAGCCGTGCTGTCAGCCACAAGGATGCAAAGAGTGTCATCGAAGCGACATTCCGTGCTGCTGACGTGGCTTCGGCGCGCCGCTTTTGCGAGGCTAACGACATTGACTGGGACGATGCGGAGTGCATACTCCGTCGCGAACTTACCCCCACAGGGCGTTCGCGCACGTTTATCAACGATACCCCCGTTACTGTCAGCCAGCTCCGCGAACTGGCGATGATGCTCGTGGATATCCATTCACAGCATCAGAATCTCCTCTTGGCTGACCCCTCTTTCCAGCTCAGTGTGATTGACAATATGGCTGGTAATGCAGCCCGTCTGGAGGAATACACGCGCCGCTACAAGGTGCTTCGCGATGCCATGCGCAAGCTCCGCAATCTCCGTGAGGAGTTGCGCAAGGGTCGCGACGATGAGGAGTTCACGCGCTATCAATACGAACAGCTTGACGCCCTTAAGCTCGTCAAGGGCGAACAGGAGGAGCTGGAGCAGCGGCGTGATGTCCTTTCACATGCTCAAGAGATAAGCAGTGCGCTCGATGGTGCCCTCTCTGACCTTGACACTGACGATGACAGCGTGACTTCGAGAGTCTCGGCTGCCATCCGCTACCTCAGCGCGGTTGCTGAGCGTCTGTCTGACGGAGATGAGCTTCTCAGCCGTCTGGAATCGGTGAAGATTGAGGTGGAGGATATAGTGGAGACTCTTGGCGATGTTGCGGCATCGCTTGACGCTGACCCGCAGGAATTGGGAGACATCGAGGATCGTCTCAGCTCGATATACTCCATGCAGTCACGCCACCATGTAGATACGGTGGAGGAGCTTATAGCGTTGCACGAAACCCTCGGGCAGCGTCTTGACAGCATACAGAACGGTGACGAGGAGGTGGCAGATGCCGAGAAGGAAGCGCGTCGTGCCATGGCTCTCGTCAAGGAGGCTGCAGCGGCTCTCACACGTAGTCGCAAGGAGGCTGCCGGGCGTCTGGCTGCTGACTTGCGCGAGGCTGCCGCGCCATTGGGCATGAAGAATCTCCAGTGCGAGATCCGTGTCTCTCCGGCTGACATATCCCATACCGGGGCTGACAATGTGGAGTTCTTGTTTGCGTTCAACAAAAACCAGCCTCTCATGCCTGTGGCAAAGACTGCCTCGGGCGGCGAAATATCGCGACTGATGCTCTCTCTCAAATCCATCATCGCGAGCCACATGCAGCTTCCTTCGATTATCTTTGATGAGATTGACACAGGTGTGAGCGGTGACGTGGCATGCCGTATGGGCGAGATGATGAGCGGTATAGCCTCCACCATCCAGGTTATCACCATCACCCATCTGCCTCAGGTGGCTGCCAAAGGCACCAGCCACTTCAAGGTCTACAAGGAGGATGACGATAAAGCCACGCATACACATATCTCACGCCTTGATGACGAGGCGCGTGTGGGCGAACTTTCGCTGATGCTCAGCGGTTCATCCACTGACGAGAAGTCTCGCCAGGCTGCCATCTCCCTCCTCAAGAAATAACAAACTGAAAATGGAATCAACTGACTATATATTCGGCATACGCGCTGTCATCGAGGCTATCGAGGCTGGGCGCGACATTGACAAGGTGCTAATCAGCAAGGACTTGAACGGTCCCCTCATAGGCGAACTGCTTGAGGTCATAAAGCGTGACCATGTGGTGATGCGCCGTGTCCCCGTAGAGAAAATCAACCGTATCACGCGTAAGAATCATCAGGGGGTCGTAGCTATGCTCTCGGCTGTGACATACCACAAGCTTGAGCATCTTGTGCCTGAGCTTTATGAGGCTGGCATACTGCCGTTTATCGTGGTGCTTGACGGCATCACTGATGTGCGTAACTTCGGTGCCATAGCCCGTACATGCGAGTGTGCCGGGGTCGATGCGATAGTCATCGGCGAACGTGACAGTGTGGGCGTGGGTGGCGATGCCGTCAAGACTTCAGCTGGTGCGCTCAACCACATCCCCGTATGCCGTGAGCGTGACATCGCATGGGCTGTCCGTTTTCTCAAGGACAATGGTGTACAGGTAGTTGCTGCCTCCGAGAAAGCCACAGTCAATTATACCCAAGGCTCTTATGACACGCCTGTGGCGATAGTAATGGGCGCGGAGGATACAGGAGTGAGCCAGAATGTGTTGCGCCTCTGTGACACCCAGGTAGCCATACCAATCATGGGCAAGATAGAGTCTCTCAACGTGTCAGTGGCAGCCGGAGTGATGATGTATGAAGTAGTGCGTCAGCGTCTTAATGCAAATGTGGAAGTAATATGAAAGTAGGTATCATACAGCAGTCCAATAGCTCCGATGTCGCTGAAAACCGTCAGCGCATAGCTCAGGAGGTGCATCGTCTGGCATCTGAGGGCGCGGAGCTTATAGTCAACCGAGAGCTGCATGACTCGCTCTATTTCTGCCAGGAGGAGAATACTGATAATTTCGACCTCGCCGTAGCCATCCCTGGGGAAGCCACGGACTTCTATAGCAATCTGGCGCGTGAGGCTGGGGTAGTGCTCGTGACCTCGCTCTTTGAGAAGCGGGCTCCGGGATTGTATCATAACACGGCTGTGGTGTTTGAAAAAGACGGCTCTATTGCCGGCAAATACCGCAAGATGCACATCCCTGATGACCCTGCATACTACGAGAAATTCTACTTCACCCCTGGAGATCTTGATTTCGTGCCGATTGATACGTCTGTAGGACGTCTCGGCGTGCTTGTATGCTGGGACCAGTGGTATCCCGAGGCTGCGCGTCTGATGGCTCTGCGTGGGGCAGAGATGCTGATATATCCCACCGCCATAGGGCTGGAGAGTACCGATACGCCCGATGAACAGGAGCGTCAGCGCGAAGCGTGGACCACGGTACAGCGCGGACACGCCGTTGCCAACGGTATCCCGGTCGTGACCGTCAACCGTGTCGGGCATGAGACAGACCCGTCGGGTCAGACCGGAGGCATACAGTTCTGGGGCAGCAGCTTTGTAGCCGGACCGCAGGGCGAACTTCTCTATCGTGCGCCTGCTGACCGCGAGGAGTCAGTGATAGTTGATGTGGATATGAAGCGCAGCGAACAGGTACGCCGCTGGTGGCCCTTCCTCCGTGACCGCCGCATCGACTGCTTCACTCCTCTCACCCGCCGTTTCATCGACTGATTAAGGACTCTAAGTACCTTAAAGACCCTTAAAGACCCTAAGGACTTTAAAGTCCCATCAAAAAGCAAGCTCCTCAAACCATCTGGTTTGAGGAGCTTGCTCTTTGAGCCGCGAGTGGGACTCGAACCCACGACCTTTTCGTTACGAATGAAAAATTTAATACGTGTAAATTTCTAATTAACTGTAAATTATATCGTGCTAAAATGTGTTAAGTCAAAATTCAGTCAAAAAAAGTGGCGTTTTGCCGGTTTTGCTGTTTTGCCAATTGAAATTAACAACTTATCTTTGTCTCCGTATCAAGGTCAACAATACGATAAAAGACATACGGAAAGATTTACCCCCTTTCTGAATTGACGAATCGCACAGTTGACCCTTTGGTGCGATTCGTCTCTTTTTATCGCCCCAGGCGAGCGAACTGCGGACGGGGATAAAGAAGAAGAATCACAGAGGCGGAAGCCTCGACCTTGTGCGTCTGCCGAGAATAAACAACCCACTTGGCGCACACTGTACAACCCCCCAAAGGACAATCCGTAACCAGACGGATGGGCTGCTCGCAGGGGGGACGAAACAGGAGGATAGCGTGAGCGGCGGTAAATCGTCAAAGCCTCTAAACCCAGAGAGATTAAACCTCATAAGGGAGACGGATAACGGATACCTCGGCTAAGAGGCTGAATCAATTCGTCAAGCCCACGTAGCGTTCAACCGCTATTAGGGCTTGTTGTGACCGCGAGCCGTGTTGCCTAACACAATGCTGAATATTATACAGATATATAACATTATGGATTAACGTAAAAAAATGATTGAAATTAAAGAACAATGGCTTCCGATAAGAGGATTTGAGGGGCTATATGAAATATCATCATATGGGAATGTCAAATCTTTATTAAAGAACATAATTAGACAACCAAGCATAAATAATTCGGGATATAAGGTCATACAGTTATCCCGAAATGGCAAGCTATTCCATTTTTCTATTCACAGACTGGTTGCATTACATTTCTGTTCAAATCCGAGCGGGCTCAAAGAAGTAAATCACATTGATGAAAACAAGCTAAATAACCATGCTGATAACTTGGAATGGTGCGATAGAAAATACAACATGCACTATAATGGGAATATGTTGCGGTGGTTAAGAGCGGGTTCTGAGAACGCTCACCTCAAAAGAAGCAAGAGAGTGTTTCAATATGACCTAAACGGGCAATTTATAAGGGAATGGTTTAGTGCGAGGATTGTTGAGAAAGAATTGGGGATAAGACGTCAGAGTATAGGGAAATGCTGTTTAGGTAAATATAAATCAGCAGGTGGGTATATATGGAAATTTTCTTTATAATCCCGAACTGAGGAAATGCGGACGATACACAATATTCCCGTGTACGATTATCGAAATTCTCCCAAGTGTAATAAGTGATGAACACCACATTTGAGGGCCGCACAAGCACGGGCAAAGACGAATGGCTCACACCTCCGGAGATAGTCAGGGCGTTAGGCCATTTTGATTTGGATCCGTGCGCACCGATAAACGCACCGTGGCGACTTGCCGACAAGGGCTACACTATCGCAGATAACGGCCTGATGCAGCCGTGGAGTGGCCGCTGTTGGGTGAATCCCCCGTATTCTCAGAAGCCGATGGCAGAGTTTGTGAAAAGGTGTATCGAACATAAAAACGCCACTCTGCTCACATTTGCACGCACAGACACGCGGCTGTTCCATGAGCTGATATTCCCCAATGCCGTAGCGATTCTGTTTATCAAAGGCCGTCTGCGGTTTTACCACGCCGACGGTAGGCAAGCGGACTCCGCCGGTGCTCCCAGCTGTCTTATAGCGTTTGATGGGCGCAATGCAAGCATGTTGGAGAGGAGCGGAATCAAGGGCCGCATTTTGAGGCCGTCTGATTAGCTCTGGCTATCCTCATCTTTGTTGTCTGCATCAAGCAGCCATTCCAGGACGCTCTCGACACGTACCTTCGTGCTCGGGTCGTCGATGCGTCTGACGGCTTCGGAAAGAAGCCTTATTGCTCCTTTCGCCGACTTGCATTTGTCCGGGGCATGGAGCTGCGGTTTGGCCGAGAATCCTTTCAATGCTTCCCTCGCCGCCTCTGTGCGCAGTTTGCGGACATACAGCAGCTCCATGATGCGCCTGACGATTTCAATATCTGCAAGGGTGTAGCGGCGTTGGTTGCCGACGCGGGCGGGTTCAAGCTCGTCAAACTCCTTTTCCCAGTAGCGCAGGGTGGAGATAGGCACGCCGAGCATTTCGGCAACCTCGCCGACTTTGTAGTAGGATTTGGTGGGCATTACCAATCTTCGTTTGCGTCTTTATTCCCGGCGGACGGATTAAGAATGACTTGGATAAAGGAGTTTACCGTCAGATTCAACGCCTCATACTTTACCCTATCACCTTTCTTTAATTCGCCTTTTTTAAACCATTTAGCCACTATGTCATAAAAGTTCGCATATTGCGGTGGTTGAGAATCATAAACGATTTCTCTCTCGATGTACGGAGCATTTACTCTGATACGCCCATCTTTGAACTTGAACTCCAACTGATAATATCCACCGCCGTTGAAAGTGAGAATCATTTTCTTTTGCACAAGACTGGAGCAATATGCCCTGACTTTGATTGATGTGTCCTCAACCCCCGACATAACTTTGGAGGGGTCATTGTAAGCGGAACTAATGTTTGAGGCAATCATCTGATAGAGTTCGTGTGCGGTTTTGCCCTCATATTCCACAACAGCAAAACCCTTGCCGTCTTTCGTCAGGAACATTCCGTCAGGTTGCATATCAAACCATACGGAGTCTGCTGTATTCTGTCCCCATGCGAGCATCGGGAGCAACATCAGCATCATTGCGATTAACTTTTTCATTTTGCTTTAGTTTTTAGTTGTTATTTGGTTTATGTTTAGTAACTTTGAGGTATGAAAGATAACGATGATTTTAATTGGCGCAGCGCATTTATATGGGGTATGCTTTGCGGCACTACATCCATCCTAATCTTTTGCTTAGGTATGTTGCTATTACAGCAGCTAAGATAGCAAGGATTAAGCCCCATAAATCTTTCCGCAAGGCTTTATGCCATGCAGGAAGTTTAGACTTTCGCCTCGCAGCAGCATAGCCGCCGTTGTCAAGGAAGCGTTTACCTTTTGGAGTAATCCTTACGACTATAATGCTTCCGTCCGTGGCGAAACTGCCGCTGACATAGCCGTCCTTGACAAGCTCGTCTATGTGCTTGTTCAGCCCCTCAATCTCGTTGTGGGGCTTGAACGCCTTAATCTGCGCCAGTATGCGGTCTTTCTCTTTTGCTTCGCTCATCGGGGAGGTTAGTTGCCGTTATCTTCGTTCATTTCGTTACTCTCAGTTTATTTAGGATTCTTTTTAGCACGTCTAATATGTAACACGAATCTTTAGAAGCCTTCTTGCTTGGCTTACGAGGTGTAACTACAACGTCCTTTGTCAGCACGATGTACTCCTCATAGACCTTGCTTAATCGGGTTTTTAGTGCTTCAAGATGTTTTGATTCGGTATTTATAATGTTAATAGCGGTATGATACCACTCTCTAACAACATCTCTATTGCCGCCCATAAAGAGTATTTCAGTGCTATTATTTCTTTCTTTAATTATCCTCATAGTATCTTCGAGCTCCTCCAAACTACGCTTGAAAGGCGCACTGTCAATTTTAGCACCGCTCTTTATGTAACAACCAACAACATCTAAACAATGAAGAAAATACGCAGTATCATCATTGAATCTATCTTTGCTTATTAAGCCACCATGCAGAGCTGACACAAGCCATTCTAAAGATTCGATTTTATGCTCATACTCACTATTGGTTTTATCCAATTCTTTTTTCACGCTTTCTACTTTCTCAAACATTCCCCTCATCTCAATAGCATTATAAACCTGCCACCCAACAAGAGCTGTTACAAGGACGCCAAGCGCACTGATGATAATACCTGCGCTATTGCTATCAAATTTCATCTGACAGCAATATAGGTTAAGATAGCCTATCCCGAGTAATACGACGAGGAAAGTTAATGCGCCAATCCAATACTTCATTTTTGTTCCATTAAGAAGTCATTCATCTTGCGCTCGCGTTCAAGCGAGGCGTTAAGCTCATCAATGCGCTTATTCTTCTCGACAAGCTCCTTCTCCAGCGACTTGATGCGCTCTTGAAGAATTACGATTTGTGTTTTCGCATCGCCAATGTTTGTAATGTCGCGCATCGCAAACTGTGAATGACCTCCGAGCTTCAAGTCAAGGTCAATGTCAACGGTCGGTTGGGGATTCAGCATTTGCCCGTCGCCTGTCTTTAACCACTCGACATTGAACTGAGGATATGCTTTTGCGATTTTGTGGAAAGTTGTACCATAGCTCTTCTCTGTCATCTTGCTCGCAGTCCCAGCCTTTATATCGCATTGACGCTCAAAGGCTCTAAGTGAAATATCTTCGTGGTTAAGAAATGCTTGTAAGCGTTCTTGCAAAGGATTCATATATTAAGAAATGTTAAATAATAGTCGAAAGTTTGGAGTTTGATGATTTTGATATTACCTTTGCAGTGTTTCTGAAAGACAGGAACGAAAAGGCAATAGCAAAGGGGGATAGCTTACGGAGCTATCTTACATATAAACTTCAATCGTAAAGTTAGTTATTCTCTTTTGCATTGCCAAACTTTTAGAAAGGAAAATTAACAAGCAACTTTAGGGAAGAATGGCTAAACTAAGCAAAGACAAAGTTAAGGCGATGCTCGCAAAGGACATGATTGTCGTACCCTGCGACAACGCCCCCGAAGTGGACTCCGCTTTCGAGACCGCGAAGCAAGCTCGCTCCGAAATGGGCGACAGAGGCGCATCGGTAAAGATTTCAAAATCCAACGTAACCCTTACCGTGGTGGTGAGGACTGGGATATGACCTACCTTACCAAAACAATCGTAATCGGGCCTCGGAGCAAGCAGGTCGAGAAACTACAAGCCGAGGGTTGGGAGGTGGTCTAGACCGCCTACTACGAAGATTGGAACCCACACCGAAAAGTAACCCTCCGCCGAGAAAAGAAATGATAGGACTATTCATAGCAACCTTTTGTATCGGATTCTGCTTTGGAGCGACTTACACGCTCGCCATCAGCCGATACGTCGAAAGGAAGCATAAAGACAAATAATGAGACAAGACCCCGACATATCAGACTGCTACCAGTTTGACCTGATACGCTTCGTGTTCAACAAGCGCGGTATCACGTTCAGTAAGGCGATAGCTGCCAAACTTGTCGGAGGGGAATACAGACTTGAAAAACTCGTCAGCGAGGGCAAAATCCGCATGGAGAAGCCTACGGCCAAGCAGAACGGCAAATGGTACTGCAACGGCGGTGACGTGATACGATACATAAAACTTTAACGGCAACGCCCTCCGGCAAACGGGCGACACTCCAAGAGAGCACATTGACATAGTGGAAGCACACCGCGCCGGGACGGCGTTCCCGTCTACAGCAAACGGCGCAGGTGTTGAGGGTGGCTTCGGTCCCGAGAACAGCAAGAAGATGAGGCCAGCGTGAGCCGACAGCAGCAATCACGGCCGGGCGGCGTTGTGACCCGTAAGACGATACGCGCCCCGTGGCGCAGATGTAGTACCACGGTGAGGCAAGTCAGCCGAGAGCAGAAAAAGACATGCAACGAAACGTCCACACTCCCTCAGCGGAGGACTATATATTGAATCACCCCTATCATTGCCTCGGGGAGGATATACTAAATTCGTAATGGGAAGCCGCGTAGCTCAGTAGGCAGAGCGGCGGATGCGCGTAAGTCCGAGGACGGGATAGTAAAGAGCGTTTACCGAATCCCGGAGGACGGCACAGGCGTTTATGCCTCCAACGCTTGAAACAGACGGAGGCTGGAAAACGGTGTAGGCTTATGCGCATCCGCAGGTCGGCGGTTCGAGTCCGCCCGTGTGCTGCTACTAACCAACAACAAAAATATGGAACAAAAATTCAAAGTGGGCGACAGGGTGCGCGTGATTGACCACCGACCGAGGGACGCGGAAAAGTGTTATTGGAACAGCTGTATGAACGCTTGCTTAGGTAAAGAGGGCGTTATCAAGTCTATTAATGGCAGTATAAGGGTAGAATTTCCCGGCGGCGTTTTTTGGTGGTACAAACCCTCGTGGCTCACGCTCGTAGAGTCCGACGACAAACGCGCTCAGACACGCTACGAGCGTATCCAAACGGGGGGGGGGTAAAACGCCTCCCTTTTCAGACCCGGACTTCGACGGTCGTGACCCGGGCGAAGTGTGGCGGCAGATGTGCCGTGCCGAGAAGTGGCTTACAAGCCGTGGCTATACAATACAGCTCGACGGCGAATATCGCGAAGTAAAAATCAGAAAACTTAAAAAGGGATGAAACTTATAGCATTTATAACACCCACACCTGCGACGATGTTTTCGCACGGCACTCATAACGGATATGTGGCCGTTCCGCCTGAACACCCTTTACACGGAAAGGATATGTTTGATGAAGCCGTAGACGACGCATTAGACGTTCACGGTGGCATAACCCTTTCGGACGCTGTGATTATGCCGTCTGAGAATAACGGAATAAAGGTAAATCCCAAATATGTAGGCAAGCGACATCCACTACTGAACAGAGCGGAATACCTTACCGAAGAAAAAGACATCCCCGATGATTGGTGGATATTGGGATTCGACACCTGCCATTACGGTGACAACGAAATGATATGGAATCGCCCTAACGTGGCAAGCGAAACCCTACACCTCAAAGAACAACTTGAAAAATTAGCCAATGATTGAGCCGACAGTCTACGGCTTGTCGAATGAACAACCAACCAAATTAATAACAAGATATGCCAATAATCAAAAAAGATGACGTTGCACCCGAAAGACCCGTAATTATCGTGATTTACGGAGTGCCGGGCAGTGGCAAGACCTCGGTTGCGATTACAGCCAAACTCCCAATCCTTATTGACACAGACCGGGGTTATGACCGTGCGGCTCTGCGTGTCGATACACTGACCGCCCAGAAATGGACGGACGTAACAACCGAGACCGAGACAATCAAGCAGTACAAAACCGTAGTCCTTGACACGGCAAAAGCCGCCCTCGACGACTATCTGTCGGCCTATGTATGTGAGCAGAACTACAAGCTGAAAACCAACGGCCTCAAACGCTTCGGACAGATGGCTGACGAGTTCAAGCAGTTCATCAATATGCTCCGCGCCAACGGTCAAGACCTCGTTATCATCTGCCACGACAAGGAAACGCAGGAGGGTGACGTAATCAAGCACGCCCCCGACTGCACCGGGCAGAGTAAAGACCTGCTTATTCGTATTGCAGACCAAGTAGGCTACATAGGCATACAGAACAGACAGCGCGTAATCACTTTTGAACCTGTTGACAATTTCGTAGGCAAGAACGTGGCACAGCTCGGCACGTTGCCTATCCCTGACGCATCAACCAGGGAGTTCTCAACCTGCATGGCTGATATAATCGCGCAGGTGAAGAAGTCAATCCAAAGCAAATCCGAAGCACAGCGCAAAGCACAGGAATTGCTTGAATCGCTACGTGAACGGCTTGCCGGTGTCGAAACTGAGGAGGACGTGGAAGCGTTGCTAAAAGATGCCAAATTGCTGCCCGACATTCTCAAATCGCCGTTCTTCGACGAGGTCAAGGAAACCCTCGCCCCGAAAGACTTTGAGTTCGACGCAAAGAAAAAGAAGTTCGTAAAGAAGCAGACCGATGAGCCAAGCGAAACCGCTGGTGAGAGTGACCCAGCTTGAAGCCTTTAGACGCTACCTCGCCAACAATGACTACTCCCGATATGAGATAACCGAACAATCGGTCATAGACTCCATATCGGGAGAGTTCGAGGGCAACTGCTATACGCGGATAGGTACAGCCTTTCATTCAATCATTGAAACAGGTAATCCGAAACATAAAATTATCGACGGAGGTGACGAGTTCGATGTTGACGGCTTCAAAGTGAGACTCGCAACCAAACATTGCATGGTGGCCCTTGCCTACAGCAACGAGCATCCCTCGGCTTACCACGAATTTCGCGGCTACAAGGACTACGGACGAGCGATAGTAACCGGCTGCGCCGACATGATAGACGGTGTGGAGATACGCGACATAAAGACCAAATACTCCACGCCCTCCGACAGCGAGTATATCAACTCCTGCCAATGGCGGTACTACCTCGACATTTTCGGCGCAGATGTGTTCCACTTCGACTTGTTCGTGTTCCACGGCTACAACAAGGACAAGCACGGCTACGATGTGCGCACGCTTGAACTGACGCGCCATACGCCACCGATAACGTGCTACCGCTACCCCGAAATGGAGAATGACAACCTTACACTTCTCAATATGTTCATGGACTGGGCGGAGAGCAGAGGACTGACAAAATATTTAACAAACCAAAGAATAAAATAATGGCTCAGTATTTTGAAACCTCTGTCACCTACGACAAGGTGATGGAGAACGGTGCTGTCAAGAAAGTCACCGAGAAATTCCTGTTTGACGCATTGAGCTTTACGGAAGCCGAAGCAAGGACGATTGAGGAACGCACGCCGTTTGTCAGCGGCGAGTTCAGCGTAAAGACGGCAAAGCGCACCAAAATCGCGGAGATTTTCTTTGATGACACCGCAGACCGCTACTACCTCGTCAATGTGGCTTTCATTACCATAGATGAAAAGACCGCCGTAGAGAAGCGCACCATCTCGCAAATCCTCGTTCAGGCAAACGACTTCGACAGCGCGGTCTCCGCGTTCAAAGACGGCATGAAAGGCACCATGGCCGACTATGAAGTTGTCAGCGTGGCCGAGACCCCGTATATAGAAGTTTATCCCACAAAATTAAAAACTACACAGCAATGACAAAGGCAGACATCGTAAAGGAAATATCCAAGACCACAGGCCTCGCGTCATCAGACGTGGCCGCTGTCATAGACGGTTTCATGCAGACCGTCATGGACTCCGTGGCGGCAAAAGACAACGTGACGCTCCGTGGCTTCGGCACATTCATCCACCGCGTGGCTTCGGCCAAAAAAGCGCGAGACATCGCCAAAGGCGAGACCATAACCATACCTGCCAGGGGCGTGGTGAAATTCAAAGCCGCCCAGGAGTTCAAAGCCGCCCTCAACTGACATGGGGCAGATACCCGAATACGGAGTGACCGCGATATGCGAGTCGCCCGACAGCAAGGAACTGACGCTCAACGAGTATCAAGCACTCGCCCTGCAAACGGCCATATTCTCCACCGATAAGAACATCTCTTACCTCACACTCGCACTATGCGGCGAAGTGGGAGAAGTCGCCGACAAGGTGAAGAAAGTGATTCGCGACAAACACGGGCAGTTCTATGCCCCCGACATGGCGGCGATAGCATTGGAGCTTGGCGATGCGATGTGGTATATCGCCAACATAGCCAAATTTCTCGGCTACGGTCTGTCGGACATTGGAAGGCTCAACCTCGAAAAGATTCAGAGCCGCATCGAGCGCGGCACTCTGCACGGCTCAGGTGACGAGCGTTAACGACATCGGGTTGAAATCCCCGGCGCAAGAGAGCGCGAAACACCCCTGCGCAAATCTTTCCACCATCATACTTTAGACATCACCCAAACCCACGCGCAGGGGATAGGGGGACGTGGCGGAACCGGCAGACGCGCCGCACTCAGAATGCGGTGGCCGCAATGGCCGTGAGGGTCCGAATCCCTCCGCCCCCACACAGGGATGTTTTCTGTAGAAAGTTAATGTTTCATTTAATTTTTCAAGACGGTTTATTGACAAGAAGACAAGGTACGCCGCCTCCGTCCGCGAGGATACGGGCGGCTTTTTAAAAAAACACACGCAACATCACATACGACATGACTGAAAAAGACAAGAACCTCATAGCAAGGGCGCGGAGGCTGCCTCCCTCATACTGGGGCGACATTGACGGCCTGATAGAACAGGCCGACACAGACGAAGCAAAAGAGGTTTTGATGACGATACAGAAAGCCCTGCACCATGCCGAAGAATGCACCTGCGGACTACAATGACAGCTATGGAAATATCCAAGACAGACCTGCAAAAGGTCATAGCCTATCTCCGTGATGCCTCGGAAATCTACAGGATGCAACCCAAGGCCAAGCACAGATGGCGCGGACAGCTCATCAGAAACCTCGTCCGCAAACTCGAGAAGAAACTCACACAAATAACCACATAAAACACGATGATGATGACACCGATTGAACTATCACTGATTGTAATGACAGCCGCAGCCATAGGCGGCATATACACTTCCTGCCGCAACTTCTCGAAACTACAGCAGCTCTCGGACGCTATGGCGGAGGGCAAACGAAAACTTGATGAAATCAGGAGCGACGCCGAGCAATGGAGAGACACTGCGGTGGCTATCATGGATGCTTTTGAGACCGAAGCCTCTCTCATAGAGGACTGCGACAACCACTGCTTCATGGTGACCTTTAACACCGAGGACGGCAGCGTGTCGCCGTTATGTTACAGCTACGACCCCTCAGACCCCGACGACCGCGAATACAAGCGCATCCATGCCGAGGAAGTCGCCGAAAAGCTCAACGAGAAGCCATGACTTATAGTGCTGAGAATCCGCTGACCGTGGTGGAGTTATTTGCCGGATACGGAAGTCAGCGCATGGCCCTTGAACGCCTTAAACGTGACTTCCCTCCTTTTGATTTCAAGGTGCTCGCCATTGCGGAGATTGACAGATACACTCTCGCTGCCTACGAGGCTGTGCATGGCGATTGCCCCAACCTCGGAAGCGTAACGGACATTGACTGGGCTGAACATCCCGAATTGAAAGGTTTGGGACTTCTTACATATTCGTTTCCGTGTCAAGATATATCGACGGCTGGGAAGCAAAGAGGCTTTGAGAAAGGGAGCAATACCCGAAGCGGTCTGTTATGGGAGTGCGAAAGAGCAATTAGCGTTCTGCGACCAAAATATCTGTTGATGGAGAATGTAGCCGCTATCATGCAGAAGAAATTTCTGCCTAATTTCCGCGAGTGGCAGGAGTGTTTGGAGGGTTACGGCTATACTAACTTCACGGCGTTATTGAACAGCAAGGATTTTGGCTGTCCCCAAAACAGGCTCCGCTGTTTTATGGTGAGCATATTGGGCGAAGCCTCCTTTGAATTTCCCAAACCCTTTCCTCTGGAGAAGCGATTGCGCGACGTGCTGGAGGAAAATGTGGATGAAAGCTACTACCTCCGTGACGAGCAAGTGCAACGCATCCTCGCTCATACCGAAATGCACCAAGAACGCGGCAACGGCTTCTCCCATAAATTCGTTGACCCACAATCCGATTCGGGGGGGGTATGCGGAACAATCCTGACAGCATACGGGAACAGGACTACTGACACATACCTCAAAGTAAATGAAACAGCAGATACCGATTAACGCCTTATCCGGCAACGTAGCTCCTACAATAACGAGCCACTACCATAAGGCAGGTTGGAGCGACTTGCGCCCAAGGGGAATGATAGGTGGGCATAAGCCCGAAATAGCAATACTTGAAATCGAAATGGAAGAACCGAAAATAATGCAGATAGGCAGCTACTCGCCCTCATCGGCTTGCAACGCCAAGGTACTTGACACGGACAGCATCTGCCCCACGTTGTTAGACCACAAAGGAGCTGAACCCGCAATTATCGAACAGCTCTCTTGCGCGATGCGTGGGCGCAACCCCGACAACCCGTCAGACAGAACGGCAGGAATAAACACAGAGCAGCGTCTTGAACTTGGCGGCGATGTGGCGAACTGCCTTACATCTGTGCAAAAGGACAGCATGGTGGCAGAGATCTGTATCCTCGGCTACACACGGGATGACAAAGGCGGCATACAGAACTACCACGAGCGCGACGTTGCCGGGACAATCCACACTTCTTCGGGCAGTGGCGGCAATACTGACCAGTTTGTCAAAGAAGCAATTAGTCGCCAAGATAATATAGCATTCAAGGAAATGCCAGACGGCAACATCCGCGCCTATGACGCATCAACGCCCGATAAGAGAGGAGTGTCGGAATTGCAGATAACAAACGCGGACAACATCGCTCCCACCCTCACAACATCGCATGAGCCAAAAGTGCTGCTGAAATATCGCATCCGCAAACTATGCCCGATTGAGACGGGAAGATTGATGGGATTGACTGACGAGAATTTCTATAAGATGGCAAATGCGAGGATTCCACATGTGCTTAAATCGGGACAAATCAAGTACAGACCTATGGGGAAGAGCGCATTATATCGTCTTCACGGCAATTCTATCGTGGTAGATGTATTGTACTACATCTTCCGTCAGATGTTCATTGCCGAGCCTCCTAAGCCCCAGTCCCGACAGCTCACACTATTTGACTGAACACAAAAGCATGCCGATATAATGCAATGGAATAAGGAAAACACAGAGAAGCTCGCAGCCCTCTATCATAAAGCCACGGCGGAGGAGATAGCCCGAGCATTAGGCACGACAAAGAGGGCGGTCTACAAGAAAGCCAACAAGCTGGGACTGCACAAGGCCAGCCCCAACGCCATCATCGTGACTGCGGAGAAGAAGGCGTGGCTCATACGCAATTTTCCCCACGTCTCCAACGGCATATGCGCCTCCATACTCGGAATGAGCATCCGTTCGGTCGTGCGCAACGCACGGAAGCTCGGACTTGAAAAGACGGCGCAGTTCCGTCACGAATGTTCGCTCCAAAACGGCCACAAGGGCGTGGAAGCCCTCGCACGTATTGGGAAACTACCACCCAAGGGCTACTATTCGCCCAACCTACGCAAGGGAGAGCCGTACCGCTTCAAACGCAAGACAGCCGTAGACCATGACATACCCGCAACTGATAAACCGCTTCTGGGACGCTGACCGCGAATCGCCGTTCACCCCCTGCGAGACGAGGCTCTACATGCTTCTTCTCGATGCCGCCAACCGCAAAGGCTGGCCAGAGGGGATAACCCTCGGCATGGACGAGACCGCTCGGCTCGTCGGCGTGACCGTCCCGACTTTCCTCAGGGCGAGGGCGCGGCTTGCACAAGCCGGGTTGATAACATGCGCAGAGGGTGGGGGACGGAGCCGAAAGGCCTGCTACAGCATAACCGACGCTCCGGCAAAATACACGAAAAACTCTAAAACAAACTCTAAAAAAAACGACATAGTTTCCGCCGTAAACTCTAAAAAAAACGGTACAGTTTATTTTAGAGTTTCTGAGCTAAACTCTAAAACAAACTCTAAAACTATTTTAGACTCCACACCTATAGATATAGATTTGTCATCATATAAGACTGATAAAGACTATATAGTAGAAGAAAAAGAAAACTACTCAAAAGAAAAAATTCCGCACGGCATTTCCGCTTTCGCTCCCGAGGAAGAAATCTCGGATGTGGTCGCGCAGCTCAAAGACGAGGGCGCGTGGGGCGAATCGGTGTGCATGAAGTTCCGCCTTTCCCCCGACAGCCTTACCGACCTCCTCGACGAGTACCGCCTCCACTGCATGACGATAGGGGAGGAGCGCAAGACCGTCAAAGATGCCAAGCGGCATTTCACAAACTGGCTGCGAGCGAAAGCGCGGTCAGAAAAAACAGACCGACATGAAACAGACCGAAACGATAACCGCAGTGCTGGACGCGATGAACGTGACGCAGCCTTCCGCAGCTATGTCATCAACAAGCTCTCAAACGGCGATGGTGGCTGAACGCTACGGCGACGCGATGCACTTCCTGTCGGTTTTCAATCCCGACATGCAGCTGCGCTACAGCACGGACAAGGACAGGTGCTTCCGTGGCAAAGCCCCCGAGCTTGGGCTTGTAAGCCGCACCTACGGAGCAGACGTGGCCGAGTCGTGGCTCATGGGACAGCTCCACGAGCTTGGAGAATACACAGGAGTGCGCGACAAGCAGACCGACAGGCAGAAGGAGGACACGGCCAAGGTGATAATCGCCGAGTTCGGGCATCTCAAAGTTACTGAGATGATGTATTTCTTCGTTCTTCTCAAATCCGGGCGTTTCGGCAGGTTCTACGGCGCGGTGGATGCCATGGCCATCACTTCTGCGCTAAGGGAGTTCCTGAAAATACGTGATGCCGAGCTTGACCGCATCATCCAAGCCGAGCGGCAGACGGAGCATGAGCGCGAAAAAGCCCGGAGGAAGCGCGAAGTTATGACCTACGAGGAGTATGAAGAACTTCGGTGGCTGTTCAACATGGGCTATGAGCCGCGCCACCTGCACCGCTATTGACACACACTCACAACAAACACAATCCTACAGATATGACGCAGACAGAAAAGACAGTATTAGACCCCGAGACGCTGCGCTGGTGGACCACCCCGAAGCGCGGCCCCCTCGGATGGGGATTCTCCCCCAGAGACGAATGGCTCGCAGCAAAAGCCATGAGAGAAGCCTCGAAGTTCATGCGAGGCTACGGCAAAGGCCGCGCTCCACGCATGATAGACAAATCACGTTACGAACAGGGCACAAACAACCAGCAGCCATGACCGAAAGAGAAAAGATACAGAACCGCCTCGACGCTCGCCGCCGTGAGCTTCGCGACCACATGCGCGGACGTGTGGCCGTCACCCCGAGAGCAAAGACCCTGCTTGCAAAGATAGCCGAGGACGAAACAGCCCTGCGCGAGCTTGACCGCGACGATGCAGACCGTCTCGCTCTTGAAAGCGCACCTGTCGACGATGTGCTGCAAGTGGTAATGATTCCGCTGCTGGCCGACGTGATGAACGATGTCGTCGCAGGGGTCAACGGCATGCTCCGCAGGCGCGGATGCACCGAGACGGTCTTTGCGGACTACACCGCCGAATTGCAGAAAACGGCCTTGAAGATGGTTGACACCCTCGCCGCCTCGGAGGCCGGGATGCCGAAGCTCCTCGATGTCGACGATACTCTCGTAGATGCCGTCAAGAAGAAACTAATGTCATTTATAAAACAACGTCTGAATATCACTAAATCGTAAGAAAATGGATATAAAAACAGCCAAGAACGCGATGTCTTAACCTGCGATAAAGCAGAAGTGCTCAAATTCTACGAGCATCTGCTGGACGTGGTAGGAAAGCTGCGTATGAGTGAGCATTTCCCAGAGCTGTGCGAGCTTGAAAGTGAATACGAATCGCTATTTGGCGGAGAGGAAGCTTTCGGCTCGATGTTTTACTCCGAGTTTCACCCCGAAGAAACGAATGAACAATGACACCCGAACAAATCACAGCCATAGCCCGCGAGTATGCGGAGGAGGCAACCAAAGTAGATGCAAGCGACCCTAATCTGTCTGCCTCAGACTTAAATGGAATTAAGAATGACGTCGCGGAATATGCAGTAGAAATAATCCGCTGGCTCTCAAACCGCTACTGCCTCGTTGAGAAAAGCGACGTAAAACCATACTGCAAATCACTACAGAATATACTTGCACATCAAGAAAGGTATGATGTTTATATAGTCCGCGAGGCTGAGGTTGAAATGAAGATGTTTCGTTACTTCTATCCCGAAATAGCAAAGGAGGTAGAAGAATGAGCGAAATAAAGACTCGCTCTATATTGAGTATTCGATACAACAGGAAAGAAGGAAATATGACAGCAAACATTAAAACCCTCACAATCGGCTCCCACGTCAGCGTTGACGGCAAGCCGGTGAGAGTCTGCGGAATCACCAAGCGCAAAATCGGGTATCACCATCCCGATGAACGACAGAACGCGCATCTTCACTATGCGAGGATTCACGAGGTTGAGCCGGTCCCTCTTACTCCCGACCTGCTGAAAGAGCTGAGGTTTGAGTGGCACGAGGATTCCTCTTGTTGGCGCAAGTATCAGAATTACGATGGTGAAGACTACGATTGGGGTATATATGCTTATAATTGTGATGGCGGTACATGGTGTTTTAGTCTGTATCTGCCCGACTTCTGCATTAAACCCCAACTCTATGCCAATCATCTTCACGAATTGGAAGGGCAGTTGGCTTATTATGGTGTTGAACTAATCCAAGACTGATATGGCTGCAATCGACAAGATATACTGCTATTCGAAAAGAGACTTCCTGGAGTTCTACAAGTGGTGCGACAAGTTTAAGGACATGTGTCACAAGGAAACACAGAAAGAGATAATGGGCTACTTCTATGTGACTCCCAAAACCTACGACACTGCCTATGACCGTTACACCAACGGCGTACCGATAACAGACTTTCCCCTGGCAATTGACAGGTGGCTCGCAAAGCATTGCCCGGTCAGATGGATAAGGGATAGCTACCCCTACATCGGAGAAGGTTGCAAGATAAATGAGATTGAGTTGTATTTAGACCGATAATGACGATGCAAAGACATTAGCCGCGCATCTTAAATCATACGAGAAGAAATGAAGAAAATACTCTTTAATGATTTCTATGGTCTCACCCAAGCCGTGCTTGACGGTCGCAAGACGCAGACAAGGAGGATAATCCCGAATTGCACGGGCGTTAGACAATCCCCATTCTCAAAAAGCGGAATCGAGGATAGCCACGGTTATGAGTTAAAGCCGAAATACCATGTCGGCGAAGTGGTAGCCGTGGCGCAAAGTTATTCCCAGATAGGGATAGAGCCTTTTCCGTTTTGTGAAGCTGGTTGGCGTAATAAGCTGTTTGTTCAGGCATCCAAAATGCGTCATTTCATCCGCATCACCGATGTGAGGGTGGAACGACTCAACGACATATCGGAATCCGACTGCATAGCCGAAGGTGTATTACATTCAGATAAATACGCAATGCCTTATGGCATACCCTATAACAAAGCCCCTAACGGAGTTGACTTCTACTACTCCACTCCCCGCGAAGCCTACGCCGCTCTGATAGACCGAATTTCGGGTAAAGGTGTGTGGAAATCCAATCCCTATGTGTTCGTTTACGAATTTGAGCTTGTAAAATAGAAGTTTATGTTGGCACGAATTAAATCAAATGGCAAGATGATAGCAGTGCTGCCTTATTCACAGATGTCTGACGGCAACGATGCCTATATAGAAGCTATGGGTAGCAGGATATTCTACGCCTCCGACCTCGACTTCCTCCCAGAAAAAGAGACGGCGGTGATTGAGGGGTGGATATGCAGGGATAACAATAGCCTAAATGCGCAAGTCCTCATTGGCGGCAAGCCTAAAAGAACGGGATTCGGGTTTTGGGAAAACGAGTCCTGCGATTGCATTACCCTCCCAAAAGACTCTTCCCCCTCCGTGACGTGGGATAGCGAGCCGAAGAAAGTCCGAATCGAGCTAACGCCTATTGACGAATGAATCAATCCCCGGCAGTTCCGAGCGATACGGAGCGGTCGGGGATTTTTGCGTTTATATATAAAGGATTTTTACACGTTCAATTTATGTGTAAAGAATTTGCCGTTTTCTTTATACGTTAATATCCTCGGCAATGCTCGCAAAGATAGTGGCTCACGATAGGGTGCATCTTGCGCCCGATTTCTCCGGCAAGGTAACAGACTTCCTCGCCTTTTAAATCCCACTTCAAGACATCCGCTATTTGGACTGCAAGATGGTGCTTTTCGTGGTCGATGGAGTCAGCAAACTCCTCGACGTTGGTCGTCACCGTCACGACCAACACGCTCTCGCCTTTACCCGAATAACAGATGCCGCAGTTCGGATTGCCCGACGAAAGGTTCTCATAGGCGCGGTCAAGGCTCTTGTCATCCGCTCCGGCTTTGGCAAGGGTGTGCAGTATCTCCTCAACCTCGTAGTGGGTTACGGCGTAGTAGCATGTTATCTTCCATCCGTCGGCGCGGTCAAGGTATATGGTTTGGCGTATCATAGCCAATCGTCCCAATCTGCGCCTATTCCTTTTGCGTCAAGGTCAACGAGATAATGACGGAAAGCATTGCCACCTTTTAAGTCGGGGTCGTTTATCATGTCTGCGACATACTGACACAATCCTTTCTCGTCAACGATGCTTGACTTGTAGAGGTCTGCTTTGGCTTGGTGGAAGTAATAGCAGAAGTCATAGCCGACATTATCCTCTATCTTAATGCCGTACTTCTGCAAAAGCTCCTCAATCTGCTCCTTTGGGACATATTCAATACGCTCCATCTTATTTGTGGCAGGGTTAAGACGGCGCATCCCTTTGACTGCGGATTCAAGAGATTTTTTGCAGAAATGGTAGCCATACGAGCGCAAGTAGGCTCTCATAGACTCAGGAAGTTTCAATTCGTAGTTATCCAATGGTGTTGCCATATCTTCTAAAGTTGATAGCTAATAAATTAAGGGAGCGAATATCGCAATCTGCGATAAGTTGCGACAAACTGCGACATTCGCCCCACGGTTATTTATCGGCGCATATAGCGTCCGGTGCGAGATGAACGTCCTCGCCTTTCGCCGAAGTCGTCGTCATCGTCCCAGTCCTCGTCATACTCGCGGTTGCCGTAGCCACCGCCGCCATACCCGCCACGGTTGCCGTAGCGTCCGTAGCCGCCGCGCTCGCCCATCTGCGAATCCTCGGCAAGCTCCTCGATGCACTCATACATCTCCTTGCCGATTTTGAGGATCTTCTTGGCTTTCTCTTTCAAGTCCATAGCCTTGTCCTCAGTTATCTCGATTATATAGCCCATAGTTATTTGGTTTTAGAAGATTTGTTTCCGTCAGCATCGAGTTTCGCCAACACCTGTGCCATCATGCTCTTAAGCTCGGCATTGTCCGAGGCCATAGCCTCCATGCGCTGTTTCATAGAGGCCATTTCCTGTTCCCTGCGCTGGTTCTCGGCATACTCCGGATTGAGCTGCATAAGGATTTCGTCATACTTGACAATCTTCTGCCGCTCTTCGTCCACACGGTTGATGATACCCACCGCCTCGTTTTTGAGAGTGGCTATCTCGGCGTTCATCGCGTCGCGGCTCACGGTGACGAACACGTTGCCGCCCGTTACGTAGTTCGCGCTCTCCTTGTTGGCCGGAAGCTGCTGGAACTGACGCTGTGCGCCGCCCACGTTGGCGTACACGTCCACCACCTGCTCCTGCATCTGTCCGAACTGCGGTGCTGTCGGGAACTTGTAGACAGGCTGCGTTACCTGCGTGATGCTGCCGATTTCAATACGCGGCACACTCTCTTTATAGAGGATATAGATTGGTTGGTTTACTCTTGCTGACTGAAACATATCTTGGTTTGTGAATTAGTTGAAAGTGTGAGGGGAATTTCACCCCTCACTGTTTGTTAATCTGCTGCCGCCCCCGCCGAGTTGGTGAACTCAATGAAGCGTGCTGTGCCGGTACGTTTGTTGAGGTACAACAATCGTTCGGTCGTTCCCTGCACGTTCGCCCCGGTAACATTGTTGCCCTGCGAGTCTACAACGGGCACTCTTGTCGAAGTCGAACCTGACGTTGCGCCCGTTGTAGATGTCGTGGTCGAGCCGCCCGGTATCGCGATATGGATGGGGAAGCCCTCGCCACCTGTCGGCACATCCGCGTGGATGGTCAGCAGGATAAGGCTCTCGCACGGCAATTCGCGGTACTCGCACGGATTGAAGCCGTAGACCACCTGCGAAGCGGTGGTGTCGAGCACAACGGAGTTGGTGCTGATTTTATATATGCCTCCTACGTCTATGCGTTTAAGACGGCTGTGTGGCTGCTGCGGAATCACCCCCATAGGAGGCATCCACCAATACGGATTCATTGCGTTAGGATACATAGCTAATCTTGTTTAGGGTTAAGAATCAGCATCCGCATCCGTTAGCATAGGGGGCAACACCGAAGCTGACGGGTTGTGAGTACGACACAGGCACAAGGTTGCTCATCGCAGGGATGTAGGGGATGTTCACAGTCTCAGGCTGTTTGCACTCAATCTTTGCAAGGCGCGCCGACAGGTCGGAGAGCGCAGCATTGACCGGGGCGATTGCCTGAGCCTGATAAGCCTGTATAGCGGCGGTCTGATGCTCATTGCTGAGCTGTGCGACAAGGGCGGTGTTGCGCTCGCGGAGTGCATCGAGCTTGTCCTGCATGGCACGCATCTCCGCTGCGTCAAGCTTGGCAAGGATGGCGTTGGTGTTGGCAGTCGCACCGTCGCGGAGCGCGAGGGTGTTCGCGTTGGCAGTCGCAACGAGGGTGTTGGTCTGGTTGCATGTCGCAAGCTGGTTCTGATAGCCCTGCTCGGTTATAAGGCTCTTGACAGAGCAGCAGCACTCGCAAAGCTGGGAAGCGATAGTATTGTTGCCCTGCATGATGGCGGTAAGCACCTGATTGGTGTTCTGACCCATCTGATTGCCGAGCTGGCAGAGGCTCTGCGATACATTGGCGATTGCGCCCTGCAATGCGTTCACGTCGCAGTGTACGGTAGAGGCGAGCTGTGAGATAGCTTGACCGTTGCCCTGTATTGCCGACATGAGAAGTTCGCGACCGGCGTCGTTGTTCACGAGGTTGCCGAGGTCGGCGAGACCCTGCGCGGAGCCACGGCCTCCGAAACCGCCGCCGAAGCCGTTACCGAAGCCGCCCCATCCGAAGATGAGTAAGATTACAATCCACCATGCGCCCATGTCACCCCAGCCGCCGTTGCCACGGTTGTTGTTGATCATGGCCGCTACCATGTTGGGATCCAGCCCACGGTTCTGACACAGAGAGGCGATAAGCGGAGCCATGCCGCCGCCGTTCTGTTCACCGAAAGAAAACACTTTGGTATCTGACATTTTGAAATAATTTTACATTGCGGAGCAACATCGCTCCGTGATGCAAAATTACCCCTCAATACATTGGTTGAAAAGGAGTTATTGCCGAGTTGTCTCCTAATTGTCTCCCAGTTGTTTCCTAATTTTTGCCAAGTTGTATCCCAGCGACCTATTCGTCTGTATGCGAGAGTCAAAGGTCGTGATGATGTGTCTGACGCTCCTCGGCGACATCCCGAATATCTCCGCTATCCTCTTTGTGTATATGTCTTTCTGATGAAGCAGTTTTATTGCGAGGTGCCGTGCGTCGACCACCTCAGCTGTGCGTGATTTTGACAATATGGCTTCTTCTGGTATTTCCGTCTCGTGTGCCACGAGTTCTATGACATGACCGGCTAATTCAGCAATCTTAGGCATCGGGTTGTTTTGTTTAACGTTTGGCGGCGAACATAATGATGCGCCCCGCGTTATAGGATTATAGAAGTTGATTCAACTCATATAGCCCTTGTGACGCGAGGCACGCATGCTCTCTGAGCCGTTTGGTTTTAGCGAGTTAGGCGGCTCAGAGGTTACGGGGCTATTTTACTGCCCGTTTGGGAGGCTCGTACTTAAGCCCTTTCAGCTTGTCGTTGGGAGGCACACGCTCGGCGCAGTCGTTCTTGCGGCAATGCCACATTTTGTAGTGCTCCACCATAATGTGCAGATGTGCGTTCTCGGCTGTTAGCCTCGCTATCTCGTCCTTGTCGGCATTGCGTCCGTGTTCGGAGTCTATCAGCTGTGAGGTGAGTTTGCGTATCTGCTCCGTCTTGTCGTTAAGAGCCTTGTTCTGCTCGGCTATCCGCTCGGCGTTGTCCTTTTCCATCTTGATATAGATGTCAAGGCTCTGCTGCTGGTGCGTTATCTGCAAATGGAGCCTTTCGACCTCGGCCTTGTCAGCGTCATGCTCTTTCATCTCCGCGTCGGCATAGTCCATGCGCTTTCGGTGGGGTAGGGCGAAGTGCATGATTATGTCCCCGACAAAACCGATGCCCAGCACGCTCAACACTATTGTCTGTAATACTTCCATCGCTTATTTCCTGAATTTCTTTATGACTAAACCTGTTGCAGCGACCGCAGCGACAATCACCGCAGCGGCCAGGCAGATTGCTGAGGTATCGGGCGGCTTGCTGACAGCGGTTGTCTCCTTGGCCTCGTCCTCGGTAGCCTCGTGGGTGGTGCGTCTCTCGGACATGACTGCTGACGAGTCGGCGGTCTCGGCGTGGTGAAGCTCCGCGCTGCCTTTGCCGGCGGTCAGGCTGTCGGCCTCGGCGGTCAGGCGCGGCGCGTGTATGACCGCGCCTGACGGGAGGGTTACACTGTCGGCCACAAGCTGCATCTTGAGATGTTGGATGGCCAGCGTCAGCCAGTTTATCACTCCGCTGTCAGCCCTGGTGTAACGCACTCCCGACGAATCCACCGTCTGCGCCGTGCTGTCCCTCTCAGTGCGTTGTGTGTGCTTCTGCGATGCACAGGAGGCACATGCAATCATCAGCACCAGCATGAGGATGATGACCGCCACACAGCCGCCCATCACGCGGTTCTGCGTCCGCTGCTCTTTCTCAATGTCGAATCTGTCTTTTTGATGTCTTTTCATTGTCTTGCTTTCTGTGCCGCAAGACAAAACGGCGATTGCCATTGCTGGAAACCGCCGTAGCAAACCATGTGATTTTTAACGTCCCATATATCATGAGGACGATGATTCATTCTTATTGCCCTTATTGTCCTTGTTTTCTTTCTGTGGGAAATGGCCTTTTAAAACCAAGACACCTAAACCTATTATATTAATGGTCGTGGTGGACAGAATAACATTCATTACAAAATCAGATATAAATCCATCATCCTTGAAAATACCAGGCCAAATTATGCGAGAGGCTCCGTTGGCAATGACTAGAAGAAAGACACAGATGAGATATAGGATGATTGTATTCCTTGCCCATTTTTCCAGTCGCCTCCGAGCCTCGGTATTTTCTATCGTTCTGTGGAGATTCAAAAGCCTCTCACTCGTCTCCACGAGAAACGGGTTCGCGTCCTCTGGAAGCGTAGAGATAAGCGTCTCTGCTGTGGCTTGGAAACGGCTGTATCGTTTCTTCGTCTTAGGCTTTCCGAAGCAGAAATCACGCGCAGTCACAGTGGCTTTATAAATCCCGTAACGCTTCCATGATATGTCTGTGCTATCAGACCGTGTTGGCTGTGCAGACGAAACTATTCCGTCAAAATCCTGTATATTCATAGCCCTGTCTGCCAATTACCTTCAAAGAAACTCCTGATTATGTTGGAATCAATGGGACGATTCCACGCTGGAGCACCGTTAAATACGGTCTTGCGCCATGGACTTTCCGGACGATGCGACCACTCGCTCAAGCGTGTTGCAGACAGATGACAGTAGTTCCCCACTGTTTCTGCGATTATCTTAAGCGTTGTGGGGTTTTCAGCAAACGCAGTCTTCTCATCTTGTGACAAGTCTGCCGGAACAGCTTCGATATAGTGCTTGTAACTCCGAGGAAATACAGGTCCGAAAGGCCATGCTTTGGGAGTGTCATCTGCAAAAATAAGTGTGTCTGCCTCTGCCAGACATCTCCCATAGCATATGAACATGAGTTTCTGCATCTGGGTAGAGTTCAAAACCACCCCTTGCTTGAAGTAAGCAATCCAAGCAATAAGATGCGAATATTCCAGACTTGACAGATTCATATAGTTTTTGTTGATAAGATGAGAGACTTGATGCTGCTTGAATGTCGTTTGCTTGCTGTTTGCATGTTGATTTCCTGCTACAAAGTTACATATTTGCATCATCAATCATACATCATCAATCGTAAATTTTCCAATATTTGTCTAATATTTGATAAAATAAATATATAAATAAGGATGTTTATTATCAAAAAATAGAATTTTCTGATAATTAAGGCGGTTTCCAGAATGTCAATGTTCGCTTTGCCTTGCGGCATTTAATTAATTGTGTCAGATGTTTTTGTATTCAGGAATTACGTCAAAACATGGGCACTCCTTGACGCGTTCCCACGGGTCTATGATGCCGTTGTGGTTGGTGTCCTTGGAGGCGATGTCGCGGTGTCCGAGGATGCGGGCGCGGGGGTAGCGTGTGCGCAGCTCGCGCAGCAGACGCACGAGGGCTTCCTTCTGCGCGGCTGTGCGGTTGTCGATGCCACGTCCCTTGGAGTCTATGCCGCCGACATAGGCGATGTTGACGCTGTCGTGGTTGTGTCCCTTGACACCGTTGCTCACGAGGTCTTCGCGCTGGGTGCATACCGTGCGCCCGTCGCGCTCGATGATGTAGTGGTATCCCGGGGCTTTCCACCCGAGCTGGGTGCGGTGGTAGCGGACGATGTCGTCCGCGCTCTGTGTCTGTGCCCCTGCGGTGCAGTGGACGACGATGTTGTTGATTTTCCTCATAAAATATGGTATGAATGGTGTTAATGCTATGCTGTCGGTCAGCGCGTCGCCGTATGAAAGGCTCACTCCGCGCCCTCCCCGGTGGCCGTGTCGCCGTTCGCGGCCTGTTCCTCGGCCTCCTGTGCCAGTCTGCGCTGTTCCTGTTCCCATGCCTCCACTTCGGCCTCGGTGACCTCGGTGTAGTTGTCGGGCGAGTCGCCCTGTCCCAGATAGGCCGTCGTGGTGGCCGTGGAGAGGTCGCCGAGATATGCGATGCGGTATCCGTCGGCTGCCGTGAGTTTGCGCATGCCGTTTGCTGTTGTTGTCTGTTGCATGATTTTATGTCTGTATTAGGTTGTTTATGATACTGTGTAGTTCTTGGCCGTCACATACTATGTGTATCTCGCCGTTGTCATTGTAGCAGTTCTCACACACGCCGCCCTTGCACGAAGCCGTGTAGGCGTTAGCCTTGTTCTGCGGAGTCCACAGCCTCGCCTCCCAGTCATACTTCGGGAAACCGACCGCGTCCCCCTTGCAGTCCCTCAGCCTCAGTATGAAGTCGAAGTCCGATTTGTAATTTATCCGTTGCATATCTACTAATATGTTTATATCCAGTGTGTTGTCTATAGCGTTATCTCATATCCCGCCATCATGTCGTGTATCGCGAGTTGACAGCCCAGCTCCCCCCCCTCGTCGTCACCACCCTCCCCAGCAGGGTGTGTATCTCCGCTATGTGGTGCTCTATCCTCGGCAGACTGCTCAGGTGAGCGTTCGCCGTCGCCATCATCGGCGTGTAGTCTATAGTTCCAGTCACCCCTGCTCCTGTAGTCCCGGCCTCCATAAGCCGCCTGATAGCCCACACATTCTCGTTCACCATCGCCATGTAGTGCGTCTGCGTCGTCAGAGCTGCCGTGTTCGCGTTAACCTCCTCGCTCGTCGCCGACCCTACGGACTTCGCTATTCCGCGTGCCTCCTCCGCATCGCCACGGCTCTGGTAGCCCCACTGCTCAGCCCACGCCATGATGGCGGCTCCGGCAGCGTTCGCGTCGCGAGCACCCTTGTCCGCCGTCTCCATCACCCTCTCCCAGAAGCCCCGGTCGTAGAAGTCCCCCTCCTCCATCCTGTCTATCATGTCGAACGTCGGCTTCAGCGCACGCTCCATGGCCCGCGCCATCAGCCCCTCAGTCACCATGTTCTCCACCATCTCCCTGAATTTCTTCCCCATCGCATCCGCCGTGTTCCCGAACTCCCTGTAGGCCTCCACCCACGCTTTTGCAAAGTCCCTCGCCGTTGATGACAGGTCTGACCCTATCAGCTGCTCGGCCACCTTTCCTTGCAGCTCCGCCAGCCTGTCCATCGTCTCGCGGTACGAGTTCTCGTAATCCCTCAGCTTATCCTCGTCCGTTTTCTTCCCCTTGCTCCGCTCGGCCTCTGCCTGTTTTCGGTACGCTTCGGCCTGAGCTTGTAAATTTTTCTGTTGGGCTTTGATGTTCCCCACCATTTCTGACCCGAACACACGCTCCATTGCCTTTTCGAGCCGACCGTAAGCATACTCCAGCTCCTCCAGTATCCGCTCCTGACGCTCAATCTCTTTGTTTGCCTTGCGGACTTTCCCTGCGGAGAATAATCCGACAAAACCTTTGACCATATTGGGGATAACACCAATCGCATTGGATATAATGCCACCTACATTAAGGCTAAGAGCGGAATCTATTATGCCTTGGAATCCTGCCGTAATGTCGCCGAGTGCGGTTGCAATATCATTGAAATATTGCACATCGTCCTCATTAGCACCGAGGGCTTCCATTGTGTCACCGATAGCTTGTGCAACATCCGCGCCAATCTGCATAAACTGTGTTACTTGATTGGCTGCACCGATAAGATTCTCTTTGAGTGTCTTGCTCGTCTTGGCGTTCTGTTGCACAATCTCGCTTACACGTTGGGCGAGGTTGACTTCCTCTCTGGCTGCCTCGACTTTGATGTGGGCTGCTTTTACGGCAGGGTCGGTGTTCGGGTCTTTCCCCTCCTTTTTCGCCTTATCTATCGCAGCCTGTTCCTCAGCGGCTGCTATGGCAAGAAGCCCGTTTGCCTGTATCTGATTGTCAAGTGCTATCTTCTGCGCCTTGTCAAGAGCTTTCTGCCCTTTGAGTTGCTTGCCCTGTTCATCGGTAAGCTGACGCGCGATTTCCACAATTCGTTCTCGGGCCTTCAGCTCCTTTTCAGCCTCTCTCGCTTGTGCCGAGTCTGCGCCATAATCCCTGCTCCGCTCATAGAACTCCTTGCGCGCCGCTCCTGCATTTGCCACCGCTCCCTGCACCGACACGCTTTCCACCGCATTCTTATAGTCCATATAAGCGGATTTTAGCGTCTTGAACGGATTGCGGTTGCGTAGCTGCTCATCAATCTCGTTCATGCGGCTCTGTATCTCTTTGAGCTGCGTGGGGTCAAGCGCAGTCCCCCATACGCCGCTCAACGCTTCGAGCCGAGACTTCATCATTTCAAGCGTCGAAGTTGATGCGTGTTCCAAGTCCTCGAACATCTGAACGTAGAGCGGGGTGTCCTTAAATGCTTCGTACTCCAGCTTTGCAGCCTCTCTGTCTTCGCGCTCCTGATAGCCGCGTTTCAACTCAGCCTTTTGCTCTTTGCTCAGTTGCGGATTTTGTTCTATCTCGCGTATCTTAGCCGCCGTAGTCCGTGCTAATTCAACGCGCTTGTCAGCGTAGGTCTTGGCTTTCTCCAAGTCTTTCAGATAGCCCTCGTAGGTCTTGGCAAGGTCTTTCTGTCCGTCTTGCGCAATTTTCACCAACTCTTTATAGGCGTTGCTCTCAATGCCTCCGAGTTCTTTCTGCTTGGATTTGACAAAACGCTCCAACGCAAGATAGTCGATGCGATTGTCTGCCGATATGATGCTGATTGGTACTTCTACCCCATAGCCACCCGTCATCTCCTTTATCTGCTCGGCGAGCTGCTTCTGCAAGTCATAGCCCGTGTCGCCGTAGATGCTCAGCGACACTTTGGCGGCTAAGTCGTAGTCCCCAGTCTGCCCCAGTATCTTCTCATAAAACTCCTTCGCCGTCTTGGTGCGCGAAATGCGGTCGGAAAGAGCCTTAAGCTGCTTCTCGATGTCTTTCTGCTGCTTGTCGATAGCCGCCTTGTCGGACTTGAACCCAAGCTCGATAAGCACCTTGTCGGCGTTTTTGAGCTTGAGGCGTTTAATGTTATCCATAATCGCCTTGTACCACTTCTGCACATCCTCGATTGTCTGCGGTACTTCAAAGGCAGGAAGCTTGAATTTGTATTTCTTAGCCGTAGCCTCCATCTGCTTGAACGACGATGCAAAGAGCTTCTGAGTGTCGGCGAGGGCTTTTGTCTTCCCCTCCTTTTTCAGCAGCTCGTCATACTCCTTGTTGACCTCCGCCATTTTGTTGGCTATCTCCTGAAGCGTTTGCAGGCGAGGGTCGGATTTGCGACCGGAGCCACTTGTCGAAGTGTTTAACAATGACATTGCATTATAATACTTCAATGCTTTCTCTGCCAAGTTTGCCATAGCATCCGCCTCTGCTCTCTCGGTTTCGATTTTAGCACGTTCTTCTGAGGTTAGAGTTGCGCTTTTAAGTGTTTCATCATAAGTGGCAACAAGGGCGATATTCTTTTTGTATTCCTCCGCTGTCTTTTTGAGGGCTTCTTCAAGAGAACCGAATTGCGCAATGGTGCTATCGTCAAAAAGCTGCACCCGAACATCACCAACTTGTTGCCGGAACGTCGTAAATGTTTTCTTCCATGCACCGAATTTTTCGACTGCCTGTGCCGCTTCGGAGGGAATTAAACCCAACGCACGACGAGCCGCTTCTGCGGACTGCTGCAAACCGAACAAGCCGCTTTGTCCGTCCTCGCCATATCGCAGTTCGTCAATCTGTTTTAGAATCTTACCCTTATCTTCATCGTTCATTTGAACGGTGACTGTTTGAGTGTAGCCCGTAATACTGCTTCCAATAGTAACGGTCTTTGTTCCGTCCTGCAACTGAGCTTGTAATCGAGCAATTTTTTCTTCGGTTTCTGTTATTTTTTGCTCAGTCTTTTCAAGTTCATGGCGAGTGTTCTCCATCCTCGCTTGCTTCTCTGCCTGATATAGCTGATTCAGCTTGTCCGCAGCCAGTTCAACTTCCTCACCGAAATTACCGATGGCGGTTATTGCCCCCGGATATTGTTTTGCCAACTCATGCGTTACCTCACTGAGCTTCTTCTGTTCCTCTGCTGTGCGCTCAGTCTTATTGATTAACTCGTTGTAAGTATCAATAAGTGGCTTGGTTGTATCATCCAAATTCTTTAATGACGCAACCGAGTTGTTAAGTTTTTCGGCTCTCTCCGCTGCGGTTTCGGTGTTCCCGATAAAATGGAATAATGCAACGCCAACCAATGCGATAGCTGATGCAGCCGCCACCCACGGATTAGCAAGCATGGCAGCCGTCAGTTTCCAAAATCCTTTAGTCAAGACATTTGTAGCTGCCGCTTCGCTTAATACTGCTTTTGTATGCAGTCCCGTGAGTAGAGTTGATATTTTCTTTGCATTGTTTATGCCGATTATTCCTGCAACAATCTTCGGAGTGCGGATTATCTGTTGTTGATGTGCGAGGTTTTCCAATGCAACCGCACTTGTCAACGCCTTTGATGCGATAGCAGCATTTTTCAGCCCGACGATATATACAGTCATTGCTACTGCAACCGAATCAAGCACTCTCGCTGTTGTTTTCCAGTTGCGCATCATCGACTCGATAGAGCGGATAGCGAGCTTCATTCCGGCGTTTATACTTGATGTATTGCCGATTTGGTCGTACATGATTGCCGCTGCGTCACCGAGCTTGCTCCACATTCCGAACAAGGTCTGTGACTGCTTGACCTGCATATTGTAGAACTCGCCACCTGCCGAGGTCATATCCTTAAATACTTGCTCAACAAGTTCAAATGATATGGCGCGTTTTGACATCATATCCATAACTTCCGCTGCGGTATAAATGCGTCCATTTAATTCCGTCAGTTTCTTTGCAAGTTTATCCACGATGGGGATTCCCTGCTCCGTCATTTGCCTTGCCTCGCTTGCCCGCAAAAAACCAGTTGTGAAAACTTGCGAATAGGCAAGTACCGTGCGCCCAAAATCCACTCCAAGCCCTACCGAAATGTCTGCCAACATCTTAGTCGTGTCAAACAGTTTCTCGGTTTCAAATCCGTAGGCGGCGACTTGCTTTGTGTATTTTGTTAAGTCAAGAATTTTGAGCGGCGAAGTGAGAGCAAACGATTTTATCTCGGCAAAGAGCTGGTTTGCCTTTTGCTGGTCTTGAATAATCGCGCCTAATGAGATTCTTTGAAGTTCAAACTGTGCCGTTACCTCACGAATATTGGTAAGAAATTGGCTCGTATATTGGAATGAAGCATATACGGCAAGTCGCTTAACAAGGCGTGACACATAGCCATCTTGATTCTTAAACGCATTAGAACCCCGATATGCCGCTTCTGCCAACTTCTCCTGCTGCTTTGCCGCTTTTTTCGCTGCTGAATCAATTTGCTTCAAAGATTGTGCATAACTTTCACTCGCACCTCTTAAACGTGTGTATTCAGCGATTATCTTTTTTGCCTCAGCGGTGTATTCTCCCGTTGTCTTATTGGTTATGCGCTGTGCTTCGGTGAGGTTGTTCCATTGCTTTACCAATTCTTTCAAACGGCTGTTTATCTCATTAATTGAGCCGCTACCTGCACCGGGGATTTTTAGATTAACCGCAAGCGGTTTCGCATTTATAGTGGTCTGCAACCTGCGCAAAAGACGGTCTGCATCGCCTTGTGCCTCCCTTACTGCCGCCTCTAAGTCAAACTTGATAGGAAATATCAAATTATCTGCCATCGCCTTAAAAATTAGAGCCGAGACCGCTTGCGCGGCATCGGCTCTATGGCTCTCGGCTTGGTTAAAAATCGAGTTATATAAAAGAGCCACCTATCCCGTCAAGGATGGTGGCTCTTTGGCTCTATTGTAGAGCAAAGTTACTAAAAATTACGACACTATGCAATTTTTCAACGGTGCTTTTACGCAGTTTTCGGTGTTATCCGCTCTATGAAGTCCGCGCAGGTCAGCAGCGTGTCCCATATTGAGTGAGCCGCCTTTCGGTTGCGCTTGTTCTCCAACTTGGAAACGGTAGCCATCGCTCCCACGATTTCCTCATAGAGTTCTTCGGGAGTTATGCCTGCCTCGTCAGTTAGGAAGTCCGAGGCGGCGGTGAAGTCGTAGCTCATAACTCGCGCAGTTTGGATTTAATGAAAACAACTTCTTCTGATGCTTCAAGAGCATCGTCAGACACCACTCTTGCCGCTGTCTGCACGTTCTTGATAAGTTCGGCGGCTGACTTGAACCCGATGTTGATGCGTCCTTTTATAATCGGATAGTCGAGGATTTCGGCGAGAGCTGTTGCTGCGGAAAGCAGGTTGAGGACGTTTCTCGTCACACGTTGTTCGCTCATTTCGCGCCTCCTTTCTGTGCGAGGTTGGCGACAAATTCGATAAGGTCTATTTCGGGGATAGGGTTGCTTCTCTCCCATTGTATGAGTGCGTCGGGTTTGTTTACGATTTGTCCGGGCGAAGTTGAGTGAAGGATGCCGACTTGTTTGCAAATTTTCCGTCGGTAAAACAAGTCGCCAAAGCAGTCATATCCGTTATAAGCGTCTACTCCACACTCTTCGGCTTTCTTGTACCACAGTCGCTCGTGGTGTTCTTTGAACAGGGCTTGACCCTGTACTTGCAGTGTGCCGCCGCATATTGGGCAAGTCACGGTTTCTTTTTCTTTCATTGTTACGCAATTTATGAAAGATTATAGGCAATAGAAAAACGGCATTGCCTTTCCCGTTGCGTAACACCTTAGAGGCTGTAGTCCATTACGGATTTCCACGGGGGTACAATGCCGCTATATTGCGTATGGGTATAAAAATACCGCACACGGTCTATGTTTGCGGTTCAACCGCCTCTAAAATGTTACGCACTGCAGAAGTAGAACAAACTTTTGATTTGTGCAATACCCTTATTGGAGGCGCGGTTTTGACCGTCTTTGATTTCACTTCGCAAATATAATAATATATTGGATATTCTGCAACTAAACCTATAATATAACTTTAGAAAAATATTTTTATGTTATAAAACATATTTTTATTTCTCCCCATAAATAGCTCATATCTCGGAGATTTGGAGTAATTTTGGCAAATTTTAGAGCCTGAGAGCCAATGGAAAAGAAAAGTACAATCAATGATAGAATAATCCAATTCGTTGAATATTTGGATATAGATTTGGATGTATTCGCGCATTTGTGCGATGTAAAAGCAGATACGATTCTCAATGAGAACCTCGATTCAGACTGCCAGTGTATAAAGAAGATTATTACCGCGTATCCTGAATTAAACCCTCAATGGATTAGGTTTGGCAATGGCTCTATGTTAGGCTCGTCGCAAGACTTTTATGGAAGATTTGATATAGAGCTTAACGCATCTGAATTATTGCGACGCAGGATGTCGTTATCAAAAATTCAATCAGACATATTAGACCGATTGCTCATTTACAAGAGTTATATCCGAGCAACGACGACCAAATACGAAAAGGAGTCAACAATGCTTTTGCTCCACGACTCTCTTTCATCAGCGATCGATTTGCTATGTAGAACTTATCCAAACCTTAACCCCGAATGGTTGGTTTTTGGATGCGGAAATATGGTATATGATTGGGAGCAATTTGGTGCGGAGGCTGGATTTGGGAAAGCCAAAGATTTACCTTTGTCAAATTCGGATAAAGAAACTGCGGAGTGGGCTTTGCGAAGCTATGGATTCCGATGGATAATGTCATGTGTAAAAATGGGTATGGATAAGTGGGAGATTCTAACTATTTTTGGACAGGCTCAAAGGGAAATCCCTGATATTATAAATACCCGTGATGGCAATTCTTTGTCAGAAAATACTTTTAGAAGTTGGATTTATATTGGCACACAAATCATACCTAAATATCTGTCTGAGTACAAATAGCAGTCGTTGACGCCCCGAACAACCACAAAACATAAGTATATGAAGAAACTAATCACAATATTGCTCCTTGCTTTTATGATGGCTGGATGCACTGATAAAAAGCAGCAATATATTAGCGACCTTAATAAGTATGTCAACACGACAGAGAGACTGAGAGCTGTTAGTGGGTTGATAATTGCTGACAGTAGGAGTACAAAAGAACAACCGTCATTTTTTAATGAAACCTACCGTGCTGAGTGCGAAGCTCTAAACACCTCTGTTGACAGTTTGTATCCAATCCTGTTAGACTGCCCCAAAGACTTTCAATCTTCCCTCAACGACATAAAGGAAATCTATAAGAACCTAAAGAAATCAGAGGATTTGGTGCGCGTCTCTTTTCTGAATAGCTATGAATGGCGCAATGATATGTTGATTGAAAATTTAGATTCAATGTCTATTTATAGCGACCGAATCAAAGGCTGTATTTATAGCCTCCAAACAGATGTTCCACAAGCATTTTTAGAAAACAACACAAACACTAAAGAATAGTATCCCATACGCTTCTAAAACCACAAGAGCCACACCCCTTTCGGGATATGGCTCTCGGCTCTAATTCATTGCAAAGATAATAAAACTCCGCCAAAACCTAAAGTAATTTTATAGATTCTATTGCGTAATCCGCAAAATAGTCGTATATTTGCGGTGTGAAATCATTTCTCGTCGCAACGAAGTGAACACATAAAGATATTCTGCATCCTCGATGGCGGTCTGTTGCGACTTTAAGACTGCTGTCGGGGATGCTTCTTTTGGACTCACACCGATAATATATGGCAAACGACATTCAGATTTTCAATTATAACGGCAACGGCGTTACTTTCCGCAAGGGTGACTCCGTAATGGTGAACGCTACCGAGATGGCAAAGTCTTTCGGCAAGCGACCTAACGACTTTCTCTCCGCAAAATCAACTCAGGAGCTAATTAGTTCATTATCAGCCAAAACGGGAATTTCCGCAACGGCATTAGTCGTTGTAAATCAAGGCGGTAACAATCAAGGTACTTGGTTACATGAGGATTTAGCGTTAATCTTCGCGCAATGGTTGTCGCCCACATTCTATCTTTGGTGCAACGACCGAATAAAGGAATTGCTCACAAAAGGTTTTGTTGCGGTTAAGCCACTCACGAAATCACAGCAGACGCTTGCAGCAGTTAGACAATTATGTGAAATTGCACAGCAGCAAGTCGAGCTGGAACAACGTCAGATTGAAATGGAGTCAGAGCAGAAACTACTTGTTCAAAAAGTGTCGCACATAGAAGAAGTTGTCAAGCCCAATGGATTTATGTCGGTTATGGGTTTCGCCAACATCCATCATCTAAATATCGGCACAAAAGCCGCAGCAACAATCGGCCGCCTTGCATCCAAATGGTGCAAGAAGAACTTCAAACACACTGAAAAGACAAAACACGAACGATGGGGTGAGGTGAATACATATCCGATGGAGGCATTGAGAGTATGTTTCGCTGAATTTTATCCCGACAAGGCTTTTTAATTCAGAGTGGCGACATTCAACTGAGTGCCGCCCTTTTCCTTGCCTCCTCGGCCATCACCTCCGCCTGCAACTGCTCCGGTGTGAGAGGTGTCTGCTTGCGCTTCACTCCGAGGATAGCGTCAAGTTTGGCCGCACTCCATATCTCTTTATCCTCTGCCGTCGGCTTGTGCTTCGGTTTAGGCTCGGAGTAGTCGTAGTCATAGTAGCCCTTATCCATAAGCATCCACGTCACGTAGTTCTCCGTGTCAAGCCACCAATAGCGGAGCCACGACCACAGGCCGAAGTTGCCATATATCGCCTTTATCTTCTCGTTGTCGGTCGCTTCGGCGAAGAAGCTGCCGACTTGCTGTCCGCCTCCTTTTTCTTCGTAGCGTCCTCGTCCGTCTGCTCCAATGCGCTTTCCCATCTTTTCAGCGTCTGCCTTACGCCGTCGCCAATCGGTCTCATAGAAAGTGCGAGTTGGAGTCTTGTAATATCCCAATTGGCGGAAGAAAAACCCACTTCTTCATCGTTTACGGCGGCATTGTTGATCTGAAAAGTATGCTCCTCGGGGCGGCACATCAGCTTTCGCCACGTCAGTGCAAATAGCCACGGCATCCACACCGCCCTGTTTCCTAACAGATAGTAGGTGGCTGTCTTGGCGTGCAGTGTGTCGAGTTTGTGCTGAATATTCTTTGCCTTACGCAGAGGCATCGCCTCTTTCTGCTTGCCGGAGAGTTGGTAGGCTTCAAGTTCAAGCGTGTGTATTCTCGCCCTCACCCCCTTGCTTATCTGACGCACGGTGTAAGTCTTGCCGTCTACTGCTATCACTCTCGGCAAACCTTGTCGGATATGTTCTTTAGCCGCAAGCATACGGCCTAAATCCTCGTCTGATAGCGGCTGCGGTTTTTCTTCTATTTCGTCTGCCATATTGAACGGTTAAAGGGAGCGGCGGCATCGTCGCTACCGCCCCCGTAGTTACCGGTTTCTATTATATTAGGGTTCTGCCTCGGTCATGGGTTCCCAGGGATTCTCCATGAGAGGAATGAACATCATGGTGTCGAGGTTGGCTGTCTTACAACTGTCCGCAGTAGCGTGGATTGTGTACTGCTTGGTGTCCTCGTCGTCGCTTGTGGGCGAGAAAATCACCGAGGCGCGGGGGAACAGCGAGATTTCGTTGCGCTCCAGATTCAGCACGCCGATTGCGCACTTGAAGTCCATATCCTCGGGGTTGATGCCGAGAATCTTCGCGTCCTTGGCTACTTTCAGACCGCCCGAAGTGGTATCGGTTGTGCCGGATTCGGTATGCACGCGACCGCCCGCCACCTGCACGGTTTCGAGCGAATGAGGGATGCGGCAACTCCATGCGAATGTACCTGCCACGGGGAACGAGCGGATAACCTCGCCGAGCGTAGAGGTCACGGTGGTGATTGATGCGTCGTCACCGTCCCATGAGGGCGAGCCATTGGTGATTTTGCCACAGTCCTGACCGCCGCTTTGGAAGATGTCTTTCCAAGTGGTCGATGATGTAATCTTGTCGGGAGTGAAGTCCTTGAAGATTACCACTCGGCCTACACCACCGAAGATTCGGGTTTCGAGTTCAATCTTTGTCAATGTGTTTGCTGCCATTGTTATATGGTTTTTGATTGTTGATAATTCTGTTGTTATCGGCTCTCGCGCCACTTCACGTTGAGGATGGTGGTCGAGTAGCCCGTAGTGAGATTTGTCGTTGTCGGGGTAATCACCTGCGTAGGGTCGAAGCTGAATACAAAGCCCTGCGACACTTTGCGGTGCACGAGCGGAGCGACCTGCGAAAGAATCTGCCTCACCAGCTTCTTCTTCGCCCTGCCGTCGGTCTGAGCCTTGCACCATATCGTCAGCATAAGGTTGCCTTTGAAAAGAGCCGGGTCTTCCGTGAGCGACTGCGCACCTCCGTTCCACTCCACGTCGATGAACTCGTCCGCGAGGTTCTTGTTGGGGCGTTCTTCGTCGCCGTAAGCCCGTATCGTATGGCTCTGCATCGCCGAGGTCTGCACCGACACCTTGCCGTCAAGCAAAGCAGCGAGTGCCACGTCCGGGTTGAGGTCTGCGATTGAGGTCATAGCATCGTGGGGCTTGCGGTTACTTCTACATTCGGAATTGCTCTCAGACCTGCGAGAATGTCATTGACTGCCGTCCCGCGTATGGTCTTGAAAAAGTCCTGCCCGCGTCCTTTAGGAGAGCCGTGAGCGTCTATGTGATAGGCGTAAGGCACTGCGGAGAATACCACAAACCACACTCCTTTGGCGAAGCGTGTGCTTGCCTCCGAGATAGCTTGTTGGAGAAAGACCGAGCCCTCAATGCCGTAGTGGTTCACTCCGTCAAATCCGCTCTTGCCTTGCTTCTGCGCCCGTTTTGTGGGAATAAATGCCGAGATTGCTCCGTCGGCATAAACCGCACACCCCGTAGCGTCATGGAGGTTGGCGGTGTATTCGGGTATCAGTCCGCTGTCAATCAGTTGCACCACCTCCTGCGCTTTCTGTCTGAGTACAGACACAAGCTGCGGCTGCGCTACATTCTTGACAAACATCTTCATGCCCTCTTTAAGGACATTCAGATTTTGGCTCTGATAGCCTCTTACGCTTGGATTCGCCATACCTTACTTCTCCACGCTCTGCTTAATCTCAATCTCCGTCACATAGTCGCCCGTCAGGCCAAGGCCGAGGTCGTTGGCGAGCTTTACCACTCCCTCGCGCTTGCGTCCGAGTGCCGTTGTCACCGTGATATTGTCGTTCTCCAACACCATCACGGCTTTCGGCAGATACACCACGTCGTTATGCGTGATTATCGAGAGGCTTGTCTGTCCTCCCGGCTGAAAGTCACACACGCCGCTGTATATCTCCTCGCTCACGAGGTTGTTGTACTCGTCTTCCTCGCCCGAGCTTCGGGTGATAACGCAATGGTCGTTGTAGCTAAGGTCGCTCATGATTTCAAAAATTAAAATCGCCTCCAGTCCCGATTGTAGCGCAGGCTGGGTCCGTCTTGATTGTGGCGCGAACGCAGTGAGTGCGTCCCTGATTGTGGCGCGAACGCAGTGCGCGCGTCCCCTCGCAGTCCCGTAGCGTCAAACATACCTCCGCTGTCGGTCACTTCCTCGTCCACCTCCGCGCCAAGCTCCCTGCGCAACTTGTCGCCAAGTGCGCGGAAAGCCTCTCGGTCTTTGGTGGTGAGAGGGTAGCCGCCGATGGAGATTTGTCTGTTGCCACGTTTCTCGCTCTTGGTGCCGCCCGTGATTGCCGCCGACATCGAGTAGTAGAGGGTAGAGAGGGCGTAGTTCAGGCCTTTTCTGTATTCCTCGTCATTGATATAGTCCTCTACCTCGTCGGTCAGCGCGACCACGCGGAAAGGTTCGGGACGCGCCTCCATCGGCGATATTGCCGCCACTTCAAGCACGTTGCCCTCTATCTGATTGCCGAGGCCGTGAAAATGCCCCCTAAGCCATTGCTCTACCGTCATACTCTCTCACTCTTTAGGATTTGGTGTAGTAGGTCTTGCCGCTCTGCACCGTGGTGTCCTCAGTCAGTACATACTCGCCGCTGCTGTTCTTCTCATAGTAGCCCTGTGTCTTGGGGTTGCCTGTCGGAGAAGTCACTGCGGTGTAGGTAGCCGCAGCCTGTACCTCCTCAACCTCAATGTAGTGCAGGGAACTCGGGCTTGTGGGTACGGCGAGGAACGATACCTCGGAAATCCACTCCTGAGTCTTCTGACGGCCATCATAGAAGTATTCGATGATACCCCAGCTGTTCATGAAGTTTGCATATACATACTGCTTGTCGGGGCGTACCACCTGCACAGGCTGGATGATGCCGATGTTGCCGGTAGGACGGATAAGCACCACGCCCTCCTCGAACACGTCGAGCTTCTTCTGCTTGTAGCGTTTAGTTGTGCCGTCGAGCTTGTCAACGCCAACAATCGCGGTGCGGAGTTTCACCTCGTCTGCGCCGACAGCGGCCTTGAACCATGCCACTGCCGCCTCGTCGCTCCATTCGAGAAGCTGATTGCGACCCACCTCCTGTGCCTTTGTGTTGGCGGCGGTGTTCTTGCTCAGTCCGGCCACAAGGATTGCAAGCTCCTTGTTGGGGTTGCCTATCATTTCAAGCACGGCAGGGTGTTCAAGCATACGGAAGAAAGTGCGGTAGTGCAGCTCGACACGCACGTTGGTGAAACCGCCGTACTTGTCCATGCGCAGCTCGCGGATTTTCTTCTTGATTTCCATTACGGGGTTGACCGTAGTGACATACTCGATTGAGCCGTCTGCCTTGACGGTGTAGCACTTCTTTTTGTTGATGTTGCCCTCGGGTACGCGGCTCTCGAACTTCACGCCAACTATACCGTCGGGGTTGTTCTCACGGGTCACGTACAGACCGCGCTTGGAAAGCATCTGACCGCACTGATAATTCAGCGAGGCAACGGTGCTTTCGGGGAAAGCGCGGAGGTCTTCGACTGTTGAAGTAATCAGATAATCGCGGAGCGACTGACGGGCTACGCTGCCTCTGCCGTTGCTCTCCAGCACAGCCGAAAGCACTGCGTCCTGAGCGGCGAGAAGACGCTTCTTGTAGTCGTCTTTGCCGAGTTTCACCGCATAGCGGATTGTCGGTATGCTCTCCGACCATGTGGTGAGTTCTGCCTCGCGGCCACGTGCAATAGGCTCGGAGTCCTGAGACGTGTAGGTCGCCATTCCGCGAATGTATTTCTTCGCTTCGGCAAACTGCACCTCGGAGTTGAGCTTTATAGGCGCGTTCACAAAACCGTCGGTTTCGAGGTCGAGGGTTTCAAAGCCTTTCAGAGCAGTGTCGTAGAACGTCTGAAGGCGTGAGGACGAATTGATGTCCAGTGTCGAGGCAATGTCTATGCCTGCTACAAATTCTTCGATATTCATACGTCTTAGTCTTTAATCTGTGGGGTAAATTTGATTCTGCCTTTGAGGGCGGTTTTCTGCGTGTCCGAGATTGTCGCGCTCACTCGGTCGATAAGCACGTCACCCTCGTCAATCACATCGAGCGTGCAGCAGTCGGGACCCATCACGGTGTCGTGCTCGAGCAGACCGCTGAATCGCTTCGACATATCGGCGGATGCGCCTACGGTAGCCGCGCCGCCGAGTTCATCACCCGAAACGGGTGTGCAGGCAGGGATTACCTTGCCCTCCGGCCATGTCTCGCTCTTGGCAAGCACGAGACCGACGGGGATGCGGCTGCGGATATGGTTCCACACATTGATTGTGCTGACCTTTACCGTGCCGTTCTCCTTGATGCCGAATGAATTGCCATAATTCTGTGCCATTGTCTTTTCGGTTTTTGGATGTTAATAATCGGGTTGGTTCTTCGGCAACTACTCTCCCTTGTTCATCCCGAGCGCGTTGCGGATTTCGTCGGCGAAAGCCTTGTTTTTCTCCGCCTCGCTTGTGCCTGCTCCTCCGTCGCTCTTGAAAGGCTGCGAGAAGTCGGTCACGCCCTTGCTCTTTACTGCCGGGTCAAACTCCTCGCGGAAAGCGGCTATAAGCTGCTCGCCGTTCATCTGCTCGCCTCCTGCCTTGTAGATTTTAAGGGCAATACGCTTCGCCTCGTCGCGCTCCTTGGGGAAGCCTCCTGCATAGTCCCAGTCCTCGCAGAACTTGTCAAGAGCCGCTACTGCGGTCTCTTTGGCGCGTGTGGTCTCAAATGCGGTCAGCTTCTCCTGCAAGGGCTGCAGTTTCTGCTCCCATGCGGCATTAAGCCGTTCTACAAGAGCGTCCACGTCTAAGCCCTGCGGCTTCGGTTCGGGATTGGGTTCGGGTGGCTGGTTGCCGTTGTCAGAGGGTTTCGGAGTAGGCTCGTTCTTGGCTTCTGCCGCCCGAAGTCTGTCGTTCACGCTCTGATACGATTTGAGCAGATTGAGTGTGTTTTCGCTGTTGACAAAGCCCTCAATCGCGCTCTCGTCTGTGATGAGAGTTTCTACGGAAGCGGCCACCCTCTCGAATACCTCGTCACCAATACCCAGCTGTAACTGCCCGAGTTCCTTGTTCGCCCTCGTTCCGTACTTCTGTTTAAGTGCTTCCTTGATTTTCTGCTTCATTCTCAATGAATTATCGTTAAACAAAAAGAGCCGACCGACGCTGTTACACGTCAATCGGCTCTAAGGCTCTGTTGTTAAAAATGTTTTGTGGCGCGGGTAGGATTCGAACCTACGACCTACTGGTTATGAGCCAGTCGAGCTACCGCTGCTCTACCGCGCTATGTTTTGTGGGAGTGAAAGGACTCGAACCTATGAACTCGTTAGAGGGCAGATTTACAGTCCGCTGCAATTGCCGCTATGCGACACTCCCGTATGTCTTAAATGCTCATCGGCTTGCCGCTTTTGAGCTTGTCTTAAAAAACAAAAGCCGACCACCCCTCAGGGTAATCGGCTCTCGGCTCTAAATTCAATTCTAAGTCTTATGTGGTCAATAACCTCTTTTCATCTGTCAGCGCTTATCCTCCTTATCGAGATATACCGCTCCTTCTTGCACCGTTTGCAATACAGGTAAAGGTCGCCCGACCCGCGGACATTCTCGTACCTCCCGAGCACTTTTCCGCAATAAGGACAATGGATTTCGCCTTTCATCAATCGCAAAATTACTAATATATTTTGAATTAACAAATAAAACTTAGAGTAATTTGTCAAGTTTTTTGCTATCTTTGCGGATGAATAGAGCCGAGAGCCGATTACCCTGAGGGGTGGTCGGCTCTCGCGGTTTTATCGTTTATGGCGTTCAGAATAATCGACAAATCGCTCAAATTCGATGTTGCGCTTTATCCGCGCGTCGAGCGAACTCTTGCTACTGTTAAGAGTAAGAGTAAGACTATCGTGGGCGGTTTTGAATTAAGACATAAGATAGATTATATACCACAAGTCGGATTACAAGAGAACGTGTGTGCATCAGAATGTAATCTGATGTTCTTATGCGGGCAGGGTACGTCAGGCAAGACTTTTTCAATGTATCTTAAAGCTCTTTCGGGTGTAGATAAGCAGGACTTCAAGGCTCGTCTTATCTCTGTTCGTGCATTGGACTCATCCAAAGGTTCGTCAATCTTTACCGACGGTATAAAGGTGTGCGGAGGTTTCGCCAACTGCCAAGCAAGTTCGTCAGGCATACCATCGTTTGTATGGCCGCAATGGAACTCAAACCTCCAGCTCATACACTCAAACTTCAACTACGCCAATCCCGACGAGAAGAAACTGTTCGAGGACTACGCCAAAAAAAATCAGGCTTCGCTCATAATGATTGACGAGGCAACCGAAATGAATCACTTCGGCATGTTCTCGTTCTGGTTCATGCGTAACCGCGACGATTCGGGCATGATTCCGCAGATGATTCTCTCGTTCAACCCTCTGCATGAGCATTGGACTACGGAAATGTTGCGCGATGCTGGCTATCTCGGAGCGGACTGGTATCTGCGCAGGGATATGATTGGCAAGGTACGCTATTTCTATGTCAAGGGCGACACTCCGGCTGAAATCATTTGGGGCGACACACGCGAGGATGTTGTAGAGAAAGCCAATCCGCGAATTTCGCAGGAGGACAGAGAGGCGGGACTGACCGAAGCCGATATGGTGAAGTCGTTTACCGTGTTCACGGGTACAGCCGCAGACAACCGCGAGCTTGTAAACGCTACGGGCGGTCAGTCAGTTGCCAATCTCCACGCTGTCGGTGGTACACAACGCGCCATTGTCGGGGAGGCATATTTCGGTCCGGTGGAGAACGAGGAAATCAATGTAAGCCGCTCAATGATTCATTCGCTGTGGGAAAATCCTATAAACAAGGATGCCAACGTATATGCCACAATGGATATTTCCAAAGGCGGCGTGGATTCCGATGGCTGTCCTTGCATCATTTGGAAAGGATTGCGAATAATAGACATTGTGTTTTTCCGAAAAAATCCTGATTCCGATGAAACGCATCAGTTGGATAACTTCATCAACGGCATACTGAGCTACTACAATGTACCGCTCACAAACTTCGCCTACGATGCAAACGGCATAGGCGGTCTGATTGAGGACTTCCTGAAAAAAGGCGCAAGAGGCATTAGCGGTCAGGGGCGGGTAGAGCAGGAGTATGACGAGAACGGCAATCAGGTAACAGTCGCAAGATACTTCAATCTCCGCTCACAGCTTCTCGGCAAGACCGAAATAATGCTGAAAAAGGGCGAAATCTCAGCAAGCATAAGCAAAGACCTTGTAATCCCTTACGGCAAGAAAGGGCAACGCCGCCGTCTCATTGATGTGCTTTTCGATGAAATCAACGTGTTCATCACAACCGACCGCAACGGCAAAATCTACTACCGCAAGAAAGAGGAATACAAGGAAAAGTTCAAGTCCTCGCCCGACCTCATGGACGCTATTTCCTACCGTGCAATCTTTGAACTCGACACACGAGAGAGGAAACAGGCCGCCCCGCAAGTTCCCGATGACGCATACGACGCTTTGTACCATCGTCCTCTGCGGATGACGCAAGGCAGACCCATTCACCGATTATTAAGACGATTCTGATATATGGAAATCAAAAGACTCAATCCTCTGTTAAAGAAAAAGGCGTGGTCGCGCATAGTGCATCCCGACTTCAAGGTACCTCCGATAAGTAACCCCGAAGATTACGACATACCCCAATGCGAGCCGGACGGACTGAAACGGTGGTATCTCGGCAATGCCGACCTTATAGCGGAAACCTGCGAGGATGCCCGGCAGGTGAACTCGGACATTGTGGCGACACGCCCGATATGGAAAGCGCAGGAGGTTAATGTTACCGTGCCTGTCATGGATGCCAACGGCGACCCTGTGCTCAACGAGGACGGCACACCTAAAACAAAGGTGGAAAAGCAACGCGAGTTTGTCATTGTCGGCTATGACGAAGTGGAGACAGTGCGCAGCGGATTTGCCGAGTGTGCCGCCAAATGCAAGACAAGCCACTTCGCCAAAAACGGTATTGCAATAGCCAACGAGGGCAAGGAACACGCTCTGTTCGATGATTTTCGTGCGTGGAAAGATATTTCCGGCATTGACACATCTTTTATCGAAGTCATATATTCCTGCGCGAAAGCGGGCGACGGTGCGATATACCAATGGACTGACGGACACAGCATATATGCTACGGTATTCTCTCCGCTCTATGGAGACACTGTATTTCCACAATTCGACGACAAACACGCGCCCATGACGCTTCGCCGTTACTCTCTGCAAGGGCAGACCGCCGTCGATGTGTTTATGGACGATTATATCGAGACCTACACACGGGCAGACCTTACCGATTCCGAATCCAATGGAGTCAGCACTTGGTGGCGCAGGGTAAAAGGGTGGTTCCGCAACCATGATTACAAAGAGACCGAAGACGGTTGGAAACGCATATCGCGCACGGAAAGCCAGGGGCCAAAGGGTATATGCCAATGCACCTATTTCCGTTTTAACGATACCGTCATAGGCCCGGCAATACAGAATCTCAACGCATGGGAGCGCGGAGCAAGCTATGTGAGCGACAAAGTGAAGTCGATGGCGTTCAGCAAACTTCTTCTTAAAGCCACAAAGATAGAGAGTCTGCCTAACCTTTCTTCGGGTGAGGAAGTGATAGGCATAAAAGGCACAGCCGACGAGTTGAAGGCAAGCTCTGCGGAATATCTCACGCCTCCCAATATGTCGGACATCGCTACCATCGACCTCAAAAACAAACGAGAGGCGATACTGGAATCTACTTTGAGCGTGGATATTCAGCCGGAAATCCTCAAATCGGGAGCGGACTCCAGCACCACCATAAAGATACTTTTCCGACGCGAAATACAATGGTGCCATGTCATGTGGCCGCAGGTTCGCCAGTCCGCGCAACAGCTTATAGAGGTGCTGAAATGGCTCGCCCAAAAAATCGACGGAGGAGAGGGCAGGGATTATACCAAGCTGAAAGTGTCGGTGTGGAATGACCCGTGGATTCCGATGAACGATGCCGAATTGATTTCCAATGCCGAGAAACTTGTGTATGCCGGAATCCTATCCAAAGAAAACGCCCGTCACGAGCTTAATCTTCAATACACCGATGATGTGGAGCTTGTACGCAAGGAAGCCGAGGAAGAACTCTACCGCAAGACATTCATACCCAAGAAAGCCGAAGCCGACGCAATCGAGCAGTTTGGTTTAGGCAACACCGCCAACGATGTGGTGGTCGATAAAGTCGAGGAGAATCCCGGAGAGAAAGCCAACAAGCCCAAAATCGACAACAACGCCGACCGTAAGGATATAGCAGACAACGACAACAAATAACGCATCAAACATGGTATCCAACTGGAATAAGACAAAAGTGATGGAGATGGCCGACTCCAGGATAATCACCTATTCAGGCCGGTCTCTATGCGACAACTACCGCAATCCGCTCCAAAGGTGCGATACGGCGGCGCAAGCGATACGCCTCTACAAAAACTGCATCAGCTGGGCGTTGCAGGAGCGTTACCCTACCAAGGATGACCTTCTCGCTTTCGCGCCCAAAGAGACGCTTGCCGAAAACGGTGTCTTCATTGATACCGTGTTTGACGGCGAGCGCATCGACTCTCATATCTGCTGCGTGTTCCTCAATTGCTATGGATGGATAAGCACCGGCCTTAACCTTGACAAGGCGATTATCCCTATGCTGTATCTGAGTGAAGGGAGCGAACTGGAAGTCAAGGTTGACGAGGGTCTTTTAAACCACGTGCCCGTAGAATTGTATTATGGCAGCAAGGTCGGCGGCGATGTGAAAGCTATGTCTGTAAAGGACTGCAACAATCTGACCGCGAAAGAGAACGTGGGATTTACCGACGAGCAACTGAGTATTGACCCCGATTTAGATAATGCCGACCTATGATAAGTGTAAGGATAAAGATAGGCGACGGCGCGATAGAGGACACCTTTGCCGCGCACAAGCTGATTTATATTGATGCCGACAACCGCACGGAGGCGCCGATAAAGAAGCGGGATGCGTCGAGCTACGCCGAGCAAGCCGGAGACAACACCGACCCTCGCACGGTGCAGGACGCTTTCGACTACAAGGCGCAGTTTATCATCGACGGTCAGGATAGGGATTTGAAGCGCGTCAATTCCATAATAGCGACTTTCAACAAGAAGCTCTACACACAGCCTGCAAACAGCGACATCCGTACCTACAAGGAGGTGACTTTCTACAACGACTTCAAGCCTCACAAGATTGTCGGGATTCCTGAGCCTATCGCCGAATGCAAGGAGTTCAAGAAAAGCAAGAACGGATATGAGTTCGCGCAGGTAGAACTTATAATCCGTGTGCGCGACCCAAAGAAATGCAATTTTGAAAAATCAGTCTAACCATTTGAGCCGAGAGCCTTTGCCTTATGATACGATTTGATTCCTGACATAATCGAAGTCGGATTCCCCGACTATGCTACTTTGACCCATGCCACGGTCAGCCTCGCCGATATGGGCGAGAAGTCCATAGCTACCCAAATCAAGATTGATGCTGCTGTCGCGCCCGACTTTTCACACGACTGGGAGTTGCGCTTCCAGGGCGAACGTTACATCATGCCGTTGCGCAAACCCCAGGGGTCAAAGGATAATACTACCCTTAATGCGACAATAGACCTGACGTTTCAGCATTGGGCCATATATCAGCTTAAACGTTGGATGTTCTTCTCGCTGCCCGATGTGGAGACGGGTTCGCCATCGCCCGACAAGTGGGTAGTGCCTTTGCAACTCAATCTCCGCGACTTCTGCGCTGTGTTCGCCCGTGTGCTGGAGTATTGGTATGGCGATACTATAACTTTGGATCTTAACCCTGCGTGGAAGTTTAAGGCGGAGCCGTCTACAGTCGACATCAGCTATTCGTTCATATGGGATGTGCTGATTAAGCTCTATGAAATATATGCTGTCCGTTGGTCTATTGAGCCTACAGGTGACGCGGACCACTACGTAATCCGCATCGGCTATCCGGCTGTGGAAGTGGAGCATATCTTTGAATACGGCTTTGAGGGCGGTCTGCTTAAGGTGAAACGACAGGTCCAGAGCGAGGAGATTCGCAACATGCTTCTTGGCCGTGGTGGAGACAAAAACATCCCTTTACGATATTTTAAGGACAAGGACCCCGGCAACCCAAGATTCAGTCCCGACCCTGACTGGGTGCAGGAACTCGCCAACATCTATTTTGACCGCCTCCGCGGAGCTACTTTCCGCTCCTACGTGCAGGGGTGGAAGGCAGCGCATATATCGGAATATCCGGGCTACACGGCAGTGGGGGAGGACAATGCCTATGCGCCGTGGGCTTACCGCAAAGGCTACACGGACGCGAAGTTTGACCCTGTGGAATATGTCAAGGACGATGAGAGCATACTCCTATATGGTCCCCTTCTCGGTGCCCTTGACGATAACGACGATTTTTACCCTACGATACAGGGTGCTGGCCTCGACATCGCGGTTGATGTGGAGCAGATTCTCAGCGACGATGTGCAGCAGTCGTCTGATGCCGCTTCTGTAATATCCGATGTCAAGGGCGGCTCGCTGACACAGGTAATCTGGCATGGTACCACTGCCTCTTTCGTAATCCCCTGCGGCGACTTCGTTGTGCCCTCGGATTCGGTGGGCGTTCTTGTCACTGCGTCTACGGGCGCGTCAGCCTATTGGTGGGACTGGGTCAAACATGATAAAAAGGTGTTCCGTGAGCAGTTTGCCCCCAATGATTTTGAAATCCTGTCTACCGACATTGATGTCTTTGACTCTGCCGGAAATAAGCTCTCATCTTCTGTCGGGATTCCTCCGGGGGCATATACGTGCCGGGTGCGTTATGAGGTGATTAACAAGATGGGGCAGCACGTGGACCTCGTGACTACAATCTCATGTAACGGACTCAAACTGACTACTTCGGCTTCGTCCAAACAGTGGTCCAATACTTTCGACATCTGGGTAAAGAATATCTGGGATTCGGCTCCGTTGCCCTCGGAATCGGATTCGGCCTATGCCAGGCGCGTGTGGGAGCCTGTGCTCGGTGACAGGGAGGGCAGCGAGGCCAAGGTGCTGTTTACCACAGGCAATCTGGCTGTCAGCGATGACTACGAATTTACCATTGTGGAATATCCCGTTCCTGACAGTTCTAAATCATATACTTCACCTGATGGCGTGACCCATCAATCCCATTGGCGCATTCGCCTCGCGAAATCCGATGCCGACCTTGAATCTACAGGCATGTATGTTCCCTCTACCAAAAGACAGGGTGCCCCGGGTGACCGTTTTGTGTTTATCGGCACGGAGATGACCCACATTCCTTATGTGGTCGATGCGGAGAGGAGGCTTGACGATTGGAAAACTGACAATCTCGCGGACTTTAAGGACATCCGTCCTACTTGGGTAGTGACGACTGACCGTGTGCGGCTTAACAACGAGGGGCGGCCTGACGCGCTTATCGGACAGCTCCGTATCGGTAATTCCATCCGTCTTGCCGACAGCCGTTTCATCCAGCCTATAGGTGATAAGGCTTATGAGACTCTATATCTCCAGTCGTTGACTATAACTTACCGCGAGCCGAGCAGCGATGATGCGGCTCTCAACCCCGATGTAGAGATAGTTCTCGGCAACGATTATGCGGTCTCGGCCAATCCTGTATCTACCATGCAGGGCGATATTTCCGCGATACAGCAGCAGCTCGGCTCCATAAGTAATGTGGAGCAGATAGTCCGCGCCGTGGGCGATAGCCTGTATCTGCGCAAGGATGGCATATCCGACCGTTCGCTCTCGCCCACTCAATTCTTCTCGCTGCTGACTTCGGGCGATTTCCGCAACGGTGTTGTCGGCGGAGCGGGCTGGGGATTCTTCAAGGACGAGGACGGCAACTGGGTATTGGAGACGGACCGCATAAATGTCCGCAGCGATTTGCAGGTCAATAATCTTGTCATCAACCAGGTATCGGCTCGCGGTGGCATGCAGATTGACACGGCTGCCTCGATAACCATTACCAAGGTGATTGAAACGCAGCTTGAATATATCTGCTACTTCGACCAGAAAAACGGCTCTGTGGCCAATCTGTTCAAGGTCGGCGATGTGGCCATGTCTATGGTCTATGATGAAAATTGGGACACGGATGCAAACCTTGTAAAGGCTTACCGCCGCAGGGTGACGGCTGTTGCTCCCGACAGCATCTCTCTGACAAAGGAACGCGATGGAGACCTCCGTCCGTCATGGTGGGTTGATAATGGAGTCAATGGCTCTGGAGTGCCATCGGTGGGTGATGTGGTGGTCCACTTCGGCAATTATAACGAGAAGGCTCGTCAGTATGTCAAGGTGCGCGACGTGGTTGGTGGCGGTTATGAACGTTTTATTGACGGCCTCGACTCGGTAAATGCTTCCGGAGTGGAGTATTTCTTTGTCGGACGACAGGCTGGTATGTACGGCGACCGTCCGCGCTGGTTTGTCGGCGATACTAACGGGTACATTGAGTGGGTCAACGGCCATCTTGACATCAAGGGTCGCATCAGCGTACTCTCCACTATCGGCGGCAAGCCTGTGGGCGATTATGTCTCGGATGCTGCAAAGGCGGAGGCGGACAAGGCCAAGGCTGAGCTGGAGGCAAGCATCAAGGCTCTCCAGGAGCAGGTTGACGGCGTGATAGAGAGTTTCAGCGGCTTCGGTGCGCCGTCGCTGACCAACTTCCCGGCGGTGGAGTGGACCACGGATGCCGAACGCAAGGCTCACGACCGCGACATATACACCGACCGCACTCCCTATGTCGATGATGCCACTACGCCCACTTCGGGACACTCGTGGAAGTGGTACTACAACACGCCCAGCGACTACGGATGGACCAAAATAGCCGATTCGGACGCTGTCAAGGCGTTGCAGATGGCGCAGATGTCTGTCCGCGATTCCGATGTCTACTTCATCTCGCACACTTCTGCCACGTCCGCGCCCCCATTGCCTGTAATAGGCATCAACGGCGAGATTACCGATGCCAAAGGCTGGTCTACGTCGGCTCCTGCATGGCAGCAGGACAAATATATTTGGCAGACGACCTACACGGTCAAGGGCGACGGCTCTGTGTCGTTCACTGACCCAACCTGCATATCGGGCCGCAACGGCAAGGGCATTGCGTCAATCACGGAGCAGTATTACCTATCGACCTCACGCGACAATCCCGTCGGAAGCTCTGTCGGTTGGACCGACCGCGACCACCGCGAGCAGTGGACTGTGGGCAAATACTGGTGGACGCGCTCTAAGATTACCTACACTGACGGCTCCAGCGAGTACATAGGCGAGGTCTGCGTGTCGGGGGCTGACGGTGCCAACGGCACGTCGGTGCTCGCCAGGTACTCGGCTGACGGCTCGAACTGGCATCCGACCATGCTCCCGACCGACATCTACATGCAGACCTCCTCTGACGGCGGACAGTCGTGGTCGCCGGTGATGCGCTTTATGGGAAGCAGCTACACCGAAAACCTCATGCTCAACACGGATAAGCAAATCGGCGGTTTATACACAGACGACGGCGACCACTGGGAGCAATGGCCTGACCATAAAGTCCGCATGGAGCAGGGCAAGACTTACACGATTTCCGCCTTTACCAACTCTCCGGCTTTTACCGACGTCCATCTCGGAAGCATCGGACTCCAGCGTTGCACTCTATGGCTCGTGACTCCGAGTCCCCAACCCTCCGAGGGAGCGGTCAACCAGGTTGTATCGGGCACAGACATGGCTACGGACGGCTCTACCGGCCACACGTTCGTATGGTCGCATCCTACGGGCGATTACTGTCTGCGCACAAACTTCTACAGCCCGGGCATCTGGGTTGTCCGTAAGGTCAAGGTGGAGGAGGGGCGCAATCCCTCGCCCGTGTGGACTCCTTCTTCATCGGAGATGATTGGCAAGGACGGCAAGTGGCAGAAACCGCAGTGGGCAAAGAACAACGACCCTGACAACGCTCCGACAAGCGGATGGCAGGATGCGCCGATGACGGCCATGCCCGGGGAATATGTGTGGACGCGCAGCGGATGGGTCATACCTCCGGCTACTGAGCCGTCGTCCTACGGCGACGCGGTGCGCATCACGGGCGATGCAGGAAGCAACGGAAGCGATGTCTACCGCCTTGACCTTGACAACGAGATGGCGGCGGTGGCGGTACGCCCCGATGGAGGTCTTGACAGCAATTCCGTGCTCCCTACAGCTAATGCCAGCGTCTATAAGGGAGCGACAAAGCTGACAAGCGGCGTTGTTTTCTCCATTCCTCAGTATGACGGTGTCGCAGGGGTTTCAATCTCTCCCGAGGGCAAGGTGCAGGTACTCGGAACTGTCATGTCCAATGTGGCAAGGATAACCGTACAGGCCGTTGTTGACGGGGTGACGCTCACAACCATAATGACAGTCTACAAGGTCAAGCCGGGACATGACGGCGCATCTGCCAAGGTTGTGACGGTCAATGCCGACTCGCAGGTGTTCTCCTATGCCGACGATTTCTCGGGCAGTCCCTCGCCGTCTGCCATACGCATCACGGCTTCGGTGCAGGGCATAGCTTCTCCGGTCTACAGCTGGAGTTACAAGTTCCCTGGCGATGCGGATTTCACGGCTTATGGCGCAGAGACAGGCGCGGTGCTCACTCTGTCGCCCGCATGGCAGCAGTGGGGCAACCGCCGCTCGGTGACATGGCGGTGCACTGTCGACGGGGTGCATGACGAGGTGACGGTGGCAAAGGTCAGCAGCGGAAAGAACGGGGCTGATGCCTACACGGTGCTGCTGACCAACGAGAGCCACGTGTTTGAGGGCGACGACTCGAAGGCCGTCCCCTCGGTTGCAGAGTGCGTCGTAACGGTCTACAAGGGCAATGTCCTGATACCTGCCACTGTCGGGACTCTCTCTACAGGCGTGACGGGGCTGACAGCTTCGTTTGTCGGCGGCAGCTCGGGCAATGCCGTGACGATACAGTTCAACGCCACCTCCGCTCTGACTGCAAGACAGGGCACGGTGGAGATTCCCATAACGGCTGACGGCAAGACGTACTCCAAGACATTCTCGTGGTCTCTGGCTCTCAGAGGGCAGTCAGTGTCGGTAGACAAAGGCCTGAGTTCCGTGACATATCAGACATCCACCAACTACACCACGCCCCCCACAGGCCAATGGCTGACGGCTGTGCCCTCTGTGCCCAACGGACATTATCTGTGGACTCGCACAATCGTTGCATACACCGACGGCAATTCCACTACGGCCTACAGTGTCGCACGGCAGGGCGAGAACGGCTCAAACGGCACTAATGGCTCAAACGGAGACAGCTACACCAACAACATACTCCGCAACACCGACTTCCGCGAGGGCGACCGACATTGGAGGTTCATGGCAAACGGCGTGACGGCGGTTGATACTTCAAGGGTGTTCCAGGGGAGGTATTCAGTCAAGTCAGCCCAGAGCGGCGCATCATCCATGAAGCCGTGCGGATGGATAGCCGGCGGCGACAACGAGTTCATCCCTGCCAAAAAGGGCGATGTCATAACCCTGAGCTGCTGGGTGTGCTGCGATAATCCCTCTGCCATTGACGGAGGCGTAGTAGCGGAGATATATTGGCGCGATACAGCCAAGCAGCGAATAGCCACGTCGGTCTATAACCACGCTTCTTTCATGCCGTCTGGCCCCGGCACCTGGACGCTCCGCTCTCTGACGAGCGATGTTGCTCCCGAGGGTACGGCGTATGCGGAACTGCGCTGCCAGCTGGTGCAAAACGGCACGGTGTGGTTCAACGGCATCAAGGCGGAGCACGGCGCGAACACCGCTCCTGTATGGACTCCTTTTGCCGAGGGTACGGCTCTGGACGGCCAGTCTGTGACATACGCCAAATCGTCAACGCCATCCCAGCCGTCCGATTCGGCTTTCACGGCCACGAGCATCGGCCAGCTCGGACTCACCCCGGGTGAATACATGTGGAGCAAGACGGAGGTAAGATACTCCGACGGCACGGTGACAAAGAGCTACATGGTGGCGCGTGTCGGCACGGACGGCGAGGACGGTGTGGGTGCTCCGGGCAAGGATGGCAAGACCACATACGTCCACTTCGCCTACGCAAATTCGGCTGACGGCGTAAAGGACTTTTCCACAACGCCTTTCGCAGGGGCGAAATACCTCGGCACATGCACGGATTTCAACCAGCCCGACCCGACCACTCCGTCAAGCTACCAGTGGAGCGAATACAAAGGCTCGGATGCTGTGATATACGAGATTGAGCCGTCGGTACGAGAGGTGAAGCGTTCCATGTCGGGAGAGTTGTCCGAGTCGTCTGTGACATGCGCAGTCTACAAGACCGTAGGTAACGAGTCAAGGGTTTTGTCGGCTGACCACACGCTGACCTATCTGAGGCTGCCCGACGGCGCCACCGGCACGCTGTCGCGCACCAACGGCATTTCTTCGGCGGTCTCTATCCTTGACGACACGGAAACAGTGGTGTTCGCGCTATACAACAGCCCTACGCAGTTTGACGAGGCACATCTGCTTGACCGCGAGCGCGTCCTTGTGCTCTCGGATGCCTCGGACATGGAAATCGGAGGCACAAACCTGCTGCGCAACTCGGCTGCTACAATAGAGCGGACGTACACCGATTACGGCGACCACTATTTTGTGCTCCCTGACCGCACCATTCACATGGAGCAAGGGAAAATCTATACAATATCGGCGCAGACCAACGCGGAGTTCATAGACCCATCCAAGCACAGCAACGTCGGCGGCGGTGTCCTCGGCGACTGGGTGTCGCTGTGGATTGTCTCGCCGTCTGATGTCACCGAAAACCGCGTTAACGAACTTGTCACCGACACCGACATGGCGGCTGACGGCTCAAAGGGGCATGTGTTCAAGTGGTTCAAACCTACAGGCGACTATGTGCTGCGAGTCAACTTCTACGCCCCCGGCACATGGTGGGTCAAGAAGATAATGATTGAGCGCGGCAATGTGGCCTCTGCATGGTCTCCGAGTCCCGAGGACATGGACTATCTGACCCGCGCCCTGCGAGAGAGCATCACCATGGACGGCGGTCTGCTGCTGGCCACTCTCATCAAGCTGGGCTACACCGACCCCGGCGGTCTGTACAAGGTGATGGCAGGTGTCAACGGCTCGTACACCTCTCCATCCGACATAGCTTTCTGGTCGGGAGGCGAGATGGTCGACAAACTGCCTCCGCAGTCCGTTGCCTCGGTGCAGGCTGCTTCGGAACTTGCGGCACAGACAGAGGGAGCTACCTATGTGATGCGTATGAACGGCACCGGCTACATGGCCGACGGTGTGCTGCGCTTTGAAGAAAATCATATAGGGGTGGGCGACTCAGTGATACTTGACAACGCAGGGCTGCATCTGATGGACGGCGACAGCGAAAAACTCAGAGTAGCGAACGTAGCCATAGACGATTCTTTCCTTGCTGCATCAATGCCCAAGCAGGACCTCTCGAAATCCGCCGATGCGCAGGTGTCGTGCTCGCCTGTGTCTAAGGGAAGCTACAGCTACGGCTCTCACGGTACCAGCATTGTCGACTTGTGGACTCTCTCGCTTCCTGCGGGGGCTGTCATATCGCTCAATCTGACACGCTATGACCAATGGACCCAGCCGCAGATTGGCGCGGTGCAGTCCATCAACGCGCCCGAATCCCTCGAGGTGGTCCTTAACGGCAAGGTCGTCCACTCCGGTTCTTCCAGCTTGCGCTATACGGTCAGACAGCAAGGGGAGTACACAATCCGACATCGCATACAGCAAGTCGTGTCGGGAGCACCAGACTCCCGTTACACCATAACGCTGACGCGGCATCTCACGGTCATGGGTGCGGTGTCGTTCCCCACCACCGACAAGCTCACCCTCGGCAACAACGGCCTCGCTCTGATTTTCGGCAATATAGCACTTGTGGCCGCCGACGGAAAGATAACTATGCGTGCAGGTGACTACGGATTCCGTCTGTCCCCGACCCTCGGCATCCAGTACAACACCACCGGCCTCGACACCGGCTGGAAAAACCTCGTGTAACACACTCTCTTGACAATAAGAGGCGCAGGGATTTCTCCTTGCGCCTCTGTTTCTGTCCCTACTCTTGGCAATTCAAAAATTGAGAATTTCAATAGGCTCATTCATACCAAATCCCGCAAGTATTTTGCTGAGTATGGATTTTGCCTGTTCCTCTGTTTCAATGCGTTGGCCGTCTAAGGTATAGCAATATTTATCCTCATAGTTCACGGTAAGCATAGTGTGTATGCGATGGTGCGCTTTGCGCGAAAGCAAGATTACGGAATGTGGAAGGTTATAATTCCAATGATGAGCTTCTTTGCCTTTTACCCATAGCCCCCTACTTCTTAACCGCTTTGTTGTATTTGCTTCTTGCGGACAGATAGTGCGCGTTCTCTTAAATAATTGTACATATCCAAGTCTGTTATATTTTTCGCGTCCTCTTGCCCGTTCTTTTTCTAACCATGCTTCATCTTGCGATTTATGTTCATAGTTGCGCTTCACACCCTTCCGAGCACACTCTTTGCACTTGTTCAAATGCCCGTCTGCCATTCGTGAGTGTTTATAGAACTCTGACAAAGGCTTAACCTCTCCACACTTAAAACATCTCTTTTCTACCATAAAAATACTAAAGGCTCAAATTTTCTTCCAATGGTGTGAGCATTGGATTACTCATTTGAGCCTAAAAATACCTTAAATCGCCATCTCACACATAACGTTATGCAAAGATAGTGATTTATTGTTATTTACGCAATAAAATCTAATAAATCACTTTATATTAAAATGGGAGCGAATCGTCGCCCTGCCGTGTCGGCTGTGTGGGTTGTGCCGGAGCAGACTGCGGTTGCGGAGTGGGTTGCTGTGTCGGGGTCGCTTTCCACGCCGACGCGCTCTGATAGAACTTGCCCTGGTATTCGCGGACAGCGAAATCGACCTCTACCTCATACTCTGCTCCTGCTTGCAGATTGAGCTTGTCTATGTTGTCGTTCATCACGTCAAACACCACCGCCTTGGGGTATTCCGGCTTAGAGCTATCGTAGGTCAGCACATAAGTGCGTTTGCGCCATGTCTTGCCACTCTTGCTCACTCCCGACTGTTCGGGTAAGGCTTGTGAGATAAAGCCTTTGAATGTTGCCATAATTACTTATATTTAGTTTTCTAATAATTTTACCACCTCGTTCGACACAATGCGGTTGTGGTTGTAATATGAGGGATTGCGCCTAAACCCTTTTGTCCTTAAATCAATGTTTCGGTATTTTGCAAGCATATTCACATCTAAACCACGCTCTATCTGCTTAACGGCAGTCCAATAGTTAATACCCAATATTTTGCAAAATTGTTTGGCTGTAATTTTCCTATCTCCTGCAATGATATAGATGTTATCGGTGCGGTTATTTGCTTGTTCATCAGTTGTAGCCCATCGGCAATTTGATGGCTCGTAATCTCCGTTATAATCAGCCCTATCAAGAGTATGTTCGGGAGTTGGACGCTCGCCCATATCATTGACAAAATTCTCAAAGCCCAATTGTCCGCTCCAACGGTCGCACACTTTGATTCCACGTCCGCCATAATTATTAAAATTTTTGACGTGTGGATTATTACACCGCATGAGCATAGATTTCCATATAAGACGCAGTGGGTGTTTGTCTAAATTGCCTTGAAACTCGAACTCTCTACTTACGCTTCTGCGTTTCTTGAATCGCGTATCTCTCCTGCTTTCATCGCCCAAGCAACCGCATGAGCGAGTTATGCCGCTGTATAGGTTAGAATATCCCGTTATCGTTTCTTTGCCACAGTCACACTTGCACCGCCATAATGTTCTGTCATTTACACGCCCGACAAACTGCAATGCAACAAGTCGTCCAAAACGTCGCCCCGTGAGGTCTATAGTACGAGATTTGGCGTTACACTTTTTGCATTGATGCGCTTTCCCTACGGTTTCGGCTTTCATCGAAAAGCGTTCTCCGCATACGGGACAGATGCACCAATATTTAGTATGGCCTTTCTCTCGGAACTTTTCTATCAACTTAACGCCGTTATACGTTTCGTCAATCTCAATCTCGCTCGCTTTCATATCTTCTATTTGTTTCGGTTAAGAGCGCAAAAGCGGCACTCAATACGCTTGCTGAAAGTTTGATAGCCTTACCGCAGGGCAAAGCAAAACTTAACGTATAAAGTGCCGCAGTATTATGTGGACAGCGAGGACATAAAAAATGCCCTACAAAGATATGTCGAGCAATAACCGATGCTCTGCGGAGCAGTGTGACTACCAAACTTTCAGCACTACAAAGGTAGCCAAAATCTTTGACTTGGCAAAATTTATTCATTGTTTTCTGTCGGTAAATCAAGATTTTTGGTCGGGTCGAAGTGCCATCCGTTTTCCTCGGCGAATTTGCGTGTCCGGCAATAATCGCATTCTTGCACAATCTCACCGCCCTCTATATGGCTTTCAACAAATAGACGATATGCGCACTCTGTGCGGCATCTTGCAGGGAGGTATCTCCGAGGCTTTTCGACCTCTTGCTGTTCCTCCTTAACGAGTTTCAGTTTGACCGCAATGTCGGCAATCAGCTTAATAGTTTCGGGGTCTAAGTCCTCGCCATGCTCCATAAGGCTTAATGCACGGTTTACAAGCACCTTTAAGGCGTTATCCTTTCGAGAATCGCTGTCATCAGTAGCCTTGACAACTCCGCCCCCTTTCGTCACCGTGCTAAGATGCGCCCTGAGAGCGTCCATATACGCAATGTTGTTTGGGTGCGAGAAAAACATCCGACACTCACTTTGTCCTGCCTTGTTCAGTTTGCCATTCTTATCAAGCAGATGGCGGTTAAACAGAGCATAAGCCGCCGAGTTTGAGCAACCGTATAGGACTATGTACGACATCATGTCCTTTTCAGCCTTTGTCTGCTTGAAATCATCGTTGTTCGCCGGACGATGGAACTGTATCTTTTCTGTTTCTGCCATATCACTTCCTCATTTCAAATCCGTATGATGCAATCGCCAAAGCGTCAGCCGCCCAAAGAGTAACCTTTTGCTTCGGAAATCTCTGTTGCGACCACGCCTTGATGCGATTTTTATGGCTCGTTTTGCTCTCGCCTTTCTTGCCGGAGAGGTTGAAGTGCTTCTGCCACTTGGCAGGACTTATTTTAACGGTGGATATGCCGAGTGCAAGCAACGCCATTTCCAAATGTCCGTTATGCCGTGCGAATGTCGCGGTAGCCTTGCTTGACTGACCGGGCATTCCGTTTCCGACATCTTCAAGATAGCACACTGAGCAACCATTCCAATTTTTCAGATAGTTCAGAATATCCATAGGAGTAGACGGCATTTTGACACACTCCATCGCTTCACCACTCGTTCCATCAAGGATAGCGAAACCTCCATTACCGCCGGGGTCGCATCCGATTATGTAGCCTCTCATACTCATTCCTTTTTGAAATGTGAAACATAGCCTGCATTAAGCCACTGAATGTATGATGGATAAGAAACCATAGAGTCTTTGAAGTCTATACAAATCTCAAACTCATCATTGTGGACTGGATTACAACCTATCTGAGCATCATACTTCTCCAACAGCCCTTTCAGCTCCGAGAGAAAGGCGGTCTTGGGGTCGGTAGGTTCAATCTTTTCCAACCATATTCCTCCTATAAACGCATCTGTTTCCAGCCAATAATAGCCCTCGGTGATTTTCTTAATGGTATGCTCAGTCTTGGTCGAGTCGCCTATAATGCGCACTCGGTCGCCAACTTTGAATTTACTTTCCATATCTTATTCTCCTTTCATTTCAGTCAACCATTCTTTTTGTTTGCCTCTGTTCTTGAAATAATCCATTATATATTCCATTCTCTTGGCTTGTTCTTCTTCCTCTCGCATTTCAGCTTCATAGAACGGTCGCATCAGTTCTTGTTGCCGTTTCGCATAAGCGACAAACTCCGCAAATTCGGGGTCATTCTTTAACCGCTCTTGATACTCTGACCTTATTCCACTTGGAAATGCAATTATAGGATAATCATTCATTCTTCGCTTACTTCAACAATGATACACTGCTCCTTGTCGATGCCATCTCGACCTATCCCCTCCACAACAGCCCACGCCTCCCAACGCTCCATCAGCTTGGCGATAGTCATACCCTCGCCATAGATACTGCGGAGCATAAAGGTAAATTCGGGCGAGTTGATACGGAAACAGCAGATGTTGGTGATTACGCGCTTGTCCTTTCGCCATTCGCACTGAAATTGGACGCAATCGCCGATTTTCGCAGTTTGCAACGCTTTGTTACAATAGAGTCCCACGGGAATAATAGCCATTCCGCGAGTGCTTGGCTTCGGCGTAGGCTGCTGTATCTTTATCGGTCGGGGCATGGTATTTCGGTTTGTCGGTTTTCTATCCAAGTATCGCAAGTCGGACACATAACACGGCAGTCTGTTTTCGTCATTGTTTTGCTCAAACCTCCCCACATTTCATCGGCTCGCACCTGATTCAGATACCAACTCGCGTCCGTAGTGTCAAACTCAAATTCACACTCCAAATAGGGCATTTTACCTTGTACCGCTTGATGTTCGGTTCTTTTGTAATCTTCTTTGCCATACTCAATCCTTATTAGATGTCAATGCCAACCCGACAGCGCGGATATACCAATCAAACTGCATCGGCTTCATCGCACCGAACTTGTTCGCCTCGTACGGAGTTTTGCTCTCCCATACCGCATTGTCGCGCCGTTGAAGGTCGAAACAACATAACTGAATTTCGTCTATGTACCGTCTGTTATTCACGTTCTGAAAGCCTTTGGCTGTCAAAAACACCCTCGTTTTCTCTTGAAACAGCGCGTAATCGAACTGCTGTTTATTATCCACATAGTCGCGCACACCTTTCGCGTAAAAGGCTTGCGACACGGGGATAAACGCGCCGAGGTAGTTCTGATTAGGTCGGCTTCCGATAAGCGAGAAATAGCGCGTCATCGCTCCGTTCCAGCTCGTCATTCGCGCCTGCGCCATAAGCCGAAGCGTCCACTCTTTCCAGTTCATCGTAATACCGTCCTCGTTAAGAAAGCCGTACACACCCGTGTGCGAAACCTTGTCGAGAAATTCCCTCGCCAAGCCCTCGTCGCCGATGCGGTGCGCGTCCTCAACTCCCTTTCGGTAGCAAAAATCTATCAAAGAAATAGTTGAAAGGGCTACGCCTCTGTCAATGATTGGTCGGTTCTTACTCGCCATTGTCCTTTTCGTTAAGCACGGCTTTCATCATTTCTCTGTCCGCCTCTCTTTTCGCTTTCAGCTCTTTCTTGCTCATGCCATGCTCGGAGGCAATATCTTCCATAAGGGCTTGGTTCGCAAGTTCCTCATGTTCGGTAACCGCTTTCGCTTTCTCCGCGCCCTGCTTCATCAGACGCTCGTCACGGGCGTTAAAGCACGTCACAAGGTCTTTGGCAAGCGTTTCGTCTTGATAGCACTCCTGCGTCATGCGCCAAAGGAGTATGCAGAACGCCTCCAATTCGCGCGTATTGCCTTGGTTGATTGCCGCCATGAGGTAGCCGTAGGTATGGCACGCGCCTATTTTGTAATCAAACGCTCCATTACGGGCGTACATCCGCATATAGCACTTCTTGATGTCCTTCTCGTTGACGTAGAAGTCAACAATCACCGCTCCGTTGGCAATCTCTATGTGATGCTTCGGGGCGTTTTTGAGTTTAAGTCTGTTGCTCATATCTTTTCTTCTTTCTTCCGTTTATCAAATCGTTTCATTCTCGCACATATTGAGTGAGGCGTGCAGTTGACAATCATGTGGATTTTCAACTCCGTATCTGAAATTTCGCTACGGGTAAAGAATGTACGGCTTTGCACATGGCAATTACCCTCCACTCCGTAGCGCCTACACTTCATCCTGTACGCCTCGCGCTCCTTGCTCTCGGTCATAGTGTATGTTCATTTGGATTTAATGCCGTAGCCGTAATGCGAATTACACCGCCTTTGTAGTCAATTCCTGCAAAGACTTCAACGCGAGGGATAAAGACATATTCTTCCTTGCCGAGTCGGCAGACAACAGAACACTCGCGTTTGGTGAGATCCGCGCAATCTCGGAAATTGTACATCTTCATTTGCGCCATATTCCCATCAAGCAACTTGCTCTTGAAATAGATTTCATCTTCGCCACACCCATCTAACTCCCAATCGCGGTTTAGGAGGCTCGTCAATACTACTTTGCCTATCTTCCGAGGCTCTTGTTCGCTCATATCACTTCTTATTGTGTCGTTTCAATAATTCTTCTTGCTCGGCTTGTGTCTTTTTAAGTCGGTCTATGAAAGTCGGCTTACGTTCTCTCTTTTTAGCACCAATCCACAGAGCAATTACGCCGACGATAGGAAGCACTACTAAAAGGACGGCAAAACCACCCCATAACGGTGCCGTTACCCACCACCAAGACCAATCTATCACTCCGCAGAGCTTTAGGATTAGAAACACAAGGAACAGCAACGACAAGAAGCTGATTGATGAATTTGATTTTGTTTCGTTTCCCATATCTTTACTTCCTTTTCAGCCCCTCCACAACCGCTTTGGCAACCGAAACGGCATACGCGCCAATCTCTTCGGGGTGATTATCCATCTTTTTGTTCGCGACTTTCAAGGCTACCTCTTTTGCGAGGTCGGCGGTGTAGGTGTCCCAATAGCTGTCAGTGAGGTCAACTTCTACGGGTATTTTGATAGAGCCGATATTAAGCTTCTTCTCCGCCTCCGTCTGCTCCGTTGGCTCGACCTTGCACTCAATCATATCGTCATTGATGCCGCCAATGCTTGGGTCTATATCCACTCTGTAAAAGCCGTTATCCTCAACCGCTGTTATGGTTGCTTCCTTGCTCGCAAACATTACCAGCATCCATCGAAAACTTTTATCCTTTACCTTTTGAAGTTCATAGATGTTTTTGAACTTTACTCGGTCGCCTTTCTTATACTTCCCCTCTTTCTTCTCCTCCTCGACCTTGACGAGGTACTTGGTGGGGATAGCGATTGGCGCAGAGTAAATAGGGCTATCTTCTATATCCAACCCTATTATTGCCGCATCGCCATCTAACTCGTGTACGGCGCTTTGATGTTCGGTATAATCAAAAACCGAGCCTTTTTGATATACTCTCGGCGCGTCCTCACTCACGCGCACCTTGTCGCCTACTTTGATTTCCATATTATTCATCTTTGTTATTTTGTCTTTTCCATTCATCAATCCACTCCTTGCAGAAGTCTTGCGTGTCCTCTTTCAGACTTTTAGGTTTCTCGGCTAACAGCCCCATATCGTATGCGGCTTCACGAATAGCATAGCCAACTAATATCTGCTCCTGGATTGAGAGTTTATCCATTTCAAACAAAAGGCTCAAACTTTCGCCCGGCTGTGCGAGAACCGAGTTACTTGTCTGAGCCGTTAAATTCCTTTTCCGAAACCTCGCACGTTTCACAAGTGCAAATATAGTGTTATATTGTGTATTATGCAAGTAATTCTATAATTCAGATTTAGATTTTCGCAGACAAAAGCCATAGCCAACCTGTAATCTCTGTTTGAAGCACCCTTTCTGAGCAAGCATAGCCGACAATTCGGGACGGGCGTGCTGTTTGCTACCCTCAGCTTCGGCAAACGCCTTGTATTCCTCGTACAGCTCCGCAAGGCTGCGCCAACAGTCCTTGTCGTACTCCTTGACCGCCTCATACTCGTTCTCAGCCCACCATCGGCGCATATTGTTGCTCCCTGCCATTATTATCTCCTGCGACTTCTTCATGTCCTCGCCCATCACAATATCGCCCTTGTTCTTGGCGAAGATGCGGTAACCCTCGACAATCCAATGGAAGATATACATTCTTGCCTCATCGCGGGTCAATTTATAAGTAAGCGAAGTATCGCGCTCATCACCCTTGAACGATTTTGTTGTTGTATGTACAACTAACTGCCTGCGTTGTCCTCCCTCGCTGTCATCGTCAGTTTCGGGCATTGTGTTGGCGCAGCATAATAACGGAGGACATTTCACTTTTATGGATTCTCTATACAGAGGCGTTCCCTGCAACTCATCGCCACTTGCAAATGTCTTGAACTCGCCCGAAGATATTACGTTTGCGTCCAAATCATCTATAAAGTTGGCTATCTTGCCCTTTAATGAAGCTATGTGTCTTTCTTTATTCTGCGCTTTGAAAAGCTGCTGATATGAAAAACGAGAAAAATAGTCACTGCCAAACACATGAATGATTGTGTTGGCGAGTACGCTCTTGCCGTTTGCACCGGGACCTATAAGGAAAAGCACATATTCTACCTTATAAACCTCTTTGTCCGCGATAAGTGTTCCGCACCACTGCTGAAACACGCTCCGAGCGTCCTTATTCGGGATAATCTCGGCAATCTTCTCATCCCACAGCTTGCAGGGATTGCCGAAAGTGCCGTATTTCTCTGCGCACTCGCGATAAAGCTCGTCCTTGTCCTTATATTCGAGGTCAAGCACGATAGCAGGGCATTGCTCAACGCTCGGTTTGACCGCCTTTCGCTTCTCCACGTCATACACAAGATTTCTGAACGCCACATAACGCCGATTCGGACGATACAGATACTTGTCGCTGCTCGATATGGTGTCAAGGCAGCTCATCGCGATAGCCTTTGCAGGGTACTCGTCATTGTATTTCTCGCCCAAATCAAGCTCTATAAACGCCCGTTTGAGCAATTCCTTAAGAAATATCTCTCTGTCCTCCACACGCACGAAACAAACGCCGTTAAACGCATATATCGCGCTCTTTGAGCCGTCCGAGAGGAAACGGTTGGTCTTATCTTCGCATATCAGACGGCGCACTACGGTACGGAGGCGGTCTATGCGGTACTGCATTACCTGCTTGTCCCATTTCCCTTTCCAACCGCGTAATTTGCCGCCCTCACTTCCTTTGGCGTAAAGTGCCTTGTACTCCGCCTCCATCGCAGGGCAGAGCCACGAAAGTAATGTCGTATATACAGATTCATTTACCATTGTCATACTAACTCCTTTATCAGTTCAATATTATGCAAGGCAAGGAACAATTCTGCTTCGTGGAGATAGCGGACGGTGCAGTTGCCAGACCGCATCGGCTTATCGCCAGTAATCACTTTTATCTCCCACCAATCAGCATAACCAGCCTTTCCTAATGAGGACACACGAATTGTCGGTACGACAAGATTATTTCCCTTTTCAATTTGCGCCGATTCCGAGTCGATATACCACACATAGGGTTCCCCGTATGGATATTCTATGCGCCTTTCATCAAACCCCAGCTCTTTTAGCAAGTCGGGAGTTATGCTTATCGGCTCAACATCCTCAACCTTATAGCCTATAGGGTACTTTACGCCGTTCTCGTCAGTCTTGTAAGCGTCAATGCCTAACAGATTGTTAAGAGCGTCAATCGCGGTTATGCGCTGCCTTTTGCCGCATAGGTTGATATGTGAGCCAATTCTCAAACTTTTAACGTCTACTGCCATATCATTCCCCCTCCTTGAAAAAGTCATCGCCGAAGATGCGCTCCAAAGCATCAAATGCCCTATCGTCTTTGCCAAACATCCGATTGGCAACAATAGATGCACCGTGCAATTTCCTTACCCTTTCTTTCTCATCGTCCGTGAGCCTATCCGCAAGGGGTAACTGCATGAGGTGGTTCGCACCGCTGACGAAGCAGTCTGTCCATCCGTCTTTATCATCGCAGGTATCACCATTTATTACCTCGTTGAGATAATATTCACTCGCTAATTCTTCTATTGTCTTGTTCATATCGTCATTCCTTTTCTTGTTCAATTTTCTCAAAGTAGAATACTATCGGCTTGTCAACGCGCTCCAAGAGACCGTAGGTAAGCGACATTCTGCCTTGAAACGTCTTGCATACGCCATCGCACTGGTCTTGTATCTCGCGTCTGAAATGCTCGACGGAGAGCGTCCCTTTGCGAAAGTTGCAGGCACGGCAAGCGGGCATAAGATTGCCAATATCATCTTTGCCGCCTTTATACTGCGGATGCACATGGTCAACCTGCATATCCTTGTAGGCAATCTCCTTGCCGCAGTAGGCGCAATGCCCTCCGCATTTGTCATAGACAAGCTGACGTATTTTCTTCGGTATGCTCATTTGTTTTCTTATTCAATCAGTTCAATCGCGGCGGCGATACCTGCGGACAAGGCGGCTTCATACTCCATGTAGTCAAATCCGCCATCTACAAGCTCGTTTATGCCCTTTGTAGTGATTATATCGGCAGAATACCACAGCTCTCCTTGTATCTCGTTTGCTTGAACACTAACGGCAATGCCTTTCTCCCGCAGCCACTTCTGAGCTTGCCATAGGTTTGGTGCGGAACAAAGCGGCTTGCAGAAAGGACAGTCGGAATCTGCATTGAAATCCTCTCTGTCGATTGTCGGCACAATCCACGCTGTACCCTCGGGCGCATCCTCCTTGGTATAGTAGTGGTCGCACGGCTCACAGAATCCGCACGCTTTCAGTTTCAGAGCAAGCTCGTAGCTCGCATAGTCCTCGTTACTCATCTTTCTTCTCTTTGGGTTCGTAGTCGGGGCAATAGCCGTCAACTATCAATCTGCATCCGAATACTTTGTATTCGGCACATTGCTTTACATTATGGTGCACACACTCCTGCGGTCGCTGGTCAGTCGTTTCCATATTCATTCGGGTATATTTCTCGTTCAAGTCTGCCTAAATACTTTTCAACATCTTCACTTACAAGCGACATCCAATAGAAAAATGCACCAAAGGAAAGCAATGCGAAATATAGGATTTTACACACGGCTCTGCGGTGTTTCTTTTTCATAACTCAGATACAAAATCGCTAACATCCATGTAGTCTATCCCGAAGTTCTCAGCAGTCAGTCTATCTGAATCTGAAAATTGTCCTTCTTTGCCGGAAGCATCCCCAATCATCAGGCAATCTTCATTAAAGATTGGTTCGGAATCTGAATAGGTGTGCATTGATGCAAACTTCTTTCTGAATCTCGTAAGCAAGGAATCGAGCATCCCCGTATTCGGCTTTCTGTAACCGTTGCTTTTGTCATTACTGTCGCAATAGCTATATTCAACGAACACATGGGCGTATTCGGATATTGAACGGCGAAGATACTCCATCTTGAACTCGAAATTACGCCTATCCATAAAACCTTTTTCGATGCCTCCCTGATTTGTCACAATCAATAGCGCAAAAGGACGGATTTCCTTTATCTTGTCAAGGACATCAAACTTGATTTTCATATCCCAAATGCCTTTCGGGAATGTTTCTCCGCTGATAGTGTCTATCAGCGTGCCGTCTAAATCGGCAAATATCACTTTGTACTTCTTCATTTTTCTTCTTTTTCGTTAATAGCCTTGTCGTAAAGATATTCGTACAGATATGCAAACGCCTCTTCCTCCTGAACGGGATTTATACCTGCTATCTTCAGAACTTTGAATGTAGCGTGCGTAAGCTCATGCGCAAGAGTTTTGACCTCTATCTGCTTCGGAGATATTATAAATACATCAAGTCCGTCAGAAAAAGTAATGGCATTTGCTGTGTCCCAATCTTCTTCTCTCACAGATTGTGCGATGTCAGTGGCGTTGTGTTCTTCAAGCCATTTGCAAATATCGCCAACACAGCCGTCTTGAAGTATCACCACGCTGCGTTTGTATATGTCTATGTTGATTATCTGTTCTTTCATTTCCTTTTCCTCCTTATTTTGTCAAACTTAGTGAATATAATCCTTATACAACTCTGTAAAACATGGAATAGGCTTTCTACATCCATTTCTCTTAATAAACTCTTTGGCTGTCAGTATTGCCATTCGTGTAGGGTTTATGAAGTTCCAATCAGCCGATACAATATCAGCCAATAGCCGAGTGGAATATAGAATCAAATATCTGCGGTATTCTTCATCCATCCTCAGTCAAGTTTAACGTGGTTGTCAAGCAAAGAGGTAAGCAGCTTGTAGAGTGCATCAATCAATTCCTCAGACCATCTTTCGTGTAATGTTATTGCTGAGTTGCTGGTGATATACCGAGCTATCCACATCGGATTAGCTTCGTCAGTTAGCACAAAAGTGTTCATTCGGAGATAATAATGACGATGTTCAATTCTTATGTGTTTCGGCAGGAGCGAAAGTAAATCTGCGAGGGTGAAGATTGGCTCATAGCCGTCAAATACTCTCTTTATCGAGCCGTTTTGAAGCGCGACAGGTTTGAAAATTTTATCGCCTTGTTTGCTCGCCTTGTCCGCGCTTATGCCTTTGGCTATGAGCGTGGCGGACTGCTCGGGGGTTAGGTTTGTTTTCATATCTTTTTAGCGTATTTGTTGTATTTATACTCAGCCAACCAAAGTTTGGCTTTCTGTTTATCGCTATTCCTGACAGAATGCAATTGTTGGTTTGATGCGTATTCACCATCATAAATACATCCATGAACCTTAGGGTTATTCTGATGAATGCGATACCATCTGAAAAACAGGAATCTATGCTCAGTGATGAAAGTGATTACATCCACAGTGAATTTGTGGATTGACCACATTTCTACAGGCCTTTTATTTGTATAGATTACTTTGCTCATACTTTCTCGGTATATGTGTCTGGGATAGGCGGTATCGGCATCCAGAAAGCAGGATTGATGTCGCCATAGTTGCCATAAGCAAACCACATCTTGTCTTGCTCCGAGTAGTATGCGAGGACTGGGCCATAGTTTGAATAAGTCAGTACGGTTTCATCATCTTCCGGCAGTTCCTCCTCCACGCTACGCCACATGGACTGTTCGCCGGCGGTGTAGCCGTCAAGGTAGGCATACTTTATCGCAATGCGATAAACCTCATAATTGCACAAATCTCTATATGAAATTGTTTCCAGTCGCTTCTCGGCGTATTCCTGCGCCATCTGGTCTTTGGTCGGGGTCATAATTCTTTTTTCTCTTTAAGTTGTTTGGCTTTCCATGCAGCACCCTTCCGGAACCCATCACGAAAGATATCAGTACAGACTTTAAGTTGGGTCATTGAGCATGGATGCATCGGGCATTTGTCGCATCTTCTGTTGCCGTCGGCTTTCATCGCGGCGATGTTAATGGTTTCTTTCATCTCACTTGCCGTTTAGGAAGTCGGGGTTTACTATTTTCAATATCTGCTCCAACTGAGTATCTGTCAGGCTGTAAAAATTGATGTCGCGGCACTTGCTTATCATCCTTTGCCGTCTTACCTCTTTTCTGGAATCCTCCAAATCTTCCTCCGTAGCTATTTTCGCGCTTGCGGAAGTCCAACAGTCAGAAGATACGAGAGAGCCGCTCGACTTGCGGAATTTATAGCCTTTGGCAATGACGAAGTTCTTTTGTACCTTTTCAACCGTTAGAATCGCTCGATTCCATCGGCTTGTCATTATCAGCTTGTCGCCAACCTTTACGTTATCTAATACTCCGTTCATTATTCTTTCGTTTTAGGGTTATTCAGTCTTTCCGTCAGGGAGGGAGAGTAGCGGAAGATGCAATTATATTCCTCGCAAAGACCCACCAAATGAGGGCAATAATGGCTTAACGGTCCCTTGTCAAAAGCACATTCCTTACAAATCCCGTCTTTGACTGCTTCGTAGAATTTGCCGTCAATCACTATTCCGTTAATCTTCTCCATGCTCCGAGCCTCCTTTCTTTTCAAGTTTGCCGAGCCATACATAGACAATTGCCGTCAAGCCTAAGACTCCGAAAACTATGTTTGAGATAATGCCCCACGGAGAGGGCAATAGATACAGAGCTTTACTTATCATTATGCCGATGCCGAATGCAACGGCGAGTGTCACAGCGATAATCAATGCCGCGAGTAGTTTGCCTATATTCATACTTCACCTCCTTTCTCAATCCCGTTCAGCTTGTAGCCGTTGGCGGTGAGCCATTCAATTTCTTGTACGGCACACTCTATAAGGCTGTCGGTATGCGTAAGCCCCTTGATTACTCTTGGCTTCTCCGTGCAATAATAGCCGATGCTCCACTGTTTGCCGTAATCCATCGGGGCGACATCAAGCCAATATTCGTATTTGCCACTATGAATTTTGAACGGCATAAGTCCGAGCAATGCGCTGAGGCTCCACGCAGGCTGTATTTCGTTTCGTCCTCTACAACTTTCCTCGTTTATACGCACCATCATACTATACGGCTTCACGTTAAGATTGAAATCGCCAACGTTGCCCCATGCTCTAAACCAACACATATCCGCACTCTCAGCCGGAACTCCGCATTTGAGCAGACGTGCCGATTGTTCGGCGGTAGTCGCCATCTGTCTTTCCATATCTCTTGTTTTTGTGGTGGGCTATAGCGTTAAATCAATACATATCACAAAATATTCCGCACTCGTAATTGCTGATTTTGCCGCCTCTGTCGGTCGGTTTCAGTTCGTCCAAGTATTTCCTTACCCCCCCCCACTTTTACGAGCTTACAGCCTATCCTGCGGCTCTGTTCGGCACGCTCTTTGAACTGTTCGGGGAAATTCCTGCGGATAATATTCCAATAGGTGGGCGAGGACGATTTCACGCAGCCTATGCAGTTGGCGTTTGGCAGGGAGCGGTAAACCTCCGGCAATTTTATTCCTGCGGATTCGATGATATTGAAGCAGTCACCTTTGGTATATCCGGCATCAATCAGCAACGGCAACACATTCGGTCGCTCGAATTTGACAAAACGGTCATGGCGGTGTTTCTCGTCAGCAGTAAAGCCCAGCACATGAAAGTCAATCTCATGTGTCAGCTCGAAATTATATCGAGCCTCCTTTTTGAGCAACTGCGTACACGGCGCACCTGCAACCCCCGACATATATTTTCGCTTGTCAAATACCTCAACAATGGAATGATTCGGGAATTTCGGATTTATAGCGTCTATAATCTCCACTCCGAGCCACTTCTCCACATCGCGCTTGAAGCGCAGATTGTCGGGGTGTTCCTCTTTGATAGGATTGTTTACGACCATAACATTGTTGTCCGCGCCGTATATATCGACCGCTAATTTGGCGGCTACGGCACTCGCGGCTCCGCAACTGAACCACACAACGATGGTCTTGTCTTTTACGCTCTCGCCGCGCAGGAGGGTGATGTTGTCTGTTTTATTCATATTCGGCTCTTTTGGCTCTTGGTTGTTATTATCAGGTGGTGAAGTATTCGCGGCAGACAAAGCCTTTGCGCGGCGAAAAGTATTCAAAGTCCATTGACTTGAACAGCCATGCACGGTTAGCCCATCGTGCCAAATCCTTTTCGTATGCTGTCGGAACACGCTTGTTCTCGAAGTCTCGGTAAGGCTGCACAAAAGGCAGTATCTTCAACTCTTTCAGTCTGCGGAGCCTATATAAATCCTGTTCGGGAGTCGAATTGAAGCCCACAAGTACATAGCAATACATCTTATAGGGCTTGACGTACTTGACAACCTCTCGGAGTTTGTCGGTCAGGTCTATCTGTGGTAAATCCCACGCTATATGCACTGACTTATACAGAGGCAATCGGTTGAGCCAATAAGCCTGTTCCTCGTCCATAATCCTCACATCAACGCCATGCAGGTTGACTTTCTGTTCTGCTTTCAGAAGATAGTCAACGGCAAATTTCCATTCGGGATTGGCGAAAAAGTTGTTGTCAAGGACTTCTATATGCTTTCCTCGTGGATTAAGCTCAACTGGTTCTACGGGGTGTATGCCTCCCTCCTTGTCATGCACGAGGCAGAACGGGCAATGACGGATGCAACCGCGAGAAAAAAACTGAATGGAGAAGTCGTATTGGGGATAGAGCGAGTAATCCATCAGTGTTGACTGCTCTATCTCCTGCGGAAGTCTGCTCTTGACATCATACCCCGTGCCTCCACAGACCACTTCACAACCCCACGGAGTATTGTCATCGGGCGAGAATGTGAATATCTTTGACTTATAGACCCTATCGTAGCCTGAGCCAAACATTGCGTCAGCCCATTCGACACTATCGCCATAAGCCTTGTGCCATGCGGAGAGCCGCATTAGCGCAAAGTTCGGGAAGTTGTGCCCGTCAACGTCTATCAGCCCGATGTTCATACCGCAAAGTTAAAGCTATATTGTTGATTATCCAAATAAACCTACAATATGGGTTTAGGTTTTGAGGTATAATAGCCCGAAAACAGCCGAATTTGCCCGAAATGTAGGTATTTGGTTCATAACTGCATTTTTAACCGCCTGTATATCAGTTTAATGCACTTGATGAAGTGAATTTCGCATTAAAATATTTTTCTATATTATATATACCCTATATAATATACTATATATCAATTACTTATATAGTCTATTTTCTCCCCTTATATATTTATATTTGCAAAAAGTTTTTCGTTTTTCGGTTCATAGCTACACTACAAGAGATAAATATATAATAATCAATATATTATCCATGTAGTAGCAAGTTCAGTCCGCTGCATCATGGTGCATGAATGTTAAAAATATATAAATCTTTGATTTTGTACAGATGCTGAAATTTTGAGCAAAAAAATTTTTCAGGGTCGCACCCGCCCGTTTTCGTCCTGCCGACTCCATACCCCTGCTACCCCTTTGCAGGGTTAAATACTCCACGAAATCAACGTGTTACACATAATAAACGGTCGGTAACAACTCGTAACTCTCAATTTTGACTCCTATTTTAAACCTTATTTGTATTAAGTTCAAATAAAGACATGTAAGTAATTGAAAATCAACGCTTTATCCACTCTCTAATTTGTTAAAACTCTCCCCTTTAAATGTTAAATATTTGTCCGTGTTTCCCTTGTCACTCTTGACTACTGCAAATATACTTAATCTTTGCCATATTTCCCCGCCTGTGCTGCGTCCAAATTATTTTTACGTCTCCCCTCGTGTCTGAAAACTCAAAGGCTTACAGCGGCCAAATATGGAGGTCGATTTATGAAGCTAGGGATTTAACGCCTTGATCTTTAACACAATATCTATTGACAAGTCGAAAATTATTCGTAACTTAGTAGTGCGAAAGGGAAAGAGTCCCAAGCAAATAGGACATTGAAAATAAAACCCCGAACCGTTGCAGCGGTCGAGGTTTCAAAGGTTGAAAGGTGATGCAGCAAGCCTCCGGCCTTTGCCAGTGAAGTAGCTGCGAAACCTTTCTATCTTATGCGTATAGAAATAGCGTTTAAGGTAGGCAAATGGACGGTTAAAATAATACTCCGTCGCTGATGCCTGGGGGTTGCGAAAGCATTAAAGCGGTTGTAAGACCGCGCCCCCGAAAGGTTTTCAACCGCAAAGATAATCAAACTTTGCGAACTATCAAAAGACCGGACAAACAAAAAGCCCCTGCGGTTTGTCCGTCACGGATTAGGCAGGGGCACGATTAAAATTCAGATACAAAGTTAACGATTAAAATTCAAAGATTATGAACACAACAGCAAACAAAGTTAACACCGGTGTTAACACCCCCACGACCGAGAGCGGCAAAGTATTCGGCTGCTGGTACACACGCGACGAAGTAGCCACAATGTTAGCCAATGGCAAAGAGCTGTATTACACCAGCGCACTCACATTGAGAGTAACAGAAGCATAATTACTCACCCACAAAAAGCAAACACGATGAAAACGAATAACACTCCCCGAATGACATCCAACGAAATCTATGCACGCGTAAAAGAAAACGAGTTTGTCAACGCTCCCACCCACCGTGTCAATGTAATTGACGAAAACGGCGTTATACGTCTTAGCCGCCCGTGCTGGGGGCTTGATATGGCAGAAAGTATTGCCGCCGATAGAGAGGGCGAAATTGACGGCGGGGCCGTTGAAATCGTTGAACAGGAAAACCGCGATGAAATTCAGGCGTATTGGGATAAAGAGAATACCGAAACACCTAACCCCGATAATAACACCCCCACGACAATGAACGCAAACGAAACAAGCGCAATTTGCCCGCTTGACTTTCCCACGGCAATAGACGCATACAATTACGCATTGGCGCACCAGTACGACGCAAACCCGCTGGCGGTTGCTATCGAATCCAACAACCATACAGCCCCGTTGCTCCGTTCCCTCGTCATCAACGGCGTTAATGTATTCGGCGTATGGTGCGACGCAATGGACGACACAGCAACAAGCATGCTATACACCACTGAAGCCGGAGCGCGTGAAGCAATGGCACAAGTTGAAGCCAATGACAGAGAAGCCGGAATTTACGAGCCGGACTATTACAAAGTAATTGACCTGTCAAAATATTTCGCAGCATGAAACAGACACTAAAAGCCACGGCGGCTATAATTGGCATACTTGCCGCCGTGGTGATCTTCTGGGAAGCATTGGCCGCGTTTATGTGGCTTTGCTATTATGCCGGAATACCAATGTAATTAACCCTCAAAACAAAAGAAGATGAACAATACAATTTACGAACTCCGCGCCTATATTGGCACAAGCAAGTTATTTTATACTCAAATATTTGCAACGCTTGACGCCGCCTTGCAACGCGCAACGGCTTTACGCGCCAATTACGGCGATGAAACGCCGGTTAACGGCACAATAAACCGTTTAGACCTCAACGGCGATACATACGAGCGGAGGGAGCGTGTTTGCTATCTCTGAAAACCACACCCGGCGGCGCTCTGAAATAGGGAGCTGCAATCGAACCGACCGCCGGGAACAAAAGAAACATCAAACATTTACAGACATGAAAGAAATAACAAAAGCCCTCGCCGCTATGTTCTCGTACTTTTACGGCGACACATTAAGCCCCGAGCAAGCAGCCGCTAAAATGTTTGCAGACGCAGACGCACGGACCCGCGCCGCCTCCTGGCTGGTAGATAATACCGAGTTTAAGGCCGCGCAACTTATCACCTCGCAACTGTGCCGCAACGTCCAGTCCGCAGCATCCCGCGCCTATGTGTCCGCAGCTCTCTACGGCCACGCGCACAAAATTATGTGTCTCTCCTATCCGTGTAAGCTTGTGTGGTGTGAATCCTTCGATTACGGTGTATGTGATCCTTATGGCAATGACTTGCCCGAATACGCACGAATCGACAAACAGACGGGCGCAATTACTTGGGAGCGTCACGCCAATTTGTTGAGCAACGAACAACGCAGACAAATAATTATGAGCGTTACAAGCCGACCGACTTGTTAATATGGATTGACGGATTTTGCGGACGCTATGCGTTTGACACAATGGCACGCACGACCGCATAAATCGCCCCAAAATCCCGCCCTTTGCCCTCGGTGGTACAAACTATCATTTGAGGGCGCAAAGCGGCTCAGAAACGAAATAAACAAGCAAAAACGACATGAAAAGAACTAAAACACCTTACGACATAGCGCAGCAGGAATTGCGAATTAAACGCTACTACTGGCGCACCCGCATAATGCAGGGTAACGGCACGATAGACACTTATAAACGAATTGGCAAAATTGCAAGCCGATATATTGAAAACATCCGCGAGCATGTCGGATATGTGATATATTGCCCAGACTATACTCCGGCATTCGCAGACCTCACACGCGATATTTATGCAGGATATTAACCCGCCTCCGGGCACAACTGAAAAGAAGATGAGAACAAAGACAATAAACCAGATAAGCGCACAATTAGAGCGCATACACAAAGCCGCGTATCGGCTTTATATACGGCACGGCAATTTCAACAAAGGCTGGAGCATACAAGAAAAGGCGCGACAGATAGCCGACAGATATTATTTGAATATCTGGAACGAACTTGGCGCGGTGTGCCACTCGGCAGACGAAAACATCTGCAAGCAAAATACACCCGTTCCCGCCTCGATCTACGCCAAGCAAACAGAAGTCTAACCGATAAAAGCAAAAGCTATGACCCACGAACAATTTATAACAGAATTGGCAAGCTACAAAGATTTGTTTGCCGCACTCATAGACGCAGACCGTAATATGTGGCGTGCGCTCTACAAAGAGGATGACCCCGACGCAGAAAAGGCACTCCGCGACATAAGCGAGCGAGCAACCGCGATAAGCAGAACGGCGGAAACAATGCGCGTCAAGCTGCAAACAGTAAAATAACCCCTAACCAAATACAAAACATGATACTAATAGCCCTAATATGTGTTTTGGCGTGGATTGGCCCCGCCTTAAAGGACGGCGGCGACATAAAGTGAAACCCCTAAAACGAAAAGCGATGAAAATAATATACAAACTTTCAACATCTGACGCAAGCGACATCTTTTTCAAAGATGCAAAAACAGAAACATTCACCGACTACAAAGAAGCATACGCCGCTTATAAAAAAGCCGCCTATGCTGGCAAAATCGGCAATTTCCGAGAGGTTAAAATCAACGAGGAGACAGGTGAGGAAATTTATAGCAGTATTCCAATTTCTCTCTAACCACCCCATTCCGGCTCAGGCTCACGACCTCTGAAAGCCCGCGACTTTCGCCGGGAACAAATCAATAACAACTAAAATCATACGAATATGGAAACGAAAGTATTACTACCCGCACACGAAATGACAACCGCACAATGCGTAATAGAGTGCTCTGGTTATCTCCGCACAATCGCAAACCAAGAGTTTGAGGGCGAGGATTGGCAGACAGCCCCGAAGTTACGCCGCCAAAACCTACTGACCGACTTTTTGTGTAATCTCGAATTAAGCGGGGAAGAGTTTGCCGAACTCTGCGGGCTTATCGGTTTCCAGCTCAGTAAGACAACGGCGGAGAAGTTAGCCAAATTTACCGTTATAGCCTACGACTGGCAGAGCGAGGCAAACGGAGAGGTTACCGCCGACATATTGGCAGCTCTCAACAAATGCGAGGGCGTTACGCTGATAGAAGAACGCGACTACAGACCTCAGGCGCGCACTTATGATTATCTACGCTTTCATATCGCCGCGTTTTGGCGTTGTCTCGTCAATGAGCTGCGCTCGCTGTGTCTTGGTGTCGGCTTAGTGGTATATCCTAAAGAAATACCAGCCACGTCCACAGAAACGCCCCGAATTTCGACGGAATCAGCCGAGACGGTAAATGTATCGGCGGAAGGCGAGAACAAGGCAGAGAGGGCGATTTATGCCTTTATCTCAAAAGCAGAAACCACGCTCGACAAAATCAAACAAAAGTGCCTCAATAGAGAAATATATGTTGAGGATGCAAGCCGTTATGAGTTTATGGTCTGTATGGCAATCAGCAACTTTGTAAACAAACATAAGAATCGCCCCACAGAGCCTTCACAATCGCCCGAAAGGAAAATCAAATACTTTCACTACACGCCGGAGCAACTGAAACGCTATATAATCGACGTTTACGAGAAAAACGCAAAGGATGAATGGAAGTTGCTGCCGCATAAACAGATGGACACAGACAAATGCTTTTGTGATGTCATCGACGGAAAAATCGGCGAATGGGACAGTAGGCGCAAGAAGTTTATAGAGCTAAATATGGACTTCAACTCGCCGACTTGCGGGAGATGTTTCAAAATAAACAGAACCTACCAAAAAGACAACTTCATCGTATCAGACGAGAAGTTGTTGGAGTTCACGGTTAATGGTAACTACTATTATATCCAAAGACAGACTTACAGCAAAGGGAAACACAGATGGTGTTATACCATCATGGACGCACACGGAGATTTTGCCGTTGATGATTTCTCCTACACAAAGAAGGGGATTATACAGCGTTTTAACAAGTGGTGGAAGAAGTATGCCACAATCATTTGGAAAGCATCGGAATCTTCCACGGAAACGCCAAAATCGCCCGAAACTCCGCAGACGGTAGAATGTACCGCCGACACGCCTAAACCGCGAGAAACGGCACGGAAACCGCAAAATCGGGGCATTGGCAATACTCGACACTCCGGGTTAGGCGCAAACGGGTATGCGATGCTCGACAATGCAAGCGCAACACTAACCGCAATGCATGTTCCACGCGAATGTCCCACGGCAGATGCAGCCTATTGGTAGCCCCGACCGAAATTTTCCTATTGGTAGACCTCAATGAATTTCAAAACTATTCAGTAATTTAGCAAATAAAAGATTATGGCACGATACATATACGCGAGGTGCAGCACCATTGAGCAGGACTTCATGCAGCAGCAGAACTGCATCAACACCTATCTTACGCAACACGGCGTTAACCCCGACAAGGACATATCAAAAACTGTGGTAGAGAAAATCAGCGGCACGGTACGGCATACAGAACGAAAGCTCGCCGGGCTTCTCGCCAAATGTAAGCAAGGCGATACAATCTACATATCCGAACTTTCCCGATTAGGCCGTAACATGTCAGATTTGTTCGCCATCGTCACCGAGTCATGCGAGAAAGGCGTAACGATAGTGCAATGTAAAGACGGCAGCACTATAGAGAACGAAAGCATCGGCGGTAAGGCTCTTTTGTTCGCCCTGTCGCTTGCTGCGGAGATTGAGGTGCAGAATATACGCCAGCGCACACAAATGGGCTTAGACGCGAGAAAAAAGCTATTGGAGGAGCAGGGCAGCTTCGTCAGCAAGTCGGGCAATATATGCACCAAATTCGGTCGTCCCAAGCGCGTTGAGGGCGAACCTTATGACCTGTCGGGCCTTGAGGCCGCAGCGGCAGCGCGGACAGACGCGGCCATCACATGGCGCGAGCGGTCTCAGTCCGTCCGTTTTGTGCGTCGCAAACGCGCCGAGGGCTGGGGCGTGATCCAGATAACCGAAGAACTCGGCAAGCTCTACGACGAGTTTTCCACCGCAGACGGTGGCATAAACCCCTACGCCACACCCTCCGGCTGCAAGCCTCAGAAAGGCACCGTGTCGCGTTGGTGCCGCGAGATGAACCCGATTGCGATTTAACGAATAAATCCCGTACAGATGATGTCTTTGGACCAACTTTCATCAATAAAGGCATTCGCCGAAATCTACGGCATGACTGTGTATAGAGGAGTTGGGTACCACGCGCATGAATACCAACTGCTAAAAGAGGTAGACGGGCGCAGCTTTCCCGTATGCCGATATATGGAACCTGCTATGCTTATAGCATGGATTGACGGTTACGAGGAGGGCAGAAAAGAGCAAACGCCCATCATCCCCAAGCGTGGGCGCAGGAAACAGTCATCGGATTAGTGCTTCATTTCGCCCACTCCGGTATCGGCATATCATCGTCGGGTGTCTCGTTAAGCGAGAAGTCTATAATCTTGCGGATTGCCAAATCAGCCTGAAAGCGCATTACTTTCATGTAGTTGAATATCGGCCGAGAGTTTGCATCCTTGATACTTTGTCCTATGGCATATTCAAGAACGTAAAGCGGTATCCCAAGCTGCTGACCGAACTGCACGAAAGTTTTTCGGGCGGAGTAAAACATCAGCTTTTTCTCAAAGCCCAAATCTTCGCCGATTTTATTCAGCCCTTTGGTCACAAAAGAGCGGAACTGCTCATATTGGCTGTAATTGTAGCCGAATTCAAGCCTCCCATCTCTGGTGATGTATTTGTCGATGATTACTCGTGCTTCGGGCTGTATCGTCAAGGAAACGCCTTTCTCGCCCGTCTTTTTTGCCGCCGTCTTTTTGCGCACAAAGTTGATGGTATCACCGTCCAGCTTCGCATCCATAAGGTCGGTAAGGTTGATTCCGGCGAAGTAGAACGAGAGCATGAACAAATCCCTCGCGATGGTATGCCGACGCTCTGACACGCCTTTAAATTCCGCTTCACGCAACTTTCCCAACTCGTCTTTGCTTATCCAAATCTCGCGAATGTTCTTCATCGGCATACGGTAGTTCGCGAATGGCGGTATTTTATATTCAACCGCGCCCGTCTTTACGGCGTGATTCAACAACGCCTTAAGATGTGTCATGCGGATGTTGATTGTAGTGTCAGACTGCCCTTTTTTTCGTAGGTGGTTTTCAAACAATTCAAGAGCGATATACGAGAAATCTTTCAACCGCACGTTGTCGCCGAAACAGTCAAATATGGCCTTTACGGTATATCCCATGTTTTGAGCATAGGACTTCTGATTGTTTTCTTTAAGTCGGGCTATATATTTTTCTGCAAGTGTCGTGAAACTTTCTTTGTCGGGCGTGGCGTCGCTTTCAAACCACTCTCTTATCTTGGATGCTGGCATGTTTTTAGGCGGGTCAAGTTCATCGAGCTTTGTTTGATAGGCACACAGCATCTGCGATAACTTGGCGTTAATCATTGCAGCTTGCGGATGCCGCACTACCTGGCCGCCGTTCCATTGCTTTTTCTCGACGGAGTATTGAGTAGCGATATAGGTTACACTTGTTCCATTGGTGATTTTAAATCGAATGGCAAATGTTCCGTCTTGCTTGGGACGGGAAGTGACGATACAAAGTGAGATTGTAGCCATAATCTACCTAATGTTAAAACCTATTAAATTCATTAGCGTCAAAAGAGCGTCAAAAGATTTCTCTTCAAAAGTGAGGACATTTTTTGACATGGCCGCTATTTTACCGCAATTTTAACCAGTTTTAACAAAACAAAGAAACTCAGCCAATTTGCTAACTGACTGAATTTCTTTATTTTAGCTTTGGAGCCGCGAGTGGGACTCGAACCCACGACCTTTTCGTTACGAATGAAATGCTCTACCAACTGAGCTATTGCGGCTTGATGTGGTGCAAAGGTACTAATTATTCAGCGATTGTTTGCTATATGTCATCGTAATTTTTGCATTGGCAAGGTCAAGTTGTGCCATGCGTGGCTCACCTACATAGGGCGAAACGTCGGTGATATACGAGGTGGTGCCATAGTAATAGTCCTGCACATCTTCGGTAGTGACATTCACGGGCATCAGCACAAACTCCATGTCCTCTGGTTTTATCTCATCCTTGGCAAGGAGGTAGCGGATGTAACCTCTCATGTCCGAGAACTCATAGGTGTTGGTAGCGGAGCCGAATGCGGCGTAGAATGAAGTTTCGTTGTCAGGGATGGCGTTTTTGCTGAAAAACTCATCCTTTTTGCTCTTGAGCACCATCAGCAGATAGCCCGGAGGGCGTATGCCGAGCTGATTGTCGATAGCGGCTGCCGGGATTGACATCTTGACGGCGTTTATCACAGCGAGAGAGCCGGTGTTTGCGCGGTAGTGGTCGACTAATTCCGCGCCTGGATATGTCATCTCGATGTTATAGCCTACGGGACCTACGAGGATTGCCTTCCCGTCATCAGCGAGCTTGGAGATGGCTGCCGATGGGGTATATGACATCTTGCTGTCGTTGAGCACCTCGGGCGATACAGCCATGGGCATGAACGTTTCCTCGCCGTAATAGAGCAGGATACTGTTGGCTTGGAAGCGCATCACGCGTCCGCTGCCGAAGGTGGTGGTTATGTAGAACCCGGGATACTTCTGGATGAATGATTTCAGGTTGCTGAACAGACCGGGGTTGTTCACATAGTCATCGGCAATGCTCTGTCCATAGCTGTTGGGGAGCTTGACGCGCAGATAGCGCACCGGCAGATTGAGCAGCGAGTCGCTGTTGAGTCCTATGGCTGACGGTACTGTGACAGCCGAGGTCAGTGGTGTGGGGTCAACGTACTGCGACAGATCCTGGTCGCTGAAAAGAGGGGAGGGTAGAGGTCCGTTGAGCTTGTGGATCGTCACTCCCATAGGCACAAGAGAATCGCCGGTCATGGCAGTGCTGTACATGGCAAGCTGGAGTACTGTCGAGTCGGGCTGTTTGCCCTTGTATTTCTCATCGATGCCTACTGCCGGCATGTACTGGGTGTAAATCTCTGACTCTAAGCGTCCGTAGTCATCGGCAGATAGCCGTCCGAGCAGCTGCATGATGGTGCGTGACTGTATGGATGCGTCTCTGACCGAGATACCTGTCGGCGCAGACGCCGTGTAGTTGACCACTTCCACCTGATCCTCTATGAGAGAGGATCCGATGGTGTTGTTGTCGTCGTCACAGGCTGCCAGAGCGAGTGAGGCGGCTAAGGCAGGTATGATTGCCGCTTTAAGATTCATGTGCGGATAGGGGTGTTACTTCTTTAGCAATTCCTCGTAGAATGCCACGAGGCGTGGGGTGCGTTCCTCTTCGGATGTGAATTTCAGGAACGGTTTGCCGGATTTCTCGGCATATTCGATAAGTTCGGGGTCTACATCGGCATCGGCTTGCATGACGGCATCGGCGTAGTCTATAGCGAGTCGTGTCAGAGCCTTGTGGTCCACGTCGCCTTTTGCTATCGCTTTGATGTCCTTTTTGGCAAGCCCTTCCTGCAGGAGCTTCTCTGCGAAGCGGCTGTCAAACGCGCCTTCAAACGCATCGTTGTGGAGGGTGTAGACTATCTTGCTGTTGCAGAATGACGGTTCGTCGCTGTAGAGACGCTTGAGATACATCGGTGACAGGGCGGTGATCCATCCGTCACACTGTATGATGGCAGGTTCCCATCGCAGTTTCTTGACCGTTTCAGCTACACCGCGCACATAGAACATCGACCGCTCGTCATTGTCCTCCTTGTCGGTCTCTGTCTCGAGTCCCTTTACAGGCGGCTTGTGGAAGTAGTCATCGCTGTCTATGAAGTAGACCTGCATCCTGACAGGGAGCAGTGTCGCTACCTTGATGACCAGCGGGTGGTCATTGTCATCGATAGGTATGTTGAGCCCTGAGAGGCGGATGACTTCGTGGAGCTGGTTGCGGCGTTCGTTGATGGCCCCGTACTTGGGCATGAATGTGCGCACTTCGTAGCCGCTTTCAGCCACTCCCTGTGGGAGTTCGCGTCCGAGGAGTGTGCGTGGGTTTTCTGCGAGATAGGGGGTGATCTCCTGTGAGATGAATAATACTTTGGTCTGGGCCATTAGAGCGTGTCTTAGCTTTTAGTAGTCCCTCCTTGCGGTCATCAATGCCGGAGGGCGCAGTCAGGGGAAATTAACCGCCGCAAAGTTAGCAATTTTTTCCCAAATACGAAAACCCTTGCCGCCTCTCTGCCCCACTGCGCGCAGCCGAGGTATTGCAAAGCAGGGATTAATACGTTATATTTGCAAATCGAAAGTCGCACTTTTAATTTGCAAGAATGTTAAAATATATTCCGCGTGCCATTACTAAGTCAATCTCGGATGCACACAAGTATTATCCGGTGATAATATTGACTGGACCTCGTCAGACAGGCAAGACAACATTGGCAAGACATATGTTTGATGATTACGTTTTCGCTAATCTCGAGGATATTTCTGTAAGAAACATCGCACTTGCCGATGTCAATGGTTTTCTCGATAATCTCGGCAGCAAGGTCATCCTTGATGAAGTCCAGAACTATCCAGAGATACTGTCAACCATACAGGCTCGTGTTGATGTCAATCCGTCATTGAGATATATACTCACTGGCAGCAATAATTTCGCACTTCTGCATCATTCTGCCCAGTCGCTTGCTGGACGCGCAGCCCTGTTCACGGTGCTGCCATTTTCATTTAAGGAACTTGACCGTGATGAGCTTGACATTGACACATCCCTGCTTATGTGGCGTGGTTTCTATCCGGGCACTATAGCTAATGGCATCCCTCCGGCTATGTTCTATAGAAACTACTATGCTACCTATATCGAGCGTGATGTCAGAGGGCTGACTCAGATACAGAATCTTGACAGTTTCCAGCGGTTTATAAGGCTATGTGCCGGACGGGCTGGCTGTGAACTCAATAAATCGTCGCTCGGTGTGGAAGCTGGTGTGACAGCTCCCACAATATCTTCGTGGCTATCCATTCTCGAAGCATCATATATCGTCTATCTGGTACAGCCCTATTATGCCAATGTCAACAAACGGCTAACAAAGACTCCCAAGATATATTTTTATGACACAGGGCTAATGTGCTATCTGCTTGGTATAGAGACCTGGCAGCAATTATCGGTGCATCCACTGCGGGGTGCGGTGTTTGAAAACATGGCAATGAATGAAATGATCAAAAATCGCTATAACCAGGCGAAAGAGCCCAATGTCATGTTCTATAGGGAAAACTCTGGGAAAGAGGTAGATATGGTGCAGTCCGAGCCTGACGGGCTTCATATATATGAAGTAAAGGCTGGAAAAACTTTTCTTGCCGATTTCACGGCTAATCTCAACTATCTGAGGTGCCTGCTCCCTGATGTGAAGTCTGCTGCCATCATCTATGATGGCGATAGCATGGGAGAGTCGGTGCTTAATGTCAGACAGCTCTGACGCCACTCTGCCCCCCTGCGCAGCCGTTTTGTCGGCATCGGGTTTGCAAATCGAAAGTCTGACTTTCAATTTGCATAAATGTTAAATAGTGTGAGCGACGCGAGATGGTTGTGTGTAGGCTGGCTGCGTGGCGAGATGAGTGGGGTGGCAAGAAAGCATCAAGGCATCCGTCAAACGCGGATGCCTTGATGTAAGTGAGTGGATTTGACATGCCATGGCTATGTCAAATACTTCGTATTATTGCCAGATCAGGCGGATCGGCATGTATTTGTAGACTGATTGGTCGGTCAATTCGAGGCTGGCGGCGCGGTTGGCAATACGCATGTTGCTGAAAGTGACTTTTGAGCCGTACACGTCAAGATAGCGATACCAGTAGCCGAACTCAGGACTGTTCGTACCGAATCCCTGTGTGCCAGAGAGCAGCGTACGCGTCCATATATTGGCATGGGTCTCATACTTTGGCGAGGTTGCCTCGTAGTAGCCGCCATGAGGAATATATACCTGGGCATACTGACCGGCGGAGGTATTGACAGTGGCAACCAATGACAACTCTCCTGATGTGTTGGATGTATTGGCTGATTTGACTCCCCATGACGTTACCTGATCTTCAGTCGGAATTTGGAAGTTGCTTACGCCTAAAGACGGTATGATGGTCTTGGGATCATTGTAGCTTGAAGATTTTTGAGTCGAAATCTTGAAGTAGGCTCCTATTGCATCCGCGTTGTTTTTGAAGCCGGCGTATGTGGATATGTATGGCTTGTTGGAGGAGGCTCCGAGGTTGCGGTCAAGGATATAACTGCTGCCTACACGCACCACTTCATAGTAGAACCAGCCGTTGATTTTCTCCTCCTCGCGCTGATACTTGTTGGTCGAAGATGTCAGCTGGTGGAGATAACCGGTCTGGTAGAGTGGGTAGTGGATGGTCGCACCATAGGAATTGACTACCGTAAACTCGCCTATCTCGATGTGTGGTGATGACGTGCTGTTGGCAGTGATGGTGTATGTCCCACCATTCTCTGAATAGGTGAAATTACCGCTTACTTTAGGGTTACGGTCGCCTGCCAGTTTGGGGATACGGTAGGTGAGTGTGTATGCCGGCACAGCGGGGAATATGAGTCCCTGGTTGCGTTCAAGCCCTCTGTAGCTGTCCTCCGGACGAAGACCCTTGCACTGCTCGTCAACAAATTTAAACCAGTTGCTGATAGTGCCGCCGGGGAGTCCTTCAAGAATCACGGCTCGGTTGTCGTCGCGCTTGTAATTACGTCCGGCTTGGTTGATTTTTACAGTGCGTGTAAGGTCACCTGAGCGCACCGTAAGCTCGGCGGTACGTGTTATATTGGAGTTCTCGTTTTGTGTGATAGGCACATTTAACACGTATGTGGTGACTTTTGCGCCGGCGGTGCCGTAATCCTGTATGGTCTTGCTGGCTTCTGTAATGCCACTCACAGTCACCCATGACATGCTGGAGCCGGATACGGTGATTTCGTAAGGTTTGCCGTTTGACGCATGTGTGCCAGTCCACGATGTGGCTACGGTGATTTGCGCCATGTTGGCGTCCCATGTCACGTCCACATCGTCACCCACGCCGAGCATATAGTCACGGTCGGCTATGATGTCGGTGATTTCGGGAGTCTTATCGGTGATGTAAACAGCGATACGGTTGTCAGGCTCGGCATTTTTTGCCTCCTCGATGGTGGCATATCCCTGAGCTCTGACCTCCTTGATATTGACTATGTAATGGTGGTTGCGCAGGATATGCAGAGGGCTGTAATGGTAATTGTCGGGGATTTCAGAGCCGGAGTAGCCGCTGCGTTCGCGGAAAGCCACGGTATAGTAGCCTTTGACACCGTTGTATGTACCCTCAATGATGATGCGGCTACGTGTGATATACTCAAAATTCGTACCAGGCTTCTTATCATCTGCCATTGTCTCAAACACACGGATTTCCGATGACGCGCTCTGGAGGGTAGCGGCAGTGGATGATGCGGCACCGTCGGGGATAGTGGGTGTGGTCGGTTGGAGATTCCAGCCTGTAGGAGCTACGGTACCTATATCAGACGTGCCTGTGACCGTGAACTTGCTGAATGTGAAGTTCTTGGCTCCATTATTTACAGATACCTTGGCAGTATTGCGCACCATGGTAATCGATGAGCCCTTGGCTATGATGTCTTTGAGCTCTTTGCGTCCCCACATGATGCCGCTATTGACATCGTTTGACAATATATGGGTAGGGTTTGTGTCGGTGTCACTGACGTTGGCATTGACCACGAGATGAACCGACTTGGTGCGTTTGTGGATGGGGACAGTGATTTTGTAACCGCTGCCAGCCGTTTCCCAACCTGAGGTCAGGGTGGTATGCTGGAGATAGTTGCCTGTGGTGCCTGTCTGGTCGTAGCAGAACACTGTCACCGACTTTATGGTTGGGTCGCCACCGGCACGTGAACCGATATTGACCACCTCATGGTCAGGCACCGAGAGGGTGAGCGTCAGTTCAGAGGGTGCGTCCACGTCCATGTCTGCTCCGGTGACTGACGGCTCATTATCGTCTGAGCATCCGGCAAGCATCAGCGCCGGGACTGCCCAGAGAAGTTTGCTGATATATCGTGATAGTTTCATGATCAATAATTGGTCGAGAGTTGATGTGCAAGATTAGAAGGATGTGTGTGTGATACCTGAGGGAGCTCCGCCAGTCCATACGCCATTGTCATATGTGCCCACATGATTGTAGCGTTCAAACGAACGGCCTCCGAATAGAACCACGCCATCACCGCCACCTGAAGGCTGGGTGCCGTATTTTTCCCAGTAGCTTGCATTGTCGGAATAGGTAAGTTTGGTGTAGCCATCAAGAGCCATGCCGCCGCTGGTGTGTTGCTGGCTGCGGTTATTATTCTGGAAGATTACATATCCTCTTGCAAATTTAGCCGGGATATCGTAGTAGTAATAGTCGATGCCGTTCTCGGTCTTCTCTTTGGTCATAAGAGGTGTCGCGCTCCAGTCGGATAGTTTGTCACTGTCACTGTTGTAGATATATATGCGGGGATTGTCATAGCCTGCTTTTCCGATGACGCGGGCATAGTAGGCTCGTTGCTGCGTTGTCGGGGTGGATGAACCAGGCGTGAGTCCGGTAAGTTTGATGGCTTTCTCATAGTCACCGTTAGAGACTTTGAGCTTGATTTTGGTCTTGTACCATCCGTTTATCTGACGATAATCCGATGACTGTATATCATATTCGAGGGTAAACTGCACAGGTGTGCCGGTGATGGCATTGTCGTTTGAGGCTACGCCATATTTGTTCCACCATGATGTGATTTTGCTCTTGGAGTAGACATAGTATTCGATGTCCTCCACATAGGGCTTTTCATCATAAATGTGGTAGTAGGGAGCAGTGGTGGGATCGTAGACAATCCAACCCTCGCGGTCCTCGTAGTCAAACAGGGGGATGCCCGGGTCAAGATGGTGGGCGGCGCGGTGTAGGGTGTAACCTTGTTTGATATCATGGCCGGAGTAGAAGAGCAGGAGCGTCTTGCCTGGTTCTGGTTTACGGTCGCCGGTAGCTCCGTTATCGTGCCAATGCTGATTTTCATTGACGTTAAGGTCATAGTAGTACCATCCACGGTTAGTGTTGTCGCCAATCATAGTGGGCTTGATGGTGCGACCGTTATACTGGTATTCTCCTCCGCCGTATCCTGGAGAGAAACCCCATACCGGGGCATTGGTAGAAGTGCCTTCGGTCTCGCCGACTTGGGTGTATATGTATATTTTGTGGTTATCGTTATATATATTGGAATATGTGTCATCCTTCCACCAGTCGTTCCAGTTGGTGCTTGAACCTGCACCAGCACTGTAGTCTTCGGCAGGCCAGTTGCTATAGCTGTTTTTAAGGAACTTGCTTGACGATGAGCCGCCGTTGTAGTGGTGGTAGTCGTTGATGGCACGGAAATATATGCGGTAGTCACCAAGGGGAGGCATGGTGGTCACCTGTACTCGTATCATCAGATTTTCGCGACTGTATTCGCTTCCAGGTACTCCGGTGCGTGGATACACGTTGAAGTAGTGGAGGGTGGTGGTTTGTGGGTTTTCGCGCAGATGCACGGTTATGTCGCCTTCGGCAGCATTGGGATTGGCAGAAATCTGTATTCTGGAATTGGCAACGATATGCATACGTGATGAGGCTGAGGCATTGAGGATGACATTGCCGCTCGTGCCGTTGACAGAGCCATTGACACATTCCATGTCGATACCTTTGAGATTGGTACGGAAATGGAATTTTTTGGTGTTGATGACACCTTCGTAAGTCTCATTATACTGGATTTTGAGAGCTACAGGGGTTATTTCGAAGAATGGGGTGATGTCATATTTGATTTTCACTTGTTTCTTGATATTACCTGCCTGGATGTAGCCAAATGCCTCGCCTTTGGTAAGGTCATTGCTTGGTGTGCTCTGCTGGACGAGTTGTACGATATTGACGGCGGGGTTAGGCTCAAAAGTGATATTGCCGTTCTGTATGGTGGCGAGGATGGCTTTGACTTCAGTGCCGTTGTCACCGGGGAGTGTGGTTTCGCAGACAAATGTTGCGCCGCCGGTGCCGTCGGTCTGGTAGGCGATGGCATCTTTGTCAAAGGATGTAACCTCGGCTATGGTCTTGTCGAGTGTCAGGAAGGTGTGGATCATGTCGACCGGAAGGATTTCTTCCATCCAGTCTTTGGCTACGATGGTGGCATCGAGTTCGGCTTCGCCGAGACCCTTGATTTTGCCGATTACCTCGTAGTAAGTGCCGCGGGGCAGCTCCTTGCAGTCCGGGTCGTCGTCATAAGCACCCAGGGGTATGGTGTAGCGGCAGCGGACGTTGCCGTCAGCTCCGGTGGGATCGGTGACTGTGGCAGAAATCTTGAGCGTGGTCTGCTTGTCGGCGGCATAACGCTCGGGGAGATAGATGATGCCCTCATATGCCCACTTGGTCGTGGGTGCGGAGGGGCGCCCTGTCGATGAGGGCTGTGAGGCATTTATTACATTGACCCCGTGCTTGTGGGCATTGTCGGGAGTTTCGGTATAAGCGTTGTAGTGCTTGCCGTTGCCGCTGACTCCATCACGGGTCTCGGCATGCTTGTCTTTGTTGGTGACGAGATATGCGGTCTTGGCTACGTTGTCTACGGTGACGCTGTTGATGACCATGCCGTTGTTGCCAAAGATGTCCTGATTGAGCGTCTTGTCAAACAGCAGGTCATACTTGACTTTGACGCAGGCAAACTGGAGCGACAGCGTGGCTACGGCGGGGTTGGTGGTGGCAGAGGAGGGTATGGTGACCTTGCCCGACGGTTCATAGACCATGGGGAGATTGCCCGGTGCGAGTTGGTTCTGACCGTCGAGGTTGATGATGACATCCTTGAGTGCCTGCTCTGTCTTGATGCCGGTGACATATTGCTCGAGGTTTGCCACGAGATATATGTTATAATCGCCGGGCTTGACATCGCGGATTTCGTAGATGGCGGTCTTGTTGGGGCTGACAGGCATCTCCTCAGGGATTAGGAGACCGCGGTTGATTACCGTGGTGCCGTCTGCCGAAAATGCGATCAGGCGCAGCGAGTTGATTTTGCCCTCGTTGCCGGTGATAGGCATCGTGGGGTCGGAGTCATCGCCCTCGGCGCGTGAAGCTGTCTCCATAGTCTCGGGCACTGCAAGGTTGATGACCAGCTGGGTGCCCGGGGTCGCCGTCTGTGACGGGCGCGGAGCGTCTATCTCCTCGTTGGAGCAGCCGGTCAGCATCGCTGCGCCTATGGCGGCTGATGCTATCAGCGTGTAGATATGTCGTATATGCCGTATCATATGTTATGAAGAGGTGATTGGTTTGATGCAAGAAATTATGTGGTGCTGTAGGAAGGGAGAGGGAGAATGAGCGTCAGAGGTCTACGTTCTGTATGCGTTTTGACCATGAAAGTATGTTGACGTTGACCTGCACCCACTTGGGTATCGGGTCGCCGAGGGGGAAGTCGAGCGAATACTCGTATTCGCGGTCGAGATATTCCTGCTCGCGCCAGGGGAAGGGGTTCCAGGCGTCTTTGCCCTTGGCGAGCAGACGGGGCACATAGTCGAGATGGGTCACATGTCCGGTGTTGCGGTTGGTGATGATGATGCGGGTGTTGTGGTCAAGCATCATACGCGGGAAGCTGAACTCGGCATAGACGCATGCGGCGTTGTTGCCGTCGATGTTCTTGTTGTCGGTCCATGTGCGCAAGGGGGTGTATGTGATAGCCTGGTCGTGGTAGGTGGTGCCGTTGAGATCCAAGCGGCTGTTGCCCTCGGGGAATGAGAGCTTTATGTCGTAGTGTGAAGGGTCGATTTTGGTGGGGAAGTCGGTCTGCCAGAAGGAGATGACTAAATGGTTTGTGACGCGCATCAGGGGCACTGTGGCGGTCACATCGGTGTCGGGCTTCTGCACGTCGCCTTCGATGGGCTCAGGTACAAAAGGCACATCAAGAGTCTGTCGGCTCAATGTTGCCCAATGTGGGTCGAGTTGCTGACCTTGGTTGACAACGAGTCCGTTGTTGTGGTCAAGGCTGAGGAAGTAGCTGTCGGCGGGGTTGCCGGCTGCCAGAGGAGTGCGGCGGAATTTCGCGCCCTGCTCCTGGAGTGATGCCTGATAGCCTGCCTGATGGCCCTGGGCTACGGCATAGACGTTATATTTTCCCGGCGCGAGGTCAAGGTCTATCTGGAAGTCCTTGCGCTTGAGCGCGTCGGAAGAGGAGGCGTTAGCCTTCTCGATTTCGGTGATGTACTTACCGTTCTGGTCAAACACGTACAGCGTCACAGCACCCACATGGTCGTTAAACATGTCTTTCGTCTGGGTGTTGTAGTCGTAGACGAATTTAACACTCGTATGGGTAAGGGGTCGGGTAGCGCAGTCCTCGAGGTCGTCGTGCATCAGCCCGCAGCCTGTAAGCGACGCCGCCAGCATCATCGATGCGAGGGTCGGGAGGAAGAGATACCTTTTGCCGTTAAGTGTTTTCATTTGTGTTGTGTAGAGATGTGTAGGAGAAAAGTAAAAAAGAGGAAAGACTGCGGAAGCCCTGTCGGCGCGGAAGCCGGGTAGGCTTCCGCAGTCTTAGTTATAGGGAAGTTAGTTTCTCGGATTAGAGGTCTACGTTCTGTACACGCTTAGCCCATGCGAGCATGTTGACCTCGACTTGGATGTAGTATTCGTTCTCGTCATCGGGGGTGTCGGGCTTGATGACGGGCACGTCGGGTGAACCGGGGTTAGATACAGACTTCACGTCAAGCTCATACCATGTGTTGCGCACCATGCCGTAACGGCCGAGCCACTTGTCGTTGTTGCCGCCGTAGGTATCATTGCCGATCTGCCAGGGAGTCTCGGCATCGCCAAAGTGCTTGATGCGGGCGATGTAGTAAACTGTGCCCTTGTCATAGGTAGCGATAGCCTTGTCATTGGCATTTGCGAGACCGAGGGCTGTTGCAATCTTGGCATATTCAGCATCGGAGATAGCGGCAGAGCCGTTCTTGATGGTGATTTCCTTGAGAGAGTGGAAGCCCTTGGTGGTAGCTACTGCGCCGAGGTCGGCAGTCACGTTGTTAGAGTTGAGGGCGGTCTTTGCCTTAGCCTCTACTTCAGCCTTGAGGTTGGCAGTGCTCCAGAGAGCGGTGCTTGCGCCGATCTTGTAGAAGTTTTCACCGGCGGGGATGCCGTTGGGCTTGTATGTACCCTTGAGTACCACGCGGGTTGTCTGTCCCTGCATCTGGTGGTTGATGTCGAAGGTGTTTTCAAGGCAGTAAGCCATGGCGGGAGCAGAAGTGAGCGCGCCGGCGTTGATTACGTTGAAATCAGCCTCAACTGCAGTCTGGCTCAGTACGTCCTTGCTGTAGTTGGGGTCGATAGCCCAGAATGCGCGGGCAAACTTTGTGCCTCCGAAGAAGCGGTCCTTGTTCCAGATGTCGGCATAAGAAGCTTTGAGTCCCTCAGTAACCTGTACGGGGTAAGAACTCTTGTTAGTGATGTCGAGAGCCCATGCGTTGATGGTCACTTCGTCAGATGTGTAAGCACCACCGGTGGGAGTGTAATTGTTAAGGGTCTTTACAGTCACCTTAGAGGTAGCGCGCTGTACGTGGATTGTTCCGGCAGAACCAGAGATGGTAGCTTCTGACTGTGCGATTTTGCTCTTGTCGATGTCAACAAGCACAGTGGGTTCTACGGTTGCTGAAACATACTTGGCTGCATTGCTCATGGTCAGGTAGTTCTTGCCGCCCTGGGCGAGAATCATGCTGCCGGTCTGGGCTTCCTTAGACCATGCGCCAAAAGTCTGGTTGGCTACGGGGAACTTGAACTGGTCATTGTAGTTGAGCACGATGACAGCGGCATACTGGCTGTTGTCGGTGAGGTTGATATTGCTCAACTGTGCTACTGTCTTTGATGTAGAGGTGATTTCACCGGGAGTGGCTGCGCTCCAATTCATGCCGGTGAGGTCAGCTGTGCACACGAATGTGGCAGCAGCCTCGGTAGCGGCTTTCTTGAACACGATGATCTTACCGTTGGTGACAGCATACTCATCGGGTGTACCCTCCTCGTAGCTGACAGCACGTGTGCCGCCCTGGGTCTGGGGCAGTTTGATGTCAAACTGAGCGAATCCGGATGAAACGGCACCCTGGTCATTGCCGGGGGCGTTGGCGTCGAGAGCGGGTTCGTCGCTGCTGCACGATGCCATCATTACGGCTCCGGCTGCAAGCAGTGCATACTTTGTAACTTTCATAGAGTTGATTAAGTTGGAAATGGATTATGATTTATGAGTGGATTTTTTTTGATTGCTGTGGGGAGCCTTTAAGGTCATTAGGGTCTTTAAGGACTTTAAGGACTTTAAGGGATCGAGGATTATTCCTGGTTCTGGCGGGCGAGGCGGCGCAGACGTTCGAGAATCTCGAGGTTGGTCTCGGCTGATGCTATGCCGGCGTTCTTGGCTTCGGTGAGGTAGCGTTCTGCCTGATCATATTCCCCGCGGTTCATCGCCAGCACGCCGCGGGCATGGGCTGCTTCGGGTGTGTTGCCGGCTTTACGGAGGTAGTTCTCAGCCTTGTCCCAGTTCTGGTCGTTGAGGGCGGCGCATGCGGCGTTGAGGTTGGCGGTCTCGTCGTCGGGGTAGGTAGCCACGGCGATGTCCATGACTTCGTTGAACTCAGGAGATCCGGGCTGCAGTGTTTTTGCCACGAGGAACATCTCGTTCAGGCTGACCTGCTTGGGGGTCTTGAGCATGATCTCCTTGGTCTCCTCGACGGTGAAGGGGCGCACTACGTAGCTGACGGTGTAGTCAGAGTGGCGCAGACCGGGATACCAGTTTTTGAGCATAAACTGATAGGTCTGAGGGAAACGGCGGCGTATCTCGTGGTCCTTGGCATCGGGATCCATAGCGGTATCGTCTATGAGGGCGAGTATTTCGGTCTTCTCCTTGAGGTCGCTGCCAACTACCAGTCGGCGCAGACCTTCCCAGTCCTCAGGAGTGGCGTTGGAGGTGAAAATGTTCTCAGGCAGCGTATATAGACTGCGGACATATTCTTTGAGCGAGGCGGCACGACCGTTGGCGAGGCGTGTGTTGTTGTCATACGGACCTTCGGGCGATGCGTAGCCGTGGATGTTGATTTCGGTTATGGAGACGTTGGGGTCGTTCTTCACGAGGTCGATTGTCGCTACAATCTTGGCAATCTCCTTACGGTTGCCGCGGTAGTCGGGGAGGATGTTGGTCTTGTTGACCACATAGTCCACGAATGCCGAGCCTTTTTCGGCACGTGCCTTGACAGCCTCTGCCTTGGGGGTGACGAATGTCATGGATGGCTTGGGCGCGGGGCGGTTGTCAAATTCGCCTACCGGCACGCGGTCCTGGTCCTGGAGTGTGCCGCATCCGCAGAGGTCTTCGGCGAGGTAGAGCTTGGAGTAGTTCATCCACTCGGCAAAGGGTACAGTCTCTGATACATTGACTGTCTGGGCGGTGCCGTTGTAGCGGCGCATGGTATTGGCTCCGGCTATGCGACGCTGGGGTTCACGCTCCTCTTTGAGGGCTACGTTGCGCCCGTTGAGCACAATCTTGCCGAATGCTATAGAATCCCCTTCTCCTACGAGCACGGGGGTATAGATGATCTGCTGGTCACGCTTGAGTTTCAGGTCTGTGACATCCACGTCAAAGGTCACGGTCATCTTATCGCCCTTGCGCACAAGGTCGACATTGGAAAATTTCACAGCCTGGAGTGTTGCCTGGTTTTTTTGTCCCGCCATGGCAGTGGGCATGATGGCTGCCACTGCTGCCAGTGAGAGTGCGATATGCTTGATATTCATGATGTTATGAATGTATTGCTTCGTTGGATGTGTGCTATATAAATAGGTGGGAGATGAGTAGCATCAGAACATATACATGATGCTCAAGCCTACTTTGGTCAGTCCGAAGTAGCTGATTTTCTTCTCTTCGATGAGGGTGTTGCAGCGACCATACAGTTTGAGGGGTGAGTAGGCGTATCCTGCGCCAATCTCGGCTTCAAGGTTCCACCGCTTGTTGAGCATCCATTGATAGCCGTATGTCAGACCGGCTCCGACATACCATCCCTCTACGTGGCGGGCTTTCATGACCCCGTCGTTGGTCATCATGGGGCCGTTTTCCTCATTGGTCAGGTCGGGGAAGCCGCTGGCAGAGCCTATCGGAGGAAATTTGACGTTACGCATGTTGTACTGGCCGCCGAGAGCGTGTATACCCACAAAATGTCCGTTGAACTTCTCGCAAAAGAAATAACGGTATTCAGGCATTACGTTCCAGAAGCGGTAACGCTTGAGGTTTCCGAAATCCCAGGGGTTGAGCGTACCGAATATCTGCACGGTCGACTTGCGCCCCACACCGAGTTCGGCTCCGATGTTGAGATTGGTGGTTGCCCAGCCGATGAGGTTGGTCTTGACAGCGGCTGTTTGTGCGTTGAGAGCTGTAGTTGTAACCATCAGGAGTGCGGTCAGCACAATCCATTGACGAAATTTCATAATGACGGTAAGAAGTATATATAATATGTATGGTTATATGCAAGAGTGTGGAAAAATATCCCCTATAGGGGATATAAACATGGCATGCCATGTTTATATTATATTATTAAGACTGCTTGTATGATGCTTTTTTGGGGAAGCAAGATTACTGCAATGTATCTGTCAGAATTGAGAGCGGAATGCGATTGCAGGCAGAGATGTAGACTGTCTGCCGTATTGATGTACTCTGTATAATATTTCCGATTGCAAAATTAGTGAAAAATTATGAAATGGAGAAACATTTTTGCGATGATTTGTAGTGATTGCGGAAAATTTTGCAAAAATATGTTGCATAACAGTTTTTATGAGGGTGTGGCTGTGTCTTGAAGCTATTTTAACGATGTATTGATGTTAAAACAGAGATGAAAATTTTCTAACTTTGCCATAGAGTTATAAATATACTGATCATGCCGCAACATACACGACAAGAAAAAATAGAGGCTCTCGGACGTGTCATCGATACCCTTGACGAGCTGAGGGTCGAATGTCCCTGGGACCGTGTGCAGACCAACGAATCCCTTCGACCTAACACCATAGAGGAGGTCTACGAGCTGTGCGACGCTCTTCTGGCAGAGGATGATGTCAACATACGCAAGGAGCTGGGCGATGTATTGCTTCATGTGCTTTTCTATGCCAAAATCGGGGAGGAAAAGGACGCATTTGACATCGCTGATGTCTGTGATGCCCTTAATGACAAACTGATTTTCCGTCATCCTCATGTGTTTGGTGAGCGTTGCAAGGTCAACGATGCCGGCGAAGTGATGCAGAACTGGGAACAGCTCAAGCTCCGCGAGAAGGGCGGCAACCGCACTGTCCTCGCCGGTGTCCCGGTATCGCTGCCGTCGCTGGTCAAGGCTTTCCGCATTCAGGAGAAGGCAGCCCATGTGGGTTTCGACTGGGACGAAAAGGAGCAGGTGTGGGACAAGGTGCGGGAGGAGACCGCCGAGTTTGAGGCAGAAGTTGCAAAGGGTGACCATGAAGCCATGGAGGCGGAACTGGGCGACATGTTCTTCAGCCTCGTAAATCTCGCGCGTGTCTATGGCATCAACCCCGACACGGCTCTGGAGCGCACAAACCGCAAATTCATCAGCCGATTCAACCACATCGAAGCAGCAGCCAAGGCTCAGGGACGCTCCCTCAGTGACATGACACTCGCCGAGATGGATGCACTCTGGGACGAAGCGAAAGCCGTCACAGATATCCCCAAGCTATAAGCCATACTTAACGTAGGGACGCGGCGTGCCGCGTCATCAAACACCTCAGCCTTGATACGTTGACGCGGCACGCCGCGTCCCTACATGCTCGTAATCGTTGCTACTACCTGTAAATGAAACTCTGCATCACCGAGAAACCTTCAGTAGCTGCCGATATCGCCAAGATACTCGGGGCTTCGACGCGCCGTGACGGATATTATGAGGGGGAGGGCTGGAAGGTCACATGGACTTTCGGGCATCTCTGTACCCTCAAGGAGCCGCATGACTACACTCCTGCATGGAAGCGGTGGGCACTCGGGGCGTTGCCGATGATACCGGCTGGATTCGGCATCAAGCTCATCGACAACGACAGCTACCGTCGGCAGTTTCATGTCATCGAGACTCTTATCTCTGAGGCTGAGGAGGTCATCAACTGCGGTGATGCCGGACAGGAGGGAGAGCTCATACAGCGGTGGGTGATGCAGAAGGCTTCGGTCAGCTGCCCGGTGAAACGGCTGTGGATTTCGTCGCTGACCGACGATGCCATACGCGAGGGATTCGCACATCTGCGTCCGCAGGCTGACTTTGACAATCTTTATTATGCCGGACTGTCACGTGCCATAGGCGACTGGCTGCTCGGCATGAATGCTACGCGTCTCTATTCGCTCCGCTACGGTCAGGGTGCGGGGGTGCTGTCGGTGGGACGTGTACAGACTCCCACCCTGGCTCTGATAGTCAATCGCCACCTTGAGATACAGAATTTCCGTCCTGAGGACTATTGGGAAGTCAAGACACTATATAGAGGTGTCACATTCAATTCCACCAAGGGGCGATATACCTCGGAGGATGATGCCAACCATGCCGCGCAGTCCATAGCCGGAGTAGACCTCTATATCACTGATGTGCAGGATAAGAAAGGGCGCGAGGCACCGCCGCGCCTGTTTGACCTGACATCGCTCCAGGTGGAGTGCAACAAAAAGTGGGGGTGGAGTGCCGACGATACTCTTCGGCTCATACAGACGCTCTACGAGAAGAAAGTGACCACCTATCCGCGTGTCGACACCACCTATCTTAGCGAGGACTTGTATCCCAAGATTCCCGATATACTGCGGCGCATGACTCCGTATGCGGCTTTGACTGCTCCGGTGCTCGCTTCGAGGCTGCCCAAGAGCAAGAAGGTCTTTGACAACGCCAAGGTCACCGACCACCACGCCATAATACCTACAGGTCAATCACCGACGGTACTTGTCGGCGATGAAAAGAAACTATACCATCTGATAGCCCGCAGGTTCATCGCTGCGTTCTATCCCGATTGCATCTTCAACTCCACGACAGTAATGGCTAAGGCTGCCGAAGTGGAGTTCAAAGCCACAGGCAAAGTCATTACTGAGCCTGGGTGGCGCAATGTATATGCTTCTGATGCCAAGGAAGCTCCGACTGATGGCAGTGACGATGCCGACAACGCAGCTATGCCCGAAATGACCGTAGGCGAGCACGGTCCCCATGAGCCGTCGTTGCTCAAGAAAGCGACCCAGCCCCCCAAGCCATATACCGAAGGCTCCCTGCTCCGTGCCATGGAAGGGGCGGGGCGCACAGTAGAGGATGAGGCTCTGCGCGAGGCGATGAAAGAAAATGGTATAGGACGTCCGTCTACACGTGCTTCCATCATCGAGACGCTGTTCAAACGTAAATACATCTACCGCCAGCGCAAATCCATACTTCCCTCCCAGGCTGGTATAGACCTCATAGCCACCATCAACGAGCCGCTCCTCAAGAGTGCGAAACTCACAGGTCTGTGGGAGAGCAAACTCCGCCGCATCGAGCGCGGTGACTACGCCCCTGCCGATTTCATTGCCGAACTGAAGCAGATGGTCAATCAGACTGTCATCAATGTGCTGTCTGACAATTCAGGACGCACCATCGCCACGGCAGCCGAGAAGCCAGAGCCAAAGGTATCCGAAGCTGAGAAGCCCAAGAAGCCTCGCAAACCGTCAGCTCCGCGAGTGCGCAAGCTCGAAGACATAAAGTGCCCCCTCTGTGGCGAAGGACATCTGCTCAAAGGCCGCACCGCCTACGGTTGTTCACGTTATGCCGAGGGCTGCCCCTTGCGCCTCCCCTTTGACACCTATCCCGCTGACCTCACCCCCGCGCGCCTCGCCACCACCCTCCGCAAAAATCCCCCTACGGCATGATGGAAGCGTCCCTACATCCATGTGTTCGTTAAATTAACAGCATTGTGGCATGCCCCTGCCTATCGGCGGCGGTATTTGTCGAGGAGGTAGGGCAGGGCTATCCAGAGATGTATGATAGCTGCCGCTGACATAATCAGTCCGAGTATGTAGTGCCATAGACCCAGGTGGGGTATCTTGACAGGGGAAAGCAGCTTGACGAGACCTGTTGCCAGAACGGCGATGAAAAATATCAACAATATCCATGTGTCAGTGCAGAACCATCTGTGCCGGCTCTGCATGGCAATCAACGGCTTGAAATATACCGTGGCATGAAAAGCCACGCATGCTGTCATCAGGAATCCAAGAATATAATGGATAGCTTTGAGCACCGGGCGTGGCTGTATCAGTATGCCGTGGCTCTTTAGATGCAGCATTATGCCTGTTGCCAGTACGAGAATGAAAGTCACACATAGCGTCGTGTCGACCGTCTTTTTTAATGTCTTACCTTGTGCCATATCTTTATATGTTTTCTGCAAATATAGCAAAACAACCTCTAATCATAAATGGTATAGTAACAGCAATGGCTGCGACATTGAAGTCACAGCCATTGGCTATATTGATGCAGGGAAGCACTGCGCTCCCTTTAGGTCAGATACTTAGTCAGCAAATTTTGCTTTCTCGAATTCGCGGTTGAGGCGGGCGATGTTGCTCAGAGGCACGTTCTTGGGGCACTCGGCTGCGCATGCACCGGTGTTGGTGCAGTTGCCGAAGCCCAGTTCGTCCATCTTGCGCACCATGGCGCGGGCGCGACGGGCACGTTCGGGGTGTCCCTGGGGCAGCAGCGCGAACTGGCTGACCTTGGCACCTACGAACAGCATTGCCGAACCGTTTTTGCAGGCTGCCACACATGCGCCGCAACCGATGCAGGTAGCAGAGTCCATAGCCATGTCGGCGATTTCCTTGCTGATGGGGATGTTGTTGGCATCGGGAGCACCGCCGCAGTTAAATGACACATAGCCGCCAGCCTGCTGGATCTGGTCAAAGGCATTGCGGTTGACCATGAGGTCACGGATTACAGGGAATGCAGCCGAACGCCAAGGCTCGATGGTGATGGTGTCGCCGTCCTTGAACTTGCGCATGTGGAGCTGGCATGTGGTGATGCCCTGCACCGGACCGTGGGGATGTCCGTTGATGTAGAGCGAGCACATACCGCAGATGCCCTCACGGCAGTCGCTGTCAAATACTACAGGCTCTTCGCCTTTGTCTACGAGCTGCTGGTTGAGCATATCGAGCATCTCAAGGAAGCTGGAACCGGTAGATACGTTGTCAAGATGGTAGGTGACGAACGCGCCCTTCTCTTTGGGGCTGCGCTGACGCCATATTTTCAAGTTTACGCTTATTGAATTTTCCATGACGGGATAAATCTCTTGAATAAGGGGGTTGAAGAAAGTTGATTTACCGGTTAAGACTTGTAGTTACGTGTCTGTACCTGGATTGCTTCATACTTGAGGGGCTCCTTGAGGAGGATGGGCTTCTCATTGTCACCTGTGTACTTCCAGCAGCTGACATACATGTAGTCCTTGTCGTTACGAGCTGCTTCGCCGTCGGCTGTCTGGTATTCCTCGCGGAAGTGTGCGCCGCATGATTCGTTGCGGTGGAGGGCATCGATAGCCATCATCTTGGCGATTACGAGGAAGTCCTCAAGGCGGAGGGCCTTCTCGAGCTCGGTGTTGAGGTCATCAGCGCTTCCGACGATGCGGAGGTCGGTGTAGAATTCTTTCTTAACCTTCTCGATTTCGTCAACCGCCTTTACGAGACCCTGGAGATTGCGGCCCATGCCCACGAGATCCCACATGACGTGACCGAGACGCTTGTGGATCTGGTCGGGGCTCTTTGTGCCCTTGATAGCCATGAGTTTGGCGATGCGGTCACGCACACCTTTCTCGGCAGCGTCAAATTCAGGAGTGTTGGTCTTGAAGTGGGGCACCTTGATCTGGTCGCTGAGATAGTTCTGCATGGTGTAGGGGAGCACGAAGTATCCGTCGGCGAGACCCTGCATGAGGGCAGAAGCGCCGAGACGGTTGGCACCGTGGTCGCTGAAGTTGCATTCGCCGATGGCGAAGAGACCCTTGACCGATGTCTGGAGTTCGTAGTCTACCCATATGCCACCCATGGTGTAGTGGCTTGCAGGGAATATCATCATAGGTGTCTCGTAGGGATTGTCATCAGAGATCATCTGATACATGTCGAAAAGGTTGCCATAGCGGTCAGCCACGACATCCTTGCCGAGACGGTCGATAGCGTATTTGAAGTCAAGATATACGGCGTTGCCTGTGCCGACACCATAACCGGCATCGCAGCGTTCCTTGGCAGCGCGGCTCGCGATGTCACGGGGGCATAGGTTGCCGAATGCGGGATAGCGGCGTTCAAGATAGAAGTCGCGGTCCTCATCGGGGATGTCGGTAGGACGTTTCTTGCCGGCGCGGATGGCTTCGGCATCTTCTTTCTTCTTGGGGACCCAGATGCGGCCGTCGTTACGGAGCGACTCGCTCATGAGGGTGAGCTTAGACTGGTCTTCGCCGTGTACGGGGATACAGGTGGGATGGATCTGAGTGAAAGCGAGGTTGCTCAGGTAAGCGCCTTTCTTGAACGCCTGTACGGCAGCCGAACCGTTGCAGCCCATAGCATTGGTCGAGAGGAAGAATGCACGTCCGTAGCCGCCGGTAGCGAGCACCACTGCGTGAGCGGCGTAACGCTCTATCTCGCCGGTGATGAGGTTGCGCATGATGACACCGCGGGCGCGACCATCGATGATGACGATGTCGAGCATCTCACGACGGTTGTAAGAGCGCACTGTGCCTTTCTTGATCTGACGGTTGAGCGATGCGTAGGCACCGAGCAGCAGCTGCTGGCCTGTCTGACCCTTGGCGTAGAATGTACGTGATACCTGTGCGCCGCCAAATGAGCGGTTGGCAAGCAGACCGCCGTATTCACGGGCGAAAGGTACACCCTGTGCCACGCACTGGTCGATGATGTTGTTTGACACTTCGGCAAGACGGTACACGTTGGCTTCGCGTGAGCGGAAGTCGCCGCCCTTGACGGTGTCGTAGAATAGGCGGTACACTGAGTCACCGTCGTTCTGGTAGTCCTTGGCAGCGTTGATACCGCCCTGGGCTGCGATGGAGTGGGCGCGGCGGGGGCTGTCCTGGATACAGAAGTTGTAGACATTGAAGCCGAGTTCGCCGAGTGAAGATGCGGCGGATGCACCAGCCAGACCGGTACCTACGACGATAACATCAAGGTTACGCTTGTTGGCGGGGTTGACGAGCTTCTGGTGAGCCTTATAGTTTTTCCACTTGTCGGCGACGGGACCTTCGGGAATCTTGCTGTCTATCTGGTATTGGGGGAGTTTGGCAGATTCGATGTCGGCGTAGTCCTTCATTATAGGAGTCGAGTCGATCATGCCCTCGAGATTTTTTATATCAGCCATTGTGATGTAGTAGGTTTAATCGTTGGGGAGATTAAGATGAGTGAGTGTGGCGTTGAAGTATGACTTAAGTCAGAGATTATTACTCAACGACAATCAGGTCAATTTCAGACTCCGAACCCTCGAATCCGTTGACGGGACCTCCGTTCTGGTCATCCTCGCAGGCAAATTCCTGATACTGCTCGATGAGGACGGGATCGGTGGTGTAGAGACCGCGGTGAGCCTGCACGGTAAACACGATGGCTTCGGCGAGGAAGAGGCCTACGACGATGGTGGCCCACCAGTTACCGATGCACTTGAGGCGGGGCAGCCAGGTGTCATTGTTCCATCCTGCGCTCTGGAACATTGACCAGAAACCGTGGGTCATGTGGAACCACAGGGCGATGAAGCCGATGACATAGACGATGAGTGTCCAGGGCTGGCTGAAGGCGATCTGCAGGAAGAGTGTGCCAGCCTGGGGAGGAACGGCTACGCCCTCGTGCATGTAGGGAGAGTGGAAGATTTCGGCAAGCTGCATCTTTGCCCAGAACTGGATCAGGTGTACTACAGCGAACGCCAGAATCACGATACCGAGCACGAGCATGTTTTGCGATGCCCATTCTACCTGAGCCGGCTTGCGCACTACGGCATAACGGTCGTTGCCGCGGGCTTTACGGTTCTGGATGGTCAGCCAGCAAGCGTAGACAATGTGGAGGAGCATCAGCAATCCGAGGCCCATTGATGCAACGAGTGCATACCAGTTGGCTCCGAGAAACTCGCATACTACATTGTAGGCTGCAGGCCAGAACAGAGCCACGCCATTCATTACAGCGTGAAAGGTAACAAATAGGATGAGGCACGCGCCAGTGATGGCCATTACGAGCTTACGTCCTATGGATGAACATGTTAACCACATAATAGTTTGGTTGGAAAATTAATTATTTAATTGATTTCTACTTCTTCATGGGTTCAATTAGTCCACAAATTTAGCTATTATTTATGGATTTTTCAAAATATTATGATGGAGTATGTAAGGTGTAGTTTGTGAGTGTTTTGATTTTTAACAGAGTCGTCAAAATGTAGGGACATGCCGCAATAGTTTACATAAGCGTTGGAAGCTCGTATATTCAAGACCTCCGTCGGAGGTCAACATATTAGGCCATGGTCATACAAGCCCATAGGCTTGGCTGACCATGGTGTGACATCCCCCCCCTCCAGTCAATGCCTCCATAGGAGGCACACAACCCGCTCAGGAGCTGTGCGCCTCCTACAGAGGCGGAAATCGGAGACGAGACAATAACATGGGTCAGCCAATCCTGACGGATTGTATGACCCATGCCTAATATATGCGACCCCGCTGGGGTCGATATCCGGTCATTTCTGTTTAAACAGTATTGCGCCGCGTCCCTGCGAAATGGTATTAATGGTCTAAGGGGTGTGGACGGAGAGGGTGATGTCGTCTGCTTGGCAGTAGAGGGTGAAGAGGTGGCTGGCGAGGTCGGCGGTAGTGTCTAAGGGCATGTCGGGACCGAAGGCGTGGATGGTGACGGCGATGCGTGAGGTGGAGAGCGCGGTCTTGGTGCGCTCGTTGTCGGTGGTGGGAGAACCTATGGGTCCGTCGGCATCGCAGACTACCGGCAGCCCCTCTATGTTGACCGGACCGCGTCCTATGCCTTCGTAGGATTGTCCCGCACGACCTACATCTATGCGCAATGTGTCTCCGACAATCTTGTCTGCGTCAAACACCCCTACGGAGTAACCGGACATTAGCGACAGCAGGTTGCCTGTGTCGACGAGCGCACTTACTGTGTAGAGCCCCTGTCCCTTGAGGAAGCGCCGCATCATCTGCTCCTGGCTCGGGCGGTAGCGGTTTGGTTCTTTGCCGAGAGCCTTGTAGATGGCGCGTGTGGCTGCGATGCCTGGGCGCCGCGCTATGTCGGGCATCTCAAAGAGCGCAGTTACTGACTCGCCGTAGCGGTTGATAGCTGCGGTAAGTTCCTCAGGTGTGGGACCGTTGACCACATCTGCGGTCAGCAGCAACATCTTATAACCGGGGCAAGCCGATGCTATGGCATGGGCAATTGTAACCTCCATCTCCTACTTGCAAAATTGCGGCAGATGCTCCAATGCCTCTGCGGTGGATGATACGATCTCTATGCGTGTCAGGATCTTGCGGTCAAGGAGACCGATGTCTGCCATTTTTTCAAACTGGTCTATCAGATGGTCATATATACCGTCAATGTTGACTATCATGATGCGTCGGGCGGGATCAGTGATGGTAAATGACATCATGGCAAGTGTGGCGAGGATTTCGTCAAGGGTGCCGTAACCTCCCGGCAGGGCTATGAACCGCTCTCCGAGGTTGATCATTATGTCTTTGCGCTGGTTGAGGTCTTCGGGAAAAAGGTTTTCTTCATTGCCGTCCCATTTGTCGCTGTGGCGGGATGACGGCACCACGCCTATGACTTTGCCGCCGGCGTTTTTGCAGCTTTCGGCTACCAGTTTCATGTCGCCGATACCTATGCCGCCGTAGATGAGGGTATGGTGGTTTTTGCCTATCCAGTTGCCTATTTTGATGGCGCTTTCGTCAAAAGATTCACGCAGTCCGCTGCGTGAGGAGCAGTAAACGGTTATGTTCATTGTGGGGAAGGGGGTGTAGTTGCAGATTCGTCAGTATTGGTGTCTTTTGGCTTGACAGCTTCGGGATATGACACCCGGGAGTGGTAGATGGTGCGCAGACGTTGTGTGAATATCTCTTTGACCATCTTTATGTCGCGGAAACTCAGGGGAGAGTCATTGTGGAGCCCGTCGGCTATCTGCTGGTCGATTATGCGGTTGACGAGGTCTGATATGGCTTGTGCCGAGTGGTCTTTGAGCGAACGTGATGCCGCTTCCACGGCATCTGCCATCATCAGGAGCGATGTCTCGCGGCTTCGTGGATTGGGACCCGGATAGGTGAACGGCGTGGGGTCTACCTCCTCGTCAGGATGTGACTGGCAATAGGTGGTGTAGAAGTATTTTGCCAGCCCTCGCCCATGGTGTTCGGATATGAAGTCGCGTATCACCTGCGGCAGCTTGTGCTTGTCGGCGAGCTTGAGACCGTCAGAGACATGGTTGATGACTATGCGCGCGCTCTGCACGGGGTCAAGCACATCGTGGGGGTTGACACCGTGCTGGTTTTCGGTAAAGAAGGCGGGATTGTTGATTTTGCCTATGTCATGATACAAGGCGCCTGCACGGACGAGCTGTACATTGGCTCCGATACGTACGGCTGCTGCTGATGCGAGATTGCTGACAGCCATGGAGTGCTGGAAGGTGCCGGGGCACTCTTCTGACAGCTCCCGGAGTATGGGATTGTTGATGTCGCTCAGCTCCACGAGGGTCACTCGTGATGTGAAGCCGAATACTTTCTCGAATATGAAAATCAGGAAGTAGGCGAATGATATGAGCAGGGCATTGAAGCCGAATGCCACAAACATGTGTGTGCTGAGTTTGTCAAGTGTGCCGAGGTGCAGGAGTTCGAAGGCTACGTAGCTGATGGCGTAGGCAAGGAATATGAACACGGCGGTGCGCACGAGGTGGCTTCGCTTTGACAGCTCGCGTATGGAGGTGATGGCTGCCACGCCTGCCACAAACTGTACCATGACAAACTCCAATGGGGCTGCTGCCGCAGTCGCCACTATGAGCACCATGACAAGGAAGATGAACATAGCCGTGCGTGAGTCGGCAAATATGAGCACCATGATGGGCAGTATGGTCAGGGGCATTACGTAGAGCCCGCTGGTCACGGTGGCGTTCATGATGAAGCTGACAAAAGCAAATGCTGTCAGCGTCACCATCAGGAATGTCATCATCCTGACATTGGCGAAGTAGTCGGGGCGGAAAAATGCGAGAAACACATACAGTGCGCTCAGGAGTATGACCACATAGAGTACTTGACCGAGCACGGGGTAGAAGTGGTGGGTCACAGCCGCATGACTCCGCTCTTGCTGTAGCTGCTCGAATGTGTTGAGGATCGACTCAAGCTGTGGAGTGACGATGTCGCCCTGGTCTATGATGCGTTCGCCCTGCTGTATGACACCTATAGGTGCCATCGCTTTCTGATAGAGCTGCTGGAGTATGCGCTGGCTCTCTATGGAGTCGTATGTGATGTTGGGCTGGAGGGCGGCGGCGAGTTCGGCTGGGGTGAGAGAGCCTTGCAGATTGTGCTGGCGCAGGGCGCTGTCAAGAGCCGCATATGCCTGACGCACTGACAGATACCCCGATGTAGATGCCGAGATGGCAGAATTGTTGACGATGAAGCGCACACGCGGCAGGCGTCCGGCTTCGATTTCTGCGTAGGTCGACTGGTCTACGATACCCTGGTTGTAGAGCTTTTTGAGCTGGGAGATGAGCAGGTTAAGGCTCTTGCGCTCGGCAGAATTGCTGCTGTGGTTGCTCAGACGGCGAGCATAATCGTTTTCGACGCGCAGCTCCATGCCGGTGTCGCGTGTGTACACAGGGTCAAATGTGCGGTCGATGCTGTCCTTGACCATGCGGGCACTCACGGAGTCAAGATGTATGGGTATGTCGTAGGGGGCAGTCAGCAGCGGATAGTTCCACGGACGTGATACTTCATAGACGTAATGGTTCTCGTCAGCTTCGGGCTGGAAGTAGATAATCAGAAACACCGAGCAGACAAAAAGCAGGCATTTTGCCCAGAAACTCTTATCTTTCATGTGTGATTATGAATTAACTCTGACTGCGCTCATTATGCCTTTGACTTTGAGCAGGCGCGATGTTATATCCTCTATTGCCGAGGTGTCGGTGGTCAGCACTGTCAGGTCTCCGGTAAACACCTCGTTGCTTGCCTCGATGCTGAGTCCGCGTATGTCGACATGGGCTATCTTGGAGATCACGCCAGTGATTTCCTGAAGGATGCCACGGCGGTCGATACCCTCCATGTGGATGGTGGCGCGAAATGACGCACTTACATCCTGCCACTTGGTGGCAATGATGCGCGGACCGTAGGTGGCTTTGAGTGCGGCGGCTCTCGGACAGTCCAAGGCATGCACCTCTACCTTGTCTGCGGTGTTGACGAAGCCCATTACATCATCGCCAGGGACGGGCGAGCAGCAGTCACATATGATGAAATTGCGCTCTCTGCCGTTGTCGATCAGCATGTAGGTCTCCTTGGGGTTGATTTTAACCGGGACCGTTGTCATGGATGTCTTAGGGGCTTTCCCGGCGTTGCCACGTCCAAATGGCCACAGCCTGCCGATGAATGCTTTCTTCTCGGCGGTCTTTTTCTCGTCTTGCGGAGACTTGAATGAACGTATGATATAGTCGTCAAGCTCGATTTCCTCGGCTCCGAGGCTGTAGAACAGTTCGTCTTTGTTAGGTACGTGGAAATGTCCCAGAAGCTTGGTAGTTACCTCGTTGCTGTCGGTGATGCCGTTGCGCGTCAGGTAGTCGTCGTAGATTTTGTGACCTCGCTCTATTACCGGCATGCGTTCGCGGCGCAGTGCATTGCGAAGCCGTGTCTTAGCCTTCGCCGTAGCGAGAAATTTAAGCCAGTCGGGACTCGGTTTCTGTGACTGGGATGTGAGTACCTCTACCTGGTCACCGCTCATCAGACGGTGGGAGAGGGGGACCAGTTTATGGTTGACTTTGCCGGCGATGCATTTGTTGCCAAGCTCGGAGTGGAGGTGGTATGCGACATCGAGCACGGTGGAGTTGGTGGGCAGTGTGATGAGTTCGCCCTTGGGGGTGAATACCACAATCTCGTTGGCAAAGAGGTTGAGCTTGAGCGTGTCGAGGAAATCGAGAGCGTTGGGGTTGGGGTCGTCAAGCACATCCTTGATGGTCTTGAGCCACACGGTGAGTTCGCTTTCCTCGTCACCTTCACCGATTTTGTAGCGCCAGTGGGCTGCAAATCCCTTCTCGGCGATATCGTCCATGCGGCGTGAGCGTATCTGCACCTCCACCCAGTTGCCGTCAGGACCCATGAGCGTCACGTGCAGAGCCTGGTAGCCGTTGGCTTTGGGAACTGAAATCCAGTCACGTGTCCGTTCGGGATGTATCTTATAGAGGTCAGTCAGCGCAGAGTATATGTTCCAGCAGATTGATTTCTCAACAGAGGGGTCATCGCAGTCGTAGATGATACGCATGGCATAGAGATCGTACACCTCCTCAAAGGGGATGTGCTTTGTCTCCATCTTGCGCCATATGGAGTAGACGCTCTTGAGACGGGCACGTGCTTCAAACTTGATGCCCATTTCTGACAGCTTCTGGGTGATGGGGGCGGAGAAATCGTTATAGACGGCTGTGCGACGACCTTCCGACTCTTCGATCTGGCGTGTGATACGCTCGTAGGCTGCAGGGTGTTCGTACTTGAAACTGAGATCCTCCAGTTCGGTCTTGATGGCATACAGTCCCAACCGGTGAGCCAGAGGCGCATATATATATAAGGTCTCTCCGGCGATTTTATACTGCTTGTTGGGAGCCATGCTGCCGAGGGTACGCATGTTGTGCAGACGGTCAGCCATCTTCAGGAGCACGACGCGTATGTCTTCGCTCATAGTCAGCAGCAGCTTGCGGAAGTTTTCTGCCTGTACTGATGCGCGGTCACCGAATTTTCCGCCTGAAATCTTGGTCAGCCCGTCGACTATCTGTGCTATCTTCTTGCCGAAATGCTGCTCTATGTCCTCTACAGTATAGTCGGTATCCTCTACCACGTCATGTAGCAGCGCGGCGCAGATACTTGTGGAGCCAAGGCCTATCTCCTGGCTCGCAATCTTAGCGACGGCAATGGGGTGGAGGATGTAAGGCTCGCCGGAGCGCCGTCTGACACCCTTGTGGGCTTCCTTGGCAAATTTGAAGGCACGCTCTATTATCTCGACTTTCTTGCGGTGGTTACTCGAAAGATAGCCGTTGAGCAAATCTTGAAACTCCTGTTGTACCAGTTTATCCTCTTCTTCGGGTGTCATGCTCATTCGTATGTTAAATAACTACAAACTTACATATTTTTCCGCGTTATTGGAGCAAGAAAAGCGATAAAAGTGGACTAATGTGTATGTTCGCCATGGTCGGCTGCCATCGATGCTATGTAGAAAGCATTGGAGGTGACTGCTGTTGCGCCTTCGGGAAGTGGCTCGGAGGGGGTTATGCCGGTGTAGCCGAGCTGGGAAACTCCGGGTATTACCTGCATGCGGGCGAAGTGGTAGAGTGTGTCGCCGTCGTTGCCGGGGGTCTTGCTTTCAAGCACGAATATGTAGTGGTGTCCCTCGGCAGCCACGATGGCATCGTCGGGCAGGGCTTCGGTCTTGTCGCTGCTGCGGCTGATCATGCCGGTGACAGCCATGCCGGGTATGAGTGATGCCTTGGCATGGGAGTCTGATGTGAGCTTGACTCTGACGTCGATTGATTTGTTTTCGGGATTCATGCTGCGGTTGACTGCTGCCACGCTGCCATGAAGGGTGATGTCTGGCTGGTTGGTGAGCTGTATGTCCACTGTCTGTCCGTGGTTTACGAGGTTGACATCCTGCTCGAAAACGCGGAGGTTGCAGTAGAGGGCAGAGTTGTTGGCGATAGTCATCAGAGGTGTCTGCATGTCGGCGAAGCTGCCGGTACGGGCGTTGATTTTGTTGATAATGCCGGATATGGGTGCTCTGACCGGGATGCGTGTGGCTATATCGCTGTCAGATATGCGCGAGGGGTCTATGCCTATCTGCACAAGCTGCTGGCGCAGTGCGCTCTTTTTCGTGTCAGCCATCTGAGAGGCTGCTTCTGCCTGCTGGAGATTTTTGAGCACTCCGGCTCCCTGGGCATTGAGTGCCTGCTGCCGCTTTAGCTCGGCGGAAGCGAGGGCAGCCTCCTCTACGGCGGTCAGGTATGACTGCTGCATGGACACTATGTCGGTGTTCTCAAGGTATGCCACGGTCTGCCCGGCTTTGACTGCCTGCCCTTCGATTACGCTGATCTGCTTGATGATTCCGGCGATGAGTGGTGAGACCTCGGCTGCGTCCTGGGGATCCACGGCGAGCGTACCGTTAGCGCGTATGACGCTACTCATCTGCCGCTGCTCTACGGGACCGAGCGTGATGCCTACGGTTTTGAGCTGTGTGGCGGTCAGTTCTATATCGTCGTGGGTCTGGTCGGTGTTGGTGGTGACGTGGTCCTCAGTGTCGGGGTGTGTGCTGCCAGTAGTGGAGCATGCGGTGGCAAGCGTAGCCATGGCTGCCAGCAGGGTGAAGTATGCGGTCTTTTTCATAGTGTGCCTTGTAGGTGGTTGATTGATATTACTGTCTGGTTATAGGTGTTGACTGCTGCGGCATAGTTGGTGCGTATCCGTGCCGAGGTTTCGATGTTCTGGATATATTCGGCATATCCGATTTCGCCGAGGCGGTAGGAAGCAGATGACAGACGTGAGATTTCATCGGCTTGCGGCAGTCCTTCGGCGATGTAGTAGTCAAGTGTCTGACGGGCGGTGGCAAGCTGGGCGAGATACGATTTGAGGGTGTTGTCGGTGTCAAGCTGAGTCTGCAGCTGGTTGGCGCGGGCTATCTCTACATCGCGCCGCGCGGCTTTGGCTTTGGCGCGTTGCGCTCCGAAGAAGAGCGGCACAGTGATGCCTACCTCGAAACTCATGAAGTTGCCCTTGTCAAACCGCTGTCGGTCGACTCCGTAGGGGTTGAATCCGCTTATGACCGCCTGGGCGGTGGCTCCGACGGTGAATCCCGGAAGAAATGCCTGGCGTGCCACTGTGAGATTACGTTCGTTGACCGCTACCTCTCCGGCGGCAAGTAGCCCCTGAGGTGTCGACGAGAAGTCTATGCCGAGAGCGGGTGCATCCATGACAGCCGGGGTGCTGTCGGCTGGTACTATCGGGCTGTCGGTGTTGAGGAGCCTCTGCATGTCGGTTTGACGCGCCTTGTATTCGTCACGGGCGTTGGCGAGCTCGATGCGGTTCTGGCTGAGCATCTGGCTGGCGTTGATTTCTTCTAAACGGCTGGTCTCTCCGGCAGCATAGCGGGCGGCGGCGTAGCTGAGAAATGCGGAGTAGACGCTGTCTTGCATCTCCCTTATTTTGACGATCTGGCGGGCATAAAGCATGGAGTGGTATGTGCTTGTGACATCGCGCACGAGGTCGTTGACGGCGGCTTGGGATTTTATGCGCTCCAGTTCGGTCTCGGCTTTAAGTGCTTTGTGCTTCGCCACGTAGACGGTCGGAAATTCGAAATCCTGACTGAAGTTTATGCCGTTTTCCGGTCCTCCGCCCCCTGTGGCATCCTGGCTTAGGGTGATGGCGGTAGGAGGCAGGTCAAGTGACGCTCCCTGCATGTCATGGGCTTTTTCTACTGAAAGGTTGGCTGCCCTCAGCCCTGGATTGTCGGCGATGGCTATGCTGATACACTGCTCCAGCGTCAGCACATGGGGCGCGGCGTCTGACTGCGCATGGGCTGTCAGTGTCGCCACGGCTGCGGCGAGCATGACTGGTATGATGTGTTGTATGTTCATTTTCGTTGTCTTTTTGTGAATGTTTCGTAGATGGCGGGGAGCACCACGAGCGTCAGCACGGTTGCTGTAAGGAGTCCGCCTATCACCACGGTGGCGAGCGGTCGCTGCACTTCTGCGCCGTCTCCATGGGATAGTGCCATGGGCAAGAATCCGAGCGATGCCACGAGGGCGGTCATCAGCACTGGGGGCAGACGGCTCTGGCATCCTTGCATGACGCGCTGGCGGATGTCAGCGATACCGTTCTTCTCCAATGCGTTGAATTGCCCTACGAGCACTATGCCGTTGAGCACTGCTACTCCGAACAGGGCTATGAATCCCACGCCTGCCGAGATGCTGAAGGGCATGCCCCTGAGTAGCAGGGCGAATATGCCTCCGATCAGCGAGAGCGGTATGGCTGAGAACACGAAGAGCGTCTCGCGGACATTGCGCAGAGTTGCATAGAGCAGACAGAGGATTAGCACGAGGGCTATGGGCACTGCGATGGCGAGACGTCCGGTGGCTTCCTGTAGGTTCTGGAACTGACCGCCATATGAATAGCGGTACCCTGGGGGTAGGCGGAGCTCGCGGTCGAGTATGCGCTGGATGTCGTCGACGGTCGACTGTACATCACGTCCGCGCACATTGAATCCGACATAGATGCGGCGTTGCCCTTCGTCGTGGGTAATCTGAGCCGGGGCATCCTTGAAGCCGATTTCGGCTATCTGGTCCATGGGCACCGACCCGCCTCCGGGCACGGGTACGTAGAGGTTGCGTATGGCTTCGATGTCGTTGCGCAGGTCGTGGTCCATGCGAAGCACGAGGTCAAATTTGCGGTCACCCTCATATACGCTTCCGGCTGTCTTGCCGGCAAATGCCGTCTCAAGCACATCATTTGCCTGCTGTATGGAGATGCCGTATTGCGCGAGTCGCGCACGGTCATACGACACCTGTATCTGGGGCAGTCCCTGCACTTTTTCTACGAAAGGCTCGGACACCCCGGGCACGTCGCGTATGAGGCGTGCCACTTTCTCGGCGCTTGACGAGAGCACATCGAGGTCGCTGCCGTAGATTTTAACTGCCACGTCCTGTTTTATGCCGGTGATAAGCTCGTTGTTACGCATCTGTATGGGCTGCGTCATCTCGGCTTCCATGCCCGGGATGGCACTCAGGGCATGCTCCATCTTCTCCATGAGCTCGTCCTTGGTGCGTGCCGAGGTCCACTCTTTTTTGGGGACGAGGGAGATCAGCATGTCGGCGCGTTCGACAGGCATGGGGTCGGTGGGTATCTCGGCACTACCTATGCGTGTGACGGCTTGCTTGACTTCGGGAAACTGCTCCTTGAGTATCTTCTCTGCCATAGAGGTGGTCTTGACCATCTGTGACAGGGATGTGCCTTGTGCCATGCTGATTTCGGCTGCGAAGTCGCCCTCCTCGAGGTTAGGGATAAATTCGCCTCCGAGACGTCCAAACACCCATATGCTCACTCCGAACAGTGCTGCCATGGATGCTATGATGGTTTTGCGCCGGTTGAGACACGCGCTTAGCACGGGTGCATACCAGCGGTGCAGTACAGCCATCATGCGGTCGGAAATGTTAGGCTTGTGGCTGGTCTTCTTGCTGAGAAACAGCGCACTTGCCATGGGTACATAGGTCAGCGACAATATGAATGCTCCGAGTATGGCGAAGAATATAGTCAGTGCCATAGGCTGGAACAGCTTGCCTTCGATGCCTCGGAGTGTCAGCAGCGGCAGATATACTATCATTATTATGATTTCGCCGAATGCCGCGCTGTTACGTATCCTGGATGCCGAGGTGTAGACTTCGTGGTCCATCTCTGGCTGGGTGAGCATGCGCCCGGCGTATTTGTCGCGGCTCAGGAATATGTGACGGCACACAGCCTCGACTATTATGACGGCTCCGTCGACTATGAGCCCGAAGTCTATAGCTCCGAGACTCATGAGATTGCCGCTGACACCGAAAGCACGCATCATGCCGAATGCAAACAGCATAGAGAGCGGTATGACCGATGCCACTATGAGCCCGGCGCGGAAATTGCCCAGAAAGAGCACAAGGATGAACACTACGATGAGTCCGCCCTCGATGAGGTTTTTGGATATGGTCCCGGTCACTCTGTCGACGAGCTGGGTGCGATCGATGAACGGCTCTATGACCACCCCTTCAGGCAGGATCTTCTGGATTTCAGCTATCCTCTGCTTGACGTTTTCGCTGACATGCTGGAAATTCTCGCCTTTCAGCATCAGAGAGATTCCTGCCACAACCTCTCCTTCGCCGTTGCGGGTGACTGCCCCGTAGCGTGTCGACGATCCGAGGTTCACATCGGCAACATCGCTGATCAGAGTGGATATGCCGCCGGAGGTTTTCACGGGGATGCGGCGTATGTCGTCAAGCGAGTTGACCACTCCGAGCCCGCGTATGAAGTACTGGTTGCTGTTTTTCTCTATATAGCTGCCGCCGGTGTTGGCGTTGTTGGCTTCAAGGGCTGCATAGACTTCAGGCAGGGTGATGCCGGCGCCGTTGAGGCGGTCTGCATCGATTGCCACCTCATATTGCTTGACAAAGCCGCCCCAGCCGCTCACCTCGGCTATGCCTTCTGTGCCCGAGAGCTGTTTGCGCACCACCCAGTCCTGGAGTGTGCGCAGGTCGGTGAGGGTGTATTTGTCCTCGTATCCCGGGGCTTGGCGGATGGTGTAGTGGTATATCTCGCCGAGACCGGTGGTGATGGGAGCCATGCCTATGTCGGCTTTCCCGGCGGGCAGCGAGCTTTCTGCTTCCTTGAGAGCCTGATTGACCTGCTCGCGCGCCCAGTATATGTCGGCACTCTCTTTGAATACAAGTGTTATAACTGACAGTCCGCTGCGGCTGATGCTGCGCCGCTCTATGACTTTTGGTATGTTGGCAAGCGACATTTCCACAGGCGTGGTGATGTATTGCTCAACCTCCTGTGCCCCTAACGACGGTGCGGTGGTGATTACCTGCACCTGGTTGTTGGTGATGTCGGGGGTGGAGTCAAAGGGCAGCTGTGACAGCGAGTATCCTCCCCAAGCCATCAGCACTACCGTCAAGATGCCGATTATGAGCTTGTGATGTATTGAAAATTTTATGAGTTTTTCAAACATTATGTAATATTGAATATATATATGCGTATTAGGAACCTGTGCAGATATGGCAATTGATTGCCGTGCACGGGTACGGTGTAGTAATCGTAAAAAAGTATAGGGGATAACCGACGGTTATGCCACCGCCTTCGCAGGCGGTGCGCGTAGCGGTGAATGTGTCAGGCTGCATGCTGCGTATATGGGCACGGAGCGGCTGACATGGGGCGAGATATCATGGACAGAAGAGGCGTCAGCAAGATCGTAACACAGCAGGTCAAGAATCCATACGTGTAGAGTGTGGGCTCTGTCAACCGAGGTGGTGGCAGGAGCCTTGTCGGCATCCGATTGCGGACCGCATTGGCTGGCATGGGATGACGAAGGATCGGCTGGCGTGTCGCATTGTGAATATAGGCTTGCGCATACATTGCCCTCATGGTGATGGTGCGTGACCATGAGCGACACCGCCATTGTCATGGCAATAGCGATAAGTGCGGATATGTATGGCTTGAGTCTCACTGCCTTGTTTAACGCTCTGGTTTCGCTTATATTGTAAGGGCTGCGTTACTTCTATGTTTTTTTAACAAGTCGGATCTTATCAGTAGAGTATTGATGAGGTAGTCGGGTGAAATGTATTATATTTGCATATCATTTTCGTATACATTAACGCTATATCAACGATGCCGTCATTACCATCTTGCCCCCGATTGAAGCTGAAAGCTCTGGCTATATTGTCGCTTTACACATTTGTTGTGATGCTGTTTGTAAGCAATGATTCGCCGCTTGCAAGCATCAATAACCATGTGGATTCTGCGATATTCTTCATGTCTGGAAAGGCATGGGCTAACGGGCTCATACCTTATGTGGATTTCTCAGACAGCAAGGGTCCGCTCCTGTGGTTTATAGAGATGGTCGGATACTGGATTTCGCCGACCGATTACCATGGCGTATGGCTGCTGTCTGTAATCGTGATGACATTGACCTTCTATGTCTGCTGGCTGACCGCTATGCAGGTGTTGTGCCGTCCGCGACTGTCATTATGTGTGGCAATGACAATGGCGATTCCGTATTTTCTTGGCTTCTCGTTCCTGGAGACACGTGCCGAGACCTGGTGCAATCTCCCGGTTGCTTATGGGATATATTTGGTAGTCAGGTTGATAAAGCAAAAATCTAATGGTTATGTGCCGTCGTTGACTGTGACCCAGGGAGCCATGCTCGGTGTATCGGTTATGGCGTGTCTGCTGATTAAGTGGTCAATTGCCGCGATGATGATGTCACTGTGTCTGGCAGTGCTCCTCCTGTCATTGAAATCCGGAAAGAAATTGTTAAAGTCATTCGGCTCATTTATAAGCGGAGCGGCCTTAATGGCGCTTCCCTTTGTTGTTTATCTCGTCAGTGTGGGTGCTTTTGTTCCCTTTCTCCGTGAGTACTTTATGGCAACAGCCGCTACTGCTGGGGTTGGGGAGACTGTTAATCTCTTCGGTTTTTATCTTAATCAGGCTCGACGCATATATCATTCGCCAGTCAGCGTTGCATCCATTCTTTTGGGACTGCCGGGGGCATATATGCTGTTTTGTAAGAATGGATGGGTGAAGTGGTTGTTGCCTTTTTGCTTCTGTTTCTTTTTTGCCATAGCAAGTTACAGAAATCATTGGCTGTATTATCTACAGGCAGTTCTGTCATTTTCTGTCCTCGGTATGATTTGTATAGCATCACGATGCGACACACGAGCATCGATGAACACCATGAAGTTAGCGTATTATGGAATGCTGTCTGCACTTCTGGTGATTTATATCCACAGTTTGTATCCGGTGTATCACCCTGATAGCAATTTTGTTGATGTGTCAGAGGCGGATGAATCAATTAATAATCATTTTGGTGATAAAAATTCGGTTAAGCTGCTCTGTTATCGGAGCATGGACGTAGGTATGGGTATAGGGGTTAATGCTATTCCAGCCACGAAATATTGGACTTTCCAGACCGGTGCCACCCCGTCGATGACCAGTGATCAGGATGATGCGCTCAGGGAAGGTCGAGCCGATATAATTTATGCCTTGAGTGCTGGATACGATTCACTGATCAGGAATAGTGGATATATGCCTATATATATGGCTGCTGACTCCATCCCGTTGGGGAAAGTAAGGGTATATATAAAATCTCCTAATCCGTAGTTCTCGGATTAGGAGACATATTTCTCTATTATTTTTTGTCAGGAAATATTCCTATTGAAGGGAGTGTTCAGCGGCGGCGTTTTTTGCCGTGGTGCTCGTCGGTGTGTGGGTCTTTGCGTGATTTCTTGCCGTTGCGGGGGGAGTGGGAGCGGTCGCGTTGCTCGAAGAGGGGGTTACCTTCGTCATCTACAAGGATGAAGTCGAGCTGCTTGCGGTCGAGGTCGGCACGTGCCACTTTCACTACCACTCTGTCACCGAGACGGTAGCGGGTACCGCGGCGGCGACCCACGAGCGAGTAGTTCTTTTCGTCAAAATCGTAATAGTCATCGGCGAGGTCGCGCACCGGCACGAGACCTTCGCATAGGTTCTCCTCCAGTTCAACATACAGACCCCACTCGGTCACGCCGGAGATCACCCCTGTGTAGACATCGCCGAGATGGTCAGCCATGTATTCCACCTGCTTGTATTTGATAGACGCGCGCTCGGCATTGGCGGCAAGCTGCTCCATGGTAGATGAGTGCGAGCACTGCTCGTTGAGCTTTTCGAGGCTTGCGCTGCGTCCGCCGGCAAGGTATTTCTCAAGCAGACGGTGCACCATCATGTCAGGGAAGCGGCGTATGGGCGATGTGAAGTGGGTGTAGTAGTCAAATCCGAGACCATAGTGGCCTATATTGTCGGTAGAATATACTGCCTTCGCCATCGAACGGATGGCGAGAGTGGAGAGGTAGTTTTCCTCGGCACGTCCCTTGACATCTGCAAGCATCTTGTTGATGGAACGATTGACCTCCTTCGCAGAGCCTGAAGTCTTGATCTTATATCCGAATGCACGTGCCACGGTGGCAAGATCTTGGAGTTTGCCAGGGTCTGGCTGGTCATGTACACGATATACGAAAGCTTTGGGCTTTTTCTTGGTCTGACCTTTGCCTATGTATGTGGCAACGGTGCGGTTAGCCAGCAGCATGAACTCTTCTATGAGCTTGTTGGCATCTTTCGACTCCTTGAAATATACGCCGGTTGGATGACCTTCTTTGTCAATATCAAATTTGACCTCTGCGCGGTCAAACTCTACCGAGCCGTTCTGGAAGCGCTCCTTGCGCATGATTTTGGCAAGGTTGTTGAGCGTGGTTATCTCCTCTACATAGTCCCCTCTGCCTGTCTCGATGATTTCCTGAGCTTCCTCATAGGCATAGCGGCGGTCGCTGCATATGACTGTGCGGCCTATGCGGCTGTTGAGTACACGGGCGGCAGAGTCCATCTCAAAGATGCACGAAAACGTAAGTTTCTCCTCATTTGGACGCAATGAGCAGATGCCGTTACTGAGATGCTCGGGGAGCATGGGGACTACGCGGTCCACGAGGTAGACCGAAGTGGCACGTTTCTGCGCCTCGCGGTCAAGTATGGTGTCGGGATGAACATAATGCGTCACATCGGCGATGTGCACGCCTATTTCATAATTGCCGTTGGCAAGCAGACGGAATGACAGCGCGTCGTCGAAATCCTTGGCATCCTTGGGGTCGATGGTAAATGTCAGCACATCACGCATGTCCTCGCGCTTGGCTATCTCTTCGGGAGTGATGCCTGCATCGATTTTCTTGGCGGCGTTATCCACGTTTTTTGGATAGCGGTAGGGAAGCCCGAATTCTGCGAGAATAGCGTGAATTTCGGCATTGTTCTCGCCTGTCTTGCCGAGGATATCTATTACCTCGCCTTCGGGGTTCTTAGCATCATCGGGCCAGGATGTTATTTTAACCACCGCTTTATCGCCAGTTACTCCGCCCTTGAGCTTGTTGCGGGGGATGATGATGTCGTTGGCAAGGAATTTTGAGTCGGTGCTGAGATATGACAGAGTCTTGTCTACATGCAGGGTGCCTATGAAGGTCTGATCAAGCGGTTCTGTGATTTCAATAACCTCGGCTTCGGGTTCCACGCCCTGCCGACGTGCTGCCACGATGACTTTCACCTTGTCACCGTTGAGTGCGTGGAGCGAATTGCGTTCGGCTACGAATATCGACTCCCCGTCGGCATCGGTGATTACGGAGTTTTTGCCGTTGCTGCGGCGCACGAATGTGCCGGTTGTGACATTGCTCCGTTGTGGCAGTTTGTATTTGCCAGGAGATACCTGCAGCAGGTCGCCGTCAAAGTCCATCTCGGCAAGAGTCATGGCTATGTTGCGCAGTTGTGACTGTGCGGTTACTCCGAGGGCTGCGGCTATCTGTTTGTAGTTGAATGTGCCGCGTCCCTGCTGGTTGATATAGTCGCGCACCTGCTGACGCAGGGATTTGTTATCTGATGAAGACTTTGCCATGGATGGAATATGTGATTATAAAGCTGTTACTCTTTAATTAACGCTCCGGGAGGGAGTAATGTTGCTGTAAGGTGGAGTGTCCTTAAAGACTTTAAAGACCTTAAGGTCCCTAAGGACTTTAAGGTCTCTCTGAAATCGGAATTATGCGTCGATGTTGGCGTAGTTGGCGTTGGCTTCGATGAAGTCTCGGCGCGGTGCCACGTCCTCGCCCATGAGCATGGAGAAGATGCGGTCAGCTTCGGCGGCGTCACTGATGGTGACACGCTTGAGCAGACGGTGCTCTGGACTCATGGTAGTGTCGCGGAGCTCCTTGTCGCTCATCTCGCCGAGACCTTTGTAACGCTGTACCTCGGTGCGCTCGCCATGTTTGGCTATGAACTGTGCCACCTGGGCATCGGTCCAGCAGTACTCCTCCACTCCACGCATCTTGCACTTGTAGAGCGGCGGAGTAGCGAGGTAGAGGTAGCCGTTCTCAATGACGGGTCGCATGCGGCGGAAGAAGAATGTCATCAGCAGCGTGGCGATGTGGCTTCCGTCCACGTCGGCATCGGTCATGATGATGATCTTGTGATATGCGAGCTTGGAGATGTTGACCTCCTTGGGGTCATCCTCGGTGCCGATGGTGACGCGCATGGCTTTGAAAAGGTTCGTGATTTCCTGGTTTTCAAGGATTTTGTGATCCATGGCTTTCTCCACGTTGAGGATTTTGCCTCGGAGTGGCAGGATGGCTTGGAATGTGCGGTCGCGACCCTGCTTGGCTGTACCGCCTGCCGAGTCACCCTCGACGAGGAAGAGCTCGCAGTCCTCGGCTGTGCGGCTGGAGCAGTCGGCGAGTTTACCGGGCAGACCGCCTCCGCTAAGCGGTGACTTGCGTTGTATCTTGACACGTGCGTTGTAGGCTGCGTGGCGTGCCTGTGCGGCGAGAATGACCTTCTCTACGATGGTCTTTGCTTGACGCGGATGCTCTTCAAGGTATGTGCGGAGTGCCTCGCTTACAGCCGATTGCACGGCACCGGACACCTCGCTGTTGCCGAGCTTGGTCTTAGTCTGTCCCTCAAACTGGGGTTCCATTACCTTGACCGAAACCACCGCAGTCAGACCCTCACGGAAGTCATCGCTTGAAATTTCCACCTTGGCTTTCTCAAGCATCTTGTTGTCTTCGGCATACTTCTTGAGAGTCGTGGTCAATCCGCGACGGAAGCCGGTCAGATGTGTGCCGCCCTCGATGGTGTTGATATTGTTGACGAAGGAGTAGACGTTCTCGTTGAAGGTGTTATTGTAGGTCAGAGCCACCTCTACAGGGATGCCCTGCTTGTCGGTGTTGAGGTGTATTACGTCATCGATGAGCGATACCTTGTTGCTGTCGATATACTGTACAAATTCGCGCAGACCGTCCTTGCTGTAGAACACTTCGCTGCGGAAATTGCCCTCGGCATCCTTGTCGCGGCGGTCGGTGAGCGTCAGCTTGATGCCGGCGTTGAGGTAGGCGAGGTCGCGGAGACGGTTGGCGAGGATGTCATACTCGTATTTGGTGACGGTGAATATGGAGCCGTCGGGCTTGAAAGTGATGCTTGTGCCGGTGTGGGTGCTGTCACCGATGATCTGGAGTTCGGTGGTGGGCTTGCCGCATGAGTATTCCTGCATGTAGGCTTTGCCATTGCGGTGCACCTCGGCGCGTAGATAGGTCGAGAGCGCGTTGACGCACGATACGCCTACACCGTGCAGACCGCCGGAAACCTTATAGGAACCCTTGTCAAACTTACCTCCGGCATGTAGCACGGTGAGCACCACCTCAAGGGCGCTTTTGTGTTCCTTTTCGTGCATGTCCACAGGGATGCCGCGGCCGTTGTCTACGACGGTGATCGAATCATCCTCGTTAATGGTTACCTCGATGTCGGATGCGTATCCGGCGAGAGCTTCGTCGATAGAGTTGTCAACTACCTCATACACAAGGTGGTGTAGACCCTTGATGCTGATGTCACCGATATACATGGCGGGACGTTTTCTTACGGCTTCAAGGCCCTCGAGCACCTGGATGTTACTGGCACTGTATTCTTTGGAGTTCTGGTCTTCTATATTCTCTGACATATCTTTTTATACTCTAAAAACGGGAATGGAAACCCGGCGTTTTTGACCTAACAAAGTTACGAAAAATTATTGAAAACAGGAAGTTTTTCAAGCGATACAAACCGTTTGCTGACGGAGGAAATCACATGGACGTAGGGACGCGGCGTGACGAATAATCCGTATTGATTTTACGTCAAACGATGCGTTATCCGTAGGGACATGCCGTGGCATGTCCGCCACATCAGGCGTTGTGTTGGCGAAAACTGGCAGCAACGGATATGCCACGGCATGTACCTACGCATTTCCGAGGCGGCGGTGGAGCAGATGTGTGAACTGGTAATTTTTCAGACCCCAGCGCGGGGCTATGAGCAGGTCGGCTGGTGACTGGCTGACAAAGCGATCGATGGCGATATCGGGACGCAGACGGTGCACGATGTCACAGCAGAGGTCAAGATAAGCTTCAAGCTCGAATACACCGATGTCGGTGCCAGGCGTGGCATATTCGCGAGCCATGCGCGTCCCTCTGAGTATCTGGAGCTGGTGGATTTTAACCATGTCGACCGGGAGGGCATTGACGGCATCTATCGTGGAGAGCATGTCGGCGCGTGTCTCCCCGGGCAGCCCCATTATCAGATGCAAGCCTACGGGGATGCCGGCGGCATGTATGGCTGTCACAGCTTCCACGGTGTCTGCCCAGGTGTGGCAGCGATTTATGCGCTCCAATGTAACGTCATGGCTTGACTCCGCTCCCAGTTCTATCATGACGCGTCCTCGCTGTGGACGGTTGATCTCTGCCAGCTCTTCAAGTAGCTGCGGGGGTATGCAGTCAGGACGGGTACCGATGACAATGCCCTCGACTTTATCGACCGACAGGGCTTCATTGTAGAGCTGAAACAACCGCTGGTTCCCTGCAAGGGTATTGGTATATGTCTGGAAATAGGCGAGATAACGCATGTCGGCGTATTTCTTGCCGAAAAATGCTTTCCCTTTCTCCAGTTGTACAGTTACTGAGTCGGAGGGATCGCAGTATGCCGGGGAAAATGATGCGTTGTTGCAATACGTACAGCCTCCGCGTCCTATCGACCCGTCACGGTTTGGACACGAGAAACCGGCGTTGACCGACAGCTTTTGCATCTTCCACGGAAACAGTTCGCGGAGCAGATCTGCGTAGTCGCGGTATGGTTTGGCTGGCTGCGGCATCGCTTCCGGTCAGAGGCGCGTGGCTTTGTTGAGCAGATAAGCGTCAAGCATCGCCATTGCCGCCATCGCTTCAACTACAGGCACGGCGCGAGGTACCACGCACGGGTCGTGACGCCCGCGGGCTTTAAGCACGGCTTCGCGCCCCTCGTCGTCTATGGTCTCGACTTCGCGGAGCAGTGTGGCTACAGGCTTGAATGCCACGCGCATGGTGATATCCATGCCGTTGCTCAGACCTCCCTGTATGCCGCCCGAATGGTTGGTGAGAGTGTATGCCCGGCGTGCGGTATGGTTGTATTGCCAGTTGTCAAGCACCTCGCTGCCGCGATGGGTGCTTCCCTCGAATCCCATGCCGAATTCTACGCCCTTGACTGCGTTGATGCTGAGCATCGCCGCTCCGAGGGTGACATTTAACTTGTCGAATACTGGTTGTCCAAGTCCGGCAGGTGCTCCGGCTATTATGCAGGTTACCACACCGCCGATTGTATCGCCGTCTTTTCTGACATCCATTATCAGCTCCTCCATGCGTGATGCCATGTCGGGGTCAGGGCAGCGCACAGGATTGCTCTCTATCTCTGCCATGTCAAGGTCACGGTAGGAAGCATCTAACTGCAATGGTCCCACCGCGCTGGTGTATGCCGTCACGTTGATGCCGGCATGTGACAGAGCCTGCATGGCGAAAGCTCCTGCCACCACACGTGCTATGGTCTCGCGGGCACTGCTTCTGCCTCCGCCGCGATGGTCGCGTATGCCGTATTTCGTCTGGTACGTGTAGTCGGCATGGCTCGGACGGAAGATGTGGCGCATATTTTCGTAGTCGCTGCTGTGCTGGTCGGCATTGCGCACTATGAATCCTATCGGAGTGCCGGTGGTCACGCCGTCCATGAGTCCTGATAGCACCTCTACACGGTCCTTTTCGTCGCGGGCGGTGACGATGCGTGACTGCCCCGGACGGCGGCGGTTGAGCTGTCGCTGCACCTCCTCGAGGTCTATGGTGATGCCGGCAGGCATGCCGTCGATGACGCCCCCTATGGCTGCACCGTGGGATTCGCCGAATGATGTGAGTCTGAATATCTGTCCGAAAGAGTTCATCGTTGGTCAGGATTTGGTGAGATCGGTGACTGTGGCACCGGTATAGTTGATAAGGTCGGCAGGGGAGAGGTGGAGCTGCAACCCGCGTTTGCCAGCCGATACATATATGGTGTCGTAGTCGGTGGCTGTGGAGTGGATGAATACCGGAAATGGCTTCTTCATCCCTATGGCGGTGCACCCTCCGCGCATGTAGCCTGTCAGAGGCAGCAGCTCTTTCATGGGGATGAGGTCTGCCTTCTTGGCTCCGGCTGCTTTGGCTGCCTTTTTGAGGTCGACTTCCGCATTGCCCGGGATAACGCAGACGAAATGACCTGCTTTCTCGCCTTCGAGCACCAAGGTCTTGAACACCTTGTTGATGTCCTCGCCTAACTCTGCTGCCACATGGTCAGCCGCCAGATTGTCAGGGTCCACGGCATACGGAATCAGCTCGTAGGCTATCCCCGCCTTGTCAAGCAGCCGCGCCGCATTGGTCTTCTCTATTTTCATACCCACAAATATACACACATCTCGCGGATTTTGCACCCTGCCACCCCCAAGTTTCCCACCATAATTTCACATTGCCTCGCAAAAATATTCCACACCCCCTTGACAACGGCTTTTTGAGATATTAATTTTGCAAGACTGACAACACCTCAAGGCGCATAATCAATGGTTATGTACACTTGTAGGGAGGGTGTTGCAGAACTCAGGAATCATGCAACAAACGCCATCAAATTTGTAGGGTCGCTACATGTAGCGACCGTTAACGAGCTGATTATCAATACCTGCAATGTGCGGTCGCTACATGTAGCGACCCTACAAGCGTGTTTGAATGTGGTCCTGTAACACCCTCTGCTGTCCACATCGTTGACAATATTAACACCCTATGAACTTCGATGTCCCCGTGGAAGTGCGAATATATCCAAGCTACATCCCTAAACTCAGATGCTTATGAGAAATGAGAAATCAAATATATGGGAGTTCATAAGTGATACCCCGGAGGAATTTGAACATGCCATAGCTAATGCTGAAACCCTCAATGAGAAAATCTTCTTTGAGAAGATGAGGTATAAGATACTGCATGAAACAGCTGCCAGTAACGACATCATCATGCATGACAGTAACAATAAAGATGGAATCTACATCTTGAGAGTCGGGACTGATGATTTTCAGGTTGGAAAAATCCTGGACGGATATATGGTTGGATCATGCGAAGAATTTTCTGGACTTTTCTTTTTCTTGACTCAAGATTTGGATCAGTTCATACATCGCCATGTCACGGTTGGCGAATGGCTTAGGGAACGAGATTATTCGGGCATCAGTTATGACGCAAATAACGACTACATGTAATCGACATGGGAAGTCAAAGAGGATCAGAAAATACAAACATTAAGTTTGAAATATGACACCCGAAAAAGACTATCCATACATAGGTGTGGATGAACACGGATCTCGCTTCAATGCAATGTGTCCTCCCGATAAGAAAAAATATGGAGTGGCTTATGGCGGATATAAAAACAATGCCCGTCAGGTGCTCTTCTATGATTTCGCAGTGCAGGGATATGATGTAGAGTTTTGGTACGGTGATAAGAAGTATAATCTTCTTTACGAACCAACCCATGCAGCTTTGTGTGATGAGAAATATTCTGTTGAATATGAAACTTTCACAAACCCGATGGAATTGATTCAGAATCTTGTCATTGATGGCAAGAAATTGATTGACATCATTGATAAGTTGGAGGATGTAGAACCCATGTGATCGGTGACTGAACTTTAGGGTGCATACCGGCGTTTAATTGACAGTGGGCTGAGGCTCCTTCAGCCTGCTGTCAATATGAATGTTAACCAACTAAAACCTATAGACACTATGGAATCTATCATCAATTCCCAGCTTCCCGAATTCAAAGTAAAGGCTTACCACAACGGCAACTTTATCGATGTCACCAACGAGGACATCAAAGGACACTGGGCTGTATTCTTCTTCTATCCCGCTGACTTCACCTTCGTATGTCCGACCGAACTCGTGGATCTCGCCGAGAAGTATGACGAGTTTAAGAAACGCGGCGTGGAGGTCTACTCTGTCAGCTGCGACACACACTTCGTCCACAAGGCATGGCATGATGCTTCTGACAGCATCAAGAAAATCAACTACCCGATGCTTGCCGACCCTACCGGACTGCTTGCCCGCGCTTTCGGCGTGATGATTGAGGAGGACGGCATGGCTTACCGCGGCACATTTGTCGTGGACCCCGAGGGTAAGGTGAAAATCGCCGAGGTGCAGGACAACAGCATAGGCCGTAACGCCGATGAACTCCTCCGCAAGGTCGAGGCTGCCCTGTTCGTAGCCGCACACCCCGACATGGTATGCCCTGCCAAGTGGAAAGAGGGAGCTGAAACCCTCAAGCCCAACATCGACCTTGTGGGCAAAATCTGATTTGTATAACCTCTAACACATGACCTGACACACTATGTTAGATCACAACACTTTAGAGCAGGTGCGCGGTATATTTGCCGCGCTTGCTCATAAATATACCTTCCGTATCGCGTCAGATGCCGGCGATACGCATCTGGCGGAAGTCAAGGAATTTTTCGGCGATGTGGCTTCTACATCCGACAAGATTGATGTGGAGACAGTAGAAGCCCCCGGGGTCGAACTGCGTACCGAGCTTCTCCGTGACGGGATAGAAACCCGCATAATCTTCATGGGCATCCCTAACGGGCATGAGTTTACCTCCATGCTCCTCGCCGTGCTCAATGCTGACGGCAAGGGGAAGAATCTGCCCGACGACAGCCTCGCGCGGCGCATCGCTGCAATCAAAGGTCCAGTCAGGCTTGACTCGTATGTCAGCCTGACATGTACCAACTGCCCTGACATCGTGCAGGCTCTCAATGTCGTGGCTCTCTATAACCCCGATATCACCAATGCGATGATTGATGGCGGCTACTATCCCGACAGGGTCAAGGAACTCAACATCCAGGCTGTGCCTACAGTATATGCCAATGGTGAGATGCTCCATGTGGGTCGCAGTACGCTTGGCGAACTCGTAGGCATGCTGGAAGAGAAATTCGGCATGGCAGAGACTGACCCTGGCGAAGCTCCCGTGCGCGAGTATGATGTGATAGTGCTCGGCGGAGGTCCTGCCGGAGCGGCTGCCGCCATCTACAGCGCACGCAAGGGTCGTCGCACCGCTGTCATAGCCAAGCGCATAGGCGGACAGGTCAAGGAAACCGTGGGCATCGAGAATCTTATATCTGTGCCGCAGACCACCGGGGCTAAGCTCGCCGACGATCTGCGCAACCATATCGGATACTATCCTGTGGAACTCTTTGAGGACCGCGAGATAGAGCAGGTCAATCTGATAGAGGATGTCAAGGAAATCAATGTCAAAGGTGGCGAACAGTTCCGCGCTCCGCAGGTGATTATAGCCACTGGAGCGGGATGGCGACACCTCAATGTGCCTGGAGAAAAGGACTACACCGGGCGCGGTGTGGCGTTCTGCCCCCACTGTGACGGCCCTTTCTATGCCGGAAAGCCTGTCGCCGTCATCGGTGGCGGCAATTCGGGCATCGAGGCGGCGTTGGATCTCTCAGCCATATGCAGCCATGTGACTGTCATAGAGTTCCTCGACTCTCTCAAAGCCGACGGTGTGCTTCAGGATAAGCTCCGCGCCGCTCCAAATATCGATGTATATACCTCCACCGAGACTGTCAGCATCGACGGTGATGGCAAAAAAGTCACAGGCATCACCGTGCGCAACCGCCAGAGCGGCGAGGAACGCACCATCAGCCTTGACGGCGTGTTTGTCCAGATCGGATTGAGTGCCAACAGCGCCCCGTTCCGTGACCAGCTCGACACCACCCGCATCGGCGAGATTGTCGTGGACGCATCGTGCCGCACGGCTGTCAAGGGCGTATATGCCGCCGGCGATGTCAGCAATGTCCCCTACAAGCAGATCGTCATAGCCATGGGCGAGGGTGCCAAGGCAGCTCTCTCAGCGTTCGACGATGTGATCCGCGGCATCTGCAAGTGACTTTGATGGATGAAACATGATGAGGCAGGGACGTAGCATTGCGCTGCGTCCCTGCTTTCATGTCTGTAGCTGTAAATTTGATTAATGTATGTTAAACAAAATCTGTTAATTTCTTGTTTGATGATTGAAAATTCTTTAATTTAGCATTTTCAAAAGTAACATAAGACACTCAGATCTTTAATTACATAACCATTACACTCTTTTTCACACATTATTATTTATGAACAAAGGTATTTCGCGCACGTGCATAGTCCTTGCCGTCGTTTCCAGTCTCACGATGTCGTCGTGCATAGGCAAGTTTGCTCTTACCAACAAGCTCCTGACATGGAACCGCACTATCGGCAACAAATTCGTCAACGAACTCGTGTTTTTCGCATTCTGGATTCTGCCCGTATATGAAGTTTCCGCATTGGCTGACATCCTTGTCATCAACAGCATCGAATTCTGGAGCGGAAGCAATCCCGTGGCATCAGGCACCAAGGTCATCAAGGGCGAGAACGACAACTATCTCGTGGAATGTGACGGCAAAGGCTACACCATCACCTCTGAAAGCGACAAGCAGATCGTGCGGCTCGATTTTGACGAGGAGATGCGCCAGTGGGACGTTACTGTCGACGGTCAGACCTACCCCCTGATGACATTTGTAGATGACACGCACGTGGCTCTGCCTGGTGTTGACGGTGCTTCACAGATTGTAAGCCTCGACGAAGCCGGTCTGACTGCATACAAGCAGACCGTAAGCCAGCTCAGCCCCATGGCATTTGTGGCACGCTAACCCTAAAGAAATAGCGCAGGGCATCTACGCCGTCACCTTCCGCGGCGCCTTGCCTACTCCCTCATATCACCAAAACAAGGAAGGACTCAGGCTCTGACCCGCGGCCCTCGGCTAAGTGTCCGGGTCTGAGTTTTTTATGATGTGTAAGAGCTTTTTTACGGTCAGATTCACCTTATATTACATAATGACTGTTAATAAATGCGAATTTATGCATATATTTGCATAAATATTATATAAGACACTTAAATTGTCATTTCACATTAGTATTCCTAATCATTATTGTTTTATCAATCATTGCTTATGAAAAAGTTTTTTACTCTCGCTATGTTGGGGTTAGCTACACTGTCGGCTTCTGCCATCGGTCCCGATATCTTTAACAAGCTCGGAGCGGGCGTAGGTGTCGGCACCACCGGTGTGACTTTTGAGGTCGCTACACCCATCACTCCTTTTGTGCAGATGCGTGCAGGTCTGTCATGGATGCCTGGCATCACCTTCAATGCCGATGCCGACTTCACCTACTGGGCTCCTGATGCCACAACAGGCGTTGAGCGCGAATATGACGGCACTGTCCAGCTCAAAGGCGACCTCGGCAGAGTGCAGGGTGAAATCATCTTCAATGTCTACCCTGTGCCCAAAGTGCCCTTCTATGTGGCAGCCGGTGCATATTTCGGAGGCAACAAGCTGCTGAAAATCACAGGTCACAGCGAGGATCTCAAAAATGCCGGCGAGGCAATCATCGGCGATTACAAGATTCCTGCCGATGAAAACGGCGACATCAAAGGCGGTTTCAAGGTCAATGGCTTCCGTCCGTATCTCGGTCTGGGCTGGGGTCGAATGATTCCTGGCAAACTGGTCAATTTCTCATGCGAACTGGGTGTGCAGTTTGAAGGCAAACCGAAACTCTACACCGACTACGGCGAAATCGACCAGTCACTCGTAGAAGACGACAACACATTTGAGAAGATTCAAAATGCCCTAAAAGTCTATCCCACACTGACATTCCGCATCAATTTCCGCGCCATCTGATTCAGATTATCAGATAAACAGATCCGGGCAGCCGACCTCTGACAAGTCGGCTGCCCGTTTCGTCTCCCATCATACTTGCTGCTTCAGATGACCATATGGTTTGTAGGGACATGCCGTGGCATGTCCGCAATACCATCGCGTGAACAACAGATATGCCATAATGCCGTTAATTTAACCGGATATGATGCAATATCGACCCCAGCGGGGTCGCATATATTAGGCATGGGTCATACAAGCCGTTAGGCTTGGCTGACCCATGTTATTTTTTTCGCCGCCGATTTCCGCCACTGTAGGTGGCGCACAGGTTTCTGTGTCCGCTACTTGAGGTTTTCCCTCACCGAGTCAAGGTATCGCTGCATGGCATCAGAGTCACGACGCTCGACGATGGCGCGGAGCTCTTCAAGGCGTTCGCTGATGCGCTTGAGCTGGTCGGGAGTGTTGGGGTTGAAGAGGATTTCGCTCAGCAGGTAGTCGTCCTCGCTCATAAGTCCGTGGGCTATCGCCAGATGGCGCTTGAACGTGGTGCCGGGCGCATCCTGATGCTTCATTATGCTTCCGAACACGAGGGTCGAGGCAAACGGAATTGACAGCGAGTAGGCTATCGTCTCATCGTGTTGCTCGAAAGTGTACTCCTCGATATGGAGGTTGAGGCGCTGGTAGATGTCGCGGAAGAATATCTTGCCGAGATGGTCGCCCTCTGAGATGATGATGGCGTTTTCGTTGCTGAGGTTGGAAAGCGATGCGAAGGTCGGTCCAAACATCGGGTGGGTGCTGACATACGGATGTCCGCACTCTGCATAAAATTCAGGCAACCCTGTCTTTACGGACGCTATATCGGAGATGATGCAGCTCTCAGGTATGTGCGGCAATATCTGTCGGAATGCATCAAGAGTGTATTTGACCGTCGATGCGTTGATGACCAGCTCAGGGGCAAACTCATCCACCTCCTCAAGTGATGCGAAGCGGCGCACACCGAATGTGAATCGGAGTTTGTCAGGGTTGGGGTCATAGACCGCCACATCGTGGGTGGCAGAGAGGAGATCGGCGAAAAACGACCCCATCTTGCCGGCTCCCATTATCAATATCTTCATGGCCAATTAATCAGCATATTATTTACATGTAGGGACGCGGCGTGCCGCGTCATCAAACGCAATACGCATAGCCTCATGCGATGACGCGGCACG
>ENA-ORNQ01000031-ORNQ01000031.1-human-gut-metagenome-genome-assembly--contig:-NODE-31-length-151486-cov-15.332581_pt1 | contig 151486 bp, 126 predicted proteins | sample MGYA00242116_ERZ509024 | MGnify/ENA primary metagenome ERZ509024 (study PRJEB26280, sample SAMEA2338697) | human gut metagenome | biome: human gut; feature: human-associated habitat; material...
CGTCATCGCATCAGGCATTGCATACCCTTTGATGACGCGGCACGCCGCGTCCCTACAATTATAAAACCTACCTTAATGAAACGACTCTCTCTGCTTCTCCCGCTGATGGTCATACTCGCCGTCATGGGATGCAAAGCACAAAATCCAAGTGAAGATATGAATACTGACAACACCCCTGCCAAAGACGCGATAGTAGAATTCAAAACTACCGAAGGCGACGTGACCCTACGCCTCTACGGCGACACACCCAAACATCGCGCCAACTTCCTCAAGCTCGTCAAGGAGGGCTACTATGACGGACTGCTTTTCCACCGCGTAATCAAGGATTTCATGGTACAGACCGGTGACCCCGACTCGCGCAACGCCGCCAAAGGCACTATGCTCGGCACCGGAGACCCGGGATATACCATCGATGCCGAAATCATCGCCCCCAAATACTTCAACAAGCGCGGCGCACTTGCCGCAGCCCGCACTGGTGACCAGGTCAACCCCGAACGCCGCTCAAGCGGAAGCCAGTTCTACATCGTCACCGGACGCAAATTCAACGAACAGCAGCTACGCCAGATGGAGCACCAGCTCAAGCAGCAGGGTATGCAGCAGATATTTGACAGCTTGGTCAAGCAGCACCGCGACACTATAATGTCGCTGCGCCGCGCCAAAGACCAGGCAGGACTCCAGAAGCTCCAGGAACAGCTCATAGCCGAAACCGAAGCCAAGGGCGAATCGACTGACTTCTCCCTCACCCCAGAGCAGCGCGAAGCCTATATGACCGTGGGAGGCGCACCGCATCTCGATGGTGCCTACACCGTGTTTGGCGAAGTCATCAACGGCATGGATGTCATTGACAAAATCGAAGGCGTAGCCACCGATGGCAACGACCGTCCTCTTGAGGATGTCAAAATACTGTCAGCCAAAGTCATAGAGGAATAACGCACCGTGATTGAAGTCACACGTCACACCCTGTCAAACGGACTGCGCATAGTCCATGCCTATGACCCGTCGACCATCATGGTCGCGGTCAATGTCATGTACAACGTCGGTGCACGTGACGAGTCGGCAGAGCGCACAGGCATGGCGCACCTGTTTGAGCATCTGATGTTCGGTGGCTCTGTAAATGTCCCGGCATTTGACCGGGAAGTGGAAGTAGCCGGCGGCATGAGCAACGCCTGGACCTCCAATGACTTTACCAACTTCTACATAGTGCTGCCAGCCATCAATGCCGAAACCGCCTTCTGGCTTGAAAGCGACAGGATGCTGTCGCCGGCATTCTCGGAGCGCACATTAGAGGTGCAGAAAGGGGTGGTCATCGAGGAGTTCAAGCAGACCTGCCTCAACCGCCCCTACGGTGACATGTCGCACCACCTGCGTCGCATGGCGTTTGATTCCCACCCCTACAGCTGGCCTACCATCGGGCTCAAGCCTGAGCACATACGCGACGTGGAGACGGATGATGTCAAAGATTTCTTTTTCAGCCACTATGCCCCTAACAATGCCGTACTCGCCGTCTGCGGCAACATCACTGCCGATGAGACATTGCGGCTTGCCGAGAAGTGGTTCGGCACCATCCCGTCACGCACCATAGCCCCTCGCCGATATCCGCGCTTGGGCGCAATTGATTCACCACGACATGTGGAAGCGCGCGGCAATGTACCCCAGACAGCCCTCACAGTGGCATTCCGCATGCCAGGTTACGGAGAAGACGGCTATATAGAGTGCGACCAGATCACCGACATTCTCGCATCAGGACACGCTTCACGCTTTTACCGCAACATCATGATGGCTGACCCACTATTCACCATGGCAGATGCTTCCATACTCGGCAGCGACGAACCGGGACTTCTCATGCTCAACGCCCGACTGACATCTGACGATGATGCAGACATAGCCCGTGCCACCGACCGCCTCATCAGCGAAGCCTCCAGAATATGGAGCGAAGGTGTCACTGACGATGAACTCTCACGGGCGCATACACGTTATGAAAGCCAACATACATTCTCTATGCTAAGCTACCTCGGCAAGGCGCAGACACTCGCCCAGACAGAGATGCAGCACGACGACATCAACGCCCTCGTCAGCCAGTATCAGGCTGTCACACCCCAGCGACTTAAAAACGTCGCAGCCGACATAATCTCACCTGACAAGGCGATGACTTTAGCCTACAGACCCACCGACCGATAACCTACCTGTCATAACCATGAAAACACTCAAGATATACCCTACGAGTATCAACCAGCGGTTCATTGACGAAGCCGTCGATGTCATGCGTGACGGCGGCATCATAATCTACCCCACCGACACACTCTATGCCTTGGGCTGCGACGCCCTCAATCAGCGCGCCATAGAGCGTCTGTGCCACCTCAAAGGGATTGACACCAAGCGCAATACCTTGGCGATAGTATGCGCCGACCTGTCACAGGCTGCAGGATATGCCCGTATCGACAACCGCGCTTTCGAGGTCATGAAACGCTATCTGCCAGGACCGTTCACATTCATCCTCCCACCGTCACATGACCTGCCCAAGGTGTTCAAAGGTCGCAAGGAGGTAGGCATCCGTATCCCCGACAACCCCATAGCCACAGCCCTCGCCGAGGCTCTCGGACATCCTATCATGAGCACATCCGTAGCCGCATCGCCCTACGATGATGCAGCCCAACAGCCCGAAGTGCTCGTGGAAGCCTTTGCCCCGATTGCCTCACTGCTCATTGACGGAGGCACCGGCGGTCTGCAAGGCTCTGCCATAGTGGATCTGACCGACCCCATAGTACCCCACGTGCTCCGCGAGGGTCCCCTGGAATTCGAAGGCTGACCGTGACACAGCCCACTCATAAACGTCTATGGGCGGCATCTCCGCAAGGATATGCCGCCCATGGTGCAACAAAAACAACTATAAACAACAGCTATGACAGCTTAGAGAGTCACAGAGGGGATAAATGCAGCCACATCGGTGTCACCGAAGAATGACGCAATCGTTAGCCATACCAGCAGCAGGGCTATCAGCACTAAAACTCCGATAAGGAGCCAGGCATTGATTTTCTTACGTTTTTTGTGGTCCATAATGTGTGAATTTTAACCATACAACAACCTCAATGTCACGAAGGTTTAAAAGCCCCTAAATTTTTGGAAAGGCATTAAAAAATCGCACCATGGCGTAAAACCGTGTTTGGGAGATTTCGTATATTTGCATGTTCAAGCGGTTACAACGCGATTCTTGCGCCACTAACCGCTATCATAGCACTGTAGGGACATGCCGTGGCATGTCCGCCTACCACCACGACACGTTATAAAACTAAATATAAGAGCAAAATGAGCCTTTTTGAAAAATTAATCGAGACAGCAAAGGGCGAGCGCCAGCGCATAGTGCTCCCCGAAGGTACCGAACCACGAACCCTCACCGCCGCCGACCGCATAATAGCCGACGGCATAGCCGACATAGTGCTCATAGGCGACCCTGCCGACATCACCCACATGGCGCAGTCGCTCAAGCTCGACAACATATCCCGTGCCCGCATAGTCAACCCCGGCGACAAAACTGTCATCGACACCTATGCACCCCTCTTCTACGAACTGCGCAAGGCAAAGGGCATCAGCATGGAGCAGGCACGTATGACAGCAGCCAACCCCCTCTATCTCGGATGCCTCCTCGTCAAGGCTGGCGAAGCCGACGGCATGGTGGCTGGTGCGATGAACACCACCGGCAATGTTCTCCGTGCCGCCTTCCAGGTCATCAAACCCCGCAAGGGCATCGAAGTGGTGTCAGGAGCATTCGTGATGCTTGTGCCCGAAAGTCTCCCCTACGGCACCAATGGCGTCCTCGTTTTTGCCGACTGCGCCGTGGTGCCCGATCCCACCGCCAAGGAGCTGGCTCAGATAGCAGTATCCGCCGCCCAGACCGCGCGTGACATCGCATGTATCGAACCGCGAGTAGCCATGCTAAGTTTCTCCACTAAGGGTAGCGCAAAGCATGAGCGCGTAGACAAAGTGATTGAAGCGACCCGCATAGCCCGCGAGATGTGCCCCTCACTGATCGTCGACGGCGAACTTCAGAGCGATGCCGCCATAGTGCCTGGCGTAGCCCACTCCAAAGCTCCCGACAGCCCCTTGTCAGGCACAGCCAACGTGCTGGTGTTCCCCTCTCTTGAGACAGGCAACATCGCCTACAAGCTCGTGCAGCGTCTCGGTGGCGTAGAAGCCGTAGGTCCTATCCTCCAAGGTCTTGCCGCTCCGGTCAACGACCTCTCACGCGGCTGCTTCCCCGAGGACATCTTCAAGACCATCGTCATCACAGCCAACCAGGCAATCGGCATCAAGCACGGCCAGGGTGGCGGCGTATGCCCCGCCCCGATGCCTAAAAAATCCTGACAATCACATATTCCTCCTAACAACAATACAGATATGAAGATACTCGTGCTCAACTGCGGCAGCAGTTCTGTCAAATACAAACTCATCGATACCGCCGACAACCGCGTCATGGCAGAGGGCGGCGTAGAACGTATAGGTCTTGATGACGGCATGCTCAAATTCAAGCTCCCCGACGGATCCAAGAAGACCGAAATGCTCGGCACCGTGGACCACAAGGGAGCCATTCAGGCAATACTCAACAACCTCATCAGCCCCGAATACGGCTGCATCTCATCGTTTGACGAAATAAACGCCGTTGGTCACCGCGTGGTCCACGGCGGCGAGAAGTTCAACGCCAGCGTCCTCATCAACGACGAGGTCAAAGAGATGATACGCGAGTGCTATGATATCGCACCCCTCCACAATCCCGCCAACATGACAGGCATCGACGCCATCACGGCTCTCATGCCCAGCGTGCCGCAGGTAGCAGTGTTCGACACCGCTTTCCATCAGACCATGCCTGCCAAAAACTACATGTATGCCCTCCCCTATAAATATTACAAGGAGGACGGCGTACGCCGCTACGGCTTCCACGGCACCAGCCACCGCTATGTGTCGCAGCGCGTGTGTGACATGCTCGGAGTAGACATTGCCAAGCAGCGCATCATCACATGCCACATCGGCAACGGCGGATCAATCACAGCAGTCCTCCACGGCAAGAGCTATGACACCTCCATGGGTCTGACTCCCACCGAGGGACTGATGATGGGCACCCGCGTAGGCGATGTAGACCCTGGTGCCTTGACATTCCTGATGGCAAAGCACCATCTCAGTGCTGAGGAGATGCAGAAAATCATCAACAAGGACAGCGGCGTGGCAGGTGTGTCAGGCATATCGAGCGACATGCGCGAGATCGAAGCCGCAGACCGCGCCGGCGATCCCATGGCAGTCCTCGCTCTTGACATGTATGAGCAGCGCATACTCAAGTATGTAGGTGCATACGCAGCCGAGATGGGCGGTGTAGACATCATCGTATTCACCGGCGGTGTGGGCGAAAACCAGACAGGTGTACGCCTCAACGTATGCGAACCGCTCGGCTTCATGGGCGTAAAAATCGACCCAGAAGTCAATGCAGCCACACGTGGCACAGAGACAGTCATCTCCACCCCCGACTCCAAAGTCAAAGTGGTAGTGGTCCCCACCGACGAGGAGATGATGATAGCCCGCGACACCGAAACCATCGTCGGCAGAAAGTAACGCCCACATCCCTACACTACCGAGCAAACGCATAATAACGTAGGGACGCGGCGTGCCGCGTCATCAGAGGTATCAAAGGCAATACAAATCACCTGCTACGTTGACGCGGCACGCCGCGTCCCTACAAGACCATCAGACACTTCATTACCTTCAGTATCATCATCAACAAAACCGATAGATATATGACAAAAATCCGTGCAGCCGTAGTTGGTTACGGCAACATAGGACGCTTCGTGGTCGAATCGCTCCAGGAAGCCCCCGATTTTGAAATCGCCGGCATCGTGCGACGCGACCCCTCAAAGCGTCCCGCCGAACTCGGCGACCTGCCCGTAGTCGCCGACATCCGTGACCTCGGCAAGGTGGATGTAGCCATCCTCGCCACCCCTACACGTGAAGTGGAGAAGCATGCCGTAGACATCCTCGCCCAGGGCATCAACACCGTCGACAGCTTCGACATCCACACCGATATCGTCAAGCTCCGCGAGACTCTCGACCGCGCAGCCAAAGCCCACGGCTCAGTGGCAATCATAGCTGCAGGCTGGGATCCGGGCAGCGACTCCATCGTGCGCACCCTCATGCAGGCAGCCGCACCCAACGGTCTTACATATACCAACTTCGGACCCGGCATGTCGATGGGTCACACCGTATGCGTCAAGTCTAAGCCCGGAGTCAAGGACGCCCTGTCAATGACCATCCCCCTCGGAACCGGCATACACCGCCGCATGGTATATGTGGAACTTGAAGAAGGCGCAGACCTCGCCGATGTGGCAAAGGCTGTCAAAGAAGACCCCTACTTTGCAAGCGACGAGACCCACGTGATGGCTGTTCCCTCCATAGATGCAGTCAAGGACATGGGTCACGGAGTGCACATGACACGCAAGGGAGTGTCGGGACGCACCCAGAACCAGCGTCTGGAGTTCAACATGTCAATCAACAATCCGGCTCTTACCGCACAGATTCTCGTAGGCGTGGCGCGCGCATCCATGAAGCAGCGTCCCGGAGCCTACACCATGATCGAAGTTCCCGTCATCGACCTGCTTCCAGGTGACCGCGAGGAGCTGATAGCCCATCTCGTGTAAACCGCAATAATCATACAAAAAGAGGGGGACAAACGCAACAAAAAGCGTTTGTCCCCCTTTTGTATACCCTTATTACGACACATGCTGTCGGTGACTTTGATAACTTTGACGGCAGCAACAACCACTCTCGTCATAACCATCAAAACCATATAGCATATTGTCCCCTTCTTGTCCCATCCATATCCTGTTATGCACAGACTCCCATTACGCTCCGTATTGTGGGGTGACAGCAACATCTGCTCTCGAAAATGCCGGGGGACATCCTGTTGAAGTCCATATATTCACCGACAATCTTACCGCAGATGAAATACGGCGATTCAAAGCATTAGAATCTCGATATGACTGCCATGTCGACATAAACCTCATTCCCCGCCATGAGTTGCTGATGCTCCCTCAAGATGTCAAGCAGTGGCCACCGTCATCGTTCATGCGTCTTCTGGCTGCAAAACTGCTGCCTGCCGACCTGCAACGCGTGATATATCTCGACTGCGACATCGCTGTGGACTGTCCGTTGCTGCCTCTATGGGAGATGGCACTTGATGACAAACTATGCGCTGTCGCGCCTGACGGTCCAGATGATCATCCTAACCGTGTATATAAAGCCACCCTCGAGATTGACTCTGTATATTTCAACTCCGGAGTCATGGTGATGAATCTCGATGCCATGCGCCAAAGCGACATACTTGACCAGGCATTAGACATACTGCGCACCTCCGGCAACAAATACCGGTGCCCCGATCAAGACGTACTCAACATCCTTATCAACGGACGGGTCGTGTATCTGCCCATATCCTGTAACCTCCAGTCATCGCAGCTACTTAGGCACCGACCACATCTGCCTGCGTCAGAAGCAAGCCTCGTCAGCAAGATACTGAGACATAACATCAGAGCCATAGTCCACTACACAAGCGAGTTCAAACCATGGACAACTGATATCAACCATTGGCATCCACTCGCATCCATATGGCACCGCTACCGACGCAAATCCCTTTGGGCAAAAGAAGCCAAACCTGATCTGAGTCTGCGCACCCGATTTGCCATATGGCGTCTTGCCATAGCTTACCGACTACTATACAGCGGTCCTTTTGCCCAAATATGGAAATGAACAAACCATGCTACACAACATCTTGTATAATTATTATTTTCATCTCTAAAAATGTTACTTTTGCGATTAACCGATTCTACATATCTCCTCCAGCTCGAATCTTCTTGCCAAAATTCATCATCTCAGATCAGGTCAAGAGGCTAACCCAATCCACATTAGCATTCATAATACATTGAATATCAGTTGTTTACCCCCCCCCATATCAAACCAATCCATCTTCTTTGTTCCTCCGACCGGAATTACGCCGCCTATTGCGGCGTGATGCTGACCTCGGTGCTGGAGAGCAACCGCCACGACCGACTCGTCATACATATACTGACTGACGGATTCAGTGACGGTGACATGCACCGCTTTCTCTGTCTGCCGGACAAGTATAACTGCGAGGTAGACATCATCCACATACCTCAGGAAATGCTGACAAAGCTACCTGAAAAGATAGGGACATGGCCGCGGTCAGTATGTTTCAGACTTCTTGCTCCCGACCTGCTGCCACATGACATTGACCGCATAATATATCTTGATTGCGACATAATCGTCGACACCCCGCTGCGACCGCTGTGGGAGACCGACCTGGACGGCATGGTTTGCGGAGCCGTCACCGAGGAAGAAGGACACAACAGCGACCTGATGATCGGAGTGCTCAATGTGGTGCACAACCTTGACCCACACCAACGGTATTTCAACTCAGGTGTCATGGTGATGGACCTCTCTGCCATCCGCTCTCAAGGATTGCATACAAAAGCCCTAGACCTGATCAAAAGACTTGGCGACAGGCTATCGTGTCCTGACCAGGATGCTCTCAACATAGTGATGCGCCATCGCTGGATGCCGTTGCCACTGAGATGGAACGTGCAGAGCCGCTTTTTCGTCAAATGCTTCTTCAAACTTCTTCATGATCCAGAGAGAATAATGATTAGAGAGATCGCAGCCAAGCGCACACGTGGCATAATTCATTACACTGGCTGCAAGCATCCCTGGAACCGTGACAGCTTCCTGTTCCATCCCCTATGGTATATGTGGGACAAGAGCCTGCGCCAATCCATGTGGCGCAAGACCTGCCCCATCAGCCGCCCCGGCTCATGGCGACAGCGCATGGCGATACGCAAGCTAAAACTGCTCCGACGTCTCGGCATCTCCAGTTCATACGACTCCCCTTGGATAGCAACAGCACATCTTTTGCCATGGAAAATCTGAAAGAGAAGCTGCCGTTGGTCAGCATAATCGTAATCACATATAACTCGGCGGCATTTGTCACCGAGACTTTGGAGAGCATCTCCCAGCAGACATATGAGGGACCCATGGAGCTGATCATCAGCGACGACTGTTCCGAGGACAATACTGTGGAGATATGCCGCGAATGGACATATGCCCATGCCACTGTATTCACGCGGTCAGAAGTAACGCAGACGCCCCGCAACAGCGGCATATGCGCCAACTATAACCACGCCTTGAAATTTGCCACCGGTGAATGGGTCAAATACATCGCCGGCGATGACATGCTCACTCCGGAGTGTATCCAGCGGTTTGTCTCCGAAACTGCCAACAATACCGATGACATGTTGATTTCCGGCGTATGGTGTTTCCACGATGTTGTGGGACCGCGCTTCCTTATGAAGGAATTATTAGACAGTCCCGACCCATACACACAGGCGCGCAATCTTGCCAACGCTCCCTCTGGCATAGTAGAGGGTCCTACATTTTTCATCAAGACAGCCACTCTAAGAGCCATGAACGGCTGGGACATGCGCTATCCGATGCTTGAAGATTTCCCTTTCGCTTTCCGCTACACATTCAGCGGAGCGCATATAAGCGTTATCAAAGAGCCGTTGGTCAAATACCGCGTCCATTCCAGAAGTGTGTCCCAGTCAAGTGACGCTTTCCGTCGGATGTTCTTTCAATCACTCTACGAAGCCCGGATGAAAGTGGCATGGCGCGAGAAGCATTACCTCCGATGGTGGCACAACTACATCATGTCACGCGTCATGGTAAGAGGCAGCCACTCCGCACACGTAAAACTGCTGAAATGCACCGACATCTACGGCATCCTTCACAAAGTATGCCCCTCAGCCAGACGGGAGTAGTAGAACCACGAATCACCCATTTTGTAGGGACATGCCATGGCATGTCCGCTTTCAGCAACACTCGAAAATGCAACGCCTGATGGACGGACATGCCACGGCATGTCCCTACAAACGGATGAAGCTTTAAACAACATTTAGACACACCAGATGATACCATGTTGCACAACATAGACCATTTGCTTGCACATTAACCCAAAAATTAATTAATTTGCATCTGAATCAGAGTAACAATTCAAACAACGATACTTCCGTGCATCAGCTAAAATGCTGTAAATCATATGTTTACCCCCCCCCATTGCAAATCATCCGCTTCACATCCTCTGCTGCACTGACACGCTCTATGCTGCCTACTGCGGCGTGACAGTCACAAGCGTTCTTGAAAGCTGCAAAGACACATCCGTAGCCGTACACATCATCACCGACGGCATCAAAGACAGGGACAAGGAGTTATTTGGCATACTCGCCAAGACCTACGGGGCTTCAATCGAAATCACTACCATACCTGCGCCGATTCTTGAGAATCTAGCTCATAACCAGGGCAGATGGCCATGCTCCATATGCTTTCGCCTTCTTGCACCCGACCTGCTCCCCGATGACATAAATAGAATCATCTATCTTGACTGCGATATCATTGCCAACACCGACCTCCGACGGCTATGGACGACGGACATGGACGGATATTCCATCGCCGCGGTCTCAGACATCGACCGATGCACCGATGCTGCTCTGACCGGCATGCTCTCCTCTCTGAGAGAGCTGCCCCAATCCCGACGATATTTCAACTCCGGCGTGATGTTGATGGATCTCGCTCAGATGCGCCAGACCCGTGTACATGACAAAATGCTCCGTCTTATATACGAAGCCGGTGACGCACTACCTTATCCAGACCAGGATGCCCTCAACTTAATCCTCCATGGTCAATGGAAACGTCTGCCTTGTGAGTGGAACCTCATGCCATGGGCTTTGGTCAAAAGCAATCAAACGGAACTGACAGCCGAAGAGCAGGACTCAGTCACTGAGACAGCTATCGGACATCCACGTGGCATAATCCACTACTACGGACCCTATCATCCGTGGGATTGCCGCAGCCTGATATTCCACCCGATGGAACCCTTGTGGGAACACTATCGCCGCATGTCTCCATGGCGACACAGCATACGGCGCATCCACCCGTCCCATATCATGACACGCTTCCATCGCCAGAGACTCAGAATGTGCTGGAAGCTGAAAATCCCTACAGTCTACGACACACCGTGGATAGACATCCCGCGACGCTCCTGAACTATCCGACCTATCCACCGACATTATCATAACCATGAAAACCGACTCTTCTACACCATCACATATCCACATCCTCTGCTGTACTGACTCTAATTACTGCCCTTACGCAGGAGTAATGCTCACGTCGCTGCTTGAAAACAACCGTCACCACCATATCGACATCCATGTAGCCACGACCGACACCAATCCCGACAACCATAACCGACTGGCAGCTTTGGCTGATAAGTATGGCTGCGGCATGCACATAATACACGTGACACAATCTGAATTGGATTCACTCCCTGATGCTCAGTGCGACTGGCCTAAAGAAGCATATCTGAGGTTTACCGCCATAACATCGCTTCCACAGGAGGTCACCCGAGTACTCTACCTTGACTGCGACATCATAGTCAACACCGACATCGGTGACATATGGAACCATCCTCTCAATGGAAAGGCTGCGGCAGCCGTTCCTGACATCAATAATTACATCCTGCCACACCGCCGCCGTCTGCACATCAGTTCACAATACTTCAATTCAGGGGTGATGCTTATGGATATCGCCCGCTGCAAGGCTCTTGACCTGACTTCCCGTTGCTTGCATATCATATCCACGACAACACTTGACTATCCCGATCAAGACGCCCTCAACATGGCATTGGAGGGAGAGGTGGTATATCTGCCACAGAAATGGAATCTCGTGGACGGATATCTGCAAACCCGCTATTACAAGCGTCTGCCATCAAAAATCAAGAAACTCGTACACGCGGCTGTGACAGGCAAACGCAATGCTATCATCCATTATACAGGATTATACAAACCGTGGCGCATCGGTACATATATGTTCCATCCGCTCTACGCCGTCTGGAAAAAATTCTACCATAAATCTCCATGGAAAAACACCGACCTATGGCACCGCATACCGGCATCAGCGATGAAGCGTATCGTCATATCAAGGCTGAAAATCATGTACATCCTCGGCATCACCAGCTCCTACAACCACACATGGATTCCCTCCCGTCACAAACCTCAAGCCCTCTAAGCCATGGAAGCCACACTACCCCTCATCAGCATAGTCATAATCACATACAACTCAGCCCGTTTTGTCACCGAAACCCTTGAAAGCATATCACGCCAGACCTACTGCGGACCAATAGAACTGATAGTCAGCGACGATTGCAGCCAAGATAATACCCTTGACATCTGCCGTGACTGGCTTAAACTCCATGGCAGCATGTTCGTCCGTGCAGACATCATCCAGACCTCACATAATTCAGGCATCTGCGCCAACCACAACAATGCTTTGAAACATGTCAGAGGGGAATGGATCAAATACATAGCCGGTGACGATATGCTGATGCCAAGATGCATAGAGCGGTTTGTCGAGGAAGCCCGTGCATGTACCGACCGCTTCTACATCTCTGGTGTTTTACGCTTCGGCGAGGCATCAGGGATATGGTATCCCATGGGAAACCTTCTTGACTGCAAAATGCCGACAGAGCAGGCTCGCAATCTCGCCATACATGCAGGCGGTGGCATAGTCACCGGTCCGTCATTTTTCATCCAGACACAGCTTTTGCGCGAATTAGGAGGGATGGATATGCGCTATCCGATGCTTGAGGATTTCCCTTTTGCCTTCAAATGCGCTTTTTCCGGGCATCATATCAGCATAGTCAGGGAGGCTCTGGTGATGTACAGAGTATATGCCGGCAGCGTATCAAATTCTGACAACAGATTCCACAGCATGTATCATCAAGCCATCTATCAGGCTCGTAAGGAGATAGCACTGAGAGACAGACGCTACATCGAGTGGTACCACAACCATGTCATGAAGATAGTGTCACGTCACAACATGAGCCGTTCCGTCATCCGTCACTGCGCCGACACTCTGCTCAAAGCCACTGACGTATACGGCTGGATGATGAGATTGCGGGCACTCAGTTCCAGCCACCGCCAAGTGCCTTATACAGCTCGATCATGGCGAGGTATTCGTCACGGATGGCATTGCTGAGTCCTATCTCGGCATCAAAAAGACGACGCTGTGCATCGAGCACGTCAAGATAGCTCAACGTGCCGGCATGGTACTGCATGACAGCAAGCCTCAGATATTGCCCTGCTGCCACTGTAAGTTCTTTCTTCGAGTCAGCCGAAGCATGCGCTTGCTGATAGTTGACCGATGCGTCCCTCACCTCGCCGAAAGCTCGGAGCAGATCCTGCTCATACTGTATGCGTGACTGCTCGTAACGTGCCACCGCTGCTTTGTACTGACGCTTCTTGCGTCCGAAATCCAGCAGAGAGCCGCCTACCGCTCCTATAGGATAATAATAGGCGGATTTGAACAGTTCAGGAAAACGTGAGTTCCAAAAACCGGCAGTGAAATCCAGTCTGATAGAGGGGAATCGGTCAGCATAAGCCACGCCGACAGCCTGAGCAGCCGCATTAAGCCGCTGCTCTGACGCCCTAAGGTCAGGTCGGCGTTGCAACAATTGTGACGGCACACCGAGCGGCAACTCCGGAGGAAGCACATCGCTCAGATTAATAGTGCGTGCATCATTGACAGCTGTAGGATATTCGCCAGTGAGAATCGACAGAGCCGTGCGTAGTATCTCAGCCTGGCGGTTGAGTTCCGGGATGAGCGACTGCGTGGAGATGTATTCGGTACGTGCCTGAAGATACACCAATTCGCTTGTCAGACCAGCCTCAAAACGCAGCTTCGCTTTCTTGACCGACTCTTCACGCGTCAGCAGTGTACGGCGAGTGATGCCTATGGCTGTTTCCTGTGCAAGGAGCTGATAGTAAGCTGATGCCACCTGCGCTATCACCGTCATGCGCATGGCTTGCTGGTCATCGAGAGTCGCCTTGAAGTCAGCTTCTGCCTGACGTCGGGCATAGTTGAGCTTACCCATGAGGTTATATTCCCACCCTATATGCACCTTGATGCCTACCTGCGGATCAGGCGAGTAGTTGCCATCAGATGTGGAGCCGTCATGATACCACTTGGTCTCGCGTTCGCCCCTCACAGTGGCATCCACCGTAGGATAATAATCGTATTTTGAGATGCCGTAAAGCTCCCTGACTTCATCTACACGGGCAGCAGCCTTGAGGATATCATGATTGTGGGCAAGAGCTTTCTCTATGAGACCGCACAGGGTCTGGTCGTCAAACACACGCCTCCAGTCATTGTCGGCATAGCTGGCTGACAATACAGTAGCCGTGCTATCGGTATATGAGTCGGGCATAACCGTGTCAGGCTGCTGCAGATCCTTAAGAGGATGGCAGCCCCCTATCGCCGTGAAGACAACAGCCCAGGCAATAAAATATAGACCTCGCTTTCCCATCAGCGTCTAAGCGTCTTATATCCGTCCCCGTTGTCTATCTCCTCCACATGGCTCACAGCGACATAATCGCCTATGTTGAGTCCCGATGTGACGAATACCGAGTCACCTATGGCAGTGCCGATTTTCACCTCCGACTTCTTAAGTTCTCCGTCAGAGTCCTGCACGTAGACATACGTTTTGGCATCAGCCTCTACTATCGCTCTATGAGGCAGAGCCACGCGCGAACGGCTGTGTCCGCTCGTCACAGCCACCTGGGTATGCGTACCCGGCATCAGTACGTGGGGCATATTGGGCACAATGGCACGTATACAGATAGTGCCGTTGTCAGCATCGGCACGGTGAGCGGCAAAATCCACACGACCATGCTGAGGATGTATGCGGCCGTCGGTATTCGTAACGGTAACGAAGTAATCGGTCTCGTGCTCTGGATTAGTGCAATGGGCATCAAAACACACACCGGTCAGACGGCTGCGCTGGTATTCCTTGGCAGAAAGATTGAACTCGACATTGACAGTATCCACATTGATTATTGACGATAATTCGCCGCTACCCGGACTGACGTAGCTGCCCACATCGACATTGCTGCGTGCTATAAAGCCCGAAATCGGTGCACGTACTATGGTGTTGCTGAGGTTGAGCCGTGCAAGTTCAAGTTCTGCCTGTGCGGTCTGAAGCTCGGCATTGGCATTCTCGTAGAGATTTTCGGCATTGTCAAGGTCAAGCTGCGAGGCAGCGTTCGCCTCAAAAAGCGGACGGATTCGCGCCAAATCACGCTCCGACTTACGCAGGTTCGCTTTAGCTTTGGATACATTCGCGGCGGCTTTGTTGACCAGAGCCTGATAGACAGTAGGGTCTATCTGGAAAAGCGGCTGACCCTGCTTTACCTCCGCACCTTCGGCAAAAAACATCTTCTGGAGGACACCCTCGGCTCGTGAGCTGACGCTTACAGTGCGGTGAGGCTTGATCACGCCGTCATATTCCCCCAAATCACAAGTGCTGACAGGCTTGATTTTTTCAAGGATTACAGTATGTTCCGCAGAATCATCGGCGCGGTTATTACAAGACAGCAGGCATAGGGAAACGACTGTGACACATAACGCTGCGGTCACTTTGGGAAGATTTTGTGCCATATGGAGAGAATGTCTAATCGATTGGTCTTTACATTGAGCAGTATCTCCACAATGCGCCTATGGTCATCATCGGCATGTAGCTTGGTGGCTTTGTGGAGCATGGTGTTGAGAAGATGCACACCCTTGTCACGCGTAGCCTTGGCTGCCACGAGAGCCTCTCCAAGATCTATTGACAGGCTCAGTCCGCGCAATGTCAACTCAGGCTCTATCTTGGTGAGAAACTTAAGGGCGCGTGTGAAATACGCCACAGCTTCACGCTGACGTCCCATCTGCATCAGGGTACGCCCCTGTGTGGCAAGTGAATCTATCAGACTGTCGGTGGCAAGAGTGATGGCTCGGTCATCGCCAGCCTCTACCTTGAGCTGCTCCATGTAGGTCATGGTTGCCACCTGACAGTGGGCAAGCATGTTAGCCTGCTTGACACGCGAGCGGTATATGCCTCCTGCGGCATCGATGGCGGCAAGGTGCGCAGGACCGTAACGCTCGGGGTCATCCTTGGCAAGACGTTCAAACAGGGATGCACATTTTTCTATCTCCCTCTCGGCAGCTTTGAGTTCGCCCCGCGAAGCATGCACCTGAGCAAGGTCATAGAGGAGCGAGCCAAGGATACTGAGGAAGACGGCATCCTTGCGCTTAGGTTCACGCATCATCACATTGAGAGCCGCAGCTCCACACACAAGAGCCTCCTCTGACTGCCCTTCGCGCGAATGCAGAGCGGTCAGCACTGACAGCCCCATGGCATGCAGATCCGACATCTGACGGCTCTCGTCACCTGTCTCGGCGATGTATTCACACAGTTCACGGCAGAGGAGTATAGCGTTCTGAGCCTCCTCCTTGTCAGCCATGCGGAGAGCACGCATCCTCAGATAGTCATACGCCACCACGCCCTCTGACGACTTGAGCTGCTGCATCAGTTCGGGCAATCCGCCAGAGCGGCGGCGCAGTCCCGACAATGAGCCAATGGGAGCTGCTACAGTCATAAAATGCGAATCTAACGAGGTGACGTTCATGTGATTAAATTATGATATGATGTATCTACTACGTATGTAATATCGTTTGGTGCGGACACTCTCACAGCGACAGATGCGGGGCATCCACAGCCGCCAGCAGAGCGAGCCGGTCATCGGCATTGAGTCCCTCGGCAAGCTTCATAAACCCTACCCCGCTCTCCATCATGGCGCGTACCAATGCGGCAACAACGACTGCATTTCCATTACGGGTCGTCACCAGACTCTCATCAGGCAGAGGCTCGCGTATGGTCTGCGCAGGGGAGTAATAACGCATACAGGGTCTCTGGTCATCTACAGTCAGACCGATGAAATTGGGGCAGTAGAACGAGATGCTGTCGCGGTAGGCAGCGTCAAGGTCTTTGCTGCCGAAGAACTCCCGCAGCTCAGCCTCGGTAGCCACAACAAAGTCGGCAAGCTCCAGATTGTCGAGCAGCGAAGGCTTGACAGGAGTCAGCTGTTTGCCCTCATGGATGTCAAATCCTGGAGCATAGACCACAAGTGCCCTGCGCTGACGGCATGAGCCTACAAATTCCCTGATGAACTTGATGTTGCGCGGAGCCACAGCGAAGTAATCGCCCATCACCACGATATCGTCACGGTCTATGCGGGGCCATACGGCATCAAAAGCATCCTCGGGATACACCCGATAACGCACGGTATCCGATTTGGCATGCTCTGCATCAGGCAGGAAATGCAGATTGAGAGGTGTGTGGCCTCCGGCATAGCGGTCAATGCTGGATGTGGTCACACCATGTGCCGACAGATGACCTACGATGAAATCACCGACACGGTCACGTGCCGCTTCGCTGACAAACGTAACCTGAACACCTTTATCAGCCAGGTGTATTGCTGTCTGAAGCATGCGTCCCTCGGATGACATCGATATCGGATGCCCGTCTGCGGCATTAATGCCGAGAGCCGACGAACCAATGACTGCTACTTTCTTCATATGCGATGGACATGGATTATTTGCCTGAGGATGCCACAGTACCGAGGTATCCGCCATGGTGGCGCAAAGCATACTCACGTCGGGTAAAACCGGTGGCTTTCATGACGTTTACCACAAGGATATCTCCGATAACCGTCATGGCAGTGGTGGAGGTAGTCGGGGTGAGTCCGAGAGGACAAACCTCAGGCGCGCCGCCGGTCGAAAGCACCACTGGAGTCATATGCCCCAGTTCGCTGTCGGGATTGCCTGTAATGACGATGAGCGGTAAAGCCGGATAGAGGTTCTTGGCAAGATCCACCAGTTCGATAATTTCGCGCGTGCGGCCTGAATTGCTGACCAGCAGCATGACATCTCCTGGCTGCAGCACTCCAAGGTCGCCATGCTGCGCTTCACTCGGATGCAGCGACACTGACGGTATACCTGTCGAGCAGAATGTCGTGGCTATATTCATGGCTATCTGCCCTGCTTTCCCCATCCCGGCAGTGACAAGTTTGCCGCCATGGTCATGGACGTGCTCTACTATAAGGCTTACAGCCTGATCATAGGCAGGAGTGTATGGTATATTCTGGATGGCACGACTCTCAGCATCGAGAATCTCCGCCATGGTCTGCTTAACTGACATCGGACAATGATTTAGAATTTGACATGAACGGCATAAATGCCACATGAATGTATCTGCAAATATACGACTTTTCCGCCAATCGGCAGCCATCATATCAATAGGGTCGGCTTGGCAAAGAGCGAGAATCCGAGCGACTCCTTGAACAGGCACAGACCTTCATCCGGGATGCCGTCGATCGATGACGGTCCGAGATCAAACCATCTGAATCCGTCACGGGCGAAATCCATCGACATACTGACTGCGATATTGTTCATCGGCCGCAACTCGGCTGCCTCTGGAATATTACCCCAGTAGACCCCTTGCACTATGCCGCTAAGGTGGTGATAATTGATAGCTGAGGCTATGGGTTGCCCGTTGGAAGTAACTATATATACGCTGCCTCTGACCATGCGGTCAATCGTAGACCTGAGATTGTCAAAGCTCATATGGACCGGATATCCACGCGACTCATGGTTGATGGTGACCACCCGGTAAGCCTCTGCAAGAGCAGCATCATCAGAAGCATCGTAGGCTCGGCACTCCAATCCCGCCCTTATCGAAGCCTTGTATTTGCGCCGTGATTGCGGACTAAGCATCCGCGCCACATCCATGCCACGAGAGAGAGGCAGGGCATAAGTATAGTCGGTGAACAGCATCTGCGCTCCGGCGCTCATCGCTGCCAGATATTGTTTTGAAATCTGCGATTTTGTGGAGTAGATGTCGGGGGGGAGGGTCAGACGTATATGGCATCCACAGGTCTGTGCATAGTCACGGAGCGCATGGATGGCATCTATGTAATAAAGCAATTGCTGCGGTCTGGTCTCCTCTATACATCCGAACGGAGCCGAAAACGGGGCTCTCAATTCTCCGTCTCTCAATCCGAGAGTGATGCCGAAACGCACTCTGCCGTTAGCATCGGTTACAGCCACATAATGTAGGTCATCACACTTAGAGCGGTTGAGTTCGCTGAACTCCACTTTGTTATAAACCAGCAGAGGGTCAGTGAATATCTTGCCATACTCGTCGGGCTGGAGTCTCGTAGCTTTCATATGGTTACATAGATTTTACCGTAGAGTTTCATAAAAGCAGTGTCGGTTTCGCCAACAGTTCATAACCAAGCGATTCCTTGAAACGACACAATCCGTAATTGGGCATACCATGCAGCGATGATGTACCCTGATCGAGCCATTCAAACCCTCTCGAAGCATAGTGGCGCGCCATCTCCACAGCAAGGAAATTCATTGGGCGCAGATGTCCGGAGTCTACAAGGTGTCCCCAATATACGGGCTGGACTACTCCGTCGGAATGGATGTAATTGATCGAAGCCGCCACACCTGCATTGCCGCATGACACTATGCATACCTCACCTCTGACCCTGTCACCGAAACACCTTAGAGTAGCCTCGATCTGCTCCAATGACATGTGTACAGGATATCCGTGAGTCTGATGATTGGACTGGACAATGCCATAGGCATCTTGCAACGCCGACCTCTCGAAAGCATCCATGACACCAAGGGCGAGACCTGCACGACACGCGGTGCGGAAACATTTGCGGGCATGGCGCGAGACCTCATCCAGCACGTCAGCACCACGGTGCAACGGACGCACATAATTGCAGTCAGAGTGAAGCAATGTGACTCCTCGTGAGAGCGCAGCCATATACTGTTTCTCTATGTGAGAGCTGCGGGAATATATGGCTGGGGGCAATGTAATACGGACACGGCTATGATGCTCCTCGCCGTAGACACGTAGCGCATCCATCGCCTCCAGATAATATGTGATCTGCTGCGGTTTAGTCTCTTCGATGCATCCGAACGGCGCCGAAAACGGTGCTTTCAGCTCACCATCAGCCTCTCCGAGGGTGATGCCCAATCTGATCTTTCCGCCGTCATCAGCCAGCACGACATAATGCACATCCTGGCACTTGGCGCGGTTTAGTTCACTGAACCCTACAGTGTTATATGCCACCGAAGGGTCAGGGAAATACCGTGCATATTCTGCCGGAGATGTCCGTATAGCTTTCATATATGCAAAAGTAATTAATTCCTGTCAAGAAACATCCCGTATCAGAGCTATTTTTGTAAATTTGCATCACATACCATCTTACCAACAAGTCAATTCCGATACTTAATATGGCACTATTGATTCCACTCCGAGGCTTCACCCCTTCATATGGGCAGGATTGTTTCTTCGCCCCGACAGCACAACTCATAGGCGATGTCACCATAGGTGACGGATGCAGCATATGGTTCAACACCGTGCTGCGAGGCGATGTCAACACTATCAAGATAGGCAACCGCGTCAACATACAGGACGGCTCGGTGCTCCATACCCTCTATCAGAAATCGACCATCGAAATAGGCGATGACGTGTCGATAGGTCACAACGTGACCATCCACGGAGCCAAGATCCATGACCTCGCCCTCATAGGCATGGGCGCAGTGGTGATGGACGATGCAGAAGTGGGCGAAGGCGCACTTGTGGCTGCCGGATCAGTGGTCCTGTCACGCACCAAAATAGGACCTCACGAGCTATGGGGAGGCGCACCTGCCAAGTTCATCAAGATGGTCGAGCCAGAGAAAGCCCGCGAGATGAACCAGAAGATAGCCCGCAACTACCTCATGTACTCACAGTGGTACAGTGAACCAGGCTGCGAACCCCGTGAGATAGACCAGCACGGCAACGAAATCGCCAAATTGTAGGGACATGGCATGTCAGGCATGGAAGCGCATATGCCGCACTATTGCCGAGGGAAGGTGAGCTGGTAGATTGCCAAGGCTGTTGACACAGCTACATTGAGGGAGTGCTTGGTGCCATACTGCGGTATTTCTAAGCACAGGTCGGCGGCATCCACTACTTCTTGTGACACGCCATGCACCTCATGCCCGGCGACTATGGCGTATTTCCTCCCTGCCTCCGGCACAAACTCGGGCAGTGACACAGAGCCGTGGACTTGTTCGAGTGCGCACACCGTGTATCCCTCGGCATGCAGAGCCTCTACGGCTTCGAGGGTCGAAGGATAGTAGCTCCAATCCATCGACATCTCAGCACCGAGGGCAGTCTTATGGATCTCAGCTGACGGCGGAGTGGCAGTGATGCCGCAAAGCAGTAGGCGTCCCACAGCAAAGCCGTCGCAAGTGCGGAATACCGATCCGATATTATTTAGGCTACGCACATTGTCAAGCACCACTACCAGCGACGATTTCTCGCCCTCGCGGAAATCGTCGACACTCATGCGGTGCAGGTCTCGTATGTTCTTCTTCTCCATATTTGCAATTGATAATCATCGCATGCGGATGCTTCAAAACCTGTCAATTGCGGTGATTCTATTTGTATGATGTAGTGACATGTCATGGCATGTCTGCTGATACCCAAGTGCTTGCAGATTAGACATGCCATGGCATGTCCCTACAATATTGTGAAATCCGGGGTCTTGCAGCACCCTCATGCAGTAGGCACGTCGGAGACGTGCCAGCCGTGCATAACCCCATGCACGGGAGCGTAAGCGAACGTTCATGGGGTTATGCACTACATAGCCTAATCAACCTCGGAGAGGTTGTGACCCATCCGCTTACGCCGGAGGGGTTGTATATAACGTGTCACAACCTCTCCGAGGTTCATTCTAAGGATTTTACCTTATGCCCCATGTACGGTTCGCTTACGCTCCCGTGCATGGGGTTACGCACAGCGGATACGTCTCCGACGTATCTTTCAGCTTGTTGGTCGATCCTTCGATAGAATTTACAGGTTTCCGATTGCAAATTTACCGCTTTTCCGCCAATTTACAACGGGCTATTGGACATACTGGTCCAGAGCATCACGGAGATTAGAGACCATCATGGCACGGAGTTCGGGCGGTTCGATGACCTTGATACGCGGACCATAGCCGAGAAGCTCCTGCACGAAGTCGGGAGTAAGACGCAGACGATAGCTGAATATGGAGTAACTGTCGTGAACTACTTCATTCTGCGAATGGTGCAAGGGTAGTGCGCGGAAATATTTTGCCTGGCGTGAGTCGGTCTTTATCCTTACAGTCTTCGCTTCTCCGTGGGAGAATATAATGCCATATGAATCACGGGAATAGCTTTCGGCATCAAAGTCAGGAGGCATCACAAACCGCTCGGTCTCCATCGTAACGTCCGACATGCGGTCAAGCGCATATGTCTTGATGGTATCCTCCGCACGGTTGCGCCCTGTGATATACCACCGCTGACGGAATATCTTGAGAAAATACGGTTCAAGCTGCAGTCCTTCGGTGGGAAGCGAGCGGCTGTAGGAGTGGTAATTAAATTTCAACACATGACACTCTCTGAGAGCGTCCATGACCACCGAAAGATACACACGCGCCGACGGCACATCTTCGATAAAGATGCGCTGCGACAGGTCTCTTGCTCCGGACAACACACTGTTGGTGGCAGCTGAGTTAAGCAGCCAGTCGGTCATGCTTTCCTCGTGGGCATCGTTATATTCTATGAAATACTCATAGGTAGAGGAATTGCAACCGATATTGACATTAAACAACTCCTCTATGGCATTGCGATAATTGTAGAACGTGCGCCGTGGCAGATCTTCTCCGCTATAGAACGGCGAATTGCGCCAGCGGCGGTTAAGTTCGTCGCGAGTGATCGACCCATGCCTGCGTATGGTATCGATAATCCAGATGTAACGGCTTAATAGATTTTTTGACATCGCTGAGATAAGTAGAGATAGATGAGGTGAGATATATTTAATTGTTCAGCATCCCTCGGGCAGGCTTTACAGACAAAAAGCCCCGTGATTCAATACATGAGTTTCCCATCGTAATCCGCGCATAAAGCCGTCGGATATCGGAGGAGGATGCGCTCAGTAAATGAAATCCTATTAAGGAGATGGTATCTTAAATAAAACCGCGCGGATTGCACCAGGCATAGCCCGGTCTACAATCTCAGCGCGGTTATGAGGGGATCAGGAGGATACGGAGTGAGTCCGTGCTCCCTTAAGGTTTTGTGTCAGAGCTCCGGCAAGCCACAAGGGGCTGACGTTGCTCCAGCATAGGCAGACAGAGATAGGGCTGCTTATGCCTCAGAGGGTGTAACGTTGATGAAGCGGCGTCCGTTGCGACCTACGGTGAATACAACTGTGCCGTCTACGAGAGCGTAGATGGTGTGATCCTTGCCCAGACCTACGTTGAGACCGGGGTGGTGCACTGTGCCACGCTGACGCTTGATGATGCTTCCTGCCTTAGCGTACTGACCTCCAAAAATCTTCACGCCGAGACGTTTGCTTTCTGATTCGCGGCCGTTCTTCGAACTGCCGACTCCTTTTTTGTGTGCCATTGTGTTTAGTTAGCGAATGATTTAGAGGGTTAGGCTACTACTTCCTTGATTAACACTTTGGTGAAGTACTGACGGTGACCGTTTTTGCGGCGATAGCCTTTGCGGCGTTTCTTCTTGAAGATGATCACCTTGTCACCCTTTACGAGGGGTGTGAGGACTTCACATACTACCTTTGCGCCTTCCACTGTGGGTGCGCCAACCTTCACTTCTCCGTCAGCGTCAGCGAGGAGTACGCGGTCAAATTCGACCTTCTCTCCTTCTTTAACTGCTTCGCCGAGATAGTGTACATACAGGAACTTGTCTTTTTCAGCTTTGAACTGCTGTCCCTGGATTTCTACGATAACGTACATTGCGTTGATTAAGAGTTTATTAAAGGTTACTCCGCCAGGCGAGCGACCCGCATCTCTGACACGGTATCGGCTGCTTCACATCAAGCCCGACACGGATTTTAGCTCACAAAGGTAACACTTTTTCCCCAATCCACCAAAAGTTTGAATTTTATCAAACAAAATAGGGCTACAGGTCGGATGGTTTGAGGGAAAAGTGCTATTTTTGTAGGTTGAATCAGTATTTACCTGACAATGGCTATAGATATGTCCGACCAATCATCAGGCTCTGCCAACATTAACGCTGGCCGCTTTGCCACCCTCAACGGTGTCAGGGTGCACTATACAGTTGCCGGCGAGGGGCATCCCATCATACTCATGCATGGCTGGGGATGTAACACCGCCACCCTTGCAAGCGTTGAGAAGACCGCACTGGCAGCAGGATGCAAGGTCTACAACATCGACTTTCCTGGATTCGGGCTGAGCCCCGAACCGCCCGTGGTATGGGGCGTGGAGGAGTACACTCGCGTGGTCGAGGATCTCGTCAGCCACGAAGGCATAGAGCGTCCCATGCTCCTTGGACACTCTTTCGGCGGACGCGTAGGAATACTCTACAGTTCACGACACGATGATGTGGCGAAACTCATACTCGTAGACGCAGCCGGTGTCAAACCCAAGCGCACTCTGACCTATTACCGCAAGGTCTACACGTTCAAGATGATGAAATGGCTTATGTACTTCTTCATCGGACGCGAGAATACTCGCATGCGGCTTGACCGCATGCGAGCCAAACGAGGATCCTCGGACTATGCTTCAGCCACTCCGCGCATGCGAGCCATCCTGAGCAAGGTGGTCAATGAAGACCTGCGCAAGGTGATGCCGTCTGTCAAAGCCCCGACCCTGCTGATATGGGGCGAGAACGACACCGCGACACCGATGGATCAAGCTCGTACCATCGCCCGGCTGATTCCCGGTGCGGGGCTGGTGTCATTTCCCGGAGCCGGCCATTACAGCTTCCTTGATGAGCCGGCAAAATTCGCCTCGGTACTGACCAGCTTCCTCTCCGACCGCTAAACAACCTATATATGTCAACAACAGTGATATACATTATATATATACTGACAGCCCTGATGGCATTGGTGCCGTTTCCAGCAGAACTGAAACGCGACTTGATGATGCTTCAGCAAAACTCCTACCGAAATGAGCGGTACATGCGCTGGTTGCGCTCGTCGGGTGACACCACATCGGTCATCCGTCTAATGGGCATCGTGATGCTGCTGTTTCTGCTGACTCCGATGGTGCCGGCGGTAGTATCCATGCCCTGCGCATTTCTCTACTGCGGATGCGTCACCGGGAGGCTATTAGGAGCGATATACAAGAAACCGCTCGTGTGGACCAACCGCGCCAAGCGTAACTACTCGGTGCAGATAGCGCTTGCCCTACTCGCCGGAGTGGCAGTGGCACTCCCCCTGTCGCTCGGTGGAGCTATCTATACTGTCTGCCATATCATCACATGCGTAGCCATCGGCATATATCTGCTCAGCCATCCCATCACCATGGCAGCCAACTGGCTCTTGAAGCCTGTTGAGACGCATATCAACAGCCGATATTACAACGAAGCCGCCGACATGCTCCGCTCGATGCCTGACCTGAAAGTCATAGGCGTGACAGGCAGCTACGGCAAGACATCAACCAAGCACTATCTGCACCGCATCCTGAGCGAGCAGTTTGACACCCTGATGACTCCTGGCAGCTTCAATACCCCCATGGGTGTGATCCGCACCGTCCGTGAGATGATGAAGCCCTACAACGAGGTATTCATCGTAGAGATGGGAGCCAAGCAAGTGGGCGACATCAAGGAGATATGCGACCTTGTACACCCCCAAATGGGCATAGTGACCGCAGTGGGAGAGCAACATCTGGAGTCGTTCGGTTCAATAGAGAACGTCCAGCGCACCAAATTCGAGCTTGTCGACGCCCTACCTTCCGACGGACTCGCCGTGGTCAACAACGATTTCCCGATGTGCGCATCGCGCCCGGTCAGCAATGTCGAGTGCATCCGCTATGCCGTAACCGACACCGATGGAGCGCGGTACGTGGCAGAGGACATCAAGTATGGAGCTGATGGCACGGAGTTTACTGTAGTTGACCGCGAAAACGGCATGCACCTCCGACTTCACACCCGCTTAGTGGGCGAATGCAACATTTCCAATCTCATCGCTGCTGTAATCATAGCGCTGCGCTTAGGCATGGACGGTGACAAAATCGCCTATGCCGTGGAGCATATCGAGCAGGTGGAGCACCGGCTCAATGTCAAGCGCACCGGCGGAGGCATCACAATAATCGATGACGCTTATAATTCCAACCCGACCGGCTCCAAAATGGCGATGGACGTGCTGCGTCAGATGACCTCGGGCAAACGCATAGTCATCACTCCGGGCATGATAGAGCTTGGCGACCGTCAGGAGGAACTAAATTACCGCCTCGGCACATATATCGCCACCGCCGCCGACATAGCCATCATAGTGGGCAGATACAACCGTCAGGCGCTCACCGATGGCATTGCGTCGGTGGAAGGCGGACAATGCCGCGTAGAGACAGCCGACACATTTGCCGAAGCCCAGCTCATGCTCAGCTCGATAGCCCGCAGCGGCGACACGGTGCTATATGAAAACGATTTACCAGACACATTCAAATAAGTTAATGAAAACCAATATCGGAGTGTTTTTCGGCGGACGTTCCACCGAACACGAAATATCAGTTATTTCAGCCTCACAGGCAATGCACGCCATAAACCGTGACCGGTATGACGTTACCCCTATATATATAACCAAGCAGGGACGCTGGTACACTGGCGAAGCCCTGCTCGATGTGGCTAACTACCGCAATCTGCCCGAACTTCTGAAGAAGTGCACCGAGGTGTACATGCGTCCCACCTACGGCGACTATAATCTCTACGGAGCCAAGAAACCGCTGCTGGGCGGCAACCCTGTGATAGCGCATCTTGATGTGGTAATCCCGGTGCTCCACGGATCCAACGGCGAGGATGGCATCTTCGAGGGCGTACTCGACACCATCGGCATCCCCTATGCCGGATGCAACGTGCTTGCCAGTGCCAACGGCATGGATAAAATCACGATGAAGATGATACTCGGCGCATGCGGAGTGCCGGTAGTCCCCTACGTATGGTTTACCGACAAGCAGTGGTTTGCCCAACGCGACGCTCTGATTGAGGAAATCGAGAAGAAAATAGGCTATCCAGTCATTGTCAAGCCAGCCAACCTCGGGTCAAGCGTCGGCATAGGCAGAGCCGCCGACCGCCAGCAGCTTATTGCCAAGGTCGACGAAGCCGAGAAATACAGCGCACGTCTCATCGTGGAGCATATGGTCGACAACCTCAAGGAAATCAACTGTTCAGTGCTTGGCGACTGCGATGACTACGCCACATCGGTGTGCGAGGAGCCCATCAAGAGCGGCGAAATTCTCAGCTACCAGGACAAGTACATGGGCGGCACCAAAGGTGCGCAGGGCATGCAGGCTTCGCAGAAGCGCATTCCTGCCGACCTGCCCGAAAAGGTCAGCGACCGTATCCGCTACCTTGCCGGAGAGACTTTCCGCGTGCTGTCATGCCACGGTGTGAGCCGCGTCGACGTGATAATGGACCAGGACAACGGCGAAATCTACGTCAACGAAATCAACACCATACCTGGCTCCTTGTCGTTCTACCTCTGGGAAGCCACAGGCATACCGTTTGACAAACTGATGGACCGGCTCGTGGCACTTGCCATCAAACGCAAACGCGAGATGGAGCGCAAGACCGTCAGCTATGACCAGAATATATTCGCCCTGTCAGGAGGCGTCAAGGGCGGCATCAAAGGCGGCGTGAAAAGCCGATGAGCATGCCCTCCCCTGATTTCTAAATACCTTTATAAAGAAACACCAATCAGCATCTTTGTGACTATGAATGAAGAAACGATGACTCCCGAAACAGCCGAGGAAAAGAAAGGTCTCAACTTCGTCGAGCAGATCGTCAGCGACGACCTCGCGGCAGGCAAGAACGGCGGACGCCTCAACACGCGTTTCCCGCCCGAACCCAACGGCTATCTACATATCGGACATGCCAAAGCCATCTGCATGGACTTCGGTGTGGCAGAGAAGTTTGGCGGCACCTGCAACCTGCGCTTCGATGACACCAATCCTGTCAAGGAGGATGTGGAGTATGTCGATTCGATACGCGAAGATATACACTGGCTCGGATTTGACTGGGGCGACCGCGAATACTACGCCAGCGACTATTTCCCCCAGCTCTATGCCTTTGCCGAGCGTCTCATCCGCGAAGGCAAAGCCTACGTAGACGACCAGACAAGCGAGGAAATCGCAGCTCAAAAGGGCACTCCCACCCAGCCTGGCGTGGAGAGTCCCTACCGCAACCGCACACCTGAGGAAAACCTCGACCTCTTCCACCGCATGAACGCCGGCGAGTTTCCTGACGGAGCGCGTGTACTGCGTGCCAAAATCGACATGGCAAACCCCAACATGCACTTCCGCGACCCCATCATCTACCGCATCATCCACCATCCCCACCACCGCACGGGCGACAAGTGGAAGGTGTACCCGATGTATGACTTCGCCCACGGTCAGAGCGACTACTTCGAGGGTGTAACCCACTCCATCTGCACCCTTGAGTTTGAGGTGCACCGTCCGCTCTACGAGTATTTCGTAAAGGAACTCGCCGAAGATGCCGAAAAATACTGTCCCCGACAGATAGAGTTCAACCGCCTCAACCTGACATACACCGTCATGTCGAAGCGCAAGCTGCTCCAGCTCGTCAAGGAGGGTCTGGTGAGCGGATGGGACGATCCACGCATGCCGACCGTCTCAGGCATGCGCCGCCGCGGATTCACGCCGCAGTCCATCCGCAACTTCATAGACCGCATCGGCTATACCAAGTATGAGGCTCTCAACTCCATGAGCCTGCTGGAACATGCAGTGCGTGAAGACCTCAACGCTATCTCCACCCGAGTGATGGCGGTAATGAACCCGCTAAAGGTGGTGATGACCAACTATCCCGAGGGACAGACAGAGATGGTCAGCATGGAAAACAATCCTGAAGACCCTAATGCCGGCACACACGAGATGCCTTTCGCACGTGAAATCTACATCGAGCGTGACGACTTCATGGAAAATCCGCCCAAGAAGTTCTTCCGTCTCGCTCCCGGTCAGGAAGTGCGTCTCAAAGGCGCATACATCATCAAGTGCGAGGAGGTCATTAAGGATGTCGACGGCAATATCACCGAACTGCGCTGCACCATCGATCCCGAGAGCCGCAGCGGCATGCCCGGAGCTGCCCGCAAAGTCAAAGGCACCCTCCACTGGGTATCAGCCAAGGATGCAGTGGATGCCACAGCGCGTCTCTATGACCGCCTCTTCGTGGTCGAGAACATGGCAGAAGCCGAGGGCGATTTCCACGACCACATGAACCCCGACTCGCTCAAAGTGGTCGAGGGCATAAAGGTCGAGCCGTTTGCCGCCAAGAACGCCGTACCCGGTGCACACTTCCAGTTCCAGCGCGTAGGCTACTTCACCCCCGACCTCGACAGTACCCCCGATCACCTCATCTTCAACCGCTCCATCGCCCTCAAAGACACCTGGGCAAAAGAGCAGAAGAAATAGAATATAACTGCCGCTCCTGTAGGGACATCCCATGGCATGTCCCTACAGGCAAAAACAATCCCACATCATCAAAAAATGGCAATCAAAACATTAATTTGGACCTACGTTGTCAAGCCCATCAAAAACATGGGTGGAGACAAGGGTAAAATCAAACGCCAATGGAAGCAGATCATGGGCTATGACCTTGACCTGACCAATCCGCGCACGTTCAATGAGAAGATTCAATATCTGAAACTCCTCGAACGCAAGCCCGAGTATACGGTCATGGCTGACAAATATGCCGCAAAGAAATGGATTGCCGACCGAGTGGGCGAACAATATGTGCCAAAACTCCTTGGAGTGTGGCAACGCGCCGAAGACATAGACTTCGACACACTGCCAGACCGCTTTGTGCTCAAAACCACCCACGACAGTGGTGGCGTAATCATCGTCAAAGACAAGGCAGATCTTGACAAAGGCAATGCCCTTGACAAGCATAATCTTGCTTTTGACCGCAATGGTGTCATAAAATTCCTCAATGAGCATCTTAAAGCAAACCATTATAATTTATTCAGAGAATGGGTGTATAAAAACATCACACCTCAAATCATTGCTGAGGAATTCCTTGACCCCAACAAAAATACAGAAAGATCTCCCGATGATTTCAGACTATTCTGTTTCAACGGAGAGCCCCGAATCGCATACATTGACAAGACATGGTTTGACAGCCGTCATGTGACCCATTATTCACTGCCTGACTGGGAAAAACTATCTATAGTCAAAAAAGACTGCACCGTTGACGAAATCGCAGAGCCACGTCCAGAAAATCTGGATGAAATGATCGAGGTTGCAAAGAAGCTGTCAAAAGGGCTGCCATTTCTAAGAGTAGATTTTTTCCTTTCAAACGGTAAAATCTATGTGGGAGAAGTTACCTTCTTCCCGGTAGGTGGTTACGAAGAATTTGAGACACCCGATACCCAGCAGATGATGGGTGACATGATAGACCTCTCGCCATGGCACGAATATGGGGGGGGTATTTATCTACAAATCAAGAGGTTACGCAACATGTTAGGGCTTAAAGGTTTATAATCACATTGTAGGGACATGCCATTGCATGTCCGCCACGACAGCAAATCAACCCCGTGTGGGATGCGGACATGCCACGGCATGTCCCTACAGGCAAAACATAAACTACTTAGATGGACGAGAAAGACGAACGACAGGAACTCACTGACCGATTCCGACACGAGATACGTGCCGGGCATGACAAGGCATTCTTCACCGAAGGGGAACTCGTGGAAATCTACGACTTCGCCAACGATAATGAGGATGAATACATCATGCTCGAGGTGCTGTACCACGCTGCGGGACACTACCCTTACAGCGAAGCCCTGACCGTCCGTCGCGCATTCCACGCCTACTATGCCGGGACTGACGGAAACATCGTGGTCAGGATGCTGCGCCATGTTCCCCCGGAAAACGTCCTTGCCAACATACTGACCATCCGAGTAAAAGAACCCACCGGCGCGGAAGCCATAGAGGATTTAGACCGCATACTCGCCCCGGTGGAGAAATTCGAGGACGAGGAGATTATACAGCTCGTAGATCTCGCCGCCGACTTAGGATGCTACGACTGGCTTACTACAAACCACCAGACCATCCTCAGCAAGCTCACATATGTGCCTACATACCTCTACGAACTGGGTGAGGTATTCTACGAAAACGGCGACTTTGACGCCGCAATCAAGTATCTGGAGGAGCTGACAAATATTGACCCTTTCAATCCATCGTTCTGGAACCGCCTGACGGATGCCGCTGGCATGAAAGGCGACTTTGAGAAAGCCCTGCAAAGCGTGGAGTTTTCACTCGCCATCAAGCCTGACAACAATGCTGCCCGCTACCTCAAAGCGCAAGCACTGTTCGCACTCAAACGCGATCCGGAAGAAATCGTGCGGCTCATTGACGATGCTTCCATCGAGGATGCAATGGAGATAGGCAACACACGTCCGCTGCAATTGCTGGCATCAACCTACAGCTGGTTGCTCAAGCAAAATGACAAAGCTCTCGAACTCCTGCTCAAAGCCAACGACCGCTATCCTGCTGACCGCGACATACTAAATGCGCTAATGCAGCTACAGATTGACGACATACCCCAGCGTCTTGACCGCTTCCGCGATCTGCATCCTGAGGCTGAGGGGGATGCATGGATCAAATGGTCGCGCGACCTGGCTCAACCCGATGCCAACTACAGCCCCATCATGGTGGCTCATGTGCTCGAATCCTATTTCCGCCATCACCTGACAGACGTTGGAGCCGAACAGATGTTCCTGATGCTCTATCTCACCCGCCAGTTTGACAAGGTCATCGAATATGGCACAACCTTGCGTGAGGCACTGCAAGACCCTGCGACAGAGAAAGGCACCGAGGCTTCATCCACCCAGGTCAACCGCATGACCTACACCTCTGCCCTGACTCTGATTATGAGCCTGATGAGAAGCGGTAACTTATACGAAACCGTCATGGTCATACAAGACGAACTAAAGTGGCATCCCACCCTTGATACAGTATCAGAGGTACTAGAACTCCGCGGATACCGTCAGGCACTGTTTGAGATACTCCAGTTCATGACCGAGCATCCAAATCCGCGCCAATCATCCCTTGACAAGATTGATCCGCTGCCTCCATTAGTCTCCAAGGAGCAGCTGCCCGGCTACAAACCGAAAGGCAAAGGCAAAAAAGGTCAGTGAACCTTGATACGCCTCCAATTTGTTTCATAGTAATGAGCTATCTCGTATAGAGCGACATATATGGCAAGTATATTTTCAATAATTTTGAGCGGACTGCTGGTAGGCATCCTCATATCAGCCCCTATGGGACCGATCGGAGTGCTCGTGATCCAGCGCACCCTCACCAAAGGTCAGTTGCCGGGATTCTTCACTGGTCTCGGTGCCGGACTCAGCGATATCATATACTGCCTGCTCACCGGGCTTGGGCTATCGCTCGTCATTGACTTCATAGAGCGCAATCAGAATGTACTGCAGATTATCGGCTCGATATTCCTGATAGGCTACGCCGTGTATCTGTTCAAAGCCAATCCGTCACGCTCGCTGCGTCCGCCGTCAGAAACCGCCAACACCTATTGGCGCGATTTCTGGACAGGATTCCTGTTCACGTTCTCCAACCCGCTGATTCTTTTCTTCATCATAAGCCTTTTCGCACGTTTCAGCTTCCTTGCCCCGGAGTACATGTACTACCATTATATACTCGGCTATATCTCCATAGCTGGCGGAGCCCTCCTATGGTGGACCACCATCACATTCATAGTCGATAAGGTACGCGGACACTTCAACCTGCGCTCCATGTGGATCGTCAACCGCATCATCGGCTCGCTGATAGGCTTGATGGCTGTATTCGGACTCGTAACAGGCATAATCGCCCTCACATGACCCTCTCGTCCTGTATCAATAACACAAAAAAACATCTCAGCGAAGCCGGCTTCACATCTGCGGAAATCAGCTGGATGGTCCGTGACATTTTCGCCGCGCTCAAAGGGTACACCCAAGTGGACCTCATCACACGAGGCGATGACGAAATCACTGATTGGCTCGCATCACATGTCGACAGCATTGTCTCCGAGATTTGTGGCGGCACTCCCATACAATATGCTTTAGGGCAGGCTCGATGGTTGGGGATGACGCTGAGGGTCACCTCCGCCGTACTGATACCGCGCCCTGAGACAGAGCAACTTGCCGATATGGCGATAGCCGATGCTGGTGACAAAACCGACCTGAGAGTGCTCGACATCGGTACCGGGAGCGGATGCATAGCCATCGCTATGGCACGCGCCCTGCGCTTCCCAACTGTGACAGCCTTAGATATCTCTCAGGCAGCTTTAGATGTAGCCAGGGAAAATGCCACACAGCTCAAAGCCAAAATCAGTTTCAAGCTGGAAGACATACTCTCCGCAACTCCTGTCAGGAATAGTTACGACATCATACTTAGCAACCCGCCGTACATAGCCGAGAAAGAGATGTCTGGCATGAGCGCCAATGTGCTTATGCACGAACCTCACACAGCCCTGTTTGTTCCCGACAATGACCCTGTGAAGTTCTACCGCGCCATAGCCCGTTATGCAGCCGTCAGCCTTAGCCCCGGAGGCTCTCTGTGGCTTGAAATCAATCCGCTCTACGCTGCAGAGACGAGACGCACCGTAGCTGATGCCGGCTTTATGAGCATCGAGCTTATACGCGATGAGAGAGGCAAGCAACGTTTCATCCACGCCCGCCAGTCATGAGACGACACCGAGACGAACCGATGGAGCCTGCGGTCGCGCAGACCAAATTAGAGGAACTGTGTGCCGCTTCCGAACGTTGCTCATGGGAGCTTCGCGAGAAGCTACACCGCTGGGGTATCCGAGGCTCGGAAGCATCTGCCATCATAGACCGCCTGATAGCCGACCGTTTCGTTGATGACGAGCGTTTTGCCAGAGCTTTCGTGATAGACAAGTACCGGTTTTCACGATGGGGACGCATCAAAATCCGCGCCGCCCTCTATGCCAAGAGGGTACCATCGTGGATGATCGATGAAGCGATGGACGAGGTGGATGACGAAGAATATGCCGACAATCTTCTGCAACTGCTCAGAGCCAAACGCAAAGCCCTCAGAGAGGAAGCAGAGACTTACGAGGGGCGCACCAAAATATTCCGCTACGGAGCTTCACGAGGCTACGAACTGCCATTGATAGCCTCCATAATAAAGAGTGCCGCTCTGTGGCGTGATGATGACTGAGATGCTTTCTGACCTCATCGCCTCCATAACCAATCTCGCATGGCCCCGCACATGTGAAGTGTGCGGATGCGCATTGGTCAAGGGTGAGGATGTCATATGCTTGCGATGCCTGTGTGAGATGCCCATGGTCAATCTCCATGGCGAAAACTTCAGTCTGCTCCACCAACGGCTGGCAGGGAAAATGCCTTTTGACCGCGTGGGAGCAATGTTCTGGTACTACCGCGACACTCCTTATGCCCATCTGATCCACCACGCCAAATATAACGGACGTCCACGCATCGGGCGTATACTGGCACGCAGGTATGCACAGACGCTGAAAACCGATGGATTTTTTGACGGCATAGATGCAATAGTGCCAATCCCCCTCTCGCCTCTGAAACTACTGCGCCGTGGCTACAACCAAAGCGAATCGATAGCCCTCGGGCTGGCAGACACAAGCGGCATAAAAGTAGTCAACGGACTCTCCACATCACATTACCGCGCTACACAGACACGACGCAACGCCTACGCACGCTGGCTCAATGCCCGCAACGGCTTCAAACCCCTTCCTGACCGACTGCAAGGGCTTAACCACATACTAATTGTCGACGATGTGCTGACCACAGGTGCCACCATCCTGGCAGCAGCCGAAGCCATACATGCCTGTAACCCGTCAATAAAGCTCTCGGTGTTCACCTTGGCGGCATCACATCTCAGATAACTGACACCTCTCGCGATCCATCCTCCAGTTCCCGGACCGAAATATACACCGCATCGTCAGGCAGCAGGGATTCCGCTATGTCGGGCCACTCTATCAGACACAAGTTACCGCTGTCGATATAATCCTCAAAGCCCATATCATAGGCTTCCTCTATATCGTTGAGACGGTACAGGTCAAAATGATAGATGGTGTTGCCGACCGCGCCCACGTATTCATTGACTATGGAAAACGACGGAGAAGATGTAGCATCATCCACTGCCCCGAGAATGCGGCTGATGGCGTTGATGAGCGTGGTCTTGCCGGCTCCCATGTCGCCATGGAAAGCCACTACAGTCCTGTCACCGATAGCGGCAAGCACCTGACGGGCGGCATCTTCAATGCCGTCAATATCCTTTATTAGTATAGTGTCAGCGGTTTTCATTCGGCAGTCTGTATGTCCGGCATCACCTTCACGCGTACTTCGGCGATGCGGTGGTTATGCACATCAAGTATCAGGAAGCGGCATCTGCCATAGACGAGCGGTTCCTTCTCTTTAGGAAAATCCCCCTTTATCGACAGCAGCATTCCGGCGAGAGTCTCGTTATCTGCCGCCACAGCCTCATAGTCATCCTCATTTAGTCCGGTGATGCGGAAAAAATCATTGAGGAGCGTCTTTCCCTCAAATATATAAGTGTCGTCAGGTAGTTTGCGGTATGTCTTTTCGTCAGTGTCGTATTCGTCATCGATATCGCCCACTATTTCTTCAAGCACATCCTCCATGGTGACAAGTCCCTGTGTACCGCCAAACTCATCAATGACTATAGCCATGTGCAGGTGGCGACGGCGAAAATCCTCAAGGAGGTCATCGATACGCCTTGACTCAGGCACGAAATAAGGTTCGCGCAGCAGTGACTGCCACGAGAAATCCTTGGGAGGCTCCACACCTATGTATGGAAGCAGATCGCGGCTGTATAGCACTCCCTTTATGTCATCCTGCGAATCATTGACCACGGGCAGACGCGAGAAACCGCTCGATATGACCGTCTCCATCACCTCTGAAAAGTCGGCACTGATGTCAATGTCCGTTATGTCCACCCTCGGGGTCATCACCTCCGATGCCGTAGTGTCACCGAATCGGAGGATGCCCTCAAGCATCCTTGCATCGGAATTTTGCACATCGGCAATCTCAAGGGCATGCGTCAGATCATCGGTGGTGACAGTCTCCTCCTGCTTCGCCACCACCCGCTTGACTATCCATGAAGATTTGACCAGCACGGATGAGAACGGACGGAAAAGGCTCGACAACAGATGTATGCCCGGAGTTGCCATGCGCGCCCAGCGGAGATTGTTGGTATTGGCATAGAGCTTGGGCAGTATCTCACCGAACAGCAGTATCAGGAAGGTCAATATGACGGTCTGAAGCACGAAGCTCGCCCACTCGGGCATTCCCTCAAAAACAGGACCCAGAGCATAGTTACAGAGCACGACGATGGTCACATTGACAAGATTGTTGGCTATCAGTATCGTTGCAAGCAGCCGCTCGGGTTGAGCGAGGAGCTTAAGCACACGTGATGACGGATTGCGGTCTTCTATCTCCTCAATCTGAGAGGGCGTGATGGAAAAATAAGCGATTTCGCTGCCGGAAACAAATCCGGAGATGACGAGCGCGACCAACGCGCAGCAGAGGGCTATGATCTGGGGGACACCGAACGATGCCGGGAGTGCCATAGTGACGAAGTCATTGACAAAGCATGCCAATGCGTCCATGGCAGGGAGGGGGTCAAAATCCATATAGATTTTAATTGGTGATTATGAGCCACAAAGATACTAATATTTCACAACAATGGCAAGAGAGCCATATATACCTCAGACCATAGCGGGTCAACATATTTTAATCACTTTTAATAGACTTGCTATGAGCCATTTGAACAGCCGGAGTGTTTGAATAATGTAATCTTTCACACCAAATGAGATAACATCCCTCGTCCTCCCTGTCTGGTAGTGATACCCGGCACGGAGGCTCTCATAAATAAATAGTTGAAACGTGGAGAGGGTGCTGCAACTGACGTTGCAGCACCCTCTTTATCATCTCATAAGTCTTCAACTTGTAGGGACATGCCGTGGCATGTCCGGAGGTTTCAACAGCTCAGCAGCAGCTGCTTGGCTTCGGGAGTAAGCAGCTTCTCAATAACAAACGGAGCCAAAGGCACATCTATCTGACCAAGTGAATACGGACCTATGTCATAGGGATTGTAATGGAATACAATCTGCCCGTCAGACACAAACACATTGTGGCTGACAAACATCTGATCCATAAAGATTCCCGCGCTGCCAAGCTTCGCCGGACTGCTGACTCCGAGCTGATTGGCAAGAGCCTCTTCTATCAGCGGACGCAAAGCCGCTTCGCTTCCAGGCTTGAAAAGCGAGTCAAACGTCAGCACTTTACCGGCAGCAAGGTCGTAGGTAAATGGTGTGTATGCCCAGTTGGGATGTGCACCGCCTGTAAACGAATAATTGTAAATCTGATATGTGACAGTCTGCTCGTTGAGTTCCGTGACTTTGACCGTTGTCTCTATATCATAGGAATTTATCTCATCGGTCATAGCCGGAATAGAGTCTACCGGTGACGCCTTCACTTCTGTGCCCATGCCAGCCATGTCGCTGTTATTGACATATGCCGACATCGCCTGGTCGATATTGTATGGTGACTTTGTGCCGAGAGCGTTTATTATAGTATCCTGAAGCGCCACAAGATTAGACTTACCAAACTCCACCGGCCACTGCACCGTGGCAGTGAGCGTCATGTAGGCTGTATCTCCTGACGCATATACCAACTTGTAACTTTTTGAAGCCGACTTAAGCTGCTCCCTGATTTCAAAATTGGAAATCTCCTCCCCGTCAACGGTCTTGGAGCCATTGCCCGAGCATGCCGCCAGCAGTGTCGTGGCAGCAATAGCCGAAACGATTAACGATGCTGAAACTTTCATTGTCATATTATAAATTTATTATTGATGATATTACTGTAACTCTAACGTTATAACAGACAATATATTAGGTTGGTTGACCAATGTATAAAAAAGCAAAATGCCGATAACCTAAACCGCTTATGACTCAGTTAGACATGGCGGAACTCGGTTAACGGCAATTATGCCTGATTGAATAGATGTTTTAAAGCATCGACTGCGCGGGCATCAGCCCGTCAGCCCTCACCGACCATAAATTACTTGCTGGCGATAGAAGAGCTTACAGAGAGACGCAGACGACCCTTGGCACGACGACGAGCGAGGACTTTGCGTCCATCGGCTGTAGCCATGCGGCTGCGGAAGCCGTGCTTGTTGACACGCTTGCGGTTTGAGGGTTGAAATGTACGTTTCATTGCCGTAATTGATTTATTGTGTTGTGTTTAAGTGTCTGTATCGCAACGTACAGGACGTTTTGAGGTGCAAAGTTACATTTTTTTATCCACATCCGCAACACCCCGACACATGTCACACAAAAAAGCCATCAACCACCCTCTACTCGACATCATAACTGCAACGTCACAGAAATACAGATACCTCAACAGGCGGCATTGCATCGACAATCAAATGCGAAACGCATGGACACCTGCGTTTTTAACCAAAATTTCTTTGATGTTTCAGAATTGTTAAGTAATTTTGCACTGAAATTTGGTGAAAGTCTGTGAAAAACAGTTTCGCGATTTCAATTGTGACAACATCACATTTGTATAGCTATTCTTCTATTCCCAAATCAATTCCAACACAAGGACAACAAGAAATAAGTGAATCATAGGTTAGAGATCCGTCGGCTCGTGAAGAGTAGGCGGGTTTCATTTTTTTAGAGGCTGTTTAAAAACAAAGGTTAAATTCTGAGTGGTGTATCTTTTGATTAAATGCCTGATTGTGAGGAGGGAGCATAGCGGGGCTATGTGACCGACGAGCAACAGGCAGTTAACAAAAGAGACACCAAGGAGAGGGTAACTTAAAAATTCATTAAATTTGCAGTATTCCTATACGACATAAAGATACCTTTTGACCGCGACTTTTGAGCGTCTTCGGCTCTTTGCCTCAGTCACATAGCTCGCTATGCTCCCTCGGCGCAGACCCGAATCCATCTCAAAATTCGCGGCTCAGAATTTAACCTTTGTTTTTAAACAGCCTCTTATAGCTACTTTTGTACCATGGCTGACAATTATCTTGAGAATAAAATGGAGCAACACCGCCGCGGCATCGTTCCCAAATACCACCCGCGCAAGACTCCTACCGGACAGCAGGCGGGCTCTATTACATATAAAATCGGCATCCGCCGGGTGTTTGTCACTGGCGGAGCATCGGGCATAGGACGTGCCATAGTGAGGGAGTTTTGCAATGCCGGATGCCGCGTGGCATTTTGCGACACTGACGCTAAGGCTGGCACCGCCACAGCGCAAGCTACAAGCGCTCGATTTATCCCCTTGGACGTAACCGACCACAACAGACTGGCATGCGCCCTGACCGCGCTCATGGATGAGTGGGGAGACATAGACATAATTGTCAACAATGTAGGCATCTCCGATTTCAAACCGCTGATTGACACATCAGTAGATGATTTCAACCACGTGCTCGCCACCAACCTCACCCCTCTGCTCGTCACAGCCCGAGCATTAGCGCGGCACCGCATGAAACAGCCCGAACGAAACTCTTACGGCCGTATAATCAATATCGCCAGCACTCGCGCCATCCAGAGCGAGGCAGACACTACTGCTTACAGCGCCTCAAAAGGTGCGATTCTCGCCATGACCCACTCGCTGATGATGTCGCTTGCACCGCTCCACATCACCGTCAACTGCATCTCTCCCAGATGGATAGCCACAGACGATTACGAAGACCTGACAGAAGCAGACCACTTACAGCATCCATCTGGCAGAGTCGGAAAGCCCGAAGACATCGCCCGCATGTGCATGACTCTCGCCCTACCCGCCAACGACTTCATCAACGGCGAAAACATCATCATCGACGGCGGCATGACCCGCAAGATGATCTACTGCTGATTTTGAGGCTTGGTTTCATTCTCAGCCTCGGCGGCTTGTTCCTGCTCCTTGTCGAAATGGTCGTAGGCTTCCACGATGCGCTGCACCAAGGCGTGGCGCACGATATCCTTCTTGCCAAACTCCACTTTGCCGATGCCGTGTACGTTACGAAGCACTCTCAGAGCCTGCACCAGACCCGATGTGACCGACCGCGGCAGGTCAATCTGCGTGACATCGCCCGTTATAATCATCTTGGCATTCATGCCCAATCGCGTCAGAAACATCTTGATCTGATGAGTCGTTGTGTTCTGCGCCTCGTCAAGCACTATGATGGCATCATTGAGTGTGCGGCCTCGCATAAATGCCAGCGGAGCTATCTGGATGACGTTGCTCTCCATGTACTCCTTTAGCTTCACATCCGGAATCATATCCTCGAGCGCATCATAGAGCGGCTGGAGATATGGATCGATCTTGTCCTTCATGTCACCCGGGAGAAATCCGAGCTTCTCGCCAGCCTCCACAGCCGGACGGCTGAGGATTATCTTACGCGCTTCCTTGTTTTTGAGAGCCCTCACAGCCAGCGCAATGGCTAAATATGTCTTGCCCGTACCAGCCGGACCGAGCGCGAAGGTCAGGTCGTTTTCGTTAAAAGCCTCCACGAGGAGCTGCTGGTTATGGTTACGCGGAGAAATCGGCTTGCCGTTGACACCGTAGATGACCACCCCGTCACTCTTGACATCCTTGGGCTTCTCACCTCGCATGACATCGATTATTACGTCCTCGGTCAGCTTATTGTATTTAGCGCAGTAAGCCTCCAGTTCCTTGATTTTCTGCTCGAACATAGCCGTATCTTCCTCATCGCCGAGCACTCTGAGCACCGACCCACGGGCTGTCACCCTCAGCTTCGGAAACAGGTTGCGTATTAGCTGCATGTTGGAATTGTTGACCCCGTAGAAACTCACCGGGTCCACATTGTCGATGATAACTATCCGTTCGATCATAAGAATCTCAGAAAACTAAGCGTTCAGAAAAACGATTGCAAATATATGCACTTTTTATCTATCAAACACACCAACGAGCCTAATGGTTAAGGGAGATGTTAAATCAGCAACACATGATTTATGAATTTTTTGCTAAATTTGTGGAAATCATCCACATTAGGGGTATAATCCCTGATCGTTTTTTCTTACCAATCAATCTACCTGCAATTCTATTATGAAAAATGCTCTACTGCTCGCCGGGATGCTTATGATCGGCCCGGCGGCAATGACCTCGGCGAGGACGCTCTCACCCGCAGAGGCTCTCGCTCGCGCCAACAGCTGCCACTCCGCCAAGAAAATCCCCGGCAAAGCCGTCAACCCGCAACCGGTCCTCAGCGGCACCACTCCTCAGGGAGACCCGGCATGGTACATATTTGCCGACGGCAATCAGCGCGGAGGATACTGCGTGGTCAGCGCCGACGATGTGGCAGCGCCGATTCTCGGATATGCCGATGACGCCTCTCTCGACCCCGCCGACATGCCTCCTGCGATGAAATGGTGGCTTGACTTATACGCCGCAGAAATCGGAGCGGCGCACATGGAATACATCGACACCTCGTCGCCAAGCGACTCGTGGGCTCCGATTTCCCCGCTCTGCCGCACACGCTGGAACCAGGGCGACCCCTACTACCGGCAGACTCCCACCATCGGCGGGACACACTGCGTCACCGGGTGCGTGGCTACTGCGATGGCTCAAGTCATGGCATATTTCAGAGAACCGGAGGTCGGGACCGGCAGCATATCCTATATATGGCCAACTACCGGGGAGACACTGACCATGGACTTCGGCAGCCACCGCATTGACTGGGACAATATAATCAACGATTATTCCGACGACTATACCGATTCTCAGGCTGATGCGGTTGCCACTCTGATGAAGGTATGCGGATATGCCGTAGAGATGGACTACACCATAGGCGAGTCAAACTCCGGGCCAGATAAAATCATGAGAGCCTTGAAAAAGCATTTCGGCTACGACCAGCGGACGCTCCTCTACCACCGCGACTACTATCCTCTCGAAGAGTGGAAACGGATGCTATACGACAACCTGCGTGACATAGGTCCCATATGCTACGGTGGTTACGCAGGACCTCAGGGACACCAATTCATAGTCGACGGCTACATGGGCAATGGCTATTTCCACATCAACTGGGGCTGGGGAGGCACGTCTGACGGCTATTATCTGCTGACCGCCCTCGCCCCGACTTCGCAGGGCATCGGAGGAGCGAGCTCTCATGGAGCTTTCAGAAGTCGCCAGGACGCGCTGCTGGGGGCGACTCCTCACAATGTGTCCACCTCGCCGCTGCCCATGGAGCTCGGCGTGCGTGACGCCCTGACACCCACCCTCAGAGAGTCTTCACTCAATGTCGCGTCCTATTTCATCAATCTCGGGGATGATGCCCGAAATGTGAAAGTCGGCATGGAATTTGTCGCCTCTGACGGCAGTGTCGCCGCCAGATCCGTGGCTGTCGAGACCGTGGCTGACTGGCACTCAGGCACAGCCTACAGCGATTTCACCGCAGAAGTTCCCGCCTCTTTGCGCGCCGGAATCTACAGAGTCTACATGACTTATTCGCCCGATGGCGGCAACAGCTATGTCCGTGCCCGTGTCTCCCTCTCCACCTGCCCCTATCTGACGCTGACCAAGCACTCTGACGGATCTCTATCCGTACAGGGGATGGGAGCCTCCACTGCCGAATACTCTGACCTACAGCTCTATTCGCCTCTTTTCTTTGGTCGTGACATAGAGGTGCCGGCAAGAACCGTAAATCATACCGACCGTGACATCAAGCAGACTGTCACTGTCGCGCTTCTCTCTCCCGGCGACAAAAAGAGGGTAGCCCTTGGGGCGACAACCTTCCTTGAGCTGCAGCCCGGCGAGGACACCCAGAGCGTATTCAGCGGCAGTATCGAATCGGGCGAGGGCAGGCTCAACGTCGGCGAGAACTACCTGCTTACCCTCTATGACCTCCCCAACGACAGGATGCTGACCGACCCGATAGAGGTCACGCTCATGGAAGCTCCCACTGAACAGACCATGCTTGATCCCATCAGCAATTTCAGCATCGTTAATCCCAATTCGGTATCTATTGACGACTTCCGTATAAACTATGAAGTGCAATGCCGCAGCGGCTATTATGCCGGACCGCTGTATCTGATGGTGTACCCTGCCAGCTACGGGCCCTCAGTCGACAAGGGAGTCACCCCGCGCCACTTCATCCCCGCCAGCGAATGGTGCCGTCAGACCGATGAGAAAGTCACCGGCTTTACCAACCTCCAGCCTGGCGAATCCTATAATGCCGCCATGGGCTATGAGGACAACGGTTACCAGACGGTGATTTCCGACTTCGTGCCGTTTACTGTCGCCAGACCGCTGGATGTCACCGACATCTCCACCGACCCGCGCACCACCGCCCTGAGCACTTCGCTGCATGACGGCATCCTCTCCATCCATGGAGCCGAAGGCGCAACGACCGCCATCGTCCACGACCTCAGCGGCGCAGTCGTCAACCGCGTTTCAGATGATGTCGTCGACATGCGGAGCCTGCCCACAGGTGTCTACATAGTCACCGTCACATCAGCCCGCGACAGGCTGACCCTGAAAATATCACGCTGACCGCCCCAATATCATCGCATCCACCGCCGCGCTGCATGAATATGTGGCGCGGCGGTGTTGCGATTTCAAATATTATGCGTACCTTTGCACCATCTACCAGCCCGGATGGCGGAATCGGTAGACGCGACGGTCTCAAACACCGTTGGAGCAATCCATCCCGGTTCGATCCCGGGTCCGGGTACTGATAATGACTGATAATCACTTGATTTTCAGTCATTATTTCTTTTATAACGTGTACTAAAAGTGTACTATCGGCGAAAATCACGCAATTCCAAGCGAATGGGTTTGTAATTTTTTAACAGCTATTAGTTATATTTAATTGCCTTTGTTTTCTTGTTGTATGACAATATAAAAAGCCGCTCGGATTGTGAGCGGCTTACTTGGGGTGTATGAATAGGTTGGATTTATTCCTTGATGGAATTGAGGTCACGGAATAGTTTTACGTATTGCGGCCACATATAGACTATGCCGTAAACGATAGCAAACAGTATAGTAGCAACCATCGCCCAAAAACCTGTTTGGTTATAACTCCAAAAGGATTGGAAAAGGAGTGTAAAGAAGATGACGAGGCAAACAATGAAGAACACCTCTCCCGAAATCATCATCAGCTTTATGTTTGCCGTCTTGGAAAAAAGATTGGCCGGAGAGAGAGACGCCACATCTATACGGTTTAGTTGGAGATACACAAAGATGTTCCACACCGCACCCACAGCAAGACATACAGCCATGCCAATTTTAAGATAGTTGGGGAACGATTGAGGTTCTACGTTGCCGAGTGCCATTGCTGTGAAAACAATAGCGAGGATGATGCAGGATACAAATCCTTGACGGATCTTTTTGAGTATCTTGGTTTTGGCAGTTTGGGAGGTTGACACATTTATCTTGATGTCAGAGTTTGTCTTTGCGAGCACCTGCTCAAGCGTTGACATACTTTTCTTAAGTTCGTTGAGTTGCATATTACATTTGTTTTGAAAGTTTGTCTTTAATTCGGTGGATTTTAACTGCAACAGTGTTGCGTTTAAGACCGAGTGCATCAGCTATTTCATCATAGGAATACTCATCAAGCCAAAGGAGTATAATAGCTTTCTCGATATCTTCAAGTTTATTTATTAGTGAGTGCAGAACTTGAAGATTCTCCTTTTGTGCATCGTCAATCTCGGAAGAGAGGTCGAGCAGACCAAAATCAACCGACACGGTTTCTATGGTTGATTTTGACGAGCGCAAGGCCATGAGTGCCGAATTTACTGCTACCCGATAAATCCATGTAGATATTTTGCTGTCACCTCGGAACTGTTTTAGTCCCAGCCAGATATTGACATAAATTTCTTGCCGAAGGTCATCAAACGGCAATTTGTCGGTAGCATAGAAATAGCTGACCTTGTTGATGATTCGGGAGTGCTGCTTTATGAGCGAGGTAAAATCCCTTTCGTTAGTTGGTGGGTCTGTCATACTTCGTTTGTTTTGTTTGCTTTGCCTCGTTAGGTGCAGATTTAACCCCGAAAGTTTCATATACGCGAATATTTTTTTTAGATTTTTTGTTTTTCTCTACAAAGTTAGTAATAATCAAGGTACTACGCACTCTTATAATGTAAGATAAAAATAACGGCTATCCCTCCGGTTGAGGTAATTGTGGAGAGATAGCCATTGTGGTTGCGGTGGTAATGTCAGCGTCTAATGCCGTGGGATTGCGTTGGCTCTTTTGGTCTGAAGCAGAGTTTTTCAAGGAGTTTACGAGCCATATCACGGAACCACTGAAAGACGCTCACGCCGTCAATATTCAAGATGAAACGGTGTTCATTTTCGGGGTCTCTTTCCAATTTGGCAACCGAACCTTCCGTGCGAAAGGTCTGATTGTGTTCCGACGAGAAAAGAGCTCCGGCAAATCCTACCTTTTCTTGGGCAAGTATGCGCTGCGTGAAGCGGTCGGGAAATCCGATGTGGGTGCAGTATCGTCCCCAATTTAACAAATCTTCAAGGTCGGGGAAATATCGGGCAATATCAGCCTTGTATTTCTTCAAATCTCCGTCCGCCTCGCTGTTCAGTTTCCGCATTTGGAGCCGGGCGACATCATCAGACAGTTTCGACGATATTGCCCCAAGTGATTTGTTTTCGGCGGCGAGAGAAGAATTAGCCTCGGTCAACCGGGTGTTTTCGGAATAGAGTTCATTGTTCTGCTGCCGTATCTCCTCGTTAACCTGCGTAAGCATTTTCTTCCGGGTGTCGAGGGCGGTTGTCCGGCACTCAAGGCTCTCCACCTTGCTCTCAAGAGATTTTTTCTCTTTATCGAGCTTCCTTTTCTCAATGGAGAGATTGCCGATGTCTTCTTCAAGACCTTTCTTCTTCACCATGCAGTCGCGGTAATATTCATGCTGCCCGATGTGGCGCGCCTCTGTGCCACGGATGCCACGCTCCAGACCGTATTTCGCCATAGCCTCGGCATAGATGTCCTGATAGCGGCTCATCTTTCCGCGCTCCATTATGTCGTCGGCGCACAGCCTCGGACGGTTGGCGGCTTTGGTGCGGTAACGCTTCTTTGCTGTCGCCTCCCTCGCTTTCTTTTTTCTCTCGGCGGTCACTATCGGAACGACGGCGATGTGAAGATGCGGAGTGCGCTCGTCCATGTGCAGTGCGGCTCCGACAACATTGTCGCCGCCGAATGTGTCGCGCGCCCATTTTATGTTGTCGGCAATCCATTCGTCGAGCTTGCCGCTGTCGATGATTTTTTGCATCCCCTCGTTGTCGGAGGTCATAACCAAGTTGAGGCACCGGACCTGCCTGTCGGAGATTTTTCGTGTAATCCCGGCATTGGCTATGCGGTGTTCGACAGCCGCCGCAAGCCCGGTTATCCCGTCGGGATATTCGACCAGATTGTAGCGGTTGAGATGCGTCCGCGTCGGGTCCGCGTTTTCGGGATGGGCGGTGCGCTCGATATGCTTGGCTATCGAGTTCAGTGACGAGTTCGCCTTGATGATGTGTAACACTGCATAGCTCATAGGCGGACGAGTTTAAGTTGCGGAGCAATCGGAGTGTACGGCTTTCTGTTAAGCCGTTCCGGGGTTTCCAAAGGGGTTGACCTCTTTGGCATATTGGGGACATTTTCAGCGTATCGGAACGATATGCGGCTCGGAAAATTCCCTAATATGCTAAGGAATTTCCCGCATGGCTGTAATTTCCGTGCGCGGCAGCACGGATGGGACTGCACCCCGGATATGGGTCGCAGGGCGGTAAACCACTGTAACGGGTATAGTGGTACACCGAGAAAAAGCATTGATTTCATCATTTCAAATTTAGGGATAACCCCGTGGCACTTTCGGCATTTTGGCACAATCGCCCGTGAGGGTGAAAATGCCAAAGTGCCAAAAATGTCAAGGGTAAATTTAGAATTTGGTGTATGTGCCGTGGCTTTCGTGCGAGAAGAAAACGCCCCGTTTCTCATGCAGGAAACGCTTGAATGTCCGTTCCGGCATTCCGTTCTTGGAGGCTATCGCTACGCCCTCGGCAGTGGTGAATGTGTCGGGCAGTTCCGACATCACGGCAAGCTGCACATCGGTCAATCCGTCCTCTCCGATTATGCCCTGCACCTTTGCGGCTGTCACACGGAAATACTCCGTCAGCTGGATTGAACGCTCGACAACGGCGGTGTCTATCGCCTTTCTTTTCTTTGCCCCGGTAGCCCAATCAGCGAGAGCCAGCAGGAGGCAGAACCTTACGGCATAGATTTCGAGTTTGCTCGCTATGGCGGTCTGCGTGTCGCTCTCCTCGGCGTTGCATTTGTCGGTGTAGTCGTTCTGCCATTTGACAAGGTGGTCGAAGGCTTCGGGTGCAAACAGCACGTTCTCCGGGATTACATTGCCGTTGGTATCGGTTGCCGGAACAATATCCGTCAGCTTGGAGATTATATCCCTCCATGCCGCAACGATGTCGAATGATGGCGTTTTTCTCTCGCTGCTCCATTTCACCTTTGATTGGTCGTCCGGCACGACAAAGAGAAAACGCTCCATGAAGCCGTTGGCGTTGCGGTTTCCGGCGGCGAGTTCGCCCAGCACTTTGGGCTGGATCGTACCGATGACGCATAGGAACGGATTGGCGATGAACACACCGCTTTGGCTGCTTTTGCGGTCGGACATGGCAACCTTGTGGTTGAACACCGACATCCAGAACTCCGATTCCGAGCCGTTGTTGTAGCGGTTGAAGTTCTTGAACCATGCGGCGAGTTCGTCGGCATAGAGGCACAGCCCCCTCGGATTCTCCGAGAGTATGCGGTGGACAGCCTCCGGGGTCACGTCCTGCATGGTGAAACGTATGCGCCTCGGCTCGGTGGGATTGATGTCGTAGCCGTTGGCGGCTCTCTCTTTCGGTGGCAACTCCATTGCCGCCTCGTAGCGTTTCATCGCCTCGTTGAAGATTGCCGACTGCTCCGCGTCGAAATCAATCAACGGCTGCATGGCGAAGCTCAAAGGGTGACTCTTGTTCGCTCCGGGGCGACCTACAAGGGCGACGAAAAGAATACAGTATTCCTGCCAACCCTCCATGTGTTCGACCTTATGGGTGTTGCCTATTGCCGCCGACATAGCCGTGAGCATTGACATGGCGAGATAGTCTTTCGGGAAGCCGAGTACGGTGTTTGCCTCCGTGACAATATCGCGCATTTTCTTGGGCAGTACGTCAAGCGGAAAGGGATTGCCGGGTGTGTTCTTATTCTCGGCGGTTTCTTCTTTTTTCATCGCTTACCCCCTTTCTGCGCTACGGTGGCGGGCACAAGCACACCTACGGCGTTACCGTCTATCAGCTTGGATTCAGCCCATTCAAGCAGCTGCGATTTCTTGAAATGGAGTTTTCGCCCGAATTTCTGGAACGGCACTGTTCCCACGCTCGTTTCCTTGTAGAGCTGCCCTCTCTTTATGGGGTAGCCGTTTACGGACTGCTTGCGCCTTGGCTAATCTATCGATTTTTACGCCGATGGCGAGGATGTCATTTGGGCGGTTGGGGGGAATTTGCTAAATTTGTAGATTGAAAGCTCATATACAATCATTGCATTCTGCGTCATGAGGCTTACAGCCACATAATCTGCAAATTACATACGGCTGGCAGGATGCGTCAACTCTGTATCGATACGACACATATGAAAGTTCTGAAATTTGGCGGCACTTCGGTAGGCACTGTCGAGAGTCTGCGCAATGTCAAGAAAATCGTCGAAGGCATCCACGATCGCAAGGTCGTGGTGGTATCAGCCCTCGGCGGCATCACCGACCAGCTCATAGCGACTGCACACCTTGCCGTCAAGGACGATATATCCTATCTCGAATCATATGCACGGATAGTGCAACGCCATATAGATGTCATCGAAGGCATAGTCCCCGAAGCCCGACGCGCCGAGACGATGGACAAGGTGCGTCTGCTCCTTGACGAACTCGCCAACATATACCGCGGCGTGACCCTGCTCCGCGATCTGTCGCCACGCGCCCTCGACATCATAGTCAGCTACGGCGAACGTCTCTCAAGCGTCATCATCAGCAACATCATAGAGGGAGCCACACATTTTGACTCACGCAACATAATCAAGACCACAACCAATACCTACGGTCAGCACATACTCGACAATGAGCTGACCCAGGAGCTCATACACGGCGCGTTTGACGGTGACAACTGGACAACGGCTGTCATGGGGGGCTTCATCGCATCCGACTCTAAGGGCGATGTCACCAACCTCGGACGCGGAGGCAGCGACTACACCGCCTCCATCATGGCGGCGGCTCTTGATGCAGATGTGCTGGAGATATGGACCGATGTCGACGGCTTTATGACTGCAGACCCGAGGGTCATCAACTCGGCATATGTAATTGACCACCTGTCGTTTATCGAAGCAATGGAGCTGTGCAACTTCGGCGCGAAGGTCATCTACCCCCCGACCATCTACCCCGTCTACCACAAGAACATCCCCATCTTAGTCAAGAACACCTTCAACCCCTCGGCACCAGGCACCTGCATCAGCAATGAAAGCGGCAGCGACGGCCAGCTCATCAAGGGCATCTCGTCAATCAACGACACCTGCCTTGTCACCATCACGAGCCTCTGCATGGTGGGAGTTATCGGCGTGAATGCGAGGATATTCACAGCCTTGTCACGCAACGGCGTGAGCGTATTCCTCGTGTCGCAGGCAGCGAGCGAAAACAACACCTCCATCGCCGTCCGCAATGCCGATGCCGACTTGGCAGTCAAGGTACTCAGCGAGGAATTTGCCGAGGAGCTTTCAAGCGGCATGTTCAATAGCATCAAGGCGGAGCCTGACTTAGCCACCGTGGCTGTAGTGGGCGAGAAGATGAAGCACACCACAGGCATCGCCGGCAAACTCTTCAACACCCTCGGCTCTAACGGCATCAACGTCATAGCTTGCGCCCAGGGAGCATCGGAGACCAATATATCATTCGTAATCGACAAAAAGAGCCTTCGTAAGGCTCTCAACGTCATCCACGACTCGTTTTTCCTGTCTGAAAGCTCGGTGCTCAACCTATTCCTTGTGGGAATCGGCAATGTGGGCAGAAGTCTCCTGAGCCAGATAAGCAAGCAGCAGGACGAACTGCTCCGCAACAAAAACCTGCGTCTCAACGTCGTCGGCATAGCATCAAGCAAACGCGCCATCTTCGACCGCAACGGTCTTGACACCGCCGATGCTTCCAACCTCCTAAAGGAGAAAGGGATAGATGCCAATCCGCAGATTATTGTGGATGAAGTGCTGAAGATGAATATCTACAACTCCGTATTCGTTGACTGCACAGCCAGCGCAGAAATAGCCGCCCTATACCCCACTCTGCTTTCACACAATGTCAATGTCGTGGCAGCCAACAAGATAGCGGCATCAAGCGACTACGAGAGCTACAAGGAACTAAAGACGATAGCTCGCAAAAAGGATGTAAAATTTCTATTTGAGACCAACGTTGGCGCGGGTCTTCCCATCATCAACACCATCAACTCCCTCATCAACTCCGGCGATAAGATTCTCAAAATAGAGGCGGTGGTGTCGGGAACGCTCAACTACATCTTCAATGTACTCAGCAAGGACGTGCCTCTGAGCCGCGCCATACTGATGGCACAGGAGGCTGGATACACCGAGCCTGACCCACGCATCGACCTCTCTGGCAAGGACGTGATACGCAAACTGGTCATCCTCGCCCGCGAAGCCGGCTACAAGGTCGATCAGGCTGATGTGGTACGCAACCTCTTCGTCCCCGAAAAATACTTTGAGGGCACCATAGAGCAGTTCTTTGAAAATATCAAGTCGCTCGACGGCGAATTTGAGAGTCACCGCGCTGAAGCGGAGGCTAAAGACGAGCATTTCCGATTCGTGGCAACTCTTGAAAACGGAGCTGTCAGCGTTGGTCTCAAGCGTGTGGGTCACAACCATCCATTTTATTCGCTTGAAGGCAGCAACAACGTAATCCTCATAACCACCGAACGCTACAAGGAATACCCCATGGTCATCAAAGGCTACGGTGCAGGTGCCGAAGTGACGGCAGCCGGCGTGTTCGCCGACATAATCAGCATTGCCAACATCCGATAAGCAATCTCCACGCAAATGAAACATATAATCGTACTCGGCGACGGCATGGCAGACGAACCATGCGAAGCTCTCGGAGGAATGACTCCGCTTGAAGCCGCAGACACCCCCACTCTCGACATGATGGCGGAACGCGGACGGCTCGGACTCCTCGCCACCGTCCCCGACGGCATGCACCCGGGCAGCGAAATAGCCCACCTGTCACTGTTGGGTTATGACGTGCCCAAGGTGTTTGAGGGACGAGGCTCTCTTGAAGCGGCAAGCATGGGCATTGCCATCGAGCCTGACGAGATGGCAGTGAGATGCAACCTCATCTGCCTCAACCCCGACGGCACCATAAAGAACCACTCTGCCGGGCATATCACCACCGAGGAGGCTGACCAGCTGATTGACACGCTCAACACCCGCCTGGCTGACGGACGATTCAAGATATACACAGGGGTCAGCTACCGCCACCTGCTCAAGATCAAGGATGCTGACAAACGCATCTCTTGCACTCCGCCCCACGATGTGCCTGGCGCACAGTCGATGGAGGTGATGGTACGCGCCGAAGTGCCCGAAGCCGAGGAGACTGCCGATTACATCAACTCCCTCATACTCGACTCGCAGGAGATACTGCGTGACCACCCCGTCAACCTCCGACGCATCGCTGAGGGCAAAGACCCAGCCAACAGCATATGGCCGTGGAGTCCGGGCTACAAACCGTCTATGGATACGATGATGACCCTCTTTGGCATCAAAAAAGGTGTGGTCATCTCAGCCGTTGACCTTATCCGTGGCATAGGGGTTTACGCCGGACTTGAACCCATAATAGTTCCTGGTGCGACAGGTCTTGCCGACACCAACTACGAGGGTAAGGTACAGGCTGCCATAGATGCTCTCAAAGGCGATGCCGATTTCGTATTCCTCCACATCGAGGCAAGCGACGAAGCAGGCCACGAAGGCGATGCCAAGCTGAAAAAGACCACAATCGAGTATCTTGACCAGCGAGTGCTGCGTCCACTGCTCGAAGCGGTTAAAGAAATGGACGAGGAGGTAGCCATCGCCGTTCTCCCGGACCATCCTACCCCTTGCCACCTGCGCACCCACACCAACCGCCCCGTCCCGTTCCTCATCTACCGACCCGACATCGCCCCCGACGATGTAAAGGTCTATACCGAGACTTCCGCTGCCGATGGCGGCTACGGACTGATGCAGGGCGATGAATTCATCCGCGAATTTTTAAAATAAACTCATGAGCCAGCATATCAAATATTACAGCACATCGGGCAACGCCCCGATGGCGACTTTGGAGGAAGCTGTCGTGCACGGTCTTGCTTCTGACAAGGGTCTGTTCATGCCTGAGACCATAGGACTGCTCCCTCAGGCGTTTTTCAACAACATCGCCGAGATGAGCCTTACCGACATAGCCTATGTGGTGGCAAACACGCTCTTTGGCGGCGACATCGAAAGCGAGGAACTCAAGCGCATCGTCAGCGAGACGCTCAATTTTGAGATACCTCTGGTCCATGTGGCTGAAAACCGCTACTCGCTCGAACTGTACCATGGCCCCACTCTGGCATTCAAGGATGTAGGTGCACGCTTCATGGCTCGTCTGCTCGGCTACTTCAACGCCAAGCGCGGCAACGGACGCATGGTCAACGTGCTTGTAGCCACCTCAGGTGACACCGGCAGCGCGGTAGCCAACGGCTTCCTCGGAGTGGAGGGTGTCAGAGTATTCGTTCTCTATCCCAAGGGCAAGGTCAGCCGCATCCAGGAGGCGCAGTTTACTACCCTCGGGCAAAACATCACAGCACTTGAGGTCAACGGCACATTTGATGACTGTCAGGCTCTCGTCAAGCAGGCGTTCATGGATGCCGAACTCAACGAGGCGATGCAGCTCACATCTGCCAACTCCATCAATGTGGCGCGTTTCCTGCCCCAGATGTTCTACTATTTCCATGCCTACGCACAGCTCGCTGCTAAAGGCAAGCGCACTGACAATATCGTGGTGGCGGTGCCGAGCGGCAACTTTGGCAACATCACCGCCGGACTCATCGGCAAGCGCATGGGACTGCCCATCAAGCGTTTCATCGCCGCCAACAATGCCAACGACATCTTCTACCAGTATCTCCAGACCGCCAAATACAATCCCCGTCCGTCCATAGCCACCATAGCCAACGCCATGGACGTGGGAGACCCGAGCAACTTTGCCCGCGTCCTTGACCTTTATGGCAATGACCACTCGCGCATCGCTGCCGAAATCTCAGGTTGCACATACACCGACGAGCAGATAGCCGAAACCCTCCGCGACACTCTCGCCAACGAGGGCTATCTCCTTGACCCCCACGGAGCAGTGGCATACCGCAGCCTTCTTGAAGGTCTTGCGCCTGACGAAACAGGTATCTTCCTTGAGACCGCTCATCCCGCCAAGTTCAAGGAGACCGTCGAAGCCATCACTGGCAACGATGTTGACATCCCTGCGCGTCTCAACGCATTCCTCAAAGGTGAAAAGCAGTCGATACCCATGCAGCGCACATTTGCGCCGTTCAAGAAATTCCTCCTCTCTCAAGCATAAACTATGAATCTCCGCATCATGCCGCCTGACGGCATACTGGAAGCTACCATATCGCTCCCTGCATCTAAAAGCCTCTCTAACCGGGCACTGATACTACGTGCACTGACTCCAGGAGGCGAAGGCTCAATCAATGGGCTGGCACAGTGCGATGACACCGATGTGCTGTCCGCCGCCCTGTCACAGGGTCCCGGTGTCCGTGAGGTAAATATAGGTGCCGCAGGCACTGCCATGCGCTTCCTGACCGCTTATTATGCCACGCTTGACGGCTGCGATGTGGTGCTTGACGGAAGCGAACGCATGCGCCGCCGCCCCATCAGCGCACTCGTTGACGCTCTGCGTCAGGCTGGTGCCGACATCGAGTATGCTGCGGAAGAGGGATTCCCTCCGCTGCATATCCGCGGATGCCGACTGGCTGGCGGAGAGATCAAGGTCAAGGCTGACATCAGTTCGCAATACATCTCGGCGTTGCTGATGACTGGTCCACTGATGGCAAACGGACTCACCCTGACCCTTGAGGGCGAAATAGCTTCGCATCCATACATCCTGATGACCCTCGGCATGATGGCTAAGCGCGGAGTGGAGGCGGAATTCTACGGCAACACCATTACCGTCCCTGCGGCATCATATCGCCCAGGCGACTTCACCATCGAGGGTGACTGGAGCGCGGCAGCGTTCTGGTACGAGATAGCAGCTGTCAGTAGCGGTTTTGTCGGACTCAACGGCATCAAGCTCCCGAGCCTGCAAGGCGACTCGGTGGTGAGCAATATCTACACCCACCTCGGCATAAACACCGAGGATGGCGAGGAGGCTGACATCTACCTGCTTGCTTCTCCAGATCAGGATGCGCGTCTCAACTACGATTTTGCCGACTGCCCCGACCTCGCGCAGGCTGTGATTACCACCTGCGCGTTGCTCGGCATCCCGTTCCGCTTCACAGGTCTGCATTCGCTGCGCATCAAGGAGACTGACCGCATAGAGGCGATGCGACGCGAGCTGCTCAAAATAGGTGTTCCCGTCACTGTCACTGGCGATGACCTGATGGAGTGGGAAGGCAAACGCACACCAGTGTTTGAGATGCCCAATTTCGACACCTACGACGACCACCGCATGGCTATGGCTCTCGCCGCTGTCAGCATCTTCATCCCTGGAATCATCATCAACGATGCCGAGGTTGTCAGCAAGAGCTACCCGACATTTTGGGACGACCTGCGCACAGCCGGATTCACCGTCATCGACTCATCAGAGCCTTATGAGGAAGAGGCAGCCCGAGAAGCTGCCGAATAAGCATACATCATAACCATGTTGCCGTTCATCCTGCTCATACTCTGGATAGCTCTTACTCTCTACATCTTCTACCGCTACTCGCAGTGGCGCAAACGCCGTGCCACGTCCCGACCGATTGCGGCTGACGGCAATACAACTGCATCCTCAACATCTGCCGATGACGACAGCTGCCATTCCCACTCAGGCATCTGCTGCGGACTCCACGCCATCTGCGAGAAAGGCTTGCCCAAATCGGCGGAAGACCTCTACTTTGACGATGAGGAGCTTGACCGCTTCCAAGGCAAAAAGCCCTCGGATTACACCGACGAGGAGATAGAGGAATTCCGCGATGTGATGATGACCGTCCCCGCTGACGAACTCGGACTATGGGCGCGGTGCATAGGCATGCGCCATCTTATGCTGCCCGAGGCTGTGCGTGACGAGCTGTTGCTGCGCATGCGCGAAAACGATGCCTCTACAGCGTCCCAATCCTGACCTCCATGGATATTCTCAATTACGGTTTCTTTCAAAACGCCCTTTGGGGCATTGGGCTTATCAGCATCACAGCCGCCGTCATAGGGGTCTATGTGGTATGCCGTCGCATGGCTGCACTTGCAGGAGGAGTGACACATGCATGCTTCGGAGGACTCGGACTGGGATATTTCCTCGGCTGGAATCCACTGTGGCCCGCAATGGCTTTTGCTATCGGCTCGTCACTGATCGTGGAGCGTATGTCGTCGGGCGGACGTGTGCGCTCTGACTCGGCGATAGCTGTGGTGTGGGCTATAGGCATGGCTATAGGTGTCCTGTTCGTATTCATGACCCCGGGATATGTACCAGAACTGACCACATTTCTCTTCGGCAACATCCTGACCATCAGCACCGCCGACCTCATCATGGAGGCGATATACGCTGCCATATTGGTTGCGGTTTTCGCCATAGCTCATCGTCAGATAGTGGCATGCGCCTTTGACCCGGACTTCGCCCGCGTGAGCGGACTGCGGGTATCAGCCATCAACCTGATGATGACCATCCTCGTAGGCATCGGCATAGTCCTGACTATCCGCCTCATCGGAGTGATGCTGTTGATGTCGACCCTCGCCCTCCCCGCCCTGGCAGCCGAAAACCTCACGCGCCGCTACCTCCCGATGACACTCACAGCCGTAATCATCAGCCTCGCCACCTCCTACGCCGCCCTCCTCCTCAGCACCCTCGTCGACGTCCCCTGCTCCGCCTTCATAGTCCTCTTCCAAGCCGCCGCCTACGCCCTCACCCTCCCCCTCCGCCACCACTGAATCGTCCTCTTGAACAAACGTAACACAATCCCGCAAACATAACCCACATTTTGTAGGGACATGCCATGGCATGTCCCTACAATTTGCACGAATACTGACTGCGTTTACGATACAATAAATCAGACAAAGGAGTCCCAAAGGGACGGATTTATCCATAACCCCGGATGAAGCCAGCGGCAGCGGCTGAGTCCGGGGCAGACAGCACTCCTCTCGTCATCATAATCCCGAAGGGATGGATTCGTGGTAGAACAAACGTGCTACCATTATTTCGTCCCTCCAGGACTTGGTTTCTTCAGTTCATCTTTTGCCGTGGACTCGTCATGGCTCCGCCATTTTCTCATCCACGGTTAAGCACAAATCCGTCCCTCCGGGACTTATGCCAACAATGACAAGTTCCATGCACGATGCATCAGCGACATACATAGGGCGTTAATGAAGCTAAGACAAAAATCCCGGAAAGGTTTCGGCACACGAGATGACGCAGCAAAATATCAGTCAGTCACGGCTCTAACAGAAAAACCGAGAGTCCTATAATCATAGTCTCGGTCTATATCAACACAGCATTTACAAAAATTGATAAAGTACGTATATTCCCCGATATGGTTACCAATTCTATAATAACCGTTAGCATTATCATAGGAAAGTCCGCCATAGCCAGGATCATCACACTTTCGACCTCCAGCCGGCATAAATATTGAATTACCATTCGGTCCGGTCACCTTGTAACCGTTGATACCGTCAATATTCGTCCACGTCCAGTCACAGTTGTCAACGAGTTCATTTAGCTCTGCATAAGTAGGCATACGCCACGAACCACCCCACTTAACATGAGCCACATCCTTATCCGTACCACATAAATTCATATCCACATGATTTGGATTAGGGTCAATGTAGTTTTCTCTTGTATAAACCTCTTTCTCCTCCGTTTCGCCCCAGGCATAGTAGCCGCCGAAATCCGTAGGGGTTGTTGCGCCGACATTGCAGATAGCCCATTTGACGCTAAGACCAAGGTCTACCGCCTCATGTCCTTGCAGGTCGCCTCCGTCATCGTTTTTGACATCAAAGGTTATCTCCTTTATCTTAGCTATGTCTACGACCTGCATAGATCCGTCGTTCATTTCTATTTTCATCACCTCGGTTTCAGCATTAGCCACAGCTACGGTTGCTGAAATGATGACAGCGCATATCATTTCATACCTCGTCATCTCTGTATCTTGATTGATTTGTTGTTGACCTTCACGATGTACACTCCTTTGGGCTGAGAGACCAGCGAGACACGTCCGAATCCCATGGTTACCAAAGCCCCTGACATGTCGTAGACATGTATTTCCTCTCTTGCGCAAATAAACTGATGTCCTTCGTAGCGAAACATTATGTCGCAGTCGGCGTTAATGTCCCACTCATCCAGAGAGACCGTGAAATCCACCGCCTTTACATCGTCACGTTGATACTCCGACGTCACTTTTGATGTCGCCACCAACATATTATCTTCGGAAAATGTGATTATAGGCTTTTCGTCGAGACGATAACCCTCAACCCTTCCATTGTTAAGAGTGACGCGCAGATAGCTATTGGCACCGGCGGCAAACAGACTGCATGTAAGCAACGCCAACTCAACATATAGTTTCCTCATAATTCAGATTAGTTTATTATAACATTCAACAAATATATCCACAATACGGCAAAACAGGTAAACTTTCCTGTAATACATTCTTTTACACCTCTGTAAAAAGTCTCATCTTGACGACCTCACTCGTAGTCATAGATTAGCGGACATGTCTTGATAGGACTACATTTTTGAACTTCGCCGGATTATTCATATTTTTGCAATAATTCATATCTTGAGCATACGTTGACTGCGGTTGCTCTGATGCACTGGAAATCAACATGCCTGTTATAACGTTTTCTTGCCATGAAATACCGTTTCTTCTTTCTTCTGGTCCTTGCCTGTGTCTCACTGTGTGGATTTGCAGCCAATTCCACGGACGACAACATGCCGCAGTCATCCTACGGCACCATACACCGCCACACCTTCCACTCCCCTCAACTTGACGACCGCTATACGGTAGACGTGTGGGTGCCTGACGACTATGATGCGTCACGCATAACACCCTACCCGGTGATATATGCCCAGGACGGACAGGGTCTCTATGACCCTACAGTGACATGGAACGGACAGGCATGGGAGATTGATCGTACCATATCACGGCTCGGTGATGCCATTGATACTCCCATTGTCGTCGGCATCCACAGCAATTCTACACGTGCGGCAGACTATCTGCCACATAAACCATTAGCAGCTAACCCCTCGCTTGAAGAAAAAATCATCACGTCCTGGGGGCAACAGGAATCACGGTCCGACCGCTATCTTGATTTCATAGTCAACACCGTGAAACCTGACATCGAACAGGCCTATAACGTTCGCAAGGATTGCCGTGGCACCACAGTCATGGGATCAAGCATGGGCGGCCTCATATCGCTCTATGCCATGTGTGAGTACCCGTCGGTATTCGGCAATGCGCTGTGCCTCTCAACCCATTGGTTAGGTTATGACTACACCGCCGTCCCGGACTTCCCCGAAGCTATGCTCAGTTATATCGCAAAAGCTCTTCCATCTGACGGCGTACATAAGCTATATCTCGACCATGGGACGAAAGGCTTTGACGGATCATATGAGCCGTGGGACACCAAAGCCTATGAGACAGCCCTCCAAGCAGGCTACACAGACGATGTGACAGTCATGCACTATATTGACAATGGTGCCGACCACAACGAGGTTTCATGGGCCAAACGCCTGTCCAAGCCTCTCATGTTTGCTCTCGGGACAGGAAACCCGATAGTCACCCCCGAAGAGGCATACATATACCTCTATTACGAAGGTGCCGGAGCCGCTGATACATTCTATTCATTCGTCTACGACAATATAGGCAACAACAACACCTCATGGCCCGGGTCAGCTATGGAATACCACGAGTCAATGACTGTCAATGGCTTGCAAGGCCCCTGGTTTGTCTATAAAGTCCCCGAAACGCTTAGTGTTGACGGATTGGCCATGGTGAGCGATAACGCCACACGCCGTTATCCGGCCAATATGGAGCCGGGCATCCCTCTCAGAGGCAAATCGCTGGCTTTCATCTACAGAAACGGCAGCTGGACTACAGAGTCCGTTGAAACTGTATCAGACAGCGGTGTGGACGACATCACATATGACACATATATCGACAACGGCGAAGCAACGGAAATATACACCCTTCAGGGCGTAAGGATTGACGGAAGCATCGATACGCTCCCCGGTGGCATATATATCATACGCCATGGAGCCAAATTCCTCAAACTTATGAAATGATGACAGCGCATATCATTTCATACCTCGTCATCGCTGTATCTTGATTGATTTGTTGTTGACCTTCACGATGTACACTCCTTTGGGCTGAGAGACCAGCGAGACACGTCCGAATCCCATGGTTACCAAAGCCCCTGACATGTCGTAGACATGTATTTCCTCTCTTGCGCAAATAAACTGATGTCCTTCGTAGCGAAACATTATGTCGCAGTCGGCGTTAATGTCCCACTCATCCAGAGAGACCGTGAAATCCACCGCCTTTACATCGTCACGTTGATATTCCGACGTCACTTTTGATGTCGCCACCAACATATTATCGTCGGAAAATGTGATCATAGGCTTTTCGCCGAGACAATAACCCTCAACCCTACCATTGTTAAGAGTGACGCGCAGATAGCTATTGGCACCGGTCGCAAACAAGCCGCCTGTAAGCAACGCCAACAAACCATACAGTTTTCTCATAGTACAGATTAGTTTATTACAACACTCACAAATATACCCACAATACGGCAAAAACCGACACACTTTCCCGTAATAAATTCTTTTACACCTCCGTGTAAACCTGCCACCACAAATCAGTTAACAAATCAAGTCCCGGAAAGACTGACTTATAGCAGCACACGCGCTACCATACTATGTCACTAACTCAAGAAGTCCCTACTGCGATGAGCGGGACTTCTTAAGTTGGTGGCATCAGTATTTGAGCATGTCGGCGGCGGTGTTTTTGAACTGGGGCATCGCCATGCCGACAGGAGCACCTATAAAGGTGGGGTCGCAGACTATGTATTTGCCTCCGCCTCCTACCACGAAGTCACCCGGTACATCTCCGTTGAAGCGGACAGCCGTGGCTATGTGGCCGGGATAATCCAGAAGGATTACGTCAAGCCCGAGCAACTGGGTCACCAGATAACGGTAGAGCATCGAGCGGTCCTCGCAGTCGCAATACGGATAATAGAAAAGTTCCTCCACAAAGAAAGGCTTCTCGTAGCCGAACTGCTCGGGGTCGGTGGCATACTCAAATCCGCTCTGCACAAAGTCAAGCAGTATGTTGGCAGCCTCGCGCTCGCTTTTGCCCTTGATGGCCGGACGAAGTGCATCAAGCACCTCATCGGAGAATTTCTTATCCACCTTGGCTGTGGCATACACGCTGTAGTCACACTGAGGCAGACGCTTATAAAACTCCATCAGCTCCACAGGCACGGAAGCCGAGGCTGCCGCTTTGTAACGCTCGCCCTGATGCGATGACGACTTGCGTGTACCTCCGAAACGCGGGGTTTGGCGCATACTCATATCTATCTTGTGCTTGGCATCAGGAGCCTCCTTGGCACACATCTTATATGAATAAGGCTGGTCGGCTTCTACATCGTAGAACTTCGCACCTCCCTCTGATATGAATGCGCAGCCATAGAGCTGCGAGGCGGGAGCCACAAGCAGGGTAAGTGCGTTTTTCTGTATCACCTTTGCCATTCGGGCGCGGAAACCGAGATTATTGAGGAGGAACTGGCGCATCAACACGCTCTCGTTTTTGCCTCCGAACTTCTCAGCGATCTGCTTGACCACGAGATACAGTGCCCAGTCATTGCCCAGGTCGCGGCTGCGCATGGTGCGGAGATCTTCAAGCAGCGGTTTGTAGTTGCTCTTATAAAGCGTCTCCAGTCCGTCGGCAAGCGAGTTTTCATCTATGCCCTTGAGCGTCACCGCCTTGTCAAGCGCATTGCTGACATGGTAATCTACGCCCATGAAGTTGATTCTGGTGCGACCAGCTCCGCCACTGTAGAGAGGCGAAGTTGACGGTTTGGAAGGCGCAGGTGTGGGCGTCGGTGTCGGCTTGGCAGGTGCCGGTGTGACAGGCACAGGTGTAGGCTTTGGCGTAGGCTTCTGAGATATGACAGGTGCAGGTGTCGGTTGCGGTTTAGGCTGTGTGACCTTCACCGTGTCAGGTTTTGGCTTAGGAGCTGCCTTAGGTACTGGCTTGGGGGTGGGAGCCGGAGCAGGTGTCACCGATGTACCTCCCTGAGCGGTGGTAGTGCCCTGCTGCTTGCCCTCCTCGGTGGTCAGGTCCAGAATCTCCTTGATGGTAAGCCGCTTGGGTGGCTCTTTCGCCTCCGGGGCTTTGGGGTCATAGACGGGCATCTTGGGCGGTTCGGGCACCACGCGCTTCTTCTCCGGTTCCTTACCCTCGTATTTCTTCCACGGATGACGCATGAAGTCGATGAAGTCACGGTTAGCATCGGAGATAAACGTGTCAAACCCCTTCATGTTATCGGTCATGAAGTCATCGAAATCATCGGCAACTGCGCTGCCGCCCCCTATCATGGAGCACAGCAGCGCAGCTATGATAAGTCTATGGCGTTTCATAGGCTCAAAGTCTGGATTATTCGGCTTCCTCTGCTACAGGCTCTCCGATAAATTCCTCGACCATCTCGGTCAGATTGCCGAGCGATGCCTGCTGCTGTGCCTCACGGGCTGCTTCCTCGCGGGCTTTGCGGGCTGCGGTCTCGTCGATGGACATGAACACGTTATATTCCTTGACGTTGCCCTCTTTTTTCTTGGGGATGCGCACTAAGGTGAAATGTTCCTTGGCAAGCGATCCGAGTGAGGTGTTGACAGCTGACTCGTATGCCTCGCCGAAGCGGTCTATCTCCTCCTGCGAGGTCTTGTTGGCATCTGCCGACGCCACCGACTTGAGTTTGCCGACCACCTGGGCTTTGGCACGGGCTGCATAGTTGGCTATGCCTGAGTGCATGGCGTTGTCACGGCCGATTTTGTTGTTTTGGCCGAGGGCTATGCCTGTGATGGGGATGCGGTTTTCCTCGTCAGACTCGATGTATGTGCGGTACTTCAGCAGGGCATATTCCATGGTCTGGGTGCTCGCGAGCGGTTCCCAGCCGGCTTTTTTCAGCTCTTTGGCTCGTTTCTTGGAGTCCTTCTGGATGGCTTTTTCCTGTTGTTTGGTGAGCTGTTGGGCTTCTATTGTGCCCATGCCGCCAGCGATAAGCATCACGAATGCGGCAAAAATTGCGATAATCTTTTTCATGTGTCTCGTCAATTGTTTAAAAGATGAATGATATATTCTGTTTACTCCCAGTTGACCGTAAACGGCAGGGCGAAGCGCACACGCTCCACGCGCTCGGTCAAGGGGTTGACCACATCGAGGGTGCCGGTGGCGGTCTGTGACTGATGGCGTGAGGTCACACGCAGAGTGCCCATCACCTTGCAGCGTATCTTGATGATGCCTCGCGAAGTGTATATGGCATCGATATTGTCGACATCTATCGGAGTAGCCAGGCCGGGCACTGACATATGCAGGGCCTTGACACCGAAGTCGGTATCACCCCGGTTGTCAAGCGTAAGGGTCACGTTGAGCGCTCCGACGGTCGACTTGGCGGCATTGATGGAGTCGGCTGCAAGCACTATGCGGTCACACGGCACTATCAGAAATTTGCCGCCGGAGGCGTCATTGCCGGCATCGGATTTGATGACGAAGTGGCGCGACACCTTCTTGCCCTTGATTCTGAACGTCACATCTATGTAGTTGTCCTCGTCGTCAAGGCAGTCGGCGGTTTCATAATATACCTTGAAGATGCCGTCTTCAGGCGACACTTGTATGTTATTGGCACAATTGGAGGTGGCTACTGGTGACATGCCGCAGCTCACAGCGCGTCCCTGCACGGTCAGTGCGCACTCTATCGTCCCAGGATTGACGATCTTACCTGTCACACCGAGCGATTTGTAGAGGTCGTTGTACTGTGTGCGCAGTCCTTTGACTCGCGCAGCCCTTGCCTTGTCAAAGAAATACTCCCCAAGAGCATCAAGACGCGCTATGCCTGAGCCTATCTGCTCCATGGCGGTGATATTGTCTACTTGCGCTTCAAGGTTCTCGAGTTCTGCCACTTTCTGTCGGTCAAGATCCTCAAAGTCAGCCTGTAGCATCTGCTGTTCAAGCCTCGTATATGGATACTTCACGGAATACTCATAGTGCTCTGCCCCGGTTTTCTTGTCGCGGAGCTTCGCCCAGTAGATGTCGGCGGCTTTTGACAGGGAGATACCCTTGATAAATGGCAGATTGGCAGTGCGGATGCTTGACTGACGGCTGTAGGTGTCGCTTGACTCCGATACCTCGCCGTTGGTGATGGTCTCGGTGGCGATGTTTGACTGCTCCACAGTGACATTGCTCGCTACGGAGTGGATGATTCGCTCTGTGATTTCGGCTGTGGCACGACGCTGCGCCTCGGCAAGCGACGGAGCTTCCACCGTGACAATCAGATAGCCGTCGGCAGCCGTACCGAGCCATTCGGGGGCTTTCTTGGCACTCTTCTCCACTACCTTGGTCTCAGCCGAAACCGACACCGAGAGCATCAGAGCCGACACGACGGCCAAAACGATATATGATAATTTCCTGTACATGGACTAATAGGTATTGTGTATCAAATCTTTTGCTGCGTATCACCAGCTTACCGGCAGATTCCTCACAGTGACGGCTATGCCGCGGATGGTCATGCCCATGTAGGTCAGCTTGTCGATGCGTGACCTCACACCCGGGATGGTTATCTGCATCTTCACAGGCACGCCCTCAGGCATTGCTACATAGCCGCTGCCGTAGTTGTGGTCATTGAGACGCAGGTCTCTGAACTCCGTGCCATCGGAGGTGATGGCATTGTCAAGATTGACGTACACCCTCGCATCGTCCAGATTGTCATTGAGCGCACGAGCGGTGATGATGATTGAGCGGCGTTTCAGGTCACCCTTGCAACTGAGTATCTCGAAGTCGATATTCTGACCCTCGATGGTCACATCGCCAAGACCACTGGAGGCAGGTGTTTGCGCCACCGGTTCGGTAACTACAGGCGTTTCTTCTGCCTCGGGCTGCTGCTCCACTGGCACTTCCACCACCGTCTCTACGACCTTTTCGACCACCACGGTATCAGGCGTCTGCATCAGGTACGGCATCACCTCGCCCATCAGAGCCTCTGACTGGTCAAAGCACGCCACGGACGGTGGCACGGCTGACAGGTAGCTCGCCGCCTCGGCGTAGCGTCCCATCCCTTTGAGCCGCTGCGCCTGGGCTATGATATTGCCGCAGTTTTCGGCATAGTGGTCCTGGATGCGCTGCCGGCTCGTACGGACAAACCGCACAAACACCGGGTCGGTAGCCTTGACGGAGTTGGCAAGTTTGCGCATAGCAGCATCCTTGCCCCCGGCAGCACTCCCCTTTAGCGGGATGATGACGGTGTTGTACACCGTGCCGTCAATCGGATTCCACGCCGACAGTTTCAGGTCAGCCTGCACACGAGCCACCTCACGCATCATCCCCTCGGTCTCTGCCACTTCAGTAAAATCCACAGCAGGGATGATGTGAAACACATTGTGAGGCGACATGTCCACAGCCTCCGTGCGGCTCAATGCAGCCAACAGTTTGTCCTCGATAGCACCAGCCACATCAGCCGGCATCGACGAGTTTTTCAGGTCATCAAGATAGAACTTCACCGCCGTCTCCCCTGCCACCGCAGTAAGAGAAAGCCCCAGAAGTGCCATCAGGCACACCCACAACTTTTTGCTAATCAGCATATTTCGTTTCATAATCATATATTTCATATCCATACGCGCCCCTTGTGGGCGCATCTCTCAGATAGCCGAGGGGCTTGCCCCTCGGAAAGATTGCCATCATATAACGCGCTGCGCTTTGCCGCAGCGCATCATTCGCCATCTTATTGTACTGCTGGTGGTTTAATTCGCTGCAGCAAAGCGCAGCGCGACCCACTGATTGATCATTTTCCGAGGGGCAAGCCCCTCGGCTATTATAAAGATGCGCCCATAAAGGGCACCAATGGCAAACCCTATCTCACTCGATCATGATGGTCATGCTCTGCCCCATGGCGGTGACGTTGGCTTTGTAGTTTTCGCCGAGCTGCTTCTTGAAGAATTTGCGAAGGTCGCTGCCGAAATTCGACAGGGTGTAGGAGCGGTTGCGGGCAGCGTTCCACAGCGGCACGTTGATTGAGGCGCGGATATACTTGTCGGTGCTCTGGCTCATGTCATACACGCCATGGAAAGCGTTTTCGCGGAGCCAGTCATCAAGCGCATCCTTGAAATATTCGCCGCTTTCGGGCGAGTCCTGGTCGAAGTCCCAGTCGCTGACAGTCTCCGAGAGGTTGATGTCGAGCTGCACCTCGCGACCCTTGTTGATCATCTGCTCGAACGAAGCCTGTAGCTGCTTGAAAAAGTCGTTTTCAATCTGCTTGATGGCTTCGCGCACGAGAAATGTGGTATCTGTGGTGTGGTAGTATCCGCTGGCAAATGTCTTGGTGGCAAGACGTCCGGCAGTCTGACGTTCCACCGCACCTGTGTTGAGGCTCACGCGTGTAGTGTTGCCGTTGGTCTGTGCGCTGATGCCCACAGTCACCACGATGTCACCGGGGAGCTGCTGCACCATCATGGTGGCATCGTCAGCTTGTGAACCGGCACGGAGCACATCGGCGTTTTTGCTGTTCTGTAGCTGCGTCACGAAGTCGCGGGTCTTGAAGCCATGGTTCTGAAAAGCCTCTGCCACGCGCTCCACCGCATACCGTTCGGCTGGATGTGCCTCTATGCGGCGGCGCATCGCCTCGAAGCTGTAGCCGTCATTGCCGTCGGTATACGGCACCACGACTATAGTAGGGTTGAGAGCCGATGTCGGGTCTTTTTTCTTGGCATCAGCCCATGCTGGTGAAAACACCTGACGGTTACGCGTAAGTTCGGTCTTGAGAGTGCGCAGATTGATCGAAACCACCACAGTGGCGCGCTGCTTGTTGCCAATCTTCTTGGTTTCAAGTGTGCGAGGCTGACCGATGATATAGTTGATATACCGCCCGTCGTGGAGGAAACGGTAGTCATAGTCGGGCTTCGTCTCGCTCAGTATCGGCTGACCGTCCTTAAGCCCTGCCACGCCAGAGTGAAACAGGCAGTGGAAAGCCGACTTTATAGCCATCGCCTCCGCTTCTTTCTTCTTCTCGTCAACGCCCGTAGCCTGCACAGTCACGGCGTTCTCGTCCCCTGATATATACTGCACATCATCACCATAATTCTGCGCCCGGGCGATGCCCAGACACAGAATCACAGTCATGATGCACATGAACCTACGCTGCATAGTCATGTGTTTTGTGGTTTATCGTTGATTTAAAGCTTGAATCCGCCCAGACCGCCGGCTTTTTTGGGAACAGACTTGAACACGATAGTCTGTCCGCCATCGATGGCTGCCTTAAGCTCCTTCTGATTCTTCTTGATTTTCACGGCAGAGATGTCGTCACCTTCTACGGCTGTAACTTCGGCTTCTGCGATAGCTTTAACAGACTTGCGACCTGCGATTTCACGTACTACGCATACGTCAAATTTGTCTTTCTTCGCCACACCGTGAGCTTCGCCGAGACTCATGTATGCACTGTTGACCTTACCGTCTTTCACCTCACCAGCTTCAAGCAGCAGACCAAACAGGGGGAATGCTTCCTGGAAAAAGCCACTCACGCCATCACGAGCTTTCTTTACAGCCTTTGTCACAGCTTCTTCGGGGGTATTGCCTACATTGTCACCGAAAAGTTCACCGCCATGAGTAAAGCTGCGGGTGAGGATGGTCTTGCCATCATTGGGATTGATGACCTTAAGGGTGTAACCTACCTGACTGGTGTAATAGATGCTGCCGTCATCGCTCTTCTTTTTCTCTGTAACAAGCGACGTGATACGTCCGTCAACAAGGAAGTTTGCACCCTCCTGAGCCATGACTTTCATGCGTTCTGCATCATCTCCTGCCTCTACACCTGCCTCGCGACGCTCAGCCTCGATACGCAAAGTTGATTTGGTGTCTACATCCATTATTTCGGCACGCTTGGTGTTGACAAGGCTCTCCATCACATAGCCGCGGAGCTGTTCGGCAGCCGCAAAGGGGATATCGGTCGAACGCCAAAAGTAGTCTATGAGCACATTGGGCTTGCCTTTTGACTCCATCTCCTCTACGTTGGCTGATGCGACGAGCGGCATAGCAAGTGACATCGCGAGCGCGATTGCGCTGACTGTTCGTGTAAAAATCTTCATGGTTAATGCTTTTGTGTTTAGTGTTGTAGAATTGTTATTTGGTTAAAAATGTGTTATCGCTGATTGGTCATTTACGGCGCATACACCCTTGTCTGCGCTTCTGTTTCCACAAAATTAAACATAATTTAATAAATTACCCCCCCCCATTGTTAATATTCATTAACAAACCCTTATAACTGCAAAACCATGCTTCTCGCGCATGTTCTACAACACATTACCCCTTCCATTCCAACAACAAAACCCATGAACGTAGGGACGCGGCGTGCCGCGTCATCGTATCAGACGATGCGTATGACCCATGATGACGCGGCACGCCGCGTCCCTACCTGCCTTGTGCGCCGCCTATCTTATTCCTCCCTCCTTACCGATATTCCCCGAGGGCTTTGCGGTAGACGCGGAGGAGGTCGGCGGTGAACTTCGCGGGGGTGAAACGCGACACGTATCCGCGTCCGGCATCGACCATGGCGGCGCGGAGCGACCCGTCGTCGAGCAGACGGTTGACGGCATGCGCCATCTCCTCTGCATCGTCAGGATGCACATACAGTGCTCCCGGACCGCCAGCCTCTTCAAGGCATGTGCCGGTGCAAGCCACCACTGGCGTACCGCAATTGATTGCCTCGATTACCGGGATGCCGAAGCCTTCCATGCGTGAGGTATATGCCGCCACGGTAGCCCCGGCATACAGAGACGGTAAGTCGGCAAACGGGGCATCATGCACAAATACTACCCTCTCGCCAAGATGCTTCTCGCGGACAAACCGCGCCAAATCATCCATATAAGGTGTGGCGCGACCGACAATGACCGCCTTGACATCATGTGGCAGCTGCGGCAGGGCGGCAAGCGTGAGCATCTGGTTTTTACGAGGCTCTATGGTCCCTACGCTGACTATATACCGCTCAGGCAGCGAGTATTTAGCCCTTACAGCCGCTATTTCATCCTCGACGACGGGGCGTAAGAAACCGGCATCACAACCCTGATACACTACATCGATCTTGTCAGGTGCAATCCCATATGACGATATGATGTCACGGCGCGTAGCCTCCGAGACCGCGATGATGCGCGTGGCTGTCTCTGCTGCCCGTCGAAACTTGAAATCGTATATCAACCTGTCGGCGCGCTTATATCCGCGCGTGAAGTGCTTGAAAATAAGGTCATGGATGGTGACAACCGTAGGTATGCCGGCGCGGGTGATGTCAAGCGGCAACTCATTGCTCAGTCCGTGGAACAGTTGCACCCCGTCAGCCATCACATCCGATGTGATGCCTCTCTGCAACCGCCAGAGTCCTGAGGCACGCCGCCATGCCGCGCTGCGCGGAGTCCTCACCTCCACGTTGTTATGCTCCAGCACACGAGCCAGCCGGGCTGATTGGCGCAGACGGGGAGCATAGAGCAACAGGCGGTCGTCAGGCAGTTCTTCAGCCAACGCGTCCACTACCAAGCGGCTGTAATTTCCCAGACCGGTGAAATTGCTTACCGTCCTCTTGCCGTCAAATCCGATAATCATGGACGGGCGAAGTAGAATATCACCGGCTCCGTCTGGTCAGGCCATTTCACTTTGACGGCATCCATGCCGTCGACCTGCGCCTGACCGAGTATCTCTGTGGGCTGCAAATAGTTGCGTACAAAAGCCATGGCATCCTCTGTGGTCAGCACGATGAAAGGTTCCTCGCCTGTCACGCCGCTGCCCGACGAGAATATGAGCGAGCATATGGCATCGATGCGCTTCTGGAAGTTCTCGGCACGGGCTTTCACGCGAGGCTCTGTGCTGCTGGCAGCTGCCACATATCCGCGAAAGAGCTGATTGAGAGCCACCGGATTCTCGCGAAGCACTGCATCAACCAAGGTCAACGTGGCGGGATAGTCCTTCTTGGCATATGCGGCATCCACATCCGGATAGCTTGCCGCAGGCTTATGACCGGGCACATAAGCCTGACCGTAATACACCACAGCCATCTCGGCAGGTGTCAGGCTCTCACCCTTTTCATACTTTGCCACAAGGGCATTACGCTTATCCGGGGTCTTGGTCACGACCGATGCGAGAGCCTTGCGGTCCACTTTTATACGCTCGGCTGCCACGGCAGAGCCGCCAGCCAACACTATGGCTATTAATGCGATGATGAATTTTCTGATAGTCATAACTAATTTGCTATAATGTCAAAAATGACGTGATTATCTATATCTCTGTAGGGACATGCCGTGGCATGTCCGCTTCCCACGGTGGCAATACGTCTGACGCATCGGACATGCCGTGGCATGTCCCTACAGTCCTGCGTTATCATCACATGGTTTCAGCTACTCGTTATAACGCTTTACTTGACCGCTTGGTTGAGTATCTTCACCGGTACCTGCGTGTTGTCATAAAATCCGGTGAAGTCCTGCGCCCCCGCTCCGACAGCATAAAGGGGCACAAAGCAGCCGGAATGCTCTCCCGTAGTGAACCCTATGCCGTAGTGGTCACCGAGTATGCGGAATGTCTCCATCACTAGCGGCGAATAGCTTTTATAATATGTGACAGTGCGCTCAGAGTTGTCACGGTCAACGAATGTCTGCTTGAACGCCTCGCGCAAAGCTGCATCCTGCTTCTCGGTGACAGGGATGGCTGTGTACATGCCGAAATCCTCGGTCAACATCTCCTTCACATCGTCGAATGTATAGATGCGTCGAGACTTGAGCATCGCCTCTATATCGCGGTTGAAGAGGTCTTTTGACTTCTTCTGGTTGTCGATCAGATCAAGACGCAGATTGTAGCCTGTAAATGTCGTGCCGAGTCCCATACCCCCGGTCTCATGGTCGGCGGTGACCACTATCAGGGTCTCGTCGGGATGCTTCTTGTAAAACTCATATGCCACCGCGAGGGCATCATTAAAATGTGACACCTCTTTTATGACAGCAGCGGCATCGTTGGCATGACCTGCCCAGTCGATATTGCCGCCCTCGACCATCATAAAGAAGCGGTCAGGGCTGACGCGGAGCATCTGGTCAAGACAAGCCTTGGTCATATCCACCAGAGTGAGAGCCTGGGGATCGTGGCGGTCAATGGTGTACCCTAAGTCATAAGCAGCACTATCAGGCGACAGCATAACCATCTTGGCAGATGTGATGGTGTCAAGCCCGGCTGTGCCGCGCACAGTGACATAACCTGCCTCGGCGAAACGCTCCGGAAGGTCGGTAGGCTTCCCCTGCTTGTCGCGGAGTCCGCGCCAGTTGCTCCCCGAGATGAATGCGTATCCGCTCTCAGCCGCCTGACAGCCAATCTCATAATACATCTTGCGGTTAGGCACATGGGCGTAAAATGCCCCAGGCGTAGCATCGTCGGGAGCCACATTGGTAACCAGACCGATACCGTAGCCGTCCTGACGCAAAGTCCGGGCTATGGAATAGACCTCGGTGGTGTCTGCATCCATGCCGAGCATGCTGTTACGGGTCTTGGAGCCAGTGGAAAGCGCGGTACCGGCAGCCGCAGAGTCGGTCACAGGGCTTGACGCGGAGTATGTAGAGATAAGCCCTGTCACAGGGAACGCCATCATCAGCGGTGTGTCCGCCTTCTTGATGTCTCGCATATAGCTTTCGGTAGCCATGGCGTGACCTGCGCCCATGCCGTCACCGATGAAATAGAATATATATTTGGCATCGCCAGCCATGGCGGACATCGCTCCGCACACTGCAGCCGACACAAACAATGACTTGAGAAGATTAGCTGTTTTCATTGACTTTGGGAGATATAAGGTTATTGATTACGTTCGTTAAGCGCGAGCATCGGCTCTATGATATGGCGGTCAGGGCACAGACGCGGCACCTTACGCTGTCCTCCGAGCTTTCCGGTAGATGCCAGCCACTCGTCAAACAGCCCTTTGCGAGCCTCGGTCAGTGACAACTGTGCCAGAAATATATCGCCGGAACGCTTCGCCTGATAGTCGCTGTTGACACTCTGGAGAGCCTTGTCAAGCGTAGCGGCAAAGGCATCCATGTCAGCAGGCTGGGTCTCAAATTCCACGAGCCACTGATGCCGTCCCTTGCTCTTGTCGGTGGTATATACCGGAGCGGCGGTATAATTTGCCACAGATGCACCTGTCTGATGGCAAGCCTCAGCCATGGCAGCATCGGCGTTGTAGACCATCAGTTCCTCGCCGAAAGCATTGATATACTGCTTGGTACGTCCCTCGATGGTGATACGCAACGGCGAAGTGCCGTGGACGCGAACGGTATCGCCAGGACGGTAACGACACAATCCGTTGCACGATGTGATGACCAGCTCATACACCTCGCCATCAGTCACTTCCCACGCTGGGACGGCTTTTGGCGACTCGTCAGAGGAATGTACCACAGGGATAAATTCATAGAACACACCATCAGTAATCATCAGCAGCATCGCACGTATCGCAGGGTCATCCTGCACGGCAAAGAAGCCTTCCGAAGCGTTATAGGTCTCCAGATAGTGCATCCGAGAGCTGTCAGTGATTGCAGCATACTGCTCCCTATAGGGGTCAAACGCGATGCCGCCGTGGAAGAAAACCTCCAGATTGGGCCACACCTCATGTATCGATGACGCTCCACGCTCTTTCAGCACTCCGCGGAGCACAGTCAGAAACCATGACGGCACCCCTGAGATATTGGTGACATCCTGGCTGACTGATTCGGAGATAAGCCTCGGCAGTTTTTCGTGCCACGCCTCCATCAGGGCGGTGTCATGCGAAGGCACTCGCAGACGCTCCACGAGTGGATTGATATTGTCAATCAGATGTGCCGACAGGTCTCCGACCTTGACTCCTTCAGGCAGACCTGCTATTTCATTAGCAAAAGAACCGCCGAGGATGAATGCCTTTCCCCCGAATATATGACTGTCGGGATTATTACGCAGGTAGTGGCCAACGCTGTAAAGCCCTCCGCGGTAATGATTCATACGCAGAGAGTCATCGGTCAGAGGCACATACTTGCTCTTGCCGTCGGTGGTGCCTGACGACTGGGCGAAACGCTTAGTGATACCGGGCCATAGCACGTCGGCATGTCCCTCCACAGCATCCATTATGTCAGCCCTGACATCGGGATAACTGACCAACGGCACACGCTCGGCAAATTCCCTGTACGTCATGCCACGCGTGATGCCATATCTGCGTCCATAGCGCGTGGCTTCACCCTTGCCGACAAGACCGCGAAACACACGCATCTGCGCGCGCTCCACATCGTCATGGCTCCTGAGTGCTTTCAGTGCCACATGACGGAAATACGGTCTGAGCAAAGGCGTAAAGTCAACCATATTTAAAATCGGTATGGAACGTTCTTTCGAAATGAAAACCTGTCGTAGGGACATGCCGTGGCATGTCCGCTTTTCAGAACGACTGCATCTCCACGAGACGCTTGTAGTAGCCGCCGAGAGCCATCAGCTCGTCATGAGTGCCCTTCTCGACTATGCGTCCCTCATGGAGCACACATATGAGCGAAGCGTTGCGTATGGTGGATAGACGGTGGGCTATGACAAGGGTGGTGCGCGACTTCATCAGTCGGTCCAATGCCTCCTGCACGAGGTGTTCGCTCTCGGTGTCAAGAGCCGAAGTCGCCTCGTCAAGTATGAGTATCTTAGGATTCTTGAGGATAGCACGGGCTATGGATATGCGCTGACGCTGACCTCCCGACAGGCGGCATCCACGGTCACCGATGCAGGTGTCGTAGCCCTCCTCGGTAGCCATGATGAAATCGTGGGCGTTGGCGACTTTGGCTGCGGCAATCACCTCCTCGCGCGTTGCCTCCTTGACTCCGAATGTGATGTTGTTATATATGGAGTCATTGAAGAGTATCGCTTCCTGGTTGACGTTGCCCATCAGCGAGCGCAGTTCCGGCACACGGAAATCACGTATATCTGTGCCGTCGATGGTGATATGCCCGGCATCCACATCATAGAATCGAGGCATAAGGTCTGCCAAGGTGGATTTGCCCGATCCGCTCTGACCTACGAGGGCTACAGTCTCGCCTGGCTTGATGGCAAAACTGATATCTTCTACGACAGGAGTGGCTGGGTCGTAGCCGAATTTCACATCGCGGTACTCCACCGTGCCCCCCTGCGGATTGATGTCCACCGGGTTCTCGGGATCTTTGATATTGTTTTCGGCTTTCATGATGAGATCCACGCGCTCCATCGATGCCAGACCGCGCTGTATATTGTAGGCAGCGTTGCTCAGGTCCTTGGCAGGGTTGATGATGCTGTAGAATATCACCATATAATATATGAAGGAGGGAGCGGTGATCGACGAGGAGCCATGAAGGATGAGAGTGCCGCCAAACCACAACACTATGGCTATGGTGATGGTGCCGAGAAACTCGCTCATGGGATGAGCAAGGCTCTGGCGGCGCGCCAACTTGCATGACAGTTTGTAGAGCTGCTGGTTTTCGCGATGGAAACGCTCCTTGACCTTCTCCTCGGCAGTGAACGCCTTGATGATGCGCAGACCTCCGAGCGTCTCCTCGATATTACTGAGGATGGTGCCCCACTGCTGCTGGTTTTCAAGCGAATTGCGTTTCAGACGCTTGCCAACGCGACCCATGACCAATCCAGCCAATGGCAGCAATATCAACACGAACAGAGTCAGCTGCCACGAGATGACTATCATCATCACCAGGCATGCGATAATCATCACGGGGTTATTGAACATCATGTTGAGCGATGACATGATGGAGTTCTCAATCTCCCCGACATCGCCGCTCATGCGAGCCATGACATCACCCTTGCGGGCGGATGTAAAAAATGAGATAGGCAGCGTGGTGACCTTGTCGTAGACATAGTTACGCAGGTCACGTACCACACCGGCACGCATCGGTATGATCAGATATGATGCCAGATAGGCGGTGCCGGTCTTGAGCCCGGTCATCACCACAAGCAGCAGTGCCAGCAGAGCCAACGTGGCACTCGTGCCCCACTCCGATATGCACACCGTGGTATAGTAATAGAAATCGTTGACCACCACATCCTTGAAGCTTGCGCTGCCTATGGGCAGGAATGTGTATTCGGCTTTGTTGATGCCGAAGAGAATCTCAAGGATAGGGATGATTACAGCAAACGAGAACAGCGTCAGAAACGCCGTCAGTATATTGCAGATAATATTGCCGATGAAGTACTTTTTGTAGGGAGGTACAAAACGTATCAGCAGCTGCCAAAAGTCTTTCATGCTGCAAAGTTACTAATTTTCCGTGTCACTTTGTCATGCGTCGGTCATCCTTTTGACGAGCCACACGGCGCAGATGCAGATGCAGCAACAGTATACACACCAGCGTCAGGAAGATAAGTCCGAAATAATAAAGGTAATTGCCGGCTGCAAGTTCGCCGCGCCCTATGTAACTCATCACGGCAAGATATATAAGCAGCAAAGCAGGAATCCAGGTAGAGCGTTTCATTAAAAAAGATGTGTCAAGGATGGTAAAGGAAATAATTGGTCAGAGAGAGAAGAATGTAAGTGAACGATAAGAGAGAGAGTGTGTGTGTGCCGATAGCGGACTTTAGCACTACTCATGATGCGGCTCAGAAGCCACTTGTTCCACGGGACGCTTGAACGGTGACTCATCAGGGTCGAAATCCCCAGCCTCAAGCGCATTGTATATCTTCAGACACGCCCATGCGTCTATGGCGGCATACACCTGCTGCGCGTGGGTCAGCGACACTGCCTCCCAGTTGCTCAGACGCTGCGACTTGGATATGCGCCCGCCGAAGATTATGCCATAGATTTTCTGCAAGCTCGCATCTGTGATGCCAAACTGCTTGACAAGCTCCTGAAGCTCCACGAATCCGGCTGGTGCAAATTCGCCACGCCGATGGAGCATCTGGAAGTCATCTCGCAGCGACAGCCCTATCTTGAGGATGCTGTCATCCTGCAGGAAATCCCTTACGGGGTCTATGCCTATATTGTTGAGTCTGAAGAGATATGCGCGGTCAAGGGTCGACACCTGCATCAGTGCCACCTCGTTCATATGCCCTTTGCGAAACGACGGACATGTCTCCGTGTCAAAGCCCACCCGCCGCTGGGTCTTGAGATATTCAAATGCTTTGGCGGCGTCCTCCGGTGTGTTGACCAGACTTATATCGCCGGCGAAAGTGACCATCGGCATCGAGGCCAAGCGGTCCTTGGAGATGGCAATGTGGAAGTCTTTTAAGTCAAACATACCACAAAGGTACGCATTTTCCGCGACATATCCGCTAAAACTCGGTAAATGAGAGCGGAAGCAGCGACCGCACTGACGGCAGGATGAAGATGTCATCACGCCCCACAAGCAGCACTCTGACATCGGCTGCTCCCAGATGCTCATACTCCAAGAGTGCCTGTCGGCATGCGCCGCACGGTGACACCGGCTCGGCTACCTCCTTACCATCGGTGCCTATCGCAGCGATGGCGATGCTTTCAAACCGCGCATCGGGATAAGTGGCATGGGCATAATAGGCAGCCGTGCGCTCGGCGCACATGCTTGACGGGAAGGCAGCGTTTTCCTGATTGGCACCAGTTACTGTCTCACCGTTGCTCAGGCGTATGGCTGCCCCCACGCCAAAATGGCTGTAAGGCGAATATGTGCGGCTTGAAGCCTCGCGTGCCGCATCGACAAGTTGCCGGTCGGCTTCATCAAGCTCCGCATAGGCAGCCACCTTGATCGGAGTGACGATAGTTATATCTTTCATGGTAGGTATATTAAAGGTTACAGATCCTTGCGGTAGGCACGGCGGCGGCGATGCTGCCTCCGTTCGAAATACTGCCACTGGAGCTGCACTGCATGATTGTCTTCAAGTTCGAGATTGCTCTCCGCCCACTTGTAGCCGTTGGCGATATAGTTGGGGAGCAGGTGCGAGAACAGCATGGCGTTGACACCCTTGTTCTGAAACTCGGGCTTGATGGCGACAAGCATCAGATCCACTATGTCATTGTGACGGTAGAGCGCCCGCAGGATGCGCGCCCAGCCCAGCGGCAAAAGCCGTCCGCGGCTCTTCTGAAGAGCCTTCGAGAGCGACGGAAGCGATATGCCGGCACCTATCAGATTGTCGTCCTTGTCAACGATGATGCAGATGTCGTCAAGGCGCAGCACACCGAGATACATGTCTATGTAGTGGTCTATCAGCGCAGGCGTCAGAGGTGAATAGCCATACAGCTGGTCATATGCCTCGTTGACCAGATTGAAAAACGCCCTGCCGTAGCGGCGTTTAAGCTCCTTGCGGCTCTTGACCTCAGCCACATGCAGGTCATACTTCTTGCTGACGATATCGGAGATGCGCTGGTATTTATCGGGCACCTTGTCAGGCACGGTCATGCGGTACTCGACCCAATCAGTATCCTTGACGAAGCCCATCCGCTCCATGTGGCGCGGATAGTAGGGATGGTTATATATGGTGGCTATGGTACCGAGTTCGTCAAAGCCCTCGACGAGCATCCCCTCATGATCCATGTCGGTGAAACCCATCGGACCGACTACGGTCTCCATACCGCGCTGACGAAGCCAATCGGAAGCAGCGGCAAACAGCGCGTCGGCGACCTCCTCGTCATCTATGAAGTCCACCCAGCCGAAACGCCCCTCTTTTCTGCCCGAACGCTCGTTGACAGTGCGGTTGATGATGGCAGTGATTCTGCCTACGGGTTTACCGTCGCGATATGCCATAAATGACTGAGCCTCACAAAATTCGAAGGCGGGATTCCCCTCGGGGCGCAGTGTAGCCACCTCGTCAAACACCAGAGGCGGCACGAAGCAGTCATTGCCCTTATAGTGGTCTATGCCGAAATTGACATATCGTTTCAGAGCCTTCTTGGTCTTGGGTATCTCCCTGATTTCTACTGACATATATTCTATATACTTGTATTCCTTTATATTATTGACTACGGATGCGGAGCATAACCCGACGAGAGCCATGCAAGCACTGCCAGCATGACCACCAAGAAGGCAAGAAGCCACACAAGCAGACGATTGTTGTTGCGCCCTTGCAGAGCCATGTGGAGGTCGTTGGCGGAGCGGAAATGCGGCTTGCACTTGCTCAGGCACTGACGCGCTATGGTACGCAACCGCGGATTGTGGCTGTCGAGGGCATCAAGGGTCTCGGTCAGCACCTGACCGAACTGTCTGACATCCTCCTCCACGTCATCAGGCTTGAGCGACTGCTTCTGATCAAAGCCCACATCTATCAGCTTAAGGTTACCGATATTTTCGGTAAACTGTATGGTCTCGGGGCGTATGGGCTGATGCACGAGATGGTTTGCCTCGATATACTCCATAGCTTCCACGAGCTCATGACACACCTTGCGCAGATGCTCCTCAGTGACCTTCTTATCATCAATGAGCTTGCGGAGCGAGTCGCCGTACACATCATCAGTGATTATGCACATGCCCAGTCCCGGTACTTCCTCGAAGTCGTTGATCATCACGATGTTGGGATGGCAGAGATTGTAGCGCACATCAAATTCGCGCTCTATCATCTCCTTCATCGCAGGGTCTTCACGATATTGCTCCTTGAGGGTTTTAAGCATCACCCACTTGCCATGCTTCTTGGCAGTGTACACATCATAAAACTCCTCGTCCCACAGGGGCAAGTGCTCGATTTCGGTCCATTTCTCGTTCTCAGCCATAAGCATCTCGGTTAAGCTGCCAACACGCCAGCCTCACAAAGTTAACAGTTTTCCCCACAAATTCAAAACCCCACTCCACAGGACCTTTGCTGGAATATGACTTAAAAATGCCATTGAATATTTGCTATCCGGATTTTTTGTCATTAATTTTGCAAATAGAAACCACGGTTTCCGAAACCATGGTTTCCATTCTTTCAGCAGCCATGAGATTTTTTGACCGTAAAGATGAAATAGCGACCCTGCGCAAGATCAGGGACAATTCTGCCCACTCAGCCCAGTTCACTGTCCTCACAGGCCGACGACGTATTGGCAAGACTTCGCTCGTACTCAAGGCCTACGGAGACAGGCCGATGCTGTATTTTTTTGTAGGAAGAAAAGCCGAGATCCTTCTCTGCGAGGAGTTCCGTCAAGAAGTCGAGGAAAAACTCGATACCAAACTCGGAGGCACCCCCGCCAACTTCGCCGAGCTGTTCGGCTATCTGATGGAGCTGTCTAAAAGCCTGAACTTCACGCTTTTCATTGACGAGTTTCAGAACTTTGAACGCGTAAATCCATCAATTTTCAGTGACATACAAAAGATCTGGGACATCAATCACCAGAGCTCTAAAATGAACCTTGTGGTGTGTGGGTCGGTATATTCCATGATGACAAGGATATTCAGAGACCACAAGAAGCCACTATACAACCGCCAAAACCGCTTTATGACAATCCGTGCCTTTCAACCGTCCGTATTAAAGGAAATCATGGCGGAGTATCATCCCGGGCATTCCAATGAAGACCTGCTTGCCATGTATGCCTTTACGGGAGGGGTGGCAAAATACATCCAACTGCTCGTGGACGACCACGCCCTGACTCTTGACGGCATGATTGACAGCATGATCAGCTCCGACTCCACATTTATCAACGAAGGCCGGTCCATTCTTGTAGAAGAATTCGGGAAAGACTATGACACCTACTTCTCCATTTTATCAGCCATAGCCAGCGGCAAAACACATCGCAGCGAAATTGAAGCAGCCATCGGTAGACAAATCAGCGGCTACATGACGCGTCTGGAGGATGACTACGGCATAATATCAAAAGAGCTTCCGATTGGAGCGAAGCCGCTAAGCAAAAATGCAACGTATAAAATCCGTGACAACTTCTTCACTTTCTGGTTCCGATTTGTTTTCAAGTACAACCACATCTTAGAAATCGGGGCTTACGAACAGCTGCGGACTCTGATCCGACGCGACTATATGACATTTTCCGGCATAATGCTTGAACGCTATTTCCGAGCCAAAGCAATCGAAAGCAGACGTTACACTCTCATCGGACGCTGGTGGGATCGGAAGGGCGAATTTGAGATAGACATGATTGCCGCAAACGAACTTGATAACACGGCAACAGTGTATGAGATAAAACGCAACCGGAAGAACATATCCATGAAAGCCTTAGAAGAGAAAGCCGAAAGGATGCTGGCAGCAGTCCATACCCTTAATGGATATGACGTGAAAACTGCTGGCCTTGACATGGAGGATATGTAAATCCGACTTTTGCTGGTCCAGGCATCTGTAGAAGTTCCGACCACACATCACGAAATTTAAACCACGAAGCACGGCAAGCCGTTATACGTTTTTTGCTAACTTTGCCGACATGATTAGAGTGATTACAGCATCCTTGAGGAGCATAGCCGCAATGATGATGCTGTCGGCATGCTGCCTGATGACCATGGGGCAGCAGCCTACCCCTGCCGACAGCCTGACAGCTGCCACTGACTCGCTCCCCAAGAAGAAAAACCTCATCGAACGCATAAAGGCGTACTTCGACGAGTCCAACAAGCCCAAGGAGGATCCCAAAGCCTTCGACATCGGAGTCATAGGCGGACCCTACTACTCCAATGAAATCAAGCTTGCCCTCGGCATCGTGGCTACAGGGTCATACTCACTCGGCGAGCCTGACTCGCTCGTCCCGCGCTCGTTCGTGGCTATCAAGGGCAAAATATCCACATCGGGGTTCGTGGAAGTAGGACTGGAAGGAACCAACATCTTCCCCCACGACCGCTTCCGCATCAACTACCTGCTTGACTATTACTACCGTCCCACCGACTACTGGGGCATAGGTTACGAACGTGCCGTCAACGATGACTACAAATCAAAATTCAATGAAATCCACTTCTCCTCGCGCATCGACGGTCTCGTACGCATCGGACGCCATATCTTCGTAGGTCCCGGGCTGCTCTTCTCGCGCGTCAAAGCCACCAACATCACCGACGAGGCGGTATGGACAGGACAGCCGCAACGCGTGACATCGTTCGGCTTCGGTGTATCGGGCATGTTTGACACGCGCGACAACCTGACAGCACCGACGCGCGGCGTGACCGTGGAATTCGAACAGCAGTTCTACCCGCGCTTCATGGGCAACACATCACACTCGTTCAGCTCCACCGCTCTGACCGCACGAGCCTATCAGCGCGTATGGAAAGGTGGCATAATAGCCGAACGCATACACGGACGTTTTGCCTACGGCAACGTCCCATGGAACATGCTCTCAACCCTTGGAGGCAGCAACAACCTTCGCGGATACTACGAAGGGCAGTACCGTGACAAATGCGAGATGGACCTGACCGTGGAGCTGCGCCAGCATATATGGCGGCGCAACAGCATAGTGGTCTGGGGCGGTGTAGGCGCTATAGCCCCCGACCTCAGCGGTTTCCGCCTGAGTCAGGCTCTCCCCAACGTAGGCGTAGGTTACCGCTGGGAATTCAAGAGAAACTCCAACGTCCGCATCGATATCGGCTTCGGCAAACACTGCAAAGGCTTCGTCTTCGGCATCAACGAAGCCTTCTGATATCAAACCGTCAACACACTGCCCTAATGTCAATACCACAGTAATTATAGGGATGGTGTTGCAGAACCCCCAAAAATCGCGGCAAAGTCTGTAGGGGCATGCCATGGCATGTCTGTTTTGGCTGTTCATGACCGTTTAAATCACGCATAATGAGGGCTGACATGCCATGGCATGTCCCTACAAGTCGAGGAGTACCAGTACTGCAACTCCCTCCACAAATAGCAATGGTTGGTATCCATCATGCCATCGGCACCCGTCACGCCTTGAAACGCTGCTGGCGCTTGGCGGCATATTTCTCGATCTCGCCCTTGCCTTTAAGGGGCACTGTCGAACTCTTGTCACGGATGAATATCTTGCCGTCAATCATCGGCACGACCCCGGGGAAAGGCGTCACGGTAATCTGGAGCATGTCACGACCGCTGCGGCTCTCCCATCTATAACCGATAAACTGGTTGAGCGAGTGACCGTCATACAGCAGACCTATGTTGCGGCGGATGCAGTCCATAAGTTTCAGTTCAAACACATCGCGGATCTTACGCGTATCATACTTGTCGCTGCCATGCGACAGGTAGACGAAATCCTCGTTCAATCCTATGGGCACCTTCATGTCGTTGACACCGAGATAAAGCGTGCCGCCGTCGGCATTGAGCATACCGTCGATGATTTCGGCAATCTCGCGCCCTTGCGCTTTCTCGTCAGCCCTCATCTTGTTACCTGCCGGATATATAAGCGAGGTCTTATATTCATGCAGCTGATCCTCGTCGTTATCAAGCGTTTCGGCATATTGCTGTGACGGTCTGAGTCCGACAAGCTGGAATATCTCGCTGCGGAGCTCGCGGCGCACACCGCGCACACCGTAACGTGACACGATGTTATAAGCCTCCACCAAGCTGCGCAGACGGTCTAATTCGGGACCGCAATCCTCCGTCAGGCTGTCTTTGAGAGGCTTGTCCGACTCCATATATGAAAGCAGATTGAGCGTCTGGAGCATCTGCACCAGATCCCTGTCATTACGCGCACCCTTCATTTTTGATGTCCTCTGCTCCAACTCCTTCAGGCTCGTGACATCCACGCGCCCTGCCAGAGCGAAAGTATCCATAAGCTCAAGAGCCGAGAGCTTAAGCGATATCACGTCAGCATCCCCGTGGCTGAGCACTGCCAGCAGCCGGGCATAGGCAAGGTAATCATAGCTCGTGCCGAGTTCTTTACGTTTCAGAAACGCTGCTGTCTCAAAGAAACGCGCCAGCGGCTGCACCTCCTCCTCGTAGAGGAAATCCACATCGCCCGACACCTCCGCATCCGGGTCAAACTCATCCGGCTCGCTCCATGCGAAACCCGAAGCGTCCTCTTCGGAAATGTTCAGAAGCAAATCCACAAACGCCTCCTGTACATAACCCTGCACCTCTTCGGGCGACCATTCTGCCACCTCTCCGTCAGCCTCAAAGCAGTTGACATACAGCTTGTCCTCGTCAAGACGCGGCTTGATATTGTCGACCCTGACATTGATGACGCTGTTACAGCCCACATCCAGATTGTCGACATTGTGGAAGAGTGCCGGATAATACGACTCTGTCAATATGAAGTAGGTGTTTCCGTTGCCCGGCACCCTGCCTGTGACGATGGCTTGAAGCGCACTCTCCTGATCATAGTCCTCCTGGGCACGGCGCAGATAATATTGCAGAGTCTTTTCGGTCAGTGACAGTTCGACACTCGCCTGAGAGGCGGCACTTATCACCTTCCCCTGAAACACCATCGGCTCTCCGTCCTTCATGAACATATCCACCACAGGACGTTTGATCAGCAGTCGCGCGATATCCTTCATCCTGATAGAGGCTTTCACCTCCGGGAATCCAGCCACCTCGCACTCAAAGAGGTATTTGTCATAATCCGACTGGGATTTGACCCTGAAATAGACCATGTCACCCACAGCGAGCATCTGCGACTCGGGCTTCTTCTTGGGAGTGCGACGCACCACAACGTCGCTCGTCAGCCCTGCCTCGATTTCAGCCCACAGCTCAGGACGCCGCCCGATGGTCTGTGCATCTGCGTTAAGCTTCTGTGACAGTCTGTCATCAAGCTTGACGCATGCCTCGATATCGCCCGCCGGCACGAGTGAAACCGCCTTCTTGGCATTACCTTCACCCATCGACTTGTAGAGCGTCATAAAATTACCCCTCAATCTCAGCGACATCTCTTTATTTTCAAATATTGAATTTTTAGGCGAGACGTCATTGGTGGGATTGGCAAGCTTTGTCGATGTCAGCATATTGACATCCGACGTGTCATTCCAGCTGTACTCGAGCGGCGATGACATCTGTGAAGTCAGCGCATAATAAGCCTTTTTCAGGAGTTGCTCGTTAGGACAGATGCCGAGCATCGCGGCATTGAGATACATCATGCCTCGGTGACGGCTCCACATAGGGAAATTGATACCCTGCGTCATCAGCAGCTCGAGAGCTGTCGCCTCTATGATAAGCGAAAGCCGCTCGCGGTTAAACGGGAAAAACCTGCTCGACTCCTTGTCTATCAACGCTTCCAGGAACGCGATGATGCCTGGGGCATAATCCTTGACGAAATGCGGGTCGGCATGGCGCTTCCTGATCAGACCGAATATCTCCTGCATAGCATCAACTGACAACTCGGTGCCCAAAGAGAACAATATGCCCAGCAGACCAAACTGTATATCCGCCCTATATATCGGATGATTGTTTTTGAGCTGGCTGAACACCTTGGCGACAAAAGCGTTCTGCTCATCTTTTGCGATTAATCCGAGTGCCTTTATATATATTTCCGCCCTATGGGCAGTCGCTTCGATAGACGACTGAGCTGCTGCAAACTCATCTCCCTGAAACTCATGAAGATAATCCGACCCCTCTATGACTTCAATCACAACATCATAAAAAGCCTTCATAAGATTAGACCTGCGGCCGCGGGTCCATGACCTGGCTGCATCCATGACCTGGTTCAGCAGATCGAGCAGCCAGTATTTGTTGCCCGCGCTTTCACGCTCCTGAGCAGTGGTCCACAGCGTGTCGGATTCAAAGGTCTTCCACCATCTCATCTTTGTAAATTTCGATACCGACGGCAATTTCTTGAATTTTGACACGCTGAAGCCGACCTTTCTGACCGATTTTGGCTCCTCAATAAACTCCAGAATAATGTCCGCGTCCGAATCCGCATCAGGATACCTGACCCTCAGATTAGCACGCTCTGACTTATTGAACTTCCGCCCCGCGATGGGCACACGGCTGAAATATACACCGCTCGCATCATCAATCACATTGCAGACGCTGTTTTGTCCCCGCGTCTGCGACAGTATAGTAAATTCATGCACCGAGCCGTCTTCATAGAGCAGAGGGACAAGCTCGCGCTTGACCTGATGAAATTTGCCTTTATAATACTTGCACACCAATACATCGGGGATATTTACTTCCTGAAATTTAAACGGAGCAATCCTGATCGGGTATTCAGTAGGCGAATCATTTACAAGAAACAGGGTGCGCCCAGCCTCCTTACTTACGGTAAAATCCTTTCGCTCAAGGCGATAAATCTTATTATCCTGATAGTTCATAAAAAATGGGATTTAATGTTTCTGTCACTTTCCCTACAAAAATACATCAACTTTCCCTATCTCCCAAACACCTACCAAATACAAACTCAAATATGCCTGATAAAATAATGACTTATTCCAAATAATCACTATATTTGCATCATTGACAAAACATTGCAGATGACCGATAGGATAACATACTGGGTTGAAATGTCGGATTATGATTTCGACACCGCCAAAGCCATGCTTGAAACCAGGCGTTTCCTATATGTCGGTTTCATGTGCCATCAAGTTATAGAGAAAATATTAAAGGCATACTGGAATAAGGTTTCTGACGAACCGCCCTTGAAGATTCACACCTTATCAAGATTGGCAGAAAAGACAGGCATCGACCAAGAAATGTCAGATGCACAGCTTGACTTTATCGATGTGCTTGAACCATTGAACATAGAGGCTCGTTATCCTTCGTATAAGGAACGCCTGCTCAAAAGTCTTGATGTCAATCGCTGCAATGAACTGATTCATCAAACCGATGCACTGAGAATATGGATAAAGAACAGGCTATAATATTGGCTCGTCGTTACAAGGCTGCCATCGCCGAACGGTTGCCCTTAAAAGCTCTGTATCTCTACGGATCGTATTGCAATGGCACCCATTCCTCTGACAGCGACATTGACATTGCTGTAATAGTCGACCATCTGGATGATGATTATTTTGCTGATACTCCATTATTATGGAAACTGAAACGCAAAATCAGCAACCTTATCGAACCCGTAATTTTGACAGATGACACCAACAACCCCCTCTATTTCGACATACTCAAAAACGGGATTTTGATATAATACACCATCCAATTCCTCCACGACCAATTTTTATGACAACCGTTGGAAGTAAATAGCTTCCAGATATTTGTAGGGGCATGCCGTGGCATGTGCCCTTTGCGTATATATTATAGCATGCAGATGCCCGATTCCGCTAATCCGCACAGCTTTATGGCACTTTCGGAAACTATTGCCATCCATCCATTAGCTGAATTTTTGCTAACTTTGCACCCGTAATTCAGATGCCTTTACAGAGGATGACCCTGACAGATGGAAATTTATGGCAAGGAAAAGGAATCATGACATAACACCACCGGCTTCATCAGGACGGAGAGAAACCGCCCTGTGGGGTCTTTTTGCACTCTTTGTCTATGCTTCGCTGCTCCTCCCCAATGTGGCTCTGTGCATCACCGAACCGCTTGACATCTGGGGAATCCTCGCCAACACGCTTCTTCCCGGTGGTGTGTATCTGTGGCTGATGAGCCTGTCACGCCGCATCGGCAGGGTGACGCTGTGGTGCTTCCCACTGATGTTTTTCGCGGCGTTCCAGTTAGTGCTGCTCTATCTCTACGGCAGGTCGGTCATCGCTTCCGACATGTTCCTCAACCTCCTGACCACCAATCCCGAGGAAGCCGGGGAAATGCTTGCCGGGCTTATGGTCATCGTCATCGTCGTGGCAGTGATCTATGGCGGCGCCCTCATCGGAGGCATAGTAGCCGCAGTGCGCCACATCCATCTGCCTCAGGCATGGATCAGCACATCCCGCCGCATCAGCTATATCGCCATGCTTCTCGGAGCATTGTCGGTCGGCGCAGCATATATATTCTCCTACAGCTATAGGATTTCAGATGATCTCTACCCTGTCAATGTAGCATACAACATCGGACATGCCGCCCGTGTGGCTTCAGACCTCAGCAACTACAGCTCCACTTCGGAAGGCTACACCTTTGATGCACGGATGTCAGCCAATGACTCTGTGCCGCGGCTCGTCATATTGGTAATAGGCGAGACCGCCCGCGCAGCCAACTGGCAGCTTCTCGGCTACGACCGCCCTACCAACCCCCGTCTAAGCCGTCGCGACGGACTCGTGGCTTACCCCTATGTCATGAGTCAGAGCAACACCACCCACAAGAGCGTACCGATGCTACTCAGCGCAGTGGATGCGGCATCATACAGCCAGCTGCCGCAGTCCAAGAGCATCATAACGGCATTCAAGGAGGCAGGATATGCCACCGCAGTCATCACTGCTCAGAAACCCAACCACAGCTACGTGGAATTTTTCTGCGCCGAAGCCGACACCACCTGTTATATAGCCGACAAGGTCACCGGTCATCCGCTGACCGACATCGACCTGCTCCCCTACGTACGTGACCGTATAGCCCGACGCGCCGACCGTCAGCTCATTGTGGTACACGCCTACGGTTCCCACTTCGACTATCGCGACCGCTATCCGGCATCCATGCGCCGCTTCACCCCCGACGGTCCGTTCGAGGCAAAACCTATCTACCGCCCGCTGATGGTCAATGCATATGACAATACCATACTGACCGAGGATTACGTACTTGACAGCATCGCTGCAATGGCGGAACACGAAAATATCCCGGCTGCGATGCTCTACACCAGCGACCACGGCGAAGACCTCTACGACACCAAGGATGAGCGGTTTATGCATGCATCTCCCATCCCGACGGCTATGCAGGTCCACGTCCCGATGATCGTGTGGCTCAGCCCGCGCTATCAATCCCTCCATCCCGAAGCCTTAGGCATCCTTGCATCACACCGTGACAGCATAGCGTCCTCCTCATCCTCTTATTTCCACACGGCGTTGCAGCTCGCCGACATCACAACTCCTCGCATAGACACGAGCCTCTCTTTGGCAAGCCCGGCATACGCTCCGCTCCGCCCTATGTATGTGACTGACCATAACACCGCCGTGCCGCTCAAAGAGCTGCTGCAACGCTATCATGAACCGCTCCCTGCCGGTCTGCAATAACCCCATATCATACCCACACCCCACATGAAAATAGGCAATCTCGACATAGGCGACCGTCCGGTCATGCTCGCTCCGATGGAAGATGTCACCGACCGCTCCTTCCGTCTCATCTGCAAGGAGCAGGGAGCCGACATGACCTATAGCGAATTTGTGTCGGCTGACGCACTCATCCGCAACATCGCTGCCACGACACGCAAACTCGCCATAGACCCTGCCGAACGCCCTACCGCCATACAGATCTACGGCAGAGAAGTCGGGCCGATGGTAGAGGCGGCAAAAATCGTGGAAGAGACCGCCCACCCCGACATCCTTGACATCAACTTCGGTTGCCCGGTCAAGAAGGTGGCAGGCAAGGGCGCGGGTGCAGGGATGCTTCGCGACATCCCACGCATGCTTGAGATCACATCTGCCGTGGTGCGCGCCGTAAGCCTCCCCGTGACGGTCAAGACGCGTCTCGGCTGGGACCACAACAGCAAGATAATAGTAGACCTCGCCGAACAGCTCCAGGACTGCGGCATTCAGGCACTGACTGTGCACGGACGCACCCGCTCGCAGATGTACACAGGCGAAGCCGACTGGGAGATGATAGCCCGCGTCAAGGAAAATCCGCGCCTGACCATCCCCCTTATAGGCAACGGTGACCTCCGCACCCCCCAGCAGGTGCGCGATGCCTTCGACCGCTACGGCGTCGACGGCGTGATGGTGGGACGCGCCTCCATAGGAGCTCCGTGGATATTCCGCTCACTCAAAGCCGCCGCACTCGGCAATGAGCCTGTCAAGCCTACCGTAGCCGAGAAATTCGCCCTCATCCACCGTCAGATCGCCGAGAGCATTGACCGGATAGACGAGTACCGCGGCATACTCCACATACGCCGACATCTGGCAGCCTCCCCCCTGTTCAAGGGCATACCCGATTTCCGCCAGACACGCATAGCCATGCTCCGCGCCGACACCAACGCCGCCCTTATGGAAATCCTCACCCATATCGAGCACGACATCATCCCATCGCTCCAGTAATAAGACAGCCACACTTATCAATCACTTATCATATCCGTAAACTTTTCGTCATGACATTTCCTAAGATAGCAACACTCTGCGCATCCGTGGCAATCATGCTTACGGCACATCTTACCAGCGCTCAGACCCTCAAGCCCTACTCCCTGAAACTCAACGATTTCACCGAACTGAAGGTGCTTGACGGCATCAACGTCAACTACTCCACCACAGCGTCAGCCGACAGCGTGGAAGCCCATTTTGAAGCCCCTGACAATATGGCATCTGCCATCCGCTTCGAGCAAAAGGACGGACGCCTCACTCTGCGCCTGTCTGAAAACATGCTCGAGGCAAAAGGCATTCCCACCGTCCACGTCTCGTCCACAATGCTCATAAAGATACAGAACAACGGCGACTCTACAGTAACTGCCATGACCGATGTCCGCGTACCGAAATTCCAGGCACGACTTGAAGGCAACGGCAAGCTCGCCATCGTAGGCGTGAACGCCCCCGAGGTCAACGTCAAGAAATTCACCGGCAACGGCACCATCACCGTCGAGGGAGAATGCACCACCGCCTCCATCGGCAACACAGGCACCGGCATCGTCAACTGCGCCGCCCTCCTCTCCCAGACCGCCAAGTGCAACATCATCGGCACAGGCTCCATCTACTGCCACGCCTCCCAGACCCTCTCGGTCACCGGCATGAGCGGCACCATCTACTTCGGCGGCAATCCCCGTGACATCAAATCCCGCTCCCTCGGCGTCAAACTCAAACCTATCGAACAGCTCGAAGCCCAGTAACCAACACGCAACCATCCCATCCGTAGGGACATGCCGTGGCATGTCCGCCCCCACGAAAAAACGCCCAAACCGTAGGGATGCACCCTGGTGCATCCGCCCCACATCCGAGCATGAAACGCGAAGTAGCCGACACCATCAAATGGTCGCTCATCGACAAAGTGGCGACTCAGGTCCTCTATGCCGTCACCGGCATAGTGCTCGCCCGCATGCTATCGCATGATGACTTCGGTCTCGTCGGCGCGATACTCGTGTTTCAGGCATTCGCCAACCTCTTTGTCGACAGCGGCTTCTCCTCAGCCCTCATCCAGCGCAAAGCTCCCACGCGCCTTGACTACTCCACAGTCATGTGGTTCAACATAGCCATGGCAGTGGCAATCTATATAATCCTCTTCTTCTGCGCACCGCTGATAGCCGACTGGTTCCAGGGCGACGAGAGGCTCATCCCCCTCTCGCGGGTAATGTTCCTGTCGTTCATACTCTCAGCCACAGCTATCGTCCCCACCAACCGCCTGATGAAGCAGATGCAGGTGCGCATGATAGCCGTCGCCAACAGCATCGGACTCACCGCCGGAGCCATCACAGGCATATGGCTCGCCGTCTCAGGCTATGGCGCATGGGCTGTAGTGTGGCAGACCATAGCCCTCACAGCCGTCAAGAGCATCGTCCTGTGGTCGACTACCTCATGGCGGCCGCTGTGGAGCTTCTCTTGGACGGCATTGAAGTCGTTCTTCTCCGTAGGCATGGGAGTCATGGGAGCATCTCTGCTCAACACTGTTTTTCTCAACATCTACAGCTTCTTCATCGGCAACCGCGCCGGCATGGCATCGCTCGGCCTCTACACTCAGGCTGACAAGTGGAGCAAGATGGGCATCATGTCCATCGGGCAGTCACTCGTACAGGCATTTCTCCCGCCACTCTCTCAGATACAGGACGACCCCACGGAATTTGGCAGAGCCACCGCCAAGATGAACCGCTGCGCCGCCTACCTGACCTTCCCCGCCCTCGGACTGCTCGCCGTAATGGCGACCCCCATCTTCCACCTCTTCTTCGGCACCAAGTGGGACGCCTCCATCGTCCTCTTCCAGATACTGCTGCTGCGCGGCGTATTCACTGTCCTGTCGATGGTGTTCAACAACTACATACTCGCCCTCGGCAAGTCGCGCATGCTCCTCGTCAGCGAAACCCTCCGCGACGGCGTAGCCATCGCCGCCATCATCCCCACCCTCGGCAGCCTCGCCCTCACCTCCGGCACCGACATCACCCTCGGCATCCGCATATTCCTCTGGGGACAGGTCGCAGCCACCGCCGTAGGCTGCATAGCCACCATGCAGATAGCCGCCCGCTACACCTCCCGTACCATCTGGCACATGCTCTGGGACCTCGCCCCCTACATCCCCCTCACCCTCGCCGCCATGGCAGCCGCCCACTACCTCCCCCACCTCACCGCCACCCTCCTCCCACAGTGGCAATGGCTCACCCACCCCGCCGCCATCCTCCCCCAGCAGCTCCTCGCCGCCTCCACCGTCTACCTCTCCCTCAACACCCTCCTCGGCAGCCAGATCCAGCGCCAAGCCCTAACCTACCTCCACCCCCACAAATAGTTTATTCCTACAATATCCATCATATCTATCATGCGTCAGTCCTCTCCATATCTACTCAACCTCAACCGAGCCGAATCCAATGCCCTCAAAGGCATCGCATTGCTGCTCCTCTTATGGCACCATCTATTCTTTATTTCTAACGGGATGTTTGATGACATACGCCTATATAAATCCATCTATCTAATTAACACATCGGCACTTGCCTGCAAAATTTGCGTTGCCCTATTTGTATTTCTTTCTGGATATGGATTGGCTGCATCATATGAAAAATCCGACAAAATACCTCTAGTTCAGTTCTATGTACATAGATTTATCAAATTGTTCTCAAACTACTGGCTTATATGGCTACTATTTGTTCCAATTGGAATCTTTTGCTTCGGATTGTCTCTTGACGAAATCTATGGAGACCACATTTACAGCAAATTAGGTTTGGAATTTTTGGGGATGTCTTATATTTGTGGCTATTATGGCATCAATCCCACATGGTGGTTTTACAGCTGCATAATCGTCCTATATATGCTTTTCCCTTGTCTTATCTACATATGCCGGAGAAACCTCATTTCAGCCTCTATCCTTCTGTTATGTTCTTGTCTACTTGTATATTTCCCCATCCCGTTTCTGAGATTCATTAATAATTATATCTTACCGTTCGTATTAGGTATATTATGCCGTAATATTTTGAGCACAAACATATTGTCCTCTATTATCAATCGGTTAAAAACCAATCGGTCTCAATGTCTTTGGTTAATCCTATTAATTATCTTCTTATTACTTTTCACTGCATACAATTGTTTGATGTCAAAACTACAAAATATCGGGGTAACACACTCCATACTGATAATTTCACTTATACTCACATATAAAATAATGCCTAAACCAAGTAAAATACAAAAATCACTGGAACATCTTGGACATCATAGTTTCAATATCTTCCTGTTTCACACATTTTTCCAAATCTATTTTCTCCAGCTGGTCTACTGGACCCGCAACCCCCTTCTTATCTATTGCACATTCTTAGCCGTCTGTATGATAACTTCCATCGGCATTGAAAAATTAAAGAAACTGAGCGGTTTTGAAAAGAAAACAGCTTACTTAGAATCATTAATCATCTTAAATCCCAAGAAAGCAATAGCTTAACTCATTATTTAATATCAAAACTAAGGTCTGACTCTAAATAGCCCCCTCAAACATCTTTCAGCAAAACCATGTATGATGTTGATAAACAAGCAATTACCCCCCCCCATCAAAAAAGTCACAACTGTGACCAAACCCATCAAGGGACAAAATCATATCTGTCTCATAACCCTTGCTCGTCATCTCTTACATCCAAAGATTATAGAGATACGTCATATAGATTGGTTATTTTAGGTGCAGATTGGGATTTTTATGAAATGGCATATAGTGATTTAATCACACATAAATCAACATATATCCATGGAACTAAACTTAAAGGAAAATGTGCGTCCCTGATATATCGTATTCTCTTTTCACCTAAAATAAATTCTATTATCTCTTTACCAAATAAATCAATTTGGAATTGGTATTTTTTTAGACAGACCTTTAAATCCTTAAAAAGAAAAACACCAACAGTATTTATATTCTTTAAACCCTGGTTTGATTTATCCATAAAATCAGGACTAATAGAGTCCTTACACAAGAATTTCAAAAACTGCAAAACAGTCCTATTCTTCCAAGATATAATTGCATCATATCAAGATCCTTTAACAGGAGACACTTTTGATATAGAAAAGTATCGTGATAAATTTGATTTAATCATAAGTTTTGATCAGCAAGACTCAAGACGTTTTGGTCTAAAATATCATAACACGATTTTGTCTAATCTCAAAGTACCCATACAGCAACAGTATAAAAATGACGTGTTCTTTATCGGTAAAGACAAAGGACGTCTGCCTTTGGTATACGAAGTATTCAAAAAACTCACAGCATGCAATCTCTCATGTAAATTCATTCTTCTGGACGTACCAGAAGATAAACATAGCAAATATCCAGGCATGACATTCATTGATCGCCTTATCCCTTACAATGAGGTTTTGAACTATGTGAGAAATTCCAGCTGCCTATTAGAAATAATGCAACATGAAGCCGTAGGTGCTACGTACAGGACATTAGAGACCATCTCTTATGACAAAATCCTCTTATCCAACAATCAGGCTCTACGTGATTCAGACTTATTCAATGAAAGCAGCATGTACCTTTTTGACAAGGCAGATGACATATCAGATGCAGTGATCAATGCAATAAAAGTCCCTCCTCACATATCTGCAGATCTTAAGAATAAGATAAGACCTGAATCCCTGATTTCCTTCATCGAGTCTGAATTGGGTATAAAAATAGAGATTTAACTGATATAGATTATTCTCTAATATCAGCAAAGAGAGATATCCATAGCATATTGCAAAAATTTGCCATACACGAATATCAATCAATGACACCGTGACCCTTATAGGCGTGGGACGAGCCAGGAGGCGAGGACGACGGCGTTGTTGTGGGCGGTGTCGCGGGAGGCGTAGAGGAGGACTATGTCGGGATGGGACTTTAGGGTGGCGGCGAGATGAGCGGCGGCTGGGTTGGTGTCAAGTTCTGCTTCGTAGCGGCTCTTGAACTCGTCCCAGCGCGTGTCGGGGTCGGCGTGGTACCACTCACGCAGGTCGGTCGAAGGCGCTACGTCTTTGGTCCACAGGTCATAATGGAATTTTTCTTTTGATTCGCCACGCGGCCACAGACGATCCACGAATACTCGGTATCCGCCGGTCGTGCCTGCCGGGTCTTCATAGACACGTTCTAATCTTATATTTGCCATAATCGTAGTTTATTACACAGAGGGCGTTGCAGAACTGCATTGAAACGCGCTCATGCAGTCGCTACATGTAGCGACCCTACAATTTTGACGACGTTTGTTGCATAATTCCTGAGTTCTGCAACCCATCCATTCGAAGTTGATTCATTTATCCAAACGGTTTGGCGATGACTAAAGTTTAATAGCGGATTTTTCTTATCTTTGCAAGTATCATGAAAACTTCTGCTCTCACAGGTCTGCGCGACCATTATGACTATCTGATTGTCGGCTCCGGGCTTTTCGGGGCTACTGTAGCTCGCCGTGCCACCGATGCCGGCAAGCGTTGCTTAGTGATCGAGAAACGCCCCCACATCGGAGGCAATATATATTGCGAAAATGTCAGCGGCATCAACGTACATCGCTACGGGGCACACATCTTCCATACATCTGACCGGGAGGTATGGGACTTTGTCAACCGCTATGTAGAGTTTAACCGCTACACCAACTGTCCTGTGGCTTCTGCTCCAGACGGTCGTCTATACAATCTGCCCTTCAACATGAACACATTCTACCAGATGTGGGGAGTAAAAACGCCAGCCGAAGCAGCCGCCAAGCTTGACGAGCAACGGCGCGAAGCTGTCAAGGCAATGGAAGCTGCCGGAGTCACAGAGCCACGCAACCTTGAGGAGCAGGCATTGGTGCTGATAGGGCGCGACATCTACGAGCAGCTCATCAAGGGCTATACCGAAAAGCAGTGGGGACGACCGTGTAGCGAGCTGCCAGCGTTCATCATCCGCCGTCTTCCAGTCAGGATGGTATTTGACAATAACTATTTCAACGACACCTACCAGGGCATCCCCGTCGGCGGTTACAATCCGCTGATAGAAGCACTGTTAGAAGGCAGTGATGTGCTTACCGACACCGATTTCTTCGCCGACCGCACACGTTGGGAATCCATCGCCGACAAAATCGTCTTCACCGGCTGCATCGACGAGTATTTCGGCTACCGTTACGGTCATCTCGACTACCGCACGGTGCGCTTTGACACTGAGACGCTTGACACCCCCAACTATCAGGGCAACGCCGTCATCAACTACACTTCCGCCGACATCCCCTTCACGCGCATCATCGAGCACAAGCACTTCGAATCGTTCGGACAGGATGTCTACGCCAACCCTCACACCGTCATCTCACGCGAATACTCCGCCGAGTGGCACGAAGGCGCCGAGCCGTTCTACCCCGTCAACGACTCGCGCAACACTGACCTCTACAACCGTTACAAAGCTCTTGCCGATGCTACACCAGGAGTAATCTTCGGAGGGCGCCTTGCTGAATACCGCTACTACGATATGGCTCCCACCATATCCCGCGCCCTCTCCCTCCCTCTCTGAAACCCCCATATGTCATCACACCTGTAGGGACATGCCGCGGCATGTCCGCCGACACGACATGCACATTCCTTCTGCCGGGATGCGGACATGCCACGGCATGTCCCTACACAATTGACAGAATATTTGTTAAATTTAAACGCCAATAAAATACAATAATTTACATATTTTAAACATTAAATTAACGGGTAAGATTTTGACATTTTATTTAACCGATATTAACCCCACAAATTAATCCACTGATAATCAAGGTCTACAGGTCTACTGTTGCACAAACGCAACTTACGATGTGCAGTCAGATAAAGGCTACAATTTGCGCAAAAACCTATGCTTCACTACCTTTGTAGCGTTGAACACGTCAAGTGTGAAAATATCTAAACACATTCTCCTCAATTCTCTAAACATCTCCTCTTGCTTAACATCTTACCCATGCAAAAAATCAGCATCCGAAAATTTCTTCTGATAGCAGCTGCGTCCTTTGCCTATGTAGGACTCGCAGCACAAACCTACCACGTACCCGCAAACCACGAATCCCAGCACCGCAACCTTCTTGCAAGCCAGACTCCGCTGATGGAGCACATGAAGCTTGAAAACACCCAGAAGTTCATACAAGACATCGAAAACCGCGAAACTCTTGACGACAACGACCTCTTCACCGCATTTTGGGACAACCAATCAGTCAACCCCTACGGAAGCAAAGTCGCCATCCCCGACCACAAGGACATCAACGTCAGCGCATATGTAGCCCCAATCGCCAGCAATACCGTCTCCAGCGAATTCGGCTACCGTCCGCGCTTCGGTCGCATGCACAAGGGCATCGATCTCAAACTCAACATCGGCGACTCGATCCGCTCAGCCTTTGACGGCGTGGTCCGCATAGCCCGTTACAACCCAGGAGGTTACGGTTACTATGTAGTAGTACGTCACTACAATGGGCTTGAGACCGTCTACGGCCACATGTCGAAATACCTCGTACATCCCGGACAGCACGTCAAAGCCGGACAGCTTATAGGCAAGGGAGGCAACACAGGCCGCAGCACAGGTCCGCACCTCCATTTCGAGACCCGCTACATGGGCATAGCCATCAACCCGCGTGCCATCATCGACTTTGAGAATTACACCACTCACCGCGATGTATTTGCCTTTGACCGCAAGACATGCGAGAAAGCCGTCAATTATGCTCCCCGCTATGCCAAGCACAAAGCCAAATACGCGTCAAAATCCAAGTCAGGCAAAAAGAAAAAAGCCACACGCCGCAAAGCGCGCCGCCGCTGAGCATCTGCCACCTGACGATATAGACATCAAGAGTGCCGCATAAAATTTGTGTGGCACTCTGTTTTTTTCGTATCTTTGTAATTGTGGAAACCAATCAACGACTGACCAACCCCTACAAACAGGGAGCCGACAACGGCTTTGTGCTCGGAGCTTACCTGAGCGCCCTGTTTTTCACGACCGCTTTCGCTCTCGAAGTGCCGCTCCTCGGCATCCTGTCCACATGCATGATTGTCGCCATACCGGTCATAATATTCATGATGCTCCGCCGCACATGGATACGTGACCGCGGCATGTCGCTGTTCTCGAGCCTGTGGATGCAGGGCATCATGGCGTTTGCCTGCGGAGGCATCATCTCCGGACTCGTGGCTTACGTCTATATCCGCTGGATTGAGCCTGAATGGCTCACCATGCAGGTCAAGAACATGATAGCCCTCTACCAGTCGGTCGAAAACGGCGAACAGGTGGCAGACATCCTCCAGACCATACTCAAGCAGGGGCTTCTGCCCACACCCATACAGATGGTAATCCAGATGCTGTGGTTTGAAATATTTGCCGGATCAGTGGTATCTCTTATTGCCACTCTGATTGTACGCGCCATCAAGCCGCGGCAGTCCTCTGAAAACCGATAGACCATACCCTACATGTCACAGACAGCAACAGACACGCCTGACATCTCCGTTGTCATCCCCCTCTACAACGAAGCCGAATCGCTTCCCGAACTGGAAGCATGGATAGCACGTGTGATGGCTGACAACCATTTCACATACGAAATACTCTTCATCAACGACGGCTCAACTGACAACTCATGGGAAGTTATAGAGAATCTCAGCAAGACCAACCCTTGCGTACACGGAGTGTCGTTTCGCCGCAACTACGGCAAGTCGCCGGCTCTCAACACCGGTTTTGTCCGCGCCCGAGGCTCAGTGGTCATCACCATGGACGCCGACCTGCAGGACTCCCCTGACGAGATACCCGAACTATACCGCATGATCACCGAGGAGGGCTACGACCTCGTCAGCGGCTGGAAGCAGAAACGCTACGACCCCCTCTCCAAGACCATCCCGACAAAGCTCTTCAATGCCACCGCCCGCCGTGTCAGCGGCATCAAAAACCTCCATGACTTCAACTGCGGGCTCAAAGCCTACCGCAACAAAGTGGTCAAGCATATCGAAGTCTACGGCGACATGCACCGCTATGTGCCATATCTGGCGAAAAACGCCGGGTTCACACGCATAGGCGAGAAGGTGGTTCACCACCAGGCTCGTAAATACGGGTCAAGCAAATTCGGTCTTGACCGCTTCGTCAACGGATACCTCGATTTGGCAACCCTCTGGTTCACAGGCAAGTTCGGAGCCAAGCCGATGCACTTCTTCGGGCTGCTCGGTTCGCTGATGTTTTTCATAGGACTCGTCGCAGTCATAGCCGTAGGTGCCATCAAACTCTACAACATGTACCACGGCAACCACTATTCGCTCGTGACCGACTCACCTTATTTCTACATCTCCCTGACCACCATGATACTCGGCACACAGCTGTTTCTCGCCGGATTCGTGGGCGAGCTGGTGGTGCGCAATTCTCCACGGCGCAACGAATACGAGATCGACCAGGAATTTTGAAACCAATCATCAATCACACCCCCATATATACCTTACACACTATGAAATTTGCAGAGAAATGTGACCGCATCTTCGCCGATACCACATCACGATACCATATCACCGACGATGTAGATGCCAGTTTCGAGAATCCTTTTGAAGCCGGCACCATCGAGCATACCCTCGCAGAGAAAAACTGGATAGACGCCGTGCAGTGGCATCTTGAAGACATCATCCGCGACCCCGACATCGATCCCGTGGCTGCGCTGGCTCTGAAACGCCGCATCGACCGTTCCAACCAGGACCGCACCGACATGGTAGAGGAAATCGATACATTCTTCCGCGCCAAATATGCCGATGTGAAGCCCAGCGCAGATGCCACCATCAATACCGAGAGTCCAGCATGGGCACTCGACCGACTGAGCATCCTCGCCCTTAAGATCTACCACATGGAGTGCGAAGTCAACCGCACAGATGCTACCGCGGAGCATGTGGCTAAATGCCGCGCCAAGCTCAATGTGCTCCTCGAGCAGCGCGTGGACCTCACCCAGGCAATCGACGCCCTGCTTGACGACATCGCTGCCGGACGCAAGTACATGAAGGTCTACCGCCAGATGAAGATGTACAACGACACCGACACCAACCCCGTCCTCTACCAGAAGAAATAACACCACCCTCCTCACTCTGTTGATTCATAATTGAATCAACATGTCTGCAAACCATCAATTTACAGCAACCATTACGACATGCACATCATCATATCCCGCTTTTCAGCCATCGGCGACGTGGCGATGACCATCCCGGTCATCTACGGACTGGCTACAGCCAATCCCCGCCACCGCTTCACTATGCTGACCAAGCGGGGTATGGCGCGCATATTCGTCAACCCTCCGCGCAATCTGGAGGTCATAGGTCTTGACTTCAAAGGAAATCCTCTAAGCGACTGGCGCACCCTTGCCAAGGCGGTTGACTCCGTCAAGAACAAAGGACGCGGCAAACGCTATTTTGTGGATCTCCACGATGTGTTGCGCTCACGACTGCTGTCATGGGTGTGCCGCACACGAGGCTTCAAGACACTGCGCTTTGATAAAGCACGACGAGCCAAGCACGATGTCATAAGCCACAAACCGGGAGCTGCCGTATCGTCAAATTTCGTCCGCTATGCAGCTCCTTTCGCCAAAATCCCCGGGCTGAAACCGGCAGTAACATTCCGGTCGGTATTTCCCGGCGGAAAGGGAGACAAGAAACTGTTTGAATCTGTGACAGGCATCCGCCGCGATGGCGAACGGTGGATAGGTATAGCCCCGTTTGCCGCCCATGAGGGCAAAATATATCCCCCCGAACTGATGAAGCAAGTCATAGACGAACTTGCCTGGAAGGGCAGCATACGCATATTCCTCTTCGGCGGAGGGAAAAAAGAAAAAGAGATTCTTGATAGCTGGGCTGCCGGCTATGACAATGTCACATCGCTTGCCGGAAGCGGGCTGAGCCTTGAAGCCGAACTGTCACTGATGAGCCATCTTGACATCATGCTCACCATGGACTCAGCCAACATGCACTTCGCATCGCTCGTCGGCACTCCCTCGCTCAGCATATGGGGGGCGACATCGCCTGCGACAGGTTTCGCCCCCTACAGCGCACCTGACGCTCCGCGCCCCAACGAATATATACAGATTGAAGATCTGCCCTGCCGACCTTGCTCGGTATTCGGCAACAAGCCTTGCCGCATAGGTGGCTATCCCTGCCTCCACCGCATCGCTCCCGCTCAAGTAGCAGAACGCATAATTACATCCCTGTAGGGGCATAAAAGACGCGCCATACATCCGCGTTATCACTATTAAAAAATTGCAGAAGCCCTAACGCAGACGCATAGCGCGTCAAGAATGCCTTTGTGTCTATCAGTCGTTGATATGGATGAGCATGATCTTACCCTGCTCTAAGGCCTTGACAGCATGTAGAGTGTTAGGAGGCATGACCACAGCATCATTTTTTTTCAGATAATGAAGATTGTCCTCGATACTGAACTCGAAAGCCCCTTCTACTACCTGCACCATCACTGCAAACGGCACAGAATGCACATCAATCTTGACATCCTTGTCAAAGGCGAGCATGCTCACACCGCCGCCTTTGGCAGAAATCAAGTCCTTACGTACCACATGCCCGGTCTCATACTCGATCTGTGATCCGAGACGGAACGGATGACGTTCCATTACATTTGATTCCATAGTCTACTTAAATTTCAGGTTATACATCAAGGATAAAACAACCTGCCACGCATAACAGTTCACCCCAGCCCCATAATGACAGACTCGCCATCAATTGTAGGGACATGCCACGGCATGTCAGCTTTCAGCAGCACTCGCAAATGCAACGTCTGATGGGCGGACATGCCACGGCATGTCCCTACACTGTCTGCTTAACGTGGAAATCACCTGGAAGTAGGGACGCGGCGTGCCGTGTCATCGTACCAGGAGATGTGTAGTGCGTTTGACGACGCGGCACGCCGTGTCCCTACAAGAAGGTAAAACATTAAGGTCACGACCCTGCTGATGTATAAATTGACTGTTTTGCAAACTCTCGCTTTCCCTTCATTTGCAATCGCGATGACTGATGTTTTCGCATGGTGTGAGGGGAAAAGGATGGTAGATTTGCGGGAAAAAAGAGGTTATGGAAGCTAACAATATCAGGACAAGCGGGCGGCGCAAGTCTGCCAAATGGGATATGCCAGTGTCACGCAAATTTTACCAGCGGCTTATGGAGCAGGTGGAATCCGTGTGCCGATGCAGTCCGTCGCTTGACGTAGCGAGAATGAAAATGATCATCACAGTGTATGCACAGGGAGCCATCTATACCCACCGTGTCAGCGAGATGGAGGCTGTGATAATCAAGCTGCTCAGCCCTCTGATAAATCAAGCACTGGAACGCTCAAAACGGGCACGCATCATTGGAAACATACGCCGATTGAAACGCCAGATTGCTCAGGATGCAGCAGCGAGAGAGGAAACCGCACCAGAACCCACCGCCACTGACACACCTACTGACACGCCCTCGCGCCGTGAGGCAGCCAAAGAACGCCGCCGCATCAAGCACCTCAAACGTATCGCTCGCCGCCAACGTGACGCTGCGGAGACATGCCACGACACAATGGAGGGTGTAGCCTCGCCTGAGAAGCGGACATGCCATGGCATGTCCCTACAAACCGAAAAAGGAGGCGGCATCAGTGGGTGATGCGCCTCCTTTATAGGGGGGTTGACTTGACAGGGTATCAGTCTTCTTTCATGTTGTGGAAGACGTTCTGGACATCCTCATCCTCTTCGAGTTTCTCGAGGAGCTTGTCGAGGGTGGCGCGCTGTTCCTCGGTAACCTCTTTAAGGTCGTTGGGGATGCGCTCGAACTCTGCGCTGACGATTTCGAAGCCGTTGTCCTCAAGGTACTTCTGGATGTTGGCAAACTCCTCAAAGGCACCATAGAGCACGATTTCGTCCTCATCGTTTTCAAGTTCATCCACGCCGTAGTCGATGAGTTCCAGCTCGAGATCCTCAAGGCTTACGCCGTCTTTGGGCTTGATTTTGAATACGCTCTTGTGGTCAAACAGGAAAGTCAGAGAGCCCTGTGTGCCGAGCGAGCCGCCGTGCTTATTGAAATAAGAACGTACGTTTGCCACGGTGCGGGTATTGTTGTCAGTGGCAGCTTCCACGAAGATGGCGATGCCGAAGGGTCCGTATCCTTCGTAGGTGATTTCCTTGTAGTCGCTGGCATCCTTGTCGGTAGCCTTCTTGATGGCACGTTCTACGGTGTCCTTAGGCATGTTGGCAGCCTTGGCGTTGTGCATCAGCACACGCAGGCGGGGATTGGTGTCAGGATCGGGACCACCAGCCTTGGCGGCGATGGTGATTTCCTTGCCGATGCGGGTAAATGTTCGGGACATGTTACCCCAGCGTTTCAGTTTTCGCGCTTTGCGGTATTCAAAAGCTCTTCCCATAGTGGTGAGTTAGTCTGAGTTATGTTTATAGTTGTGTGTTTGTTGCGTTCGGTTGTTATCGGAGGGTCGCGCCGAGGCGTTTGCCGAGATTGGCAGTCACCTTGTTCATCACAGCCTCTATCTGCTTGTCCTGAAGGGTGTTTTCGGCATCCTGGAGGGTGAGCGAAATAGCATACGACTTCTTGCCCTCGGGGAGGTTCTTGCCCTCGTACACGTCAAAGAGGCTCACATCCTGGAGCAGGCGCTTCTCGCTGTCACGCACCACCTGAGCTATCTGCTCCATGGTCACGCCCTTGTCGACGAGCAGAGCGAGGTCACGCTTGACAGGATGAGTCTTGGCAATGTTGGCAGCTGTCACATTGCGTTTGAGAGCCATCGATGTCAGAGCCTCCCAGTCAAGTTCGGCATAGCATACAGGCTGCTTGATATCCATCATGTGGAGCTGGCTCTTAGCCACGATGCCGAGTGTGGCAAGATGCTTGCCGTTGCGGCTGCTTACTGTCATGCAGGCAGCCATGAGCGGATGCTTAGCCACTTCCCATTTCAGTTCACGCATGGAGATGCCGAGCACATCGATGACATCCTCGACATATGCCTTTAGGTCATAGAAAGTCGACTCGGCAGAGGGGCGCACCCAGTTGCCGGGTGCGATGTTGCCGGTAATCCACATGCCTAATTTCGCCTTCTGGCTGTATGGAGCCAGGGGGCGTTCGGCAGTAGACTCAGCCTCTGGATTGAGCGAATAGACATTACCGCTCTCTACGAGCATCAGCGACTCCTCGCGGCGGTTGACATTGCGCGCTATCGACTCCAAGCCGCCGTAGAGCAGCGTCTGGCGCATCACGCTGAGGTCTGTGCTGAGCGGATTGAGCAGCGAAACGCAGTGGGCTAGCGGGAAAGCCTCATTGTCGGCGTAGTAACGCTCCGAGGTAAGCGAATTGCACATGATCTCGTTGAAACCCTTGGCTGCAAGCATGCCGACAATCTCGGCAGTGAGATGAGCCCGCTTATCGGTAGGGGTCATGTATTGCAGACATGAGTGCACCTCATCGCCGGGCAACACATTATTATATCCGTAGATGCGAAGGATGTCTTCCACCACGTCACAAGGACGTGTCACATCCACACGGTAGGTAGGAATCAACAGATCCACAGCACCGTCAGTGCGTCCAGCAATCTCCATCTCAAGCGACGTGGCTATTGAATCAACCTTATCAGCGTCGATATGAGTGCCGACGAGACGGTCAAGATAGCTGTATTCAAGATGTACCTTGGCGCGCTCCACCTCCCGGGGGTAGATGTCGACCGGTTCGCCGACAATCTCTCCTCCGGCGACCTCCTTGATCAGGATGGCTGCTAGGAGCAGATTGTACATGGTGCCGTTGGGGTCGACTCCACGCTCGAATCTGAACGAAGCATCAGTGTTGAGACCCTGCCGGCGGGCAGTCTTGCGCACCGAAGTGGGATGGAAGCATGCACTCTCGATAAAGACATTGTGCGAAGCCTCTGTCACACCCGAGTCCAGACCGCCGAACACGCCGGCGATGCAGAGCGGACGCTCGGTGTCGCATATCATCAGGTCTCGACTGTCAAGCTTACGCTCCACGCCGTCAAGGGTGACAAATGTCTCTCCTTCGCGGGCTGTCTTGACGATGATTTCGGCGCCGGCGATGCGGTCGGCATCAAAGCTGTGGAGCGGCTGACCGAAACCGTGGAGGATATAGTTGGTCACGTCCACGATATTGTTGATAGGCCGCTGACCTATTGCTGTCAGACGTTGCTGAAGCCACTCTGGGCTCTCCTTTACAGTGACATTGCGGATGGTCAGACCGCTGTAGCGGATACAAGCCTCGGTATCCTCAACCTTGACACGGATGGCATCCCCGTCAGGATTGTCGACCTTGAAGCCGTCGACAGCAGGACGAATCAGAGCTGCACCCTCGCGGTGGCAGGCATCCCATGCGGCAAGATCACGCGCCACGCCGTAGTGGCTGGCGGCATCGATGCGGTTAGGGGTCAGGTCCACCTCTATCACATAGTCAGAGGTGAGGTTATAGTAGTCGGCAGCAGGGGTTCCGGGCTTCACATCGTCAGTGATGACGATGATGCCGTCATGGCTCTTGCCCACGCCGATTTCGTCCTCGGCGCAGATCATGCCGAATGATTCTACACCGCGTATTTTTGATTTCTTGATTTTGAATTCCTGGTCTCCGTCATAGAGAGTGGTGCCTACGGTAGCCACCACGACAGTCTGTCCGGCAGCCACATTGGGCGCGCCGCAGACAATCTGAGTGGGCTGACCGTCACCGAGATCCACCGTGGTGATGTGCAGATGGTCACTGTCAGGATGCTCCACACAGGTGAGCACCTTGCCGATGACGATGCCCTTGAGACCACCGCGGATTGACTCCACCTCCTCTATGCCGCCAGTCTCCAGACCGATGGATGTGAGGGCTTCGGCAATCTTCTCAGCGTCAAGGTCTATGTCGATATACTGACGCAGCCAGTTGAGTGATATATTCATATTGAGGATATTGTCGTGACGGTGGGAAATCAGTTGATGATGTCAAATCCGGTGTATTTGCGCAGCACCTCGGGGACCACGATGCCTTCGGGGGTCTGGTTGTTCTCAAGGAGGGCAGCCACGATGCGCGGCAGAGCCAGGGCAGAGCCGTTGAGCGTATGCACCAGTGCGGTCTTCTTGTCGGCGGTGCGGTAGCGGCACTTGAGGCGGTTAGCCTGGTAGGTCTCGAAGTTTGACACCGACGATACCTCAAGCCAACGCTTCTGGGCGGCTGAGAACACCTCGAAGTCAAATGTGATGGCTGATGTGAAGCTCATGTCGCCGCCGCAGAGGCGGAGTATATGCCAGGGCAGACCGAGCTTCTCGAGCAGACCCTGCACATGGTTCTTCATCTCCTCGAGAGCAGCGTAGGAATTTTCAGGCTTCTCGATGCGCACGATTTCCACCTTGTCAAACTGATGCAGGCGGTTGAGTCCGCGCACATCCTTGCCGTAGCTGCCGGCTTCGCGACGGAAGCATGCCGAGTAGGCGCAATTCTTGACAGGGAGCTGATCGTCAGTCAGGATGACGTCACGGTAGAGGTTGGTGACAGGTACCTCGGCGGTGGGGATGAGATAGAGGTTGTCCTCATTGATGTAGTACATCTGACCCTCCTTGTCGGGGAGCTGCCCCGTGCCGTAGCCCGAAGCCTCGTTGACCACATAAGGAGGCTGTATCTCCAGATAACCGGCTTTGCCAGCCTCGTCGAGGAAGAACTGGATGAGGGCGCGTTGCAGACGTGCACCCTTGCCTACATACACAGGAAAACCCGCTCCGGTGATTTTCACACCGAGATCGAAGTTGATCAGATTGTATTTCTTGGCGAGGTCCCAGTGGGGCAGCGCATCCTCGGGAAGGTCGGGCATCGGACCGCCGGTCTTCTCCACCACATTGTCAGCAGCCGTTTTACCTTCGGGTACTGCGGCGCAGGGTATGTTGGGGATGGTCAGCAGGATGTCGCGGATGCTTCCCTCGACCTCTGACAGCTCGGCGGCTTCAGCAGCCTGCGATGCTTTAAGTTCTGCCACGAGAGCCTTGGCTTTGTCAGCCTCGTCCTTCTTGCCCTCTTTCATGAGAGCACCGATAGCGGCAGCGTGCTTCTTCAGTTCGCCTGCCATATTGTCGCTGTTGAGCTGGAGAGCGCGACGGCGGTCATCCAGAGCGATTATTTCGTTGATTTTTTCCTGAGCGTCAAAGCCCTTTACTGCCAGTCGCTCGACTATCAGCGCGGGGTCTGCTTTAATCTGCTGTAGAGTAAGCATATATTTTGTTTTTGATATTATTTCGTGAATTTTTCAGGAATCAGGCGAGGAGTTCGCGCACTTTGGCGGAGATGACTTTGCCATCGGCACGTCCGGCGAGAGCCTTTGAAGCCACGCCCATGACCTTGCCCATCTCCTTGGCAGATGTAGCACCTACCTGAGCGATGATTTCGCGAAGCTTGACGGTAAGCTCTTCATCGGAGAGCGGCTGGGGGAGGTATTCTTCGATGACGGCAGCTTCGGCAAGCTCGTTGTCAGCGAGATCCTTACGGTTTTGCTCGGCGTATATCACGGCTGTCTCCCTGCGCTGCTTCGACATCTTGGCAAGTATTTTCAGAGCGGCATCGTCACTGAGAGTGCCGTCGCCGCCTTTGGCTGTCTTGGCTTCAAGAAATTCTTTTTTGATGCCGCGGAGAGTCTCGAGACGCACCTTCTCCTTGGCGAGCATTGCCGACTTGATGTCGGCACTGATTGTGTCAAATAGGTCCATAAGGCTATTTCTTCGTTATATCGTTTCGTGTAATGTAATGCTGATGCACTTGTGCAGGGCGGACATGCCACGGCATGTCCCTACAGGTATGCTAAAGCATTTCCTTGTAGGTCTTTGGAAGTGCAAATTTAGCGAATTTTTCAGAATTTAATATTATAATGTATAGATACAATCGTGGCATACGGTATTTTTTGTTTTACAAAATTTTAATATCTTTGCCATTAATTTGGAAAATGCGCGTTAACCTATTCTCTCCGTCATCCGAACCAAGGTGACGAGGGTTTCAACCAGGCTATGCAATATCATGATAATTAGAAACATACGATTTTTCAGAGACTGTATGGATTGGCACACTCTGTCATGGCACTGCTGTATATGGACTTCTATCTGCACCATAGCATTCGGCAGCACGGGATGTGTCCGCGACAATGAGGATTATCCACAGGAGACCATGGCGGCTTTCGAGCGCATCGACTCCATCATGTCAATCCATGACCACATCATAGCCGACAAAGAGCAGCAGCTCAACCAGCTACGCATGCTCCAACACGACCTCGACGACCGCGGACGCGTGGGTCTCTACCACCGCCTGTTTGAGGCATATTACTCATATGATTTTGACTCGGCAGCCTACTATGCACGACTCAAATATGATGCCGCGATGAAAATCCACGATACGCACACGATGGCTCAGGCTAAGGTCAACATCGCCAAAACCGAACTGGCATCGGGCAACGAGATCATAGCCATGGACACGCTCAAGTCCCTTGCCCTGACCGATACGGCACGATACGCCGACATCAAAAAAGGCTATTACGATGCCATAGCCAACCACCAGTTTGCCAAAGGCAACCGCGCCGACAAGGAATTTGAATGGCTGATAGAGAACGCCCGCCCCGGGAGCATGGGGGTGATTTACAACACCGTATCATACCTGAGAAGCCAGGGACGTGACAAGGAGGCGTTGCAAATAATGACCGACAACCGTGAGCGGCTCACACGCGACATCCACGGCATAGCCATGGCTGACTTCGTAACCGCGCAGATCCATCTCGCGCTCGGCGACACGCTCAAGGCGACCCGCATGCTCGCCAACAGTTCCATCCACGACCTGATGTCGCCGGTGCGCGACTATACTTCGCTCTACCAGCTTGCCACCATCCTCTTCGGCAACGGGGACGTGGATCGCGCCTACCGCTATCTGACTTTTGCCACCAAAGACCACTACGCATCAAAGGTCAACAACAACCTCCTTGCCATCAACAACATGATGCCGGTCATCATCTCAGCCCACGACAAGCGCAACATGGAGCGCACCCACATCCAGACTGGCATGACCATAGGCATAGCCATATTAGCTATAGCCCTGTTGATAGTGCTGTGGGTTCTCTACAAGCAGCTCCGCAGAGCATCCAGAGCCAACCGCGCCAAATCATTGCTCAACGAGCGGCTTGTCATAGCATCCAAACGCCTGAGGTCGCTCAACCACACTCTCACCCAGAGCAACACCACCAAAGATGCCTACATACTGCAGTACCTCAACCTGTGTTCATACTACATCGACAGCCTTGACCGATATCGTAACAACCTGCGCTCGATAGCGCGCACAAAGGGCGTCCAGCAGATGCTCGACCATCTCAACTCATCAAATATCCATGACCGCGAGTTAAAGGAATTCTACCACAACTTCGATGCGACATTTCTCCGCTTGTTCCCTGACTTCGTGGATCGCTTCAATGAACTCCTCGAACCAGACAAGCGGCTCGTGATGCCAGCACCCGACACACTAAGCACCGAGATGCGGGTGTTTGCCCTCATGCGACTCGGCATCACCGAGTCAGACCGCATCGCCACGTTCCTGCGCCGCAGTACTTCCACCATATACAACTACCGCGTCAAAATGCGCAACGCAGCCATAGGAGACCGCGACAGTTTTGAGGAAAAAGTGATGAAAATCGGGCAATAGATTCGTCATAAAAGACAATTTACCACTACTATTTAGAGACCTCATCACAAGACTAAACACTTGATTACCAAATAAAAGACATTTTAACAACACTACTATTTGGCTACAATTGATTGACAAACACCCGGAGCTGTCGTAATTTTGCATCACCTCCTTGAGAGCAAGGGTGGCACAAGCAAGAACTTACGATATAGAAAATGCTCTGATAAATTATTCTCTCTCGCTTTGACTCCTACAATCATGGGGTGGTTTCCAATATGATATTCCCGATTTAGGAAGCAATGACACAAAGAAATTATTAGATTATTTTGTCCTACGCATATATATATATATATTTCTACAAATTAAGAACTCTGATTTAGAACATCACCTGAGAGTGGAAACGACGATAGCCGACTGTGAAGCCGGCTATCTTTTTTTTGCACACTGGGGACAAGCGGCAGCAAGCTGCCTCCACGAGGGCAAAACGACTATCTACTGTTATTTTTTCGGCTGCTGGGCGGCATATTGGGCAGGTGTGATGCCGAAGATGCGGTTGAAGTGCTGGTAGTAGGTGCTACGGCTGTTGAACCCCGAAGCATAGCCTATGGCTTCGATGGTCCAGTCGGGGTGCTGACGTATCAATTCTACCGAATGTTCGACCTTCAGGCGGTTGACGTATTCGGATACAGAGCAACGGGCGTATTGCTGAATCAACTGTGACACAGCCGCTTTGGGCATCGAGCATCTGTCAGCAATCATGTCACGGTTACATCCCTGCTCAAGAAAAAGGAGTTGCTGGATTATGCGGCTCTCCATGTCCATAAATTTCTCTTTATCAGCAGACTTGCCATCTGGCTCAGCCTCGTTGCCACGCATGATAGACCGCTGTGCCATAAGTTCGTCAATCTGCCGTGCTGCCAGACGGTTACGCCTCAAAACCATGCGGTAGTGCCACCAAAGAGCGGAAAGAGCAACCGACACCACCGCAACGATGCCTATCGACACAACAAGCCACGTCAGGCGGCGAGCCGACTCTTCGCGTGACTGCGACAATGCCAGCTCTTTCTCTTCAACCTCAAACATCGTGGCGAGTTCCTGGGCATGGCTCTGATTCTCGCGCCTGATGAGACTGTCCTTGACAGCTACCGCCCTCTCCATCAGCGAAAATCCACGCATAGCATCCCCAAGACCGGCATATGCCTTGGCATTGCTGTAAAGAAGGCTATAGTAGTCGTCGTTAATCGTGTCAGCCTGCTGCAACATCCCGTAAAGAGGATGTGTAAACTCCAAGACCTTGCCATATTGACGTGACTCAAGAAGATAATCAACTATATATGCACGGCCGTAATCCGTAGAGGCATATTCAGTGCTCATGAACCGACGATATGCATCATCTGCCAAGCGGCGGTCACCAAGCTGGCATGCCGAGGACGCCATACGTGCATATGTATATGCCCTCTGCTGGTCGGTGAAACCGGCGGGAGCACCTCCGAGGCTGTCAATGCGGCTGATTACCTCCATGCGCCGACGGCTCTCGGCGAGAGCTTCCCTGTAGCGGTCATCGGCATAGAGCTGTATGACCTTCATTCCCAACGCTGATGACACATTGGCAAGGTCACGCACCTTGTCAGAGCCGTAGCCCGACGATATCACATGCTCAAGATATTCATATCCCTGCTTGCGGTCGCCGAACTCAAACGCATCAGCTGCCACGGTCTGCAATATGTTGTACTCTCCCGGACGGTTGCCGAGCTGACGCGCCAGCTTGATCGCCTCCATGGCAAGCGGCAAGGAAGCACGGTAATTGCCATAGAACGACTGTGCCGACAACACCATGACCATCGCGTTGAGGCGTAGGTCGGGGTGCGCGGCGATGGAATCATCGTCAAGCACCTTCATAGCATAACGCTCCTTAAGCGAAAACATACGCAGCTCGTTGTAAGCCATTGCCCTCAGCAGATCGATGCGATATTGGGGCATCGTCGGCAATCGTCGCGCCTCCGCCACATCAAGCAGCCGCAGCAGGCTGTCGGGATTGTCCACTACCAAAGATTTCAGATGCTTCTCTTTAAGCAAGGAGTCGGGCACCTGTGAATGCACAGCGGCAGCACAGACCGCCACCATGAAGATTGCAAGCAAATATGATTTCAAATGTACCATGAGCGCAAATTTAGTCTAAAAAACAGTCTGAAACACTCCAGAATCGGTTTTCGGACATTTTTCCGTACAAATACCACGGAATATTATAGCATCGAAATGGCATGCCTCCGTTACCTTTGCCGTTGACATTACCAATCAATCATTTTTTAACACCATCTTTATGAAATCAATCTTCTACAAAGCCTTAGCGATGCTGACCATCATGACAGGATGTGCTACACTCTCATCATGCGGAGATGACAACGACGAGCCCAAGCAGCCCGAACCGGCGACTGGTAGCTCCATAGTAAAATATAAGGTGATGAGCGCAGTGGATGCCAGCGCGGACTATTTCGCCTACTATGACTTCACAGTCACCTACACCGATGCCAACGGCCAGAGCAAGACCGAGGCAATCACACATGTGTTTACAAAAGAGATCGAGTTTGCCGCCGCCACTGCTCCTGCAAAAGCCGTGTTCAAGGTTGAAGCCAAACCCAAGGCGGATTACCCCGAGATAGATCCGAGCCATGTGTACACCCTGTCATCTAAAGTGATATTTTTAGTGGAGGGCTATGATGCCGCCGGTAGCACCAAGTATCAGAATGGGACATTGGTGCCCATGGAAGCAAATGTCTCAGCACGAGGTGACAGATTAGAGACAGTTCTCGCTGCCGGTCGTGTCAGGACGATATGCGACCGCGAGCTTGAAATCCGCCACTGACCCTGACCGCATGTAGGGACATGCCATGGCATGTCCGCCCCTCCAGGCGGAACATTTGCAAAATGTCGGGGGACGCGGACATGCCACGGCATGTCCCTACAAGCTGACGATTCATTTCTCACTTTTTGGTCGGAGGGTTGACAGGTCGGAGGAAAATTCGTAACTTTGCGGCAGTGGAAAGATTTGGCTGCTTGCAACCACTCGAAAAAATGCTAAAAACGGGTCAGCACACGCGACCCTGCATTACGCATCGCTAAAAATGCAAACGGCTGTAGGTTTTATTATCAATCACAATTAATTTTAAAAGCTATGGACCGCAACACCGACAATTACCTATTCACTTCGGAATCAGTCAGCGAGGGGCATCCCGACAAAGTGGCTGACCAGATTTCAGACGCAATCCTCGACAATTTTCTTGCCTACGACCCCGCAAGCCATGTGGCATGCGAGACCCTCGTCACCACCGGACAGGTAGTGGTGGCAGGCGAAGTCACATCTAACGCCTACATCGACCTGATGGAGGTGTCACGCGAAGTCATCAACCGTATCGGCTACAACAGGAGCGACCTGATGTTTGACGGCAGCTCATGCGGAGTGTTCAGCGCGCTCCACGAGCAGAGTCCCGACATAGCCCGCGGCGTGACACGCGAGGAAGCAGAGCTGCAAGGTGCCGGAGACCAGGGAATGATGTTCGGCTACGCCACAGAGGAGACCGCCAACTACATGCCGCTGACCCTGGACCTGAGCCACGCCCTGCTGCGCGAGCTTGCTGACATACGCCGTGAAGGCAAAGAGATGACCTACCTGCGCCCCGATGCCAAGAGCCAGGTGACAGTAGAATACACCCCTGACGGACAGCCTGTCAGAGTGGACACCATCGTCATCAGCACCCAGCACGACGACTTCATCACCCCAGGCGAAGGCAAGACACAGGCGCAAGCCGACGAGGAGATGCTCGACAAGATACGCCACGATGTAGAGACCATCCTGCTTCCCCGCGTGACAGCGAAGCTCCCCGAGAGCATCAAGTCACTGATAGGCAACGATGTGACACTACATGTCAATCCGACAGGCAAGTTTGTCATCGGAGGTCCTCACGGCGACACCGGTCTGACCGGGCGCAAAATCATCGTCGATACCTACGGAGGCAGAGGCGCACACGGCGGCGGAGCCTTCTCAGGCAAAGACCCCTCCAAGGTCGACCGTTCGGCAGCCTATGCAGCCCGCCATATAGCCAAGAACCTTGTAGCCGCGGGAGTCGCCCGCGAAGCCCTCGTGCAGGTGGCTTATGCCATAGGCGTGGCACAGCCCGTGAGCCTCTACGTCAACACCCGAGGCACCGCCAAAGTGCCGATGAGCGACGGCGAGATTTCAGCCAAGGTGGCATCGATGGTCGACATGCGCCCCGCTGCCATTGAGCGCCGCCTCAAGCTCCGCCAGCCCATCTACGAGGAGACGGCAGCCTACGGCCACGTGGGGCGCGAACCGCAGACCGTCACCAAGCATTTCCACTCCAAGGGAGCAGGCGACAAGGACATCGAAGTAGAGCTGTTCACCTGGGAGAAACTCGACATGGTAGAGCAGATGCGCGAGGCTTTCGGGCTGAAATGACAACCGAAATCCGCCCAAAATCGTGCAAAAAAGCATTTGCAATTTTGAACACCCGTTAAAAAGCACTATCTTTGTGCGTTTAAATGCCGATAATAAAGCATTTAGACGCACAAATTTTTCTCAAAGCATCTTTGACGACTAATACGGTTCACTTAGCTGAGCTGATACCATCAACGACTTAAAAATCACAAAATAAATCATAAAAATAAACCGACTAACAGCTTAAATGGCAACCTTAGAGAAAATCCGCAGCAAGTCAGTTCTCTTGCTCGTCATCATCGGTGCCGCCCTGATTGCTTTTATCATTGGTGACTTCTTCACCTCAGGACGCACTCTGTTTGGTACCGGCACCACCATAGCCAAGGTGGGCGGACAAAAAATCGACATCCGTGAGTTTCAGGACCGTCTCGAAGCAGCAAACCACCAGATGCAGCAGAGCGGACGCAACATTGACAATGCAGTGCTCCAGCAGCAGGTGCTCGACCAGCTTATAGCCGAGTCACTCTACAAACAGGAAATCGAAGACCTCGGTCTGACAGTGTCAGACGCCGAACTCACCAACGCCATGGTGGGCAATGGCTCAGCATACCTCGACCAGATGGTACGCTCACAGATGGGGGTCAATTCAGCCTCCGAACTCCACGACATGGCATATAACCCATCAAAATACGGCATCACAGAGCAGCAGGCTCAGCAACTCCGCGCCTACTGGCTCGACTTGGAGAAGCAGGTGGAACAGTCTCTGCTGCAGCAGAAGTTCCAGAACCTCTTTGCAGGTACCCTCGTAGCCAATGAGCTTGATGCCAAGTCACTCTACGATGACAACAACCACGTTGCCAACATCGTGTTTGCTCAGAAAGCATTCACATCAGTGCCCGACAGCGAAATCGGAGAAATTTCCGATGCAGAAATCAAGGCTCGCTACGAGAAGGAGCGCAAGCGCTTCGCCATCAACGAGGAGATGCGCCGCATCAGCTATGTCAACGTGCCCATCATCCCTTCAGCCGAAGACCGTGCTGCAGCACAGAAGCGTGTAGACGAAGCCATCGCAGCTCTTACCGCAATGCCCGAGACCCAGGGACTCGCCGAGATGACCGACTTCGTGGTCAACCGTCAGACCTCCTCACTCGGCAATCTGCGTGACAACCGCCTCAAGGAATTCCTCCAGGCATCGTCAGACTCGGCAGTCAAGGTCATCAACAACACCGGCGACGCTTATACCATCGCCAAGATGATACGCCGCTCTTCTGATGTAGACTCTGTCAACATCGACGTAATCGCCATCGCCGGCAGCAAGGCAGAGCGCGACTCTATAATCAACGGTCTCAACGGCGGAACGCTCAAATTTGAAGATGTTGCAGCTGGCAACAACGTGCAGGGCTCACAGAAAGACCTGTGGCTCTCGCTTCTTGACCCCCAGGCTTCTCAGCTCAAAGAGACAGTCACCGGCGCAGCCCAGGGCGTGTACTTCTCGCCTGACACCCTCGCCGCTTCACAGGGCGGACGCATCATCCGCGTCAACCAGGTCAAGGCTCCCGTGACCGTATATGACTACGCTCTTGTCACCTACACAGTCGACCCCAGCAACGCCACTATCAACAAGCTCCTGCAGGGTCTTGACAAGTTCCTCGCCGACAACAAGACCGCCGAGGCATTCAATGCCAACGCCGAAAAAGCCGGCTATGTGCTCCAGAACGCCAACATCACCGTCTCTACCCCGCAGGTTGGCGGCATAGAGGACAGCCGTAATGCCATTTCATGGGCTATGAACGCCAAGAAGGGTCAGGTCAGCGATGTGCTCGGCGGAGAGGATGCCGGACACTTCATGGCAGTAGCTCTTGACGATATCTACAACGATGCTTACGCTCCCTACAGCGACCCCACAGTACGCGAATACATCGTGCGCCAGATTACCAACGACAAGAAGGCTGAGAAGCTCATGGCACAGTACAAGGGCAAAGCCAAAGACGTGGCAGGCTATGCAGCCCTGATGGGCACACAGGCTGACACTACCTCCGTGTCATTCGGCCAGTTCATGATACCTAAGATCGGCATGGGCGAAAGCGCACTCACAGCCAAGGCATCCGTAGCCAAAGCAGGTCAGCTCGTAGGGCCCATGCAGGGCAACCAGGGAGTGGTAGTGTTCAGCGTAACCTCAGTCAACGACGAGGGCCGTCCTTACAACTTCACCGAAAGCTCGACTCAGTATCTCCGTGCCCGTGGTGCCATAGCCCTTTCTCAGCAGCTGACCAACATACTCCGCGGCAAGGAGAAGGTTCAGAACAACATCCTCAAGTTCTACAACGACAACCACTAATCTCATTAGCAACCACCCTACATCCAATATTTTAGACTAATCATGGCTAACAATAACGAAGAAACACGCACCACCATTGACAACCTCAATGACCAGCTCACAGGCATAGAGCAGAAGGTGCAGAACAACCAGAAGATCATAGCCTGGATATGTATCGCCGTGGCAGCTGTGGTGTGCATCGTGCTCCTCTATATCTACGCTATCCACAAACCAGGCGCAGAGGCAGCCCAGAACGCCATAGGTCAGGCTGACATGACCCTCTCTGAGGGCAACGACTCGCTCGCCCTCGTGCAGTACAAGCAGGTGGCTGCCGACTACGGTCACGAAGGCGGCAACCGCGCCAAGCTCAACGCTGCCATCCTCCTCTACAAGCAGGGACAGTGGCAAGAAGCCATCAACTACCTCAACGACTACAAAGCATCTGAAAGCCTCATCGGCGCAAGCTCACAGGCTCTGAAAGGCGACTGTTATGTCAACCTCAAGAACTACGAAGAGGCTCTCGAATGCTACGAGAAGGCTGTGAAAATCTCTGACGAGAATCCCGCCTACACCCCCTACTTCCTGATGAAGGAAGCTACAGTGTACCGCGAACTCAAGGACTACAAGAAAGAGGCAGCCACATATCAGGAAATCGTTGACGAATATCCCGATTACGGCCCTTCGATCAATGTAGACATGCAGAAGTATCTCGACCGTGCCAAGGCAGAAGCCGGCGAGTGATACCACAATACCCTAAAGCATCGGGCTGCAGCTATTGAGGTTGCAGCCCGATGCTTTTTAAGGTCTTTAAGGTCCTTAGAGTCCTTAAAGACCTTAAAGTCCTTATGGGGAAAATCAGAGGATGAGGAGGGAGGCTCCCATCAGGAGCATGCCGACTATCACGCCGCCGAGGACGAGGTGATGGTGCCCATGGCTTTCGGCGTTGGGAAGAAGTTCGTCAAATGAGATATAGACCATGATACCGGCGACAGCAGCTACACATATAGCATCGATCATCGGCGACCAGAACGGCAATAGGAACAGGGCTGCGACCACGGCACCTACCGGTTCGGCAAGTCCAGAGAGCACTGTCCATGTCATAGCCTTCTTACGGCTCCCGGTCGACTGGTAGATGGGGACACTCACAGCTATGCCCTCAGGGATGTTATGGATGGCGATGGCTATGACAATGGGGAGAGCCATCTCCACGCCATTGAGTGCCGTCACAAAGGTTGCTATTCCTTCGGGAAAATTATGGATAGTGATAGCCATGGCAAGTACGATGCCTGTGCGTCTGAGGTGGTGGCTGTTAGCTTTGTCAAGCTCCGAAAGAGAATGGACTTCATGGGGATTCTCGTCCTCAGGTATCAGCCAGTCAATCGCAGCAATCAACGCCATACCCCCGAAAAAGGCGACCAGAGACCATAGCCGAGCATGAACATCCGACATAGAAAGTGCCATGTGCTCCATAGCCTGGGGCAGCAGCTCCATGAATGATATATACACCATTACACCGGCAGACAAGCCCAAGGCTCCAGCCAAGACACGGCTGTCACTCGCCTTGGTGAAGAAAGATATGAAACCGCCGATGCCTGTAGACAGCCCGGCGACTAATGTCAATGCAATTGCTATAAGTACCTGTGATGCGTCCATGTCATTATAACATGTTTATATTGTCAATCGTTGTGAGTGTCACCATATTTTGCGGTTTTCGAGGGTGTTGCAGAACTCGTCACAAGTGGTCATCTTGACTATGGATGTAGGGACGCGGCGTGCCGCTGTTTAAGGCTCGCGGTGTTAACCGCGAGGGGAGTAATAGCCACATGCAAGCAAGCCCAAAGGGCTTGTGCTGCTTGTGGGAAACTGATGGATGGGAAAACCGGCGGTGTAACTGCCGGGGCTAATGCGTGCGGTTGACCCGGCAGCTACGCCGCCGGATTATGGGGGGTGGTGACTTTTGACCACAAGCTGCACAAGCCTGCCGGCTTGCTTGCATGTGGCTATTGCTCCCCTCGCGGCTACCACCGCGAGCCTTAGATATACAGCAGCATATGGATCGCTACCTTGCATCTGGAACTGCAAATTAGTAGACTATGTAGCACCCTCAGCGCATCAGCTGTTATCAATTGCAAAAATATATCATTAGTGGACACTAATGAAATTGTGGTCTAAATGAAGTCCGTATAGGTGATTCTGTCAAGGAAATCCAAGTGGGAGCTTTTGCTGGCAACGAGGATTTGAAATCGGTAGTGTGTGATGCCGTTATACCGCCTAAGTGTGCATTAGGAGCATTTGATGTGGCATATAATGATGATTATGATGGCTATTACATTGACATAAATCTTACAGTGCCTGATGTCTCGGCTGAAAAATACCGCGAGGCAAGTGTATGGAAATACTTTAGGATTATTAATGATGTGGAGTCATCAATATCTGATGTGACAGCTGATGCATCTCTTTCGGATCTTGATGGCGAACAATCCATTTCTGTCTATGACTTGACGGGTAGACTGGTCTATAAGGGTACTGTGAGGCTTATGCCGTCACTGCCGCATGGAACATATGTGGTAAATACATTGGGCAGAACATCAAAGATGTTTATCTGAACTATAACCAAAGTAACCAATCTATATAATCTAACTTAACCAATCTCTAATTATGAAAAATTTCAATTGTAAAGTTTTAGCTATCATGTGTTGTACCATGGGGCTGTGTCTGACTTCGTGTGGCGATGACAATGATGAACCTGCTGCAGGGCCGATAAATCCGGCTCCTGTACCTGGCGGATCGGTGTCAGTCAACCCCTCAGATGTGTTTACAGCGGGCATACCTGCCAAGGTAGGCGATGTGTCGGTGGTATGCGGCTCTGATGGGCTGGTGCAGTCACTCACAGATGGAGATGTGACTGTGACGTTTTCATATCCCGGCGTGAGCCGCGCGGATTCTTATGATGTGGTTATGAATGTCAATGACGGCGGAGCGACAGGTGCCGATGTCTTCAGCATGCTGCTTAATGAGGCTGGTTTCGTCCGGTATTGTCATCAGCTCAAAGGTGACGGCACGGTAGATGAATGGTGGTTTGACTACAATGCCTCTGGTCAGCTCGTCAAGATGAAACGCACCGAGGGTGATAATGAGGTCACGGATATAGTCTATGACGGTGGTGACATCGTCAAGGTGACCATGCGTTCTGACGACCCTGATGACGGTGGCGCGCATCTTATAGGCTATGGAGCTGCACCTATCAACAATAAAGGATGCCTGATGCTCTTTGATGAGACTTTCGGCATTGACATGGACGAGATGGAATATGCCTATTTCGCAGGTCTGCTTGGAAAAGCGACCCGAAATCTCCCAACCGAAAGAACGGAGGATGACGGTGACAAATCCACCTATGAGTGGGCGCTCAACGGAGCCGGCTTACCTATCAAGCTCGTCAGCACTGACCTCCGTGACGGCTACACTGAGGAGCAGACTCTGACATTTGAGTGGTAAGCCCATTTGCGGTATTGATATACCATGTAGGGACATTCCTTAGGCATGTATAATTGCATCAGCATTTTGGTGATTATACATGCCGAAGGCATGTTCCTACAACGTTATTGGAGGGGTGGATCAGAGGCTGATGAGTTCGTCGGGGAGGAAGTCGCGGGGAGCTTTTTTGCCGATGACGGTGTCCCAAAGCATGGGGGAGATGCCGTTGCCTGGACGTTTGACTGTGAGGTTTTCCTCGGTCAGGGGTTCGCCTTTGGCTATCGGGCAGGCGGCTATGATGCTTTTGCGTGCTACCTCGATGTTGGGACGCTCCGCTTCGGTGACTGTTTTTTTGCCTGAGCCGAGGGCTTTCTCGATGTTGCGGATGGCGGTAACCATGGCAGTCAGCTCTGCCGGCTCTAATGATGCCCGGTGGTCAGGACCGGGGAGTGTCTTGTCAAGGGTGAAATGTTTCTCAATGACCTTGGCTCCCATGGCGGTGGCTGCGATAGGCACTTCGATGCCGCAGGTGTGGTCGCTGTAGCCCACAGCACCGCATCCGATACTTTTGAGAGCATCCATTGCTCGCAGGTTGACTGCTTCCATGGGGGTGGGATATTGGGTGGTGCAATGCAGCAGTATGATGTCGCGGCGCGGAATACCACCATCTTCAAGAACAGCCACGGCTGCCTCCACCTCGTCAAGCGTTGACATGCCTGTCGACAGTATCACTTTGCCTCCCTTGGCTGCGATTTTACGCAGATAGGGGAGGTTGGTGATTTCGCCTGACGGGATTTTCCAGTAATCCATGCCGATGTCGGCAAGGCAGTCAATCGATACCAGGTCAAAGGGGGTAGACATGAATCCTATGCCCACTTCGTCGCAGAGCTGACGCAGCCCCGCATAGTCGCTCAGGGGAAGATGGATGGCACGGCACATATCGAGCTGGCTCTGCTCGCTGCCTGTAGTCTCTTTCTGATATTCTGCCTTGGGCGCGAAGGTGGATATCACCAGTTCCGGCACTGCGGTCTGGAATTTCACATAGTCGGCTCCAGCTTCTTTGGCTGCATAGACCATCTTGCGAGCCAGATTGAGGTCTCCGTTGTGGTTGACACCAGCCTCGGCTATTATTATGACATGGTTGCTGTCGTCAGTTGTTTTCATCATTGACTAAAATTCCTTTTCTGAATGTGACTTCCTGCATGTAGCGAGTGATTTCCACGTCTGCATCCCATGAGGCTGGCTGTGGTCTCTGCCCGGAGGCTTCCTGTAATATCATCTTGGGTATGTCAGCCCCGGCATGCACGGCGCAGACGGCACCGCCGCCTAATCGTGGGTTGATTTCCATGAGCATCAGCCGTCCGTCATGCTTGTCGCGGATCATCTGTATGGTGACGGCTCCGCGGAGTCCGAGAGTCTGCAATGTCCTGATTGCCAATCTTTCCGTTTCTGCATCGTGAAAAGTGACGGTGCGCGATGCCTCTCCGCCGATTACTTCAAGCCTTCGGCGAGTCACGGCAGCCAGCACCTCGCCGTCGATGGTGGACACATAGCAGTCAACCGATATTTCCTCGCGGTCATCTATCCGTTCCTGTATCAGATAGCTGTCTATGGGCATAGGCAGATGCGCCAAGTCATCGGCAGTGTCAATCATCTCTATCCCTTTTGATGCCGAACCGTTGCGAGGTTTGGCTATCAGGGGCATCGTGATGTCTCCGCCATGGTAGGTGGCAGGTATGGGTAGCCCGGCAGCTTCAAAAAGTGATGCACAGATACACTTGTCAAACATATCCTCTGCCTTGGACTTGTCGCCCACTGGCACGAATACCGCCCCAGGGAAAGCGTCACGATAGGCTGCAGCGACGCTCACTGCTGGGTCGACAAACGGAATGATAATGTTGATGCCATATCGGGTCACTGTCTGATGCAGATGTTCAAGTATCTCGGGGTCATTGAACCGCTTACCTATGATTACTTCTCCGCATGCGGCGATAGGCACCGTCTTTGACAGTTCGTAGCTGAATATTTCAGCCTCCGCGCCAAGCTGACTGGCTGCCTGCTGGAACATGCGGGCGATGGAGACGCGTTTGGCGCCTCCCAGCATCAGTATGCGATATCTGTCAGACATTGTAGATGTTGCTTTTGTATTTGGAAAGGTTTGCCGGGTTGCTGAACCAATCGATTGTTTTTTGCAGTCCGTCCTCTAAGCTGTGTGCCGGTCGCCAGTCGGTGAGCGATGTGATGAGGGTATTGTCGCCGCACAGACGGAACACTTCGCTTTTTGAAGGTCTCAACCGCTGCGGGTCGGTTACAAACGATACGTCGGCATCCATCAGACGCGCTATGGTCTCTAAGGTCTCTTTCATGGTGACCTCTGTCCCGGTGGCTATGTTGATTTCGCGACCTTCTATCCCCGGTGCTTCGGCAAGGGCTATGAATCCGGCAGCCGTGTCAGCCACATAGTTGAAGTCACGGGTAGGGGTGAGGTCTCCAACCTTTATTTCACGGGCTCCGTTGGCTATCTGTGTGATGATTGTGGGGATGATGGCACGGGCGCTCTGGCGCGGACCGTAAGTGTTGAACGGTCGGGCTATCACCACGGGCAGATCAAAAGCGTTGTAGAAACTCTTGGCAAGCGCGTCGGCTCCGATCTTGGTGGCGGAGTAGGGCGACTGCGGCTGTCGGGGGTGTTTCTCGTTGATGGGCACATACTGTGCAGTGCCGTAGACCTCGCTGGTCGAGGTCACCACGATGCGGTCAGCCCCTTCGTCACGCGCAGCCTGCAGCATGTTGAGAGTGCCTTTGATGTTGGTGTCTACATAGCTGTCTGGAGCCACGTAGCTGTAAGGAATGGCGATAAGTGCTGCGAGGTGAAACACGGTGCCTGTCTCACGGGTGATGTGGCGGCAGAAATCCGGGTCTCTGACATCGCCGCACACCACCTCTAAGCGGTCACAGTGTATGTCTTCGAGCCATCCCCATGAGTTAAATGAGTTATACTGGGCGAGAGCCCTGACCCGCAGTCCTTTATCAAGAAGTGCCTGCACCAGATGTGAACCGATAAATCCGTCGGCTCCGGTCACAAGCACCGGTTTGTTTGCGTCTATCATAATGGAATAATAAGTTATGGTGCAAAATTACCAAATTATTTTTAAACCGGCTCCGCGCCGATGCCGGGTAGGTCGGGATTCAGAGTGACTTTGCCGTCTACTATCTTCATGCCTGAGAAGCAGTCGTTGGCTATGAGTAGATTGCCGTCAAGGTCAGCCCAGTCAGCCATGGGCGCGAGCTGAGACGCAGCCGATATGGCGCATGAGGTCTCGGTCATGCAGCCGAGCATCACCTTCATGCCCATCCCTCGGGCGAGTACTGCCATCTTGTAAGCGTCATGGAGCCCCCCGCATTTCATCAGCTTGATGTTTATGGCATCATACACGCCGTGGCAACGTGGCACGTCGGCAAGCCCCTGCATGAACTCGTCTGCCACCAGAGGCAGTGGCGATCGTTCGCGCAGCCATGCTGTCTCGTCTATCATCTCCTTGGGCATCGGTTGCTCCACGAAGAGGCATCCCTGTTCTTTGAGCCAGTGGCACATTTCAAGTGCCTTGTGCTTGTCGTCCCAGCCCTGGTTGACATCTACGCATATAGGGCGGTCGGTCATGCAGCGTATGACCTCTATGGTTTCACGGTCGCGGTCAAGTCCCATCTTCACTTTAAGGACTTTGTAGGGTGCCGCTTCCTCCACTTTTACACGCACGATGTCAGGCTTATCAATACCGATAGTGTATGATGTGTTGGGTGCAAGCGAGGGGTTCAGTCCCCATATGCGGTGCCAGGGTTTACCCATTATTTTGCCGAGGAGGTCATGGAGGGCAATGTCGACGGACGCTTTGGCAGCGTTGTTGCCTGGTGCCACGCTATCCATATAGTCATGTATCTCGTCTATGCGGAAAGGATCGTCAAACTGGCTCAGGTCCAGCAGTGAAAGAAACCGAGTCACGCTCTCCACGCTCTCGCCGAGATAGGGGGGCATCGAAGCCTCGCCATAGCCGGTGATGCCGTCGAAGGTCAGAGCAGTTAAAACGTCGGGTGTGGTCGTGCGTGAATATTTGGCAAGATTAAACGAGTGCTTGAGTTTCAACTCGTAGGGTTTGAATGACAATTGCAACCCTTTGCCCACGTGCTTGGGCTTCGGCGGCTTTGCATCAGCCCACAGGCGTGACGGCAGGCTCAGAGCCATGCCTGCGAGAGCCATGTTGCGCAAAAAATGTCTGCGGTCCATATTGTGTATATGATGAGATTCGCTGATTGGCGTGAAGATGGTTTACTATAGTCACGAAGTTACGAAAAATGAGTGTTAAAACAGCTCTGTAGATATACGAGAGGAGGTTAAAATAGGTAATTAATATAAATTAACTATTGAATACAAATTTTCAATATGCTGTTACATCGTTGATGTATAGCGTTTTATATGGATGTATGGCAGATGTGGCTCAAAAAGGTTGTTATTAAACATATTAAAAAGCTTGCACAAGGCATCTGAAAGGGTGTACCTTTGTATCACAAACCTAAAACAATCTTTTTTACCTTAGAAATTGTACCTATTGGAAACCTATAAAAAGAGGCTGCGAGATGCAGCCTCTTTTTATTTTGTGCGTAACTGCCGCATATCGATAAGAAATGGGTCCATTTTAATCGGTTATGTCAGTAGGGACGCTTAAACAAGTCAGGGGCGCATCCATCGGATGCGCCCCCTGACTTGTTGGGTCGCCTGCTTTTCTTATGGGATGAGATTATAGCGGCGGAATACTTTCTGTATCTTCTCCAGCGCGGTCTGCACCTGCTCCTTGGTGTGGGTGCCCATTAGGCTGAAGCGGATGAGGGTGTCGTGGGGTGCTACTGCCGGTGATACTACGGGGTTGACAAACACGCCTTCGTCGAAGAGGTCGCGGGTGATGGTAAATGTCAGGTTGTTGTCGCGGATGTAGAGGGGGATGATAGGGGTTGATGTGTTGCCTATCTCGCATCCCATGTTGCGGAATCCCTCGAGTGCGAAGTTGGTGTTTTCCCACAGCTGCTCCTGACGCTCAGGCTCTGTCTCCATGATTTCCAGAGCCTTGAGGGCTGCTGCAGTGGATGCCGGAGTGATGCTGGCAGTGAATATGTAGCTGCGTGAGTGGTGGCGGAGGAAGTTGGTAATCTCCTTGTCGGTGGCGATGAAGCCGCCGAGCGATGCAAATGACTTGGAGAATGTGCCCATGATGAGGTCTACATCGTCATGTACGCCGAAATGGTGGCATACTCCGCGACCGCCCTTGCCGAACACTCCGATGCCATGAGCCTCGTCGACCATCACGCTCGCGTCATATTTCTTGGCGAGACGGACTATTTCGGGAACGTTGGCTACATCACCTTCCATGGAGAAGACACCGTCGGTGACGATGAGCTTCACCTTGTCAGGTTCGCACTTCTGGAGCTGCTTTTCAAGCGACTCCATGTCGTTGTGCTTGTATTTGAGCGACTGGCTGAACGACAGGCGTCTGCCCTCGATGATGGATGCGTGATCCTGTTCGTCCCAGAGGATGTAGTCTTCGCGACCGGTGAGGGCGGATACCACGCCGAGATTCACTCCGAATCCGGTGCTGTATATCATGACGTCCTCTTTGCCGATGTATTCGGCTATACGCGCTTCGAGTTGCTTATGTAGGTCAAGTGTGCCGTTGAGAAACGGTGAGCCTGCGCAGCCTGTGCCGTATTTTTTTGTAGCCTCGATGGCTGCCTCTTTGATGCGGGGGTCATTGACAAGACCTGTGTAGCAGTTTGATCCGAACATCAGCACCTTGCGGCCGTTGATTATGACTTCAGGATCCTGCTCACTCGAAATGGCACGGAAATAAGGGTAAATGCCTGCTGCCTTAGCTTCTTGTGGGGCTGTGTAGCGTGCAAGCTTAGCCTGTAGTAGCTTCATATGGGGATGAATTGTAATTAGGCTGCAAATTTACGCAATTTTTCTCATTTATTGTCCTGCTGGGCTTGTTTTTTAACGGATTGTTTTGCGATTTTATATTTATAATTAAGGTGTGGCAAATGTGGCTGCGGAGCCAGTATGTTATTGCACGGATTGGGTGAGATTTTTTTCATAAAAAGTTTGCATGTTTGTTGAGTTATTGATTACTTTGCGTCAAATATCGTTGACGAGGTGCTTGTGAGGCGGTTTCTGACCTCATGTGCTTTGGTTGATGACGACTCATGGAAACATAAACAACAACTATAACATACGTAATTAAACAATGATTTTTACATTCCGCATAGTCTCTGATGAGGTGGATAATTTCAAGCGTGAGATTAAGATTGATGCTGACAACACTTTTCTTGACCTCCGTAATGCCATCTGCGATAGTGTCGGCTACGATAAGAATCAGATGAGCTCTTTTTTTCTCTGCGAGGACGGATGGGAAAAGAGCAAGGAGATCACACTCGAGGATATGGGCTCCGACAGCTCGGAGGAGGTCTATATCATGGACGAGTGTCCCCTGAGTGATTTCATAGAGGATGAAGGGCAGCGTCTTATATTTGTATTTGACTATATGACTGACCGCTCGTTTTTCATGGAGATGAAGAAGAGCGAGCCTGGCAAGCACCTCAGCGAGCCTTACTGCTCTATATCTATGGGCAAGGCTCCGGCACAGTTTGTAGATCTTGACGAATTTGATGCCAAGTCTGACGCCAAAGCAGCAGCCAAAGCCGCCCAGATTGCCGATGACGACATGGATGCCGACTTCTACGGTTCGGAGGATTATAATGACGACGAGTTCTCTCTTGACAATTTTGACGAGATGAGCCTTGATGAATAATCTCCCTGAGGTTAGATATAAGCAAGGCGGACGTTGCTACAAGCAACGTCCGCCTTGCTTTTTCATTATATTGTGGCGATTGCCTCAGATTTGTCGTTGTGGTAACGGAGATATACATTGCGGCTTGCGCGTGACAGCATCCATGATGTCAGGGCGAGCATGTGGCAGATTGTCGGGGTCGCTCTATATAATATGTGATTCATGCGGTGCAGGGTTTTCGCACGTTGTATTGCAGCAGACTTGCGGATGAATGCTCCCAGATAGCGTAGGCGGTTTCCTACCATGTCTATGGCTTCTTTGACCTCGCGAAAAAAATCTATGGCGGCTGACAAGATCGTGCATACGCCTGTGACGAGCCATTGTAAGATGCGGAGGGAGATTACGAGGACGGCTGCGGCGATGAGCAGACTGGCGGCAAGGATGAGGATGGTTTTCATATCTGTATAAGTTTTAGGTTTGTTTAGGCGTTCAGGTCGGGATGCCCCGATTACACTTGCAAATTTCCGCAATAGGATGTGCAACCATCAAGCACAGCTGCGTTAATGAAATACAACAAGGAGCGACATTTCACAATGTCGCTCCTTGTTGTGCCGTATCAACGACGGCTAAGAGTTTTTATCTAAAAACACATCTTTCTTACCAATTCTTATTTCTTGCATTAACCTAAAAACATCAGTTTTTATAGATGAGAATGTATGTCTTTGTTGTTGACGATGCAAAGTTACGTGATATGTCAAGCGTTTGCAATCAAATATTATGCAAATATAGATTGTTTAAGGTGTATTATTAAATTAAAATGCTATAAATCAATTTGTTGTCTTATAGTTGCCTGATATTAAATATAGATTGATATATGACATGTTTGAATCAGATATGGCGATGATATAAGCCTTTGGCAGCCTTCATGGATGGCAGACATGGCTTGTTTGGGACGCCATCAGTCGCTTTTTGATGCCATATAATCTTTTTTAATATCAAGCCTGTAAGTTTTCTGCTACTTTTTCACTACTTTAGCTGTTGTATTTATTATAATGTGTGTCTGGCTTTAGCCATTACACGTTCAACTACGCATTTTATGGAAAGAATAAAAGTTAAAATAATTAACCGTTCTGGTCACGAATTGCCGGCTTATGAGACTCCCTCGTCTGCCGGAATGGATATTCACGCATGCCTTGATGAGCCAGTGGTGCTCAAACCGCTTCAGAGGGCATTGATTCCTACAGGTCTGAGGATCCAGCTCCCGCAGGGTCACGAGTGTCAGATAAGGCCCCGTAGCGGTCTCGCTCTAAAGCATGGGATATCGCTTGTCAACACTCCTGGTACCGTTGACGCTGATTATCGCGGCGAGATAGGAGTGATAATGATAAATCTCTCTGACGAGCCGTTTACCATCAATGACGGCGAGCGTATAGCCCAGATGGTCATCACCCAGTATTCACATGTGGAATGGGAGCAGGTAGACGAACTTGACCGAACCAAACGCGGCGACGGCGGATTCGGCCACACTGGTGTTGACTGACTCTTACGTGATGCTCTTGATGGTGAAAATCGTCGCAGCTATAAATTGAACCGAACTAAATCAAACAAGACCGACAGAGGTGGCAAAACACACACATACATTATGGCATGTAGCACTGGTAGCGGTGCTTATTGTGCTGATACCGTCTATAGCCGGATCAAAATCCGCCAACTGGGACGATGAAGCAGCTCGCCGTAAAGCCGACTATATATTTCTTGAGGCGGGGCATCAGAAGGCGTTGGATGCCAATGACGCTTACTTTGACCTGCTAAAGAGTGCATTACGAGAGAATCCTGATGACAAGATGCTGGATTTCAGCTACGGCTTCTACCAGATCATGGTCAGCGGCAAGGATTCAGCTGCCATAGCACGTGGATATGACCGCATGCAGGGTTATTTCTACGCCCATCCCGAGGATTTCTACAGCAGCGTCACATATGGACGGGTAAGCGAGATGCTCGGACGCCCTGGAGAGGCGAGGGAGGTGTGGCGAAAGCTCCATACTATATATCCTGACCGCACCGAAGTGGCTTACCGATATGCCGAGGCGCTTCTCAACGCCAGCGATACGCTTCTCAACGCCAAGGCGATAGCCCTCTATGACTCACTGGAGATTATGGACGGCAAGGACATACAGGTGTCCAATTCCAAAATCAGGTATTACCTTAGCCGAAATGACACAGCTCGCGTGTATGAGGAGCTCCAGTCGCTACTGACTGCCTTTCCCCGCTCGGCTCAGATTTCGTCATATGCCGGCGACGTGCATGCCGCTCTCGGCGACAAGGCTGGTGCGCTGGATTTCTACCGCAATGCCTGTGAGGTGGATTCCACTGACGGATACGCGTTTTATTCGCTGGCTAACTTCTACAACAGCCAGGGCGACACAGAGGCTTACAAGCGTGAAATCGTCAATGCTCTGAGAAAGACTTCGCTGGATCTTGACACAAAGCTTCAGATACTCAAATCTGTCGTAGAAAACGGACAAGGAGATGACCTCATGGCTGATACGGTTGCTGTGTCGGACACGGCGGCGGTTGACCCCCTCCCGGCTGACTCCATAGCAGCCAATCGCATCGCTCAGCGTGATGCCGAGATAGAGAGCCTGTTTAAAATAGTGCTTGACGAGCATCCCCACGAGCCTGATGCTTACAAGTTCTATGCGAGCTACCTTCTATCTATGGCAGATTACAAGGCTGCTGCCGACATGCTCGCCCGTAGCCTCGAGCTGGATCCTGCCGACGAGGAGCAGTGGGTGGCTCTGATCTCTCTCAACATGCAGGCAAATGACCCTGAGAAGGTGGAGACAAATGCCCTCCGTGCCATGCATTATTTCCCGTCCAACGGACAGTTTCCGCTGATGCTGTCGGCTGCATACCAGCAGGAGCAGCGTTATGCAGATGCTCTCAAGATGCTCAACCAGTCAGAGGCATTGACTGACTCTACTGACATGGCTACACTGTCAGCTATCACCGGGGCAAAGGGAGATATAGAATATGCTTCAGGCGACAAGGCGAAGGCTTTCGGATTTTATCGTAAGGCGATAGAACTGTATCCGCAAAACTGGACTGCCCTCAACAACTGCGCATATTATCTCGCCTGTGAGGATCGTGACCTTGACGAGGCTCTCACCATGATCAAAAAGGCAGTGGAGGGGCGCCCGGATGAACCTACATCGCTTGACACTTATGCCTGGGTACTGTTTAAGCTCAAACGCTACCCTGAGGCAAAGGAAATCATAGACAAGGCTTTGTCGCTTACAGAGGCTGGCAATGTGTCAGCCGAGGAGTATGACCATGCCGGAGATATATATTTCATGAACGGTGACCGTGACAAGGCTCTCGAATACTGGAAAGAGGCGTTGAAACTTGACAATGACAATGCCTCGATCAAGCGCAAAGTCAAAAACAAGACCATATTTTTTGATTGATTATGACTCGTTATAAATCATGCGTATGCATATGGTCAGTGATTGCACTGACTGTGCTCCTTGCAGGCTGTCGGTCATCGCAGCAGACTGCAAAGCCTGTCGGTCCTGACGGGGCTGTGACAACATCGGGGCTGTCGGCACGTCTAAGCGAAGTTTCCGCTTCAATGCATGGCTGGAAGTCGGTTAAGATGCCCATGAGCGTAAAGATTGAAAGTCCGGTCAAGGCATCGCTCGGAGGCACAGTGGTCATGCAGCGAGGGCGTGGCATCAGCATGTCGCTCCGTTTCATGGGGCTCGTGGAGGTGGGCACGCTAACGGTTACCGATGACTCAATAACGGTTATTGACAAATATCACAAGCTGTATCTGACCGAATCGGTCAGCGGGTTCCTTGACGGATTGGATTTCACGGTTGACAATCTTCAGGACATATTGCTCGGGCGGTCGTTTGTGGCTGGCAGAGCTGGTTTTGCGCCTTCAAGCGACCTGACATTGAATAAGCTCTCGGCGGATACGTGGTCTGTGACACCGCCGCCGTTTGATGCACGTTGGGATTACTCGTTTGTATTCGACACATTCAATCTTCTCAAAGAGCTGGTAGTCTCAACAGCTGGTCAACCCAAAGCTGTCATAAGTTACGAGGAAGTGGAAACTCAGACTCCGTCAGGTCCGATAGCAGGCAAGATGACGGTAGCAGTATCCGGGCGTAAGCCTGTCCGGCTCTCAGTATCGTTTAAAACCGGACGTGCCCAGTGGGATTCCTTGAGTGTGGAGTTACCGGCAGTGCCTTCGGGTTATCGGCGCATCAAGCCCCATATGCTGGCGTCACTCCTCGGTGACATGTGACCTTGGTGTCATGATATATAAATAATCGGGCTATGCTCGATTATTTATAGTTTTTGATTTGATTTTTATTGTGATTCACTGGCGGATTTGCTAATTTTGGATGTCGGGTAAGGGGTATTTCCCTCATCCGCCCTCATGCCATATGATGAGACATCGGACAATATATATGCTTTAAAACAATAAAATACCTGAAAAACAATGAGTTATCTCAAATTTGACAAAAATTTGCTGATTAATCTCGACCAGTCGCTACGCATGGAGATGCTGCGGACCAATCAGAGCGGAGCCTACCACTGCACCTCGCTGACTGATTGTAACACGCGCCGGCAGCATGGTCTGCTTGTTATTCCTCTCCCTGGTGCCGGCGGCGAGCCCCACGTGATGCTTTCGTCGCTCGACGAGACGGTCATACAGCACGGAGCGATGTTTAATCTCGCTCTGCACCGCTACCAAGGCGGAGTGTATGCACCCAACGGACACAAATACATACGCGAGTTTGACTGTGAGAGAGTTCCCCGGATTACCTACCGTGTAGGAGGCGTGATTCTGACTAAAGAGAAGATTTTCATCTCCAATGAAAACCGCATCCTGATACGCTATACTCTGGTCGATGCCCACTCGCCTACAACTCTGCGTCTTCGTCCGATGCTGGCGTTCAGGAAAGCCGACGACATATGTATAGCCAATGAGCGCATCAACACCGAGGTGCGCCCCGTTCCCAATGGTATAGACTGTTGCCTCTATGAGGGCTATCCGCGTCTTTATATGCAGACTTCAGCACCGTCAGAGTTCGTATCAAAGGCTGACTGGTACAAGAATTTTGAATATATCAAGGATGTAGAGCGATACGAAGGCGGCTGCGAGGACTTGTGGACTCCCGGATATATAGAGCTGCCCATACGTCCAGGCGAATCGGTAATATTTTCGGCTGGTATCACTGAGGTGTCACCCGCCAGGCTCGAGGAGATGTATGAAGCTGAAATCGGCAGCCGCACATGCCGCACGAGTTTCTTCAATTGTCTTAAGAACGCAGCCAAACAGTTCTATCTACGCGCTGACCACGATGGCAAGAAGGCTATGTACATCCTCTCGGCTTATCCTTGGGGAGGCATCAGGGCGCGTGACATCTTCATGGCTCTCCCTGGAGCTACTCTGTGCATCGACCACCCGCAGGATTTCGAGCAGATATTCGCCACTGCTTCATCTGCGTTGCTGCGTTTCCTTGACGAAGGTGTGACGGACACAGTAATACAGAATCTTGACGCTCCAGATATACCCCTCTGGGCATTGTGGGCGGTGCAGGAATATGCCGCCCGTTATGGCATGGCGCAGACGCGTGACCGATATGGTGACTTCGTGTCAAGGGTTGTCGAGGACATTCTTGCCGATAACCATCCTAATCTTCATGTTGATGACCGCGGACTGATCGAGACCGCCGGACACCGCACGGCGGCATCGTGGATGGCAGCGACGCTGCCTGGCAGCAGTGTGCCGCTGATTCCGCGTACCGGCTACTTGGTGGAACTTAATGCACTGTGGTATGATGCTTTGCAGTTTGCTGTTGAACTGTTTGACGGAGACGCGATGTATGATGACCGCAGGGAACGATGGTCAGGTATCGCCGCGTCATTTGCTCCGGCGTTCATATCCATGTTCCTCAATGAAGCCGGCTATCTGTGGGACTATGTGGAGCGCAGCGGTCCCAATCCCGAGGTGCGCCCCAACATGGCTATTGCCATAGGACTGCGACACACTCCGCTTGACCGTCGGCAGTGCAAGGGTGTGCTTGATGTTGTGACCCGTGAACTTCTGACCCCCAAGGGGTTGCGTACTTTGTCACCTAAGAGCGGCAACTACCGCCCCCTCTATGTAGGCACTCCGGAAGAGAGGGCTGTGGCTCACCACAATGGTCCGGCGCGTCCGTGGCTGATGGGCTTCTATGCTTCAGCATATTTAAAAGTGTTCGGCATGAGCGGTGTCGGCTACATTGACCGCATGCTCATCGGCTTTGAGGAGGAGATGTCGCAGGGTTGCATCGGATCGCTCTCGCAGCTCTACGACGGAAATCCGCCATTTAACGGCCATGGCGCAGTCAGCCACGCCATCAATGTGGCTGAGGTGCTGCGGGCACTCACAACATTGCGCAAGTTTGAATCAACCAATAAGTAGCCCATCCGTAATAATATACATAGATACACATGAAAGCATTAATGTTCGGTTGGGAATTTCCCCCTCATATCCTCGGCGGTCTCGGCACAGCCAGCTATGGTCTGACACGTGGCATGTGGCAGTGCGGCGATATGGATATCACGTTTGTGATTCCCAAGCCGTTTGGCGACGAAGAGAAGCATTTTGCCAATATAATAGGTGCATCCCAGGTGCCGATAGCGTGGCGTGATGTCAGCCGTGAATATGTGGAGCAGCGCATCGGACGCGTGATGTCGCCTGACCTCTACTTCCGTCTGCGTGACCACATATATGCCGACTTCAACTATATGCGCACCAATGACCTCGGCTGCATCGAGTTCTCCGGCCGCTACCCTGACAATCTGATTGACGAAATCAACAATTATTCCATCACAGCCGGAGTCATAGCGCGTACTCTCGATTTTGACATCATCCACAGCCACGACTGGCTGACATATCCTGCCGGCATACACGCCAAGCAGGTCACAGGCAAGCCTCTTGTCATACATGTGCATGCCACCGACTTTGACCGCTCGCGAGGCAATGTCAATCCCACGGTGTTCAACATCGAACGTGACGGCATGCTCAACGCCGACCATATCATCACCGTCAGCAACCTCACACGTGACACAGTCATCAACAAATACGGCATAGACCCAGCCAAAGTCACCACCGTACACAATGCGGTTATTCCCCTCGAGCCCGATATACTTGGCATCAAGGCTCCCAAGCCCAAGGAAAAGGTTGTGACTTTCCTCGGACGAATCACCATGCAGAAAGGTCCGGAATACTTCGTTGAAGCTGCCGCAAAAGTGCTCAAAAACAATCACAACGTGCGCTTCGTCATGGCAGGCAGCGGTGACAAGATGGACGAGATGATAGCTCTCGCTGCCAAGCGCGGCATCGCCGACCGTTTCCATTTCCCTGGTTTCCAGAAGGGGCGTCAGGTCTATGAGATGCTTTCGGCGAGCGATGTCTACGTCATGCCGTCAGTGTCGGAGCCGTTTGGCATCTCTCCGCTCGAAGCCATGCAGATGGGCGTACCGTCCATCATAAGCAAGCAGAGCGGATGCGCCGAAATCCTGACCAACGTCATCAAGACCGACTACTGGGACATAGATGCCATGGCTGATGCCATCAATGCCATCGTGGCATATCCCTCGCTCCACAAGCAGCTCAAGGACGACGGACTCGCCGAGGTCAACACCATCACATGGGACAAGGCAGGGCAGAAGGTCATTGACATCTACCACAAAGTTCTCGGTCACTGAACTATCCACTCAAATTAAGTCAAATCCAGCGAAAACATACATCATACCGCCATGAAATCCATCTGCTTCTATTTCCAGATACACCAGCCGATGCGCCTTAAAAGATACCGCTTCTTCGACATCGGCAATGACCATTACTACTACGACAATTTCGCCAATGAGGATATCCTTACACGCATAGCCCACCGCAGCTACATTCCTGCGGCTGACACATTGCTTCGCATGATCAAGGATAGCGGTGGAGCTTTCAAGTGTGCCATATCAGTCACTGGCATAGCTCTGGAGCAGCTTGAGCAGTATGTGCCAGAGTTTATCGACCGCATGCAGGCTCTCGTGGCGACCGGTTGCGTGGAGATACTTGGCGAGACATATTCCCACTCGCTCGCCTCGCTCGCCGACCCCGAGGAGTTTGCCCTCCAGTGCAAAGAGCATGATGACAAGATCCAGCAACTGTTCGGCACGACTCCGCGTGTGCTCCGCAACACCGAGCTTATCTACTGTGACGAAATAGCTCCGCAGATACTCGCCATGGGCTACAAGGGCGTAATCACCGAGGGTGCCAAGCATATTCTCGGCTGGAAATCGCCCGACTATATATATTCGGCTGCCGATGCCCCCGACCTCAAGCTGTTGCTTAAGAATGATGCCCTGACTGACCGCATCAACTACCACTTCTCGTCTGACCCAATCACAGCCGACCAGTACATAGCTCAGATAGCCGACACCCCGGCAGAGGAGCAGATATTCAACATATTCATGAACATGGAGACTCTCGGCGAGACCCAGCCGGCTGAAAGCGGCATATTCCAGTTCATGGAAGCGCTTCCGCGCTTTGCCGCCGAACGTGGCATAGGCTTCATCACCCCGTCAGAGGCGGTGGATGCCATCCCGGCTGTGGCTTCATTGGAGATTCTGCATCCGATTTCGTGGGCTGACGAGGCTCGTGACACTTCGGCATGGCTTGGCAATGATCTTCAGCGCGAGGCTTTCCGCAAGCTCTACAGCGTGGCTGAGAGGGTGCGTCTGTGTGATGACCGTCGTCTCAAGCAAGACTGGATGTATCTCCAGGCGAGCGATCATCTCTTTTACATGTCGACCAAGCACCGTTCTGACGGTTCTATCCACTCGCTATTCAGCCCCTATGAGTCGCCCTTCCAGGCGTTTACAAACTATATGAACGTCCTGGCTGATTTCATAGTCCGCGTGGAGGAGCAGTACCCCCTATCCATCGAAAACGAGGAACTCAATGCCCTACTGACCACCATCCGCAACCAAAGCCGCGAAATCGAGACCCTCAACAAAGAACTCGCCTCAGCCCGCAAAGACATCGACCACTACAACGAGGAGCGCAAAGCCCGCGCCACCAAATCCTGATTCCCCTGAAACAGGTTATCAAATGCATCCATGCACCCATGAGGGCGCATGGATGCATTCGTTTTTACCATACTTATCCTAATGGCTGTTTTTCCTATATCATACATGTAGTTTTTGAGAAGTATATATCGTCTATATCATAATCTACTCACTATCTACTCAGGCATATCCTGTAGTAGTGGATTGACTAAATTTGTCGCAGCTACAGTCTTTTATCTAATCCGTTAATCAATCTTTTCTTGCCACTATCTGCATGGTCTATTTCATTTTGCTTGATGTCGCTGCGGTGACCACTGCTGCGGCATTGATAATGCTGTTTATGGTATGCGTTGCCATCCTCGGGGTTGCTATTTCGATTTATCGCATCACATTTGGCATCAGCCAGCAGACACTCTCTGATGCGTCATCAGACAACATTACATCCGAGACGCTGCATCATGTCTGCTTCCTGTTGCGGTCATGGGCTGACTCAATCGGGCGTCAGTCGTCAAACCGCAAGTTACTTTACCGTATGGTAGTCACAGGCAGATATGATGATGCGCTGGCATCACTCAAATCGGCATCGCACATCGATAATGAACAAAATGTGTTCTATAGGGCTTTTGACTCGATATTTCTATCTATTTATCCCGATTTTGTCATACAGGTCAATGAAATGCTCACTGGCGCCGCTAAATCAGCAGATCACCACCTTTCAGCCGAGATGCGCATAATAGCCCTGATGAAACTCGGCATAGAAAATACGGGTGACATCTCTGCCATGCTTCGTTATTCGCCACAGACAGTCTATAATCTCCGCTCGTCAATCCGCTCAAAGATGACCGTCGAAAAAGATGAGTTTTATCACCGTCTTGACTTGATAATGCCTGTTGTCAGATCATGATACGTTTACCAGACTCAGATTAATATGCTACTCATTTAGAAATGAATAAGCTGATAATCAATACGTTGGTGCTCCCTTGACGCTTGCCGACGTTTACTATATCAGTTTTTTTGGTCTATCTGATTCTATCTTTGCATCGACTTCGGTCGCACATAGTAAACCATTTTTCTTACAATTCTTACCAAACCAGTCCTTTTCATGAAGAAAAAACTACACAGTAGATTTCACGGGTGGCTGCTGGCGATGATGTCGCTGGCTGTGGCAACTCCCGCAGGGTCGGCGCAGAACTACGGACTGCCTTCAGGCATCCAGGAGGGTAATATACTCCACTGCTTCAACTGGCCTATCAATCAAGTCAAAGAAGAACTCCCAGCCATCGCTGCTGCCGGTTTCGGGTCTGTACAGCTCTCGCCGTTGCAGCGTCCGGACATAAAGGTGGGTTATGCCTGGCATGACCTTTACCGCCCCTATGACCTTGCCTTCAAGGCGAGTGCTGGCATGGGTTCAGAGGCTGACCTGCGTGCGCTCTGCCAGACTGCTGCCACCTATGGCATCAAGGTCGTGGTTGATGTGGTGGCAAACCATGTCGACAAAACCAAAGGCTACCATGACCCATGGTGGGAGCAGAACAACCGCATACGCTCATGGGGGCATAATCCGAGCAATATAAGCTATGCCAGCCGCTATTCTATCACCCATGATGACCTCGGAGACTATTGTGAGCTCAATTCTGAGCACTCCGATGTAATCGCGCGAGGTAAAGCCTATGTCGAACAGCTCAAAAGCATGGGCGTGAAAGGATGCCGTTGGGATGCAGCCAAGCATATCGGTCTCCCCTCTGAAGGGTGCGGTTTCTGGAACGCCGTGACATCTGTCCCTGGCATGTGGCATTACGGAGAGATCCTTGACAATGTGGGACCTGATGGCGAAGCCGGAAAAATCAAGGAGTACGCAGGCATGATGTCGGTCACTGACAATGCCTATAGCAATGCTGCCGCACGTGATAACGGCGGTATACCACAAGGCTATGCTGGAGGACATGTGGTAAACTGGCAGGTGCCTGACAGTAAGATTGTCTACTGGGCAGAGAGCCACGATACCTATGCCAATGACGATGGCTGGAGTCAACATCGTGATCAAGCAACCATCGACCGAGCATATGCCTCCATGGCATGTCGCAACGGGGCTACATGCCTATATCTCTCGAGGCCCAACGCCCGCGGCTTCAATAACATCAAAGTGGGCAAGGGCAGCACTGCCTTCAAGGCAAAGCACATTGCCGAGGTCAACAAGTTCCGCAACGCCATGGTCGGCAAGGCTGATTATGTGACCACCACGGGCAACGCCATCAGTGTGACCCGTCAGGGTGGCGGTGCGGTCATCGTCATGAAGGGCAGCGGTCAGATTACCATCGCCAACGGCGGCGGTTACTGTCCGGCTGGAACCTACACCGACAAGGTCTCAGGAAGTCAGTTTACAGTAACATCGTCGACTATCAGCGGCAATGTGGGGTCAAGCGGCATCGCTGTGATATATAACGGCGGTGGAACTGGTGGCGGAGGAGGCACCGGTGGCGGTGATACTCCAGGCACTGAACCCTCTTCGCTCTACATTCTCGGTAACCTCGCTGGCGGTGCAGGGTGGAGCTCTACCCCTGGCACTGGTGTTGCGATGACCAAAAACGGCAGCAAATTCACCGCTTCCAACGTGGAGTTTGAGCTTGCCGCTAACGAAACGACCTGTTTCTTCAACCTCGCTACTACAACGGCTTCTTCGTGGGATGAACTCAACCAGAGTGCCGATAGATACGGGGCTGCCACGGAGGGCGCACCACTGACCGTGGGGCAGTCTGCCCCCATGACTGCGTACCCTCTCAACGTGACCGCATCGGGTTGTCTGTCATGGACTATTGCTCCTGGCAAGTATGACATCACAGCCGATTTCTCGGCCATGACCATTACAGTCAGTGCCGCCGGTACTGGTGGCGGTGGAGGCACAGGAGGCGGTGGCGATACACCTATTGGTGACAAGCAGTATTGCTACTTCATCAACAGCAACGGCTGGACTCCTTATGTGTGGGCATGGAACCAGAATAATAACGATGAGAACTGCAACGTCAATGGCACATGGCCGGGCGATGCGATGACACAAAAAGACGGCAAATATTACTGGGAAGCCCCAGCAGGCAAAACACCCACTCATATCATCATCAGCAACAACGGCAATGAGAAAGCCGGTGGGGGTTCATCTGCTCCTGGTGAAGGAGACCTCGTATTTGTCAACGGTGCTACGTATAATGCTGACGGCACGACATCAGGCGGAGGCACTGGGGGAGGCGGTACCGGAGGAGGTGGTACAGCACCATCCTCACTCTATATACTTGGTAACCTCGCTGATGGCGCGGGCTGGAGCTCCACCCCTGGCACGGGCGTTGCGATGACCAAAAGCGGCGACACGTTCAAAGCCTCTAATGTGAAATTTGAGCTTGCCACCAATGAGACTACCTGTTTCTTCAATCTCGCCACTACCACGGCATCCTCGTGGGACGAACTCAACCAGAGTGCCGACCGATACGGGGCTGCTACGGAGGGCGCACCACTGACCGTGGGGCAAGCTGCTCCCATGACGGCGTACCCGCTCAACGTGACTGCATCGGGCTGTCTGTCGTGGACGATTGCACCTGGAACTTATGACATCATAGCTGACTTTTCCAATATGACTGTGACAGTCTCTACTACCGCTCTTTCAATAGGTATGGTTTCTGATGATGATGAATCTACAGAGCCGATATATTATAATCTGCAAGGCGTAAGAATCTATGACCCTACCCCCGGACTCTACATTGTGGTCCGTGGCTCTCGGGTGACAAAAGAAATGATAAAATAATGTGTTAGAAATCGTAATATGAATAATTAGATTCTTTTACGCCAGAGAGGTGAAAGTCCGGTGTTGTGTAAACACTGGACTTTCTGTCTTATTTGGATCCACATTAACGTAAGAAAGCAGTATGCTCCATCATTGTATCAGATGATGTAATGGTATGGAGGATATCGCGGGCTACGGCATCCTCGGTGTTGGCTCCGATGACGCGGGTGGCTGCGGACTTGACTTCGGGGAGAGCGTTACCGACGGCTACGCTTTCATCGGCTACTGCCATCATGGGCAGGTCATTGAGATTGTCTCCGTAGACTATCAGGCGGTCGGCTCCTGTCTCGGCTTTGAGAGCCTGGACTGCCGAGGCTTTGCTGACTCCAGGGGCAAACAGCTCGATTATGCCGGTATCCTCGCCGAATATGTCGGTGAATGCCGACACGGAGCATATGCCTAAAGCGCGTATCTTGTCGGCTGCGGCAAATACTCTGTCTCTTGGACCCATGGCGAAGAAAAGCATGGTGTGTCCGCCCTCTGGCATCGGTTGGTCGATATGGAACTCTTTCAATCCGCTGACACGGCGCTCGTCCATAAATTTGATGTCGTTGTCGCTCATCGGCGAGTTGCGGTAGACATGCAGCAGCGGGTCGCCGTCAAAAAATGTGTAGACAAACGGCTCTATCCCCTCGCTGCGCATTGCTGCGAGTATCTGACTGTCGGTGTCGGCGGCGAAAGGATGGGCGTTGACATATGAGCGACTGTTGCGGTCCCACATCGCAGCCCCGGTCATCACTATGGCTGGCAAGGAGGTGTAGACACCCTCTAATAGAGGCTCTACGGTGGCAGGCGTCCGAGCTGTGGCGACTGTTATCAGTGCTCCCTGACGCGACAGGTTGCTTATGATTTGAGCCGATGTGGGGCTGACTTTGCTCTGCTCGTTGAGCAGTGTGCCGTCCATGTCGGTTATGAAGAGCTGTTTCATCTGTCGGGATTGATGAGGGGAAGTTCTATGGTAAATGTCGTGCCTATGCCTGGCTGCGAGTCGCTGACATATATGCGGCCGCCGTGGTATTGCGTGATGATGCGCCGCGCCAGCGTCAGCCCCAGACCCCATCCGCGTTTCTTGGTCGAATATCCGGGCTTGAATATGTCGCTGCGCTGTTTGCGTGTCATCCCTTTGCCTGTGTCGCTGACGGTGATGACGGCTTTGTCGTGTGTTGACTTGACTTCGACGGTGATTGCACCCTGTCCGTCCATGGCATCCACGGCGTTTTTGATGAGGTTTTCCATCACCCACTCCAGCAGCGGGGCTGACAGGTTAGCGTTTACTGCGGCAGCCGATGGGGTGAAAGTCAGGTTGATGCGTCGCGAGATACGGCTCTTCATGTAGCCTACAGCCTGGCTGACCACGCCGTTGAGTTCGGTAGGCTCCATGCTCGGGCGGCTGCCTATCTTGGAGAAGCGAGAAGCGATGGTCGACAAGCGATTGACATCCTTGTCCATCTCTTTTACAGTCTCGTGGTCCACGCCCTCGGCTTCAAGCAGTTGCAGCCATGCCATTAGTGACGATATGGGAGTGCCGAGCTGGTGGGCGGTCTCCTTGGAGAGTCCCACCCACAGGCGGTTTTGCTCCGCTTTTTTGGAGGCTCTGAGTGCGAAGTATATGATGGCGATGAAAATCACCATCACAAGTATCAGTATGTAGGGGTAGATATTGAGCGTCCTGAGCAGCCGCGAGTCCTCGTAATAGAGATGTTGCACGTTGCCCTCCGACACCTCTATGTGTATCACATTGGGCGACTCACGCAGATGGTTGAGCTTAGCCTCCAAGTAGCGTTTGTTGACATCCGACAGTTCCCATTGCGCCAGGCTGTCGATAGGCTGGGGGAGGGTGAAATTGCGCTGCATGATGATTTCCCCCTCGTCGTCGGTCAGCAGCAGCGGTATCGAGCGATTGTCCTCGATGATGCTCAGCAGAAACTCCAGATTGCCTGGTGAAGCCCCGGAGTCGTCGTCACCGTTGATGATTTGTCGCGTAGCATTAGCCCATATCTGCATCCTGGCACGCTCCTGCGCCGCCAGTTCATCCACCAGCGTCCCCGAATAATAAAGGAATCCACCCACCACTGCCACAGAGATGAGCACAAACAAAATCGGAAACAGCCGCCTCAGCCAATCAAGCCTCATAATAATATATAACGTCCCACCCCTCCCGATTATTGCACGATTTTTCTTGTCAGGGGGTGTGGATGTTGCGGATGAAGTCGGGGGGCTTGATGCGGCTCAGGGGGGTGTGACGGGTGAGGGGGCGGATTTCGTCGGGGGTGAGGGCGAGGATTTGCTCGTCGGTCATGGAGAGCAGGGGGTTGGCGGGGGCAAATTCGGCGATGGATGATGGCTTTGCATGACGGTTGTGGGGGCATACGTCCTGGCAGGTGTCGCAGCCGGCTATTCTGCCTCCGAGTTTTACATTGTGGGGGAAGTCGCCGCGGTGCTCTATGGTGAGGCAGCTCAGGCAGCGCGAGGCGTCCACGCCGCAGTAGCTGTCAGTATCTCTACCGAGTGCGCCAGCCGGACATGCCCTGACGCATGCCATGCAGTCGCCGCATGTCAGGGTACAAGGCGTATCTGGCTCAATCTCCATGGTGGTCAGAATCTCTCCAAGTACTATGTAGGATCCTTCGCCAGGGATTATCAGTACATTGTTGCGTCCTATGAAGCCTATGCCTGCCTGTTGTGCCCAATAGCGTTCGCGCAGGGGGGCGGTGTCAACGCATACGCGGAAGTCCGTAGTCCCCAGTCCGCTCTCCGCCATGATGGCATCAACGGCATCTGTCAGCCGATGGCGTACCACTTCGTGATAGTCGGCACCACGTGCATATCGGGCGATGGTGAAACGGGAGCGAGGCTCAGGTGCTGGATAGTAATAGTTGAAAGCAGCCACTATAATGCTCCGTGCGCCATCAAGCAGTAATCCGGGGTTGTCGCGCACCTCATGGTAGCGGTCCATGTAGGCGAGCGGTTGTGACCGTCCCGACTCAATCCACTGCCTATAGGCTTCTCTCGCAGCGGTATCCACCTCCGCTACACGAGCGATGCCGACAGCCGTGGCTCCCACGCTTTTGACGATTTCCGTGAGTCTGCGCTTATCCATAGGTTATATTCGGTGTAATGCTGGGATGCGGACATGCCACGGCATGTCCCTACAATCGGGGGGTGATTCGTGTATATGGTTATTCGCCAGAGAGGACGCGGAACTCGTAGCCTTGTTGCTGGAGCCATTCGATGCTGCGGGGGAGGGCGGTCTGGAGGTTGCGCCACGCTTTGAGGGAATCGTGGAATACGATTATGGAGCCGTTGCGCGTGTATTTTCTTACGTTGGCAAACACTTTGTCAGGGGTCATGCGCTTGCTGTAGTCGCGGGTCACGAGATCATACATGATGATGTTGTAGTGGTGCTTGATGGCTGCTGCCTGTGCCCAGCGTATCAGTCCGTGGGGCGGACGGAACAGCGAACTGCCTATCAAGGCGTCGGCTTCGGTGATGTCACGCATGTAGCGAAGGGTAGTCACTTTCATGCCCTGCAGGTGGTGCATGGTGTGGTTGCCTACTGTGTGTCCGCGCCGCAGCACCTCCTTAAAAACCTCTGGGTGCTTGCGTACATTGTCTCCTACCATGAAAAATGTGGCTTTGACACTGTAGCGGTCGAGCACATCAAGCACCCAAGGAGTCACCTCAGGTATGGGACCGTCGTCAAAAGTCAGAAAGACAATCTTCTTGTCACGGTGCTTAATACGCCATATCGCCTCCGGGAAGAGGAGGCGATATGGTAGGCGTGGTTGCTCTATAAGCATTGTCGGTGATCAGTTTTCGTCAGAGAGGAAAGATGCCTGACGGTTGAAGTTGACACCCTTTTCGGCAGCTTGCTGCATGAATGTTTCGGCATCTCCTCCAAAGTCGCTGTAGGTCTGGAGCAGTTTGAGGTAATAGTGCTGATCAATCCAGCGGTCTGTGGTCGGCAGAGTCAGGTATTGCCAAGGCTTGAGGCTCTGGTAATACACGATATTCTGTGTGTACTGGTCAAGTTCTCCCTTTAGTATCGCGAGAGCCTTGTCGGTCAGAGCCTTGTCTCCAGTCAGTTCGGCGAGTGTGCCGTAAAGCTCTGCCACCTGCTGTCCGAGCTGTATGCCGAAAGGCTGCGCTTTCGTGGGCAGTTTGGTCATCATCAGGTCAAGGATGGTGACTGCCTTCTTGTAGCGGTCGGCGGCAAATGCCTCTGCCTTAGCTTTGTCGGTGGCGACATTGGTGCTGTCAGTAGCCTCAATGCCTTCCACGATAAGCGCGTGGGCGAGGTCAAACATAGATGAGCGGGTTGATGTCACCATGCGGCGCACTGTCTCGTCAAGATATACGTCCTTGCCGTTGTTGACCTCATCTATGCCACCCCAGCGGAAACGCTCGGTCACGTTGCGATACATCTTGTCGGTATTGACACCGGTCATGCCGTTAGGCTCGCGTATGGGTGACACTTCGTATGCCATGCCTGTAGAGCGCAGATAGGGCGACAGTCCGAGATAATATTCAGTGGGCACTGTTGACGCGAAATATATCGGGCGGTTCCAGCCGTTGGCGGCACTGGTGGCGATCATGTCGAGCGAAATCAGCTTGCTCAGCGACATGCCTCCGTCACGTGCCGTAGAGGGATCCTGCATCATATTGAAGTCGATGATGTCATCGGCTATCTTAGCCTCAGCCTCGGTGATGCGACCAGCCTTGACCATGGCGTTGCGGTCTACGGGGACATACATGTTGGGGTACTTCATCATTGGCAGGTTATAGCCGTTCTTGTCGCTCCGGGCATCATAAATCTGCTCAAGCGATTTGAGGGCGTTGACCTTGGTGGTGTCGGGGTCGAAGAAGTAGTTGAACTGCAAGCGGTCATAAGCATAGTCAGCCGGTTTGGCGAGCATGTCTATGGCTGCGGCATCGTAGGTGGAATGCTTCATCTGGTTGACATACCAGTCGGTGGTCAGATAACTGAGATTGACCACGCGGACATCGGTGCGCACTCCCTCCACTTCCTGGGCATACCAGAGGGGGAAGGTGTCGTTGTCACCGTTGGTGAATATGATAGCATTGTCATCAAGCGAGTTGAGGTAGTTGAAGCCGAAATCGCGGGCGGTGTAGCGTCCGCTGCGGTCATGGTCGTCCCATGTCTGAGATACCATCTGTATGGGCACGAGCAGACCGATGACGGCGGCAATTATGGCTGTAACCTTGTTGTCTGTATTGAACTTCTTGCCAAGCAGACCATTTAGAGTCATCCATAGTCCGGTCACACCGATGCCTATCCATATGGCGAACGCATAGAACGAGCCGGCAAACGCATAATCGCGCTCACGGGGCTGGGTAGGAGTCTGGTTGAGGTAGAGCACGATGGCTATGCCGGTCATAAAGAACAGGAAGAAGACTACCCAGAATTGCTCTATGCCACGCTTGGAGGTAAATGCCTGCCATGCCAAGCCGATGATGCCGAGAAGCAGTGGCAGCATATAGTAGACATTGTGACCCTTGTTGGCTTTGCCGAGGTCATCGGGCAGCAGCGACTGGTCACCGAGACGAGGGTTGTCGATAAAGGGTATGCCGCTTATCCAGTTGCCGTTGTTGACCTCGCCGTTGCCCTGGATGTCGTTCTGGCGACCGGCGAAGTTCCACATGAAGTAGCGCCAGTACATCTGGTTGAGCTGGTAGGTGAGGAAGAAGCGCAGGTTTTCGCCCATGGTCGGCTTGATTTTTGTCACCTTTTGGAGCGGTTCGCCGTTTTCGTCCACATATACGGTAGCGTCTACGGGCTGTCCTTTCATGTCTATCCAGTCGGTGTACGCTCCAATATGTGACGAGCTGTGGATGCGGGGGAAGAGCATGTTGAGCTCGGGGGTGGTGACATATTCCTTCTTGTAGCCGTAGTTGACATAGCGGTCTTTGCCGCCGTCTACGGCCTTGCCGTAGAGCGGTCTGGTGAGATTGACCACGGGACGCGGTGTCTGACCTTCCACTCGGTAGAGTATTGAGGAGTTGACGGTGCGGCCATAGAGCAGGGGAGTCTCGCCGTATTGCTCGCGGTTGAGGTAGCTTGAGAGGGTGAATACGTTGTCGGGGGCGTTCTGGTTCATCGGGGTGTTGGCTGACGAACGTATCAGCAGCAGCGCATAGCTCGTATATCCGATGAATATCACGAAGCAGCTGAGAGTCACCACCGTGAGCACCCTGACGGGAATCTTCTTGGCAATCCACAGGTAGGCAGCCAGTCCGCCGAGGATGATGACAGGTATCCACATGCTTTCGCCGATGAAAGGTATGCCGCTGAGGAGGATAGCGAGCAGGAAGGAGACCTTCATCTTCATGGGGCTGTTTTGAGCATACATGGAGTGTATGCACCATATGAAGGCGGCGATGGTCATAAGGGCATAGATAAGCACGCCCATGTTATATGACATGCCGCAGGTGTTGACGAAGAACAGCTCGAAATATTGCGACATCTCTATGAAGCCCGGTACGAGGCCGAACAATATCAGTCCGATTATCACAAACGAAACCGCCAGGGCTATTAGCGAGCCTGATGCCGTGGTTTTGGCCCACTTGCGGTAATAGACCACCAGCACTATGGCCGGGATGCAGAGCAGGTTGAGCAGGTGCACGGCTATGGAGATGCCGATGACGTAGGCTATCAGCACGAGGTAACGGTCACTGTGGGGCTGGTCGGCACGGGCTTCCCACTTGAGTATCAGCCAGAACACTAATGCCGTACAGAACGACGAGAAGGCATATACCTCGGCCTCTACAGCCGAAAACCAGAACGTGTCGCTCCATGCGTAGGCCAGTGCGCCGCAGAGTCCCGAACCCATGATGACTTTCATCTTGGTCAGCGGTATGCTCTCGGCATCGTCACGTACTATCAGACGCTTTACAAGGTGGGTGATGGTCCAGAACAGCAGCAATATTGTGGCCGCACTGAACAGCGCCGAGGAGGCGTTGACCATCAGCGGAATGAGTTCGGTGTTGCCGCCGGCGAAGTTGACGGCTACGCGGGCCATCATTATCCATATGGGGTTGCCCGGCGGATGCCCTACTTCAAGCTTGAATGCCTGTGAGATGTACTCTGGGCAGTCCCAGAAACTGGCGGTAGGCTCCAATGTGAGCAGATAGGTGACGGCGGCAATCAGAAAGCACAGCCATCCCAACGAGTTATTGACGAGATTGTAACGTTTCATCTATGAGTGTGATAATCCACGCAAAGTTACAAACTTTCCGCTAATCCCCTGCAACCTCCCCACGCCAAATTCATAGCGTGATGACAGAGGATGCGCCTCGGCCGTTGGGTCGGGGCGCATCCTGGGGACAGGGTTGAAGGTGTCATTGCGGCGTCTTGCCTGCTCCTTCACACTGTTATGGGGGTGGTTACATATGCTTGGCCTGGGCGTGTCGGGCTATGGCTCCGGTCTCGGCGTCCTCTACCTCCTGTTCGGTAGGTTCGTAGCCTTCCTCCCACTGTGACACTTCCCATGGCTTGCGGTCCTCTATCTGCCAGTCAAATGGGTAGAAGTGGGCGTTAGGATCGCGCCAAGAGGGCTTGCGCTTGGCGTAGACTATCAAGGGGAGAGCGACGAAAAGTGCTGTGCCAAGTATCAGTATGCCGATGTAGACCACCGGACTGCCGGTGGCGATCTGTGACGGCGGCAGATAGCTGAGAGCCAGCGCAAGCACCGCTCCGGCTATGCCGAGTATGCACACGGTCCACTTGCCGGCCTGACCGCCGGGCACTTTGAAGCCTCGCGTTTTCTTGGGCTGTGTGTGGCGCAGACGTAGGAATGCGGCATAAATCATCAGTACCATGATGAGGTAGATGATGGTAGCGAGCTGCGACATTATCTGATACGCTGATTCTACGGTAGGGAGCACGAGCAGAACCAGGGTAAGAACCGTTACGAATATGCCTTCAACCCAAAGTATGGGCTTGTTGATGCCGTTCTTGTTGACTTTCTGAAGCGAACGGGGCAGATACCCTGACTGAGCCACGGCCATAAGGCCTGTTACCGGGCCTGTTACGAGGGCACTGACCTGTCCTACCACACCGTACATTATGAGGAGTGCCATTATATTGCCGAGCCAGCTGACGCCGAAACTTGACCACAGGGATTTGTATGCTACCAAGAGCGATTGGAGCAGATTGATGTTGTCGGCAGGGATGACTACTCCTATGACAAGCGTTCCGAGGGCATACAGCGCTACAATGACTATCACTGCTATCAGCACCGACTGCGGAAACTGCTTGGCAGGGTTGCTCATGTCGTTGATATGCACCGCCTGCATCTCCATACCGGCATAGAAGAGGAATATAGATGCGGCAAGCACTATGGTGCTGAGATGGGAGAAGTCAGGGAAGAACGGGACGTCGGTCAACGCTACCGGCTTGCCGACACACACATATATTACTCCGAGTATGATTAGCAAAGCCCCCGGGATGATGGTGCCGAACAGTCCGCCTGACGTACTGAGCTTGTTGGCCATCTTCTGTCCGCGGAAAGAGTTGAACGTAGCCGCCCAATAAATCACCATCGCGACAATCAGGGTGTAGAACTTGTTGGAGGCCAAAGCTGCATCAAAACTTTCGGGCCATGCTATGTAAGCCAGTGAAGCGGCTCCGAACATAAGCACCGTCGGAAACCATATGACTATCGTCTGCCACTCGAGATACATGGCCGTCCAACCCCATCGCGGACCGAAGGCCTCAGACACCCATCGGTATAGACCGCCGGCTTTGGTGTAGGTTGATGCCAGTTCGGCGCATACGAGCGAAAACGGCACCAGAAACACTATCGCGGCAAAAATATAGTAGAAAATCGACTGTATGCCGAATTTCGCCTCCGAGGGCAGTCCCCTCATACTCAGTATGGATGTGATGATCATGATTGCCATCGCCACCATGGTCAGCGACCCCTTGGCGGTAGACACTATCTTCTTACGCCCCGATGCCGTTACGGGCGATTCGGGATTGGGATTTGTCTTATTTGTCATATCGTGTGTTTTTATGGCATAATATTGCTGTGATATATGTATAACATTCAGCAAGCAATATTAGATAAATATCCAGTGGTTTTAACACATCTATCCTATGGTGTTAAAAAATCTTGGGTGATGTATTGGGAAGTTTTTGTGCATTTTCATTAACTTTGCGATTGTATATACTTCTACCTGACATAGATGAATTATTCTATTCTTGACTTTCTCGGGCTGTTAGGCTCGGTGGGCCTCTTCCTCTACGGAATGAAGGTCATGAGTGAAGGCCTACAGAAGGCTGCGGGCGACCGCCTGCGCAACATCCTTTCGGCTATGACCCGCAACCGGTTTACCGGATTGCTTACAGGGTGTCTTATCACAGCCTTGATACAAAGCTCGAGTGCGTCTACGGTGATGGTTGTCAGCTTTGTCAACGCCGGTCTGATGTCGCTCGCGCAGTCCATGGCGGTGATCATGGGTGCCAATGTCGGCACGACGTTTACGGCCTGGATTATCTCGCTGCTCGGATTTTCGGTAGATGTATCGGCCTTCGCGCTGCCCATCCTGGCGGTGGCTGTGCCGTTGCTGTTTGCCAAGAAAGGACGCACCAAGTCCATTGGCGAGTTTCTCGTGGGCTTCGCGCTGCTTTTCATGTCGCTGGCGCAGATTAATCTCCATGTGCCTGACCTGCAGAGCAATCCCGAGATGTTTGCGTTCCTTCAGGAATATGCTCATATGGGCTACGGCTCGGTGCTGATATTCCTGCTCGTAGGCGTCGTGGTCACTATGGTGCTCCAGTCGTCGGCGGCTATGTTTGCCATAGTGCTGATAATGTGTTCCAAGGGATGGATTGATTTCGAACTGTCATGTGCGCTGGTGCTTGGATCCAATATCGGCACCACCATCACACCTATCATAGCCTCAATGAGCGGTAATGTCGCAGCCAAGCGCACCGCCATGGGGCATCTGTTGTTTAATGTGCTCGGCACTGTATGGGCGCTTGCGGTATTCATGCCGTTTGTTGACCTTACGGCGTGGGTCACCGAGGCTATAGGCTCGGGCAATCCCGAGGGGCTGTCGCAATATGTGCGCCATCTCGAGGCTACAGATCCCGACATATATAATCATCTTTTCAACACCAATCCGCCCAACGAGATAAGCGAGCGGCTTGCTGCTTCCCAGGCCCGTGTGGCATCGCTGCAGGTAAGCGTGTCGATAGGCCTTGCCATGTTCCATACGCTGTTTAACCTGTTTAATGTCACCATAATGATATGGCTCACGAAGCTGTATGTGAAGGTGGTGATGTGGATAGTGCCGTCACGCAAAAACGAGGACGAAGAATTCCAGCTCAAATTCATCTCCGGCGGTCTTGTCAATGCTTCGGAGCTCAACCTCTCGCAGGCCGAAAAGGAGATTGCCGTGTTTGGCGAACGTGTGCAGCGCATGATAGGCATGGCGCAGGAACTGGTGCACACCAAGGAGGGCACGGACGAGTTTACCAGACGCTTCTCGCGTCTTGAGAAATATGAGGAGATTTCCGACCGCATGGAGATTGAGATAGCCCACTATCTCAACCGATGCGCCGAGGGTCGTCTGTCAAACGAAGGCAAACTCCACATCGCCGCCATGCTCAGTATCGTCGCCGAAATCGAGAGCATAGCCGACTGCTGCTACGGAGCGGGCAAGATTATGCTCCGCAAGCATGAGAGCAATGCCGAGTTCAATCAGGAGATATATGACAACGTGGACAACATGTTTGCTCAGGTATCGGCAGCAATGGCTAATATGCTCAAGCTGATCGGTGATATAGAGCACGTCCATGAAGCTGACATAATATCATCGTATAACCGCGAGCGCGAACTCAACAACATGCGCAACCAGCTGCGCGGCGAAAATGTCAACAATATCAATAACCGCGTTTACGAATACCAGAGCGGCATCTATTATATGGACCTCGTCAGCGACATAGAACGCATGGGCGACTATATAATCAATGTCGTCGATACGGTTAAAGAGCGGTTCCGCCGCCAGGTAGTGCGTTAAAAAATCACGGACAAGATGCGCAAGATACTGCTGGTGATAATAGGAGTGGCGATGGCTGTGTTCATAGCCTCGCTGGCACTGACTGACCACACCAATGCCGGGGTGGTCACAGGGCGTCCACACCTGCGCCAGCAGACGGTGGATTTCGACATCAACATGCTTGCCGATTCATCGGCTGGATGGAACAGAGTACTCGAAGAGATGCCAGGCAATACGCGCAAGATACGCATCAATACCATAGGGCATCTGCGCGAGGTGTTCAATGACAGCAACCAGGTGCATTGGGCGGCGGCAGAGAGTATCGGCATCAAGCCTCTTACCGATACGCGGTCACATTTACATCCAGGGCGTGACCTTGTCAAGGTGGTGTCATGCCGTGATTTCTATGTAGATGAACTGACATATTCCTCTCCCTACCTCGTGCCTGAGGCTGCAACGCTGCTCCATGAGATAGGACGGCGGTTTAACGACAGTCTTGCCTCCCGTGGCGGAGGTGCCTACCGCATACGAGTCACCAGTGTGCTGCGCACTCCCGAAAGCGTGTCACGTCTGCGCCGTCGTAACCGCAATGCAGTAGACTCGTCGGTGCATCAGCTCGGCACCACATTTGACATCACCTACTCGCGGTTTGCATGCAGTGACTCGTCACAGCCACGCCGCAGTGCCGAAGATCTTAAGAATCTGCTCGGCGAGGTGCTCTACGGTCTGCGCAAAGAGGGCTGGTGCTATATAAAATTCGAGCGGCAGCAGCCATGCTACCATATCACCGCCCGTAAGCGTGACTGACAAGCCGCATGTAGTCGTCAGAGTGGCGAACAAATCGGGCTTCCGGCACCTTACTTAGTATATACCATATTCATACAATCTTAATCGTGGATACTCAGCCTCAAGACAATAAAGCAACCCACCCTGCCACACCGGCATCAGGTGATGGAAAGCCCTCCAAGCGTCGCCGCCCGTTGTGGCTGCGTCTGATAAAATGGGTGTTGCTGACGGCTGTAGCTTTGGTGCTGCTTGTGCTTGGCGTGTTGGGGGTAGCAGTGTGGATTCTGACTCCTAAGAAACTGACTCCGATAGTGGAGCGTGTCGCTACGGAGTATCTTAATGCCGATGTCACTATAGGTCGTGTCGAGCTGACATACTGGAGCACATTCCCCCAGCTCCATGTCAAGGTGGATTCCCTGAATATAGTCAGCCATTCCCTGAAAGGTCTAAGTGCTGCTGATCGAGACCGTCTCCCATCGGATGCCGACTCGCTGCTGAGTTTCACATCGCTTCAGGGCAAGGTCAACATACCCTCTTTGATGCTGATGAAGGTGCAGTTGGAGGATATAGTGCTTGACCGTCCGGTGGTCAATATAGTATGTCTTAACGACTCTGTCAATAACTTTGACATACTTCCCCCTTCGGAGGAAGATACTGACACCACTTCTATGCCTGATATCACCATCAACAGGTTTTCGCTTCCCGGAGGTCTCAAGGCAGCTTATTTCAATGCCGCTGATACCACCGACATGCGATTGGTGGTTACTCCGTCACAGTTTGCCACTGATAACAAGTCTACATATTCGGTATCCACAGGTGGGAATGCCCGGTTGGAAATAGCCGGAGTGGCACTGCCGCCGTCGGTCGATTTCAAACTTGACGGCAGGATTGTATGGGAAAGCCATCAGCCTTATGAGTTAGGACTGGAAGACTTTAATGTCGGATTAGGACCAGTGGAAGCAACGGTCAATACACAGCTTGATTTTGCCAGGGATTTGGTGGTCAAGTCATTTGACATGCAGATGCCTGAAGTGTCGGTCATGTCGGTGGTTGATTGGCTTCCGCAAGAATATGTGTCTTCGCTATCAGGCATGAAAACAGACCTCAAAGTGTCATTGTCGGCTAATTTGACTGCTCCATATGATTTAGGGGGCAAGGATTTGCCATCGGTTGATTTTTCAATTGATGTGCCTGACGGTTCACTTTCATATCAGCAGATGGTGCTCAAAACCTTCGGATTGGAGGCGGCAGGGCATTTTGACGGTCATGACATAGACCGCAGCGTCATCGAAGTGAAGCGTCTGGTGGCTGTAGGAGAGGGTATAGGCTTCAGATTCACAGGCACAGCCACTCGGCTGTTGAGCGATCCTATAATCAAAGGTGTATTCAAGGGAGGAGTGGGCTTTGCCAAGCTGCCGTCGTCGTTGATGGGCATGCTGCCTTTTACGCTCAAAGGACGGTTGATGATGGATGCCGACCTTGACCTTCGCCCAAGCTATTTCGACCGTTTGAATTTCCACAAGCTTAAG